>OGQN01000175.1_pt1 | contig 64036 bp, 63 predicted proteins | sample 1553231 | NCBI WGS metagenome assembly OGQN01 (sample SAMEA2579950, study PRJEB22360) | human gut metagenome | biome: human gut; feature: human-associated habitat; material: faeces | place: Denmark | collected 2008/2010 | reverse complement strand
CATCGGGATCCGGCGCGTGGCCGAGGGGGAAAAACGGGAGCCGCACTACATGAGCAAAGAGGAATTTATCAAGACGCCCGAAGCGCTCAACGGCTACCCCTATCCCGTAATTGGTGAACTGGAAGCATTATCACCAAGCCTTGAGAATCTGTTCAATATCCTCAGAGAAAATGAGCGGACCGACGGCATGATGGCAAAAGAGCCCAGACGTCGTTATGGACGCGCCAAACGTCCTACCATGACAGGGCGCACACTATTTGACTGGGCTGACGACGAAGCGCGCGCCCAGCGTGATACCCCCGCCAAAGATGAACGCGACATAGCAGCCGACGATGCCAACGCCGCCCTTGACGAATATGCCGAGGCATATAACGACTACCTCGAACGGACTGAGAACCTTGAGGCGCAGCTCGAAGCTGAGGGGGTCGACGAGACACTGCGCGCCATACTACGAGAGCAGGCCGATGCCGAAGAGACCATGTTGCTCGAAGGCCGCGACCGCCTGCGGGAATCACTGCGTCAATACTATGTTCGCGAAAACACGCCGGAAGATGCCGAGAGGATTACCAGAGATATGGTAAGCCGCCTCGAAGCTGAGATCGAAGTGCGTCGCAGAGGTAAATCCGTTCTTGCCGATATTCTCGAAGAGCGGATGCCAGCCGAAGGCACAGCGCAGCCGACCAACGAGGCGCGCACTTCTCAGGTAAAGACAGCCGGCGGATATTTAACCTATCAAGCGCAAGGGCATCTCCCTGACGCGCGTGAGGGAGAATTTGCATACGTCGAGCGACAGTTCAGCCGAACCGGCGAGTTCTCCTTTACCGGTTCTGACCGTATAATTGACCGCGGCGACGTGGCATATATATTCCGCAGCCTTGAGGATTATTCCAATGAGAACGTCTTTGCCGTGCTCGTCAAGCACGGGCATGCAAAGATAATACATATTGGCATGGGAGGCCCGACATCAAGCGTGGCTGACATGGGCGCAATACGCGCGGGCGTCGATGCCTTCGGAGCCGACAAGATCTATCTCGTGCACAACCACCCCTCGGGCAACCTGAATCCGAGCGAACCTGACCGACGCCTCGTGCGTGCTCTTGAGATAGCTTTTGGAAGCGATATTAAAACAGAGGGCATTATCATGGACACGACATCTGGGAGGTATACGACATTTGACAGCTTAAGACGGACTGAAACGTTCGACCGTCCGCGTGAGGAAAGCAGCACTAATACTGACCATGAAGTCTACAGACTCAATCACGCAGACCGAAGCGGCATGCCCGAGAACATCGTCCAGATCAAAAGTCCGCAAGACGTGAAGACGTTTTTGGGGAATCTGCGCTTTGGGGGAGTAAAAAAGGTAAGCTACTTAATATTGTCGACCAACCATGAAATCATAGGACATTTCCACACCGGTTACACGACGCTCGAAGACGCCGGGCTTGCCGAGGAAATAGCGAGCGTAGCTGAAAAATTTGGTGGAACTACGGTCGTTGTTTACGGCAACATGGAGATTACCAAATCGTTGGGACTCAAAGAAGCGCTGAAAAACAAAAGTCTTAACACTATCACTCTGCTCGATGTTGTCGGCATGCGTGGCGGCATACACCGCAGCGCAATTGACGAGGGCTTACTGCGGGAAGAGAGTGAGCCTTACGGTAGTCTCACTGAAGTGAGAGAGCCGATGACCCGAGAAACGAGCCCACAGAATATAGGTAAGATTGAGACGGAGAATGAACGTTTAAGTGCTATACGCGCGCTGAAGCCGATAAAAATTGAGCGTAATTCGATGAGTCGAGAAGAGCTGTTTGCTATATACAAATCTTTGCCGACTGTTAATAAGGACGGTAATAAGATCAGATTCTTAAGAACCGCCTTTGGTAAAAACTATAAAGAGGGAGGATTATTTGCTCAGATTTCACCGCGGTTAAACGATGTATTATCATCGGCAGTGCTGGCATATTCTGAAAAAGATTCGTTGGGCGGAACCACACGACCTGATGGCATAAAACATAAAGCACATTCCAACGTTCTCAGTTTTGACAATTATGTGAACAAGGTAAGCATTGAGAACTGCGAATATTATGTGCGCATGACAGTGCAGAATACGGTAGATAATACAACCGGGCTACATTCCTGCTTTGTGTCAGATATAGATCTATATGAAAATACCGCCATAGGAAGAACGGATTCTGCAATCTCACGCAGGCCGAACGATTCCTTTAGCGGCATTGTTGATGCAAAGTTACAACAATTCTTTGAACGGGCAAGTTCTGTGGAAAGTAAAAATTCCCACGGAGCGTCGGAGGGTGAGAATGGGGCGTCAGATGAGGCCCCCTCACAGGAGCATGCTTCGGGTGAGGCGGATGTTGCGGATGTTTCTGATGAGGCCCGGATCTCGCCGGAGGCTAAGCGCAGCCATGCGGAAAAGTTGGCGAAGAAATTTAACACCCCAATTACGACAGTTGATGATGTCGAGAAACTTCCGGCCGCAATGCGGAATAAGAAAGGCGGATATGATGTAAGGAATGGCAACGTGATAGTTGTGATTCCGAACCATGCCGATGTCGAGGATGTTGCCGAGACAGTGTTTCATGAGGTCGTCGCCCATAAGGGGCTGCGCGAAATGCTTGGTGAAGAAAACTACGATGCCTTCTGCGATGAAATTTACGGACATCTCAAGGATGATCTCAAACGTCAGATTGATACAGAAGCAGGGCGTCGGTTTATGAGAGAGCCCGAGAAAGGTTATGAGCATCATCGGCGTGTGGCTGTAGATGAGCTGTTTGGGCGCATGGCTGAGAAAGGTTTTGAGGACTTCACCAAAGCCGAGAGGGGTATCTGGGCGAAGCTCAAAGCTAAAGTATTGGAGGCCATCAATAAATTCCTCGGCTCGCTGAAACTCCCCAAATGGGTGAGACTCGGCGATAATGAGTTACGCTACATTCTATGGCGCAGCCATGAGCGGCTCGGTGCCCGGGCTAAAGCCCAGGAGCAAGTTCAAAACGAGGCGCTCGATTTTGTTGATATGGCGCGTGACGTAGCAAAACGCGCCGAGCTGGGGTTGAATAAGTCGGATGTCATAGTTACGAGGTCAAGAAAGACGACGGCAGACAGGATAGAGGAATCGTTCGATGCGGCGGTTGCGGGCGAACTGACAGGGAAACCTGTTGAGATCGGCAGATTGACGAAGGAAGGCCGCGAATATCTTGAGAAGCTGTCGGGGCTCAAACTGAAAGATGTTGTTTCGTTTGTGCTTAATCCATCAGATTTAGCGCACATTTATCGCCGACATTTTGGTAAGAATGAAACAGATGCACGTAATATACCTTTAACTAAAGATGACATCAGGCAGATGGCTTATGTTGTTTCAAGTCCTGATAAAGTGATATTTGGCAAAGAAAAAAGTGGCAATCAGCGAAATATGTTCTTTTTTCTGAAAGAGACCGACAATGGCAGTTATAATCTTATGGAGGTATATTCTGACAGAAAGGGGAATCTCACTGCTAAAAGTTATTTCAAAAGCAAAGAGGGCGTATCCCAACGTGCAATGCTACTCAACGAGTCCTCTACACTTACGTCCGTAACGGATGGGGCAACCCTCTCTGATAGCGCGAAGTTACCGAAATTCTTTGAGAGTGCAACAATTTCGGAGGAAGAAAGTTTTGATTTCCGTTATCGCGATGGTGAGACCGGCGATATTTGGAAGGATCAGAGTATCGGACTAAAGGAAAAGATTACCTATGCTGCTCTGCGACTGAGCAAGGCGCAGGCTGATGATCTGACATTGCGTAATGATGCCATGGCGGCGATTGGAGATAATCTGAAAAACTTGTTGCATGATATGCGTAATCGCAGGGGCACTACTCAAAGATTTGCGGGCGCCGATCACAAGGTAGAGGCGGATATCGCCAAAGCCAAGGCGGCGCAGTTGCGATATGACCGCTCGACGGTGAAACGCGTCGGAGACCTTGCACGCATTCTCATGCAAACCGGCTATCTGTCGGACATGACCTCAGGCGAGATACTGCGGCTGATGTCGGCGGTCAAGAACTCAGTCGGGGGTAATGACATCGAATCGAGCGTAGATAAAATCATGGACATTATGATCGGCAATCAGCTTCGCAATGCCGAAGATGCTCTTCACTCGCTGCTGTCGATCCGCGGAAGTAAAGTTGATTCACGAGGCGTTGAGGTTCAGGGCGAGCTCGACATCGACGGGCAACGAACCATTGAGGTAGTCAAGAGAACGATTAATCTCAATGAAGATAACATCACTTCGCTCATGGATGATGCCCGTGACCGTATGGGCGATTCTGACAAAATCATCGCTGACAATGCCGCCATAGAATATGCCGGCCTCAATATGGCTCTTGACTACGCACAGAACATTGCCAATAGCAAAGCTGAGGAAGCAGCACTGCGTTACGACCTGAAGACTGCTAATGAGGATATGAAAGTCGGCCGACTTACCGAAAATGCCTACAAACAGCTTGTCGATAGTATTGATGAAGCTATTCGCAAAAACAAAATTGAACGGGCGGAGGCTTACTTTAACCTCGTCGGACGTCTGTCGGACAGCTTGCGCGAGAGCATTGAGAATGCCAAAGCATTCCGTAATGCAGAGAAAGCTCGAGTCAGAGAGATACAGCACAACGCGAACTCTGATATGGAGGGGCGCCCGAGTAACGAGCACCACAAAGATGACTGGAAAGACAAGATGGCCAATAATGGATTCGTTCAGTTCGTGCTCGCTCCATTGGGCACCTTTGACCAGATACTGCGAACATTCGGCAATAAGAGCGCTAATGGAGAAGGCTATCTTTGGAATCGTTTCATGCGCGGGTGGGTAGATTGCCGGAATAAGGAATTACTTGGAGTCAAGAATAAATTCGCGCGCCTCGACGAGAAAGTGGCAGAGATTTTCGGAGCTTTCGCTAAAGCTCGGGGCGGTTCAAAAAAAAGCCCGAAAGTAAAGAGTATGGCGGACATGATAAAGCTGGACGGTAAGCTGCCGACGGCTACCGTAAAATTCTGGGACGGTGGTGAGATGCGCGAGCATGAACTCACGCAAGGTAATCTGCTATACATCTATATGGTCGACAAAATGACAGACGGGCGCATGAAACTGCGTCGCATGGGCATTACTGAAGAGGACATAGCCAACGTCGAAAAAGCACTCGATCCGAGATTCAAAGAATTCGGCGACTGGCTTCAGGAGGAATTTCTTGTCGACACCCGTAACGAATATAACGAGACTCACAAACGGATATTCGGCGCATCAATGGCCGCAGTTGAAAACTACTTCCCATTGAAGATACTCTCTAACGCTCGTACAGACAAAGAAGAAGACGTCAATCAGCAAGGCCGCCCCGACGGTATCACCACAAAGACTGGCAGCATTATCAAGCGACGCACCAACAGTCTCGCGCTTGACATCATAGGTTCCAATGCTCTAAGTGTTGTCCTTGACCATATCACCGAGATGGAACATTGGAACGCCTATGCCGAGTGGAACAGAGATTTGAATACCCTACGCACTTACAAACGCTTCCGCAATCAGGTGATGAATATGACCACCGCATACGGCGGCGGAGAAAGACTGTGGAAGCGCTTCAATGACCTATGCCTTATGGGGGCCGGTGAATATCGTCCGCCTATTGCCATGCTTGACAAGGCTGCAGTCAATATAGCCAAGGGAGTGACCGCCGCGAAAGTTAGCTTCAGAATATTCACAGCACTGAAACAGTTCCTTTCGGCTCCGGCTTATATTCCCGAAGTCAGCACCGCTTCAATAGCCAAGAGCCTTACCAATCCATACGGCGACTTCAAATGGTGCATGGAGAATCTGCCGATATTCTACGAGCGCTGGCATTCGCGCATCAGCGGCGACCCGCGTTTGCTTAAGACCGACCATGATTGGAAGACATGGCGTGAAGGTATCGTGGCGGTGGCAGCACGCTTAGGTATGACGCCGAATGCGTTTGTTGACGCTCTGACCGTCAGCATCGGGGCAAGAGCGATGTATCAGACCCGACTGAAACGTTACCTCAAAGAAGGCTATGCGAGTGAAGAGGCTGAGAATCGCGCCAAGCAAGATGCCACAATACTGTTCAATCAGACTCAGCAATCGTCGGAGTCGCCTTTCTTGTCAACAATGCAGGTAGACCGTTCCTGGTTGAGCGTGCTCTTCACGGTGTTCCGCAATTCGTCAATGTCGTATACCCGGCAGGAGTATGACGCTCTGCGCAATCTGAAACGGAATCTGACACCGGGACAGAGAGCCAAGAGCATTGAATTTATGACCAAACAGATACTTCGTGATTGGGATATTGACCCCGACACCGCCACGGATGCAAAGCGCAGCCAAGCACAGAGCGCAGCCAAGAAACGTTTCCGCAGACAGCTAAAGAAAGACGTTGTTCGTTTGGCAACATTCGGCTTCATTCTTCAGCTTGCATGGAATCTCGGCGCTTATCTGCCATATATTATCTTCGGCGATGACGAAGATGAAAAGGATAAGATGTGGGACGACGCACTGACGCACGCCTACTTCGGAAGTGTCGAGGGTCTGACCGGCGGCGATGTGATGAGCAGCTTCGGCAATATGTGGGCGAGCGGTGAATGGAATGAAAGGCAACTGACCAAGGATATGCCGTTGGCGAGCGACATCAGTGCCATAATCAAAAAATTCGCCGGCGGAAAGAACATTGAGGCGATCAATGATATTGTCAATTTAGCCGTTCAGTCGGGTATCGGTGTAAACCCACAGAGCATTACCGATGTGGTAGTTGCCATCACCGACGCCTGCGGCGATGATCCGCGACTGAGCCATGAGGCGGCTATTTGCATCATGCGTATTCTTCAAGTTCCCCAAAGCCAGCTCGACAAGATGTATTTTGACGAAGTCGGACTCAGTGGAAGGGAAATCAGCCAATACACACCCGGGCAGCTTGCACAGCGTTACGCGGAATATAAAATAATGCGCGGCACACCGTTTGTCCCATGGATGTGGGGTGACGAAGAACAACAGTCTAAATATGAGAAAAGTGCTCAGAAGAAGATCAAAGAGCGTCTCGCCGGCCGCGAAGATGATGAAGTAGTTGCCACCTACGAAGATCTAGACGACCGCTATAAATCCTTTACAAAGAAAATCGGCGCTGTCAAAGAGATGATGGGCACAGACTATATCGCCGCGGCACAGGAAGCTGCCGAATTGCAGAACGATCCTGACTTCAAAATCTATCAGAAGCGCAATGCACTCGACGCGGCCCTCGACAAAGCTATGAGGAAATGGCCGCCCCAGAGAAGAGAGCGAGTCAAAGACCTCAGGCTTGAGGGCGCTGTTGCCGGAGTGCCGCAATCGAAGTTGGCCATCAAGGCTTCCGAGCAGAAGAAAGTGTCGCTCACAGGAGAGCTCAACCGCATTGCCAATAAATATTTCACGGCCGAGACGCCTGAAGAGGCCCGACTTATTGCCGATACAATGGCTAAATACCGCGCCCTGATAGTCGACGCCATGCAAACCGACAGCGAAGCCGAGCAGGAAGCTGCGATATCAGAGCTCTCGACGCTGATTCATGACTTCAGGACTAAAGAGGATGAGATGAGGTCAACCAAGAGATAAAGTTACGGATGTGTCGGCGGTGATTAACTTCGCCGCCGACACCAAAGCAATAGGATATGATAAAACTCAACAGACTAAGCAAAGTCAAACCGGCGAGCAACGCAGAGATGGACAGTGTTGCGCGTGCGCGGTCGCAGTCTGACGATATGCGCAGAGCGACTGATGTGTTGCTTCAGGCGCAGACGCTTTACCAGAATATGTATCGTTTCCGGCGAGACCGTGAGCGTTGCAAACGCTATAACTATGGCGACCAATGGGGCGATATAGTGTGCGTCAACGGGCGTAAGATGACGGAGGAACAATATATTATGAAGCAGGGTAACATTCCCCTGAAAAACAACCTCATCCGAAGGCTTGTGCGCAATGTCATCGGCGTTTATCGCAGTCAGGCGACAGAGCCGACGTGCTGCGCGAGAGACCGCGACGAGCAGAAGCTTGCCGAGACAATGTCGACGGTGTTGCAATACAATATGCAGCTGAACCGCATGACGGAGTTGTATGCACGCACGATGGAGGAATTTCTGATTTCCGGCATGATCGTGCACCGCAAATGGTTCGGCCGTCTCAACAATAAAGAAGACTGCTGGACCGAATATGTCCAGCCGAACAATTTCTTCATCGACAACAATATGCGCGACTTCCGCATGTGGGATTGCACATGTGTCGGTGAGATTCACGACGTAAGTTTTGAGGACGTGTGCCATCAGTTCGCTAAGTCACCGGCCGACTATGCCCGGCTTGCGGAGATATACCGTTTCGCGCGGGAGAAAAGCGTGTTCAGGCAGGCATGGGAGCAGTTCGGTTATTCTCAGACCCCGGAGACGGATTTTCTTGTTCCGCACGATGAGAGCCTATGCCGGGTAATAGAGGTGTGGCGCAAGGAAACGAAGCCCCGCTATTGGTGTCACGACTACAACAACGGCGATGTGTTCAAGATAGATATTGAAGACTACGAAGAGATGGTTGTTGAAGAGAATGCCCGGAGGGTCATGCAGGGTGTCGGCGCAGGGATGGCTCAGGAAGAGGTTCCGCTGATACAGGCCGAATGGTTTATGGATTCCTATTGGTATTACTATTATCTTACGCCGTTTGGGGATATTCTTCAGGAGGGAGAGACACCTTATGAGCATAAGAGCCACCCATACGTTTTCAAAGCTTATCCTTTTATTGATGGCGAGATACATTCATTTGTCGGTGACGTTATCGACCAACAGCGCTATACCAACCGCCTTATAACCCTCTACGACTGGATTATGAGGGCATCGGCTAAAGGGGTGCTGATGATACCAACAGATTGCATCCCGAAAGGAATGTCGCCGGAGAACTTCGCGGATATGTGGAGCCGACACGATGGAGTTATTGTATATACCCCGTCGGAGAAACACCGTAATCTTCCCCAACAGATTCAGGCCAACTCTACCAATATAGGTATCAATGAGCTGCTGAATCTCCAACTGAAATTTTTTGAGGATATTTCAGGAGTCAACGGTGCGTTACAAGGAAAGCCGGGGTATTCGGGGATGTCTGCTGCGCTCTACAATCAACAGACACAGAATGCTACCACCTCATTGCTCGATCTGCTGGATTCGTTCGGCGAGTTTGTGCGCGATGCCGCCTATAAGGATGTCAAAAATATTCAGCAGTTCTACGACTCTCAAAAAATACTCAATATTGCTGGTGACGCCGGAGTAAATCTGGATTGTGAGCCATGTAAAGTCCGCGATGTCGAGTTTGATCTGTCCATCGTGCCGAGCACAGCGACACCAGCCTACCGGGCAATGGCGAACGACTTTCTTATGCAGCTGTGGCAGAAGCAGGCTATTTCAATTGAGCAGTTGCTGCAGGCAGGAAACTTCCCGTTTGCCGATGAATTGTTACAGTCTATAGAGTCGCAGAAACAGCAGTTGGAAGCCGGACAGGTGCCTGAGGGGGTATCCCCGCAATTGCTGGCACAGGCGCAGCAGGGCGCGAACATGGATGCCGTCAATCAATTACATGGTGCAATGAGAGGCGACCAGCAGGGCGCGGCGTGATGTCTCTGATGTTTCGGATACTTTGAATGTGACTAATGTTATTGATGTTTCAGATGTTTTAAAAGGAAGCTGCCGAAATTACTTTCGGGGCATATTTAAGAGAGTTGCTGCCGCGGGTTACGACCTGCGGCAGCTCCATTTCATAGAAGCAGATATGCAGACCGATCGCGCGTGTCATAAGCAGGTCGTCGTGAGTGCCTTGTCTTGCTCCAAAAGAGCCGTTAGGCTTTTTTTCATAATTGAGATACTCGTCGATGCAGCGCTTGTCGCGCTCTACATAAAGTCCCTCACGGATAACTTTGACCAAAGTAGAGATGATCATTGGCTTGGTTGCGACATTCGTGTGGAAGCCGTAGCGGACCGGCAACCCCTGAATAATGGCGTCCTCGGACTGTTTGCGTGCATAGAGATTCGGATAAATGCCCTTGATCTGATTCAGTATGGCCGCAGACTGATCGCCGTCGACATTGCGCTCCTTGTCGTGGGTCTCGAGAGTATTGCTCTCGATAACGAGCAGGGAGTTGTCGTAGAAAGCCGCTATCTGAGCTGCTTTCCATGCCAGCAGATCCATGTCGATATGTCCATACCACTGAGCGACGACAGATGGCTTTCCGCCGTCCATCATGAGCAAGCGGTCAAACACGACGATTACAGACCAGTCGGCCTTGTGGGAGCGGCCGCCGACGTCGACGACGGTCAGATAGCGGTTCGTCACCATCTCGGTGTCTTTGGGGTCAACAGGGTCAGGGAGATTCCAGACGTATAGAAGGCCCTGGGCGTCGGCCTTGAATCGGAGATCGCGGAGCGCGTCTTCACCTTCATCGCCGTAGGCATATATATCGCCGATATACCGAGGGGGGTTCTTTGTCGTCGGACGGAGCGCCTCGACACAATATTTATCGAAGACTGCAGCTCCTGAGTTGACAAACGCCTCGACATCATCCGAGGGATATTCGGAAGCCATAGAACCGTGATCGTGGTATTTTGCGCGTTCCTCGACATACCAGTGGATGCCCTCTAAAGATGCTCCTATCTCCCAGAGCCAATATAGGTATTTGCCGCATTCCTCACGGTCGGAACGGGTAGCCGCGTTGAATCTGTTCTTATAGAGATTGGCGGCGAAAGCGCGCATTTCCTTGTCGCTATCAAACGGCAAAAGGTAAAGCTCGATATGGAACCAGGGGACAAACAGGGGCTCGAACTGAGACTTGGCCTCGGGGTCTTTTGCCGCTACATACTCGTTATGAAAAAAATTGCCGACGCCGTTTGCGGTGCTTTCATATACAATCATAGTATATGGCCGGTAGAGGACACCCGAACAGGCGGAGCGCACCATATCCTCGGGCTTCTTTCCCTGCGTAGCTTTCCATAGACCGACCTCTGAGAGATGAACCAGCGCATAGTCACCGCCACGGCAGGAATCCGGCGACTCCGCGGAACCGATAGAGATAGTGGCGTTGCGCTGTGGAACACGCTGCGTCAACGAGGAACCTTCGACTCCGACGAGTTTATCTTCTTTTTCAGAATAGACATCTCCCACCTCATGGAGCATTGCCACCGGGTATTCCTGAATCATTTTTTTGAACATCCCCTTAATTTTGCGTGCGCCCTCATTGTAGTTGGATATTATCAGAGAGTTCAGACCGGTGCGGTGCATAAGCTGCAGCCATGCCATATATAGTTGAGAAGTGGTCGATCCTCCCCACTGACGGGCTTTCAGCAAGATTATACGGATAGGCTTGCCGGCGAGTCTCAGCCGCTCAAGCAGGGCGACAAAGCGCCTCTGAGGATATGACAGCCGAAAGAGGCAATCGGGCTGGCCGACCTCTTTATTTTTGATATACACGAATGTCGCGGCCCAGAAAGGAAAGTCATGACGTGATCTCAGCCTTACAAACCTGTCTATGACAGCCTCACGGGCTTCGACGTCAGGCTCGACATTCATGTCATTGCGCAGAAAACTGTCGATTCCCTTGTTTCTGACCAGAGCCTTGACAAAGGGATTGCCGGCCATAGACACGGGAATCCATTGTTTCTGAATCGGGAAGTCAGGAATGTCAATAACAACTCTTTCGCCGATAGACCCCTCGCCTGTAATTGGATTGAATCTCGCGAACAACTCGGCGCGGCGCCTGTCGTTTTCAGCTATGATGTCAGAAACTGTTGTTTTCTTTTCCATTGCCATACCACCCGTTGCGAATTTTGAACAATCGCTCGAGCGCGGATGAAGCCTCCATGTAGAACTTCGGGGCAGGAGAGTTGACAACCTCCATGACGAGTTCGCACAGATACCAGTCCGGGTGAACCTTTTTCAGGGCCACGACGCGCCGGTGAATCTCTTTGAACATCTCACGCTTGGACGGCCGCATGGTTTTCAATACCGGCTTGCCGCGCATTATGGCAGAGACGACGACAGTTGCCCTCTCTTCGGATACCCAGAATCGCGGAGACGGTGAATTGACAATTTTTTTCCCGATCTCGTCGAGGCGGATGTATCCGGCCGCGTCGACCAGCTCGCGGTAGACCTTCAACAAGGCCGCATTCCGTTCGCGTGTAAAGGCCAAAACTGCTCCAAAAGACTTCATTGCGCTGCGCCATAAGGTATTAGTTTGATATAAAGTTAGTGTAAGTGAGTCAAAAGATAAAGATGACGTCGTGTCGCAGCCGTTTATCTTTGCCAGTGAAATATGAATCCAATCAACCCCAAACAGACATTATGGCTGAGGAAAAGCAAGTTAAGACCAGACGCGACCAATTCGGCGAACGACTGAAAAAGAAATACCCCGATCGGGAATATGCCGACGACGAGGCTCTGTTCGGTCAAATCAATGACGATTATGACGAATATGACAAACAGCTTTCGGGCTATAAAGAGCGCGAAAGTAAGCTTACCGATATGTTCACACATGATCCGAGAAGCGCCCAGTTCATTACCGACATGGCGCAGGGTAAAGATCCGTGGGCATCGCTGATCAGCCGCATCGGAATCGACGGCGTCAAGGAGATGCTTGACGATCCCGACAAGATGGACGAGTTTGCAGCGAGCAACAAGGAGTATGTCGACCGAATGGCCAAACAGAAAGGGCTCGAGGAAGAGTGGGAGAAGAATATGAAAGTCACCCTATCGATGCTCGAACAGAAACAGCAGGAGCTCGGACTGAGCGACGAGCAGATTAATGCGGTCGCCGACTGGGTCAAGGATATTACCAACGATGCCGTTCTTGGTATCATCAGACCTGAGACTGTCGACATGGCACTCAAGGCGATTAACCATGACGCCGACGTTGCCACTGCAAGCGAAGAGGGTGAGATACGGGGTAAAAACGCCAAAGCCGAAGCTAAGCTCCGCAAACCCACTCGCGGCGACGGGACGCCGACATTAGCTGGAGCAAACAATGCGCCGGCTCCATCAAGACGAAGAGATTCAATCTTTGACATTGCTGACGGGGCGCGCTGATGGGAGAGCATATCAAATTCGTAGAGAAACCTCTTAAGCCCTCGAAAGGGAGTGCCGGTCTTGCGACTCAGCTACCCGGATGCGCTACGACAGTAGGCAATCTATCATCGGCTACCGGCGGAATAAAGCCGGGCAATATGGTAACGACAGATAACTAATCATTTACAAAATAAGCTATGGCAGAAGAAAATGTAACCGTAGGAACGGGAGCTGCAGTTCCCACCTCGCCCGGCACTGCCGGAATCAAATCGCAGGCTCCGGGAGCACCCGTGACCGTCAGCAGCGTGGCAGGTGCCACCGGCGGCATTGCTCCGGGCAATCTCGTAGAAGCAGACGTCGATGAGCAGATCTTTCGCTTTCAAAGCGAAGACACCGCTCTGATGTCGCTCATGCTCAAGGCAAAGAAAGTTAAGGTCAACAGCCCTGAAGTCGAGCATTTCATGATTGACGAACAGCGTTCGACACTCACCACCGATACCGCAGTGTCGGCAAGCACGTCGAAAGCGCAGTTTGTGCTTCCTCTTGTAGCCAATGACCAAAGTATTCCCCGTGATTTCCACACACTCCTTGTGCCTGACGTCGACGGGTATGCACCCGACGGCCAGACCAAGACCCCGGGCAAAGGCCTCATGCTGTTCGTCACCGGGCGCGATGCAACCACCGACAATCCCATTGTCCGCGCAGTCAATGGTCCGAAGACCAATGCCACTGATGCGTTCTGCACAACTCCGGCCATTCCAGCAGGCTCGAAAGTGAAGCTGCTTTCGAATGCGATGTATGAGACGCAGAAAGAGGTTGACCCGAGCCTGATTGTTCCGCGTCCGTCGATGGTGTATCTGCAGAAGCGCGGCATGAATCAGGTAGTGTCGGACTACTTCGATGCGCAGAAAAAGCATATACCATTCACCAAGAGTCTGATCGCCGAGCAGGCTATCCTCGACTTCAAGCGCGCGGGCAACCGCACCCTTTGGGTGGGTATCAAGGGCAAATTCCCTGTTAAAGTGCCTAAACTCGGCGAGCAGATGGTCTACTTCACCGAAGGCATCCGCTGGCAGTTCAAGCGTGTTCTGCAGCACACCGGCAAATGGACATACGAGAAACTCATCGCCCTCGCCAAGATGTATTTCACTGGCGAAGATGTTCCCAAAACCGCTCTTCTTCTTGCCGGTAAGAATCTGCTTGAAGAGATTCAGTGTATCGATTTCAGCAACCACAAGGAGATTCAGATTATCTCCAAGATAAATCCCCTCGGGTGGACAGTCACAAACATCCATACCGTGTTCGGCGACATCGACATCAAGCGCGAACCTACGCTTGACACTCTCGGGCTGTCGAATTCCGGCGCCCTCATCGGCGAGGATCGTCTTGTCCACTATGAATATTCGCAGCAGCATGAGTTCAACGACCGTGTCGACGGTGAGGAAGCGACTCGTAAGGGAATCGTCGTCTGGGATGGCCTCGCTCTCAAAGGCGCCTGTCATATATGGATCGACGGAGAGGGGGAACCGGCAACTGCCGGAGCTGTCAGCTACGCTATCTGGGATAAGGAAACAGCTCCTACCGGCGATGATCTCGTTGACGGCCGCGTCTATCTGCTCACTGTTGACTGCCCCGGCATCAACGCCCAGGCACAGAACGGTCAGATGTGGCAGGTCAAGGTTACCAAGACCGGCAGCGGCGAGACTGCAATCACAACCACTAAGTGGAGTGAGTTCACCGGGGAGATCATAGCTGAATAACAGTATCATCATAATTAAACCGAGAATGTGGCGGAGGGCGTCCAACGCCTTTCCGCCACTTTCTCAAAATAAGGACAATCAATCCAAGACTTAAGAAGCGATGAAAAAGATAACTTACGGAGCGCCCAATCTTGTGGATTGGGTAGCGCAGATAAAGGCCGGAGCCGCTACAGTGAGAGTGCATTTTACAGGGGGAGCCCTGACTTCTTATGGTGTGACGCCTGCTGAGTATACTACCGAGAATCCTTTTATTCAGAGAGTGATCGAGCAGAGTTCCTACTTCAAGGAGGGACGCATTACAACGGTTCGCAGCTGCGAGACGGAAAGCCCCGTGAAGAGTGATAAACCGGTCAATAAGCCGAAGGCTGTCACTAAGGTTGAGGCGGCGCCGGTGGTTGAGGCGGCTGATGTTTCTGATGTAACGGATGTTTCTGATGTGGCGTCGGGCGATTTTGAGGACGTCGAGGTCAGCTGTCTTCAGGACGCACAGGCCTATCTTCAGGATAAATTCAGCATCTCATCGTATAAAGTGCGTACCTGCGAGGCTGCTCAACGTGCGGCGTCGGAACATGGCGTCAGATTCACCGGCGCAAAATTCGACGCTCTCAATGAGAGTAAGCCTGCAGACATAGCTGAGGAAGAGACGGAATAAACCACAGGTGTTATGGTATACAAGGTGGATGACATAATGCGCGACGTCCGCGTTTGCCTCGATCAGAATATGACGAGTGAGCAGCTGCTGCAGACTGGTGACATAGATACACTTTCTCTTGACGATATCGTCAGGAGCAAGATTTTGGAAGCTGTTGTCAGAGTGCACACTGTTGCACCGACTCATCTTCTTGAGGCAGGCCACAACTTCGGAGATGCAATTTTCTGGGGAGACCTCGAAAGCGGGTGGGTGCTTTTGCCGCATGATTTTCTGCGTCTGATCGTTTTCGAGATGAGCGACTGGGAGCGCGCGGTCTTCAATGCCATCACACCTGAGGCGCCCGAATATGCACTACAACGACAGCGTGTCAAGGCCCTGCGCGGAACGGCACAGAGGCCGGTGTGCGTTCTTACGACGCGGCCCGAAGGGCGCGCCTTGGAGTTTTATTCCTGCAAGAGCGAGGATGCGTATGTTCGCCGCGGGCAATATCTTCCATATCCTGTAATCGACGAAGAGGGCGGCATTGACATCAGCGAGCGCTGCTATACTGCGGTCGTCTATGCCGCAGCGTCGTTAGTATCACTGACATTGGGGGAAGCCGACAAAGCATCGGCTCTCTCTGAACTTTCTAATTCTGCGTTAAAATGAGACGCACACCAACAAAACAGATAGACGGCGATGTAGCTGTCGGCCGCAATATCGCCGCCGGAGGCGACGCCAACGTTCAGGGGAGCGCACGCGTAGGACACGACCTCATTGTGGAAGGCTACCTTGTCGCAAAAAACATAAAGAGTCCCTGTAAAGGACTGTTCAAAACCGCTGCCATACTTAAGGAATGCTTTCCCCGGCCGCATGACGGCTGGTGGGCCATGGTCGGAACATCAGTGCCGGCATCCGTGTATGTGGCCGAGGGGGGAGAATGGGTCGCCACAGGTGGGGTTGCTCCGACAAAAGAAGGCATGGACATCTATACGCAGTCTCTTGAGAACGAAAAAGGAAAAGCGGGTGGCATCGCTCCGCTCGATGCGTCTGCTAAAGTGCCGCTTGCCAATCTGCCACTTCGGACTGTTGAGGTGGCGGTGTTTCACTCCTTCGTCCATGTGGGAGCAATCCTGAACATTACTTCTGAGCACAAATCTACAGATAACGACTACGGTGCCATATATGACCCGGAAAGGAAACGTTTCTATCTGATGGGCATCGGGCAGCAGAATCCGAACATCGATGTCACACTCATTCAGGCCTATGGTTATTGGGCGGATGAAGACATTTTCGGAGCGGAGCCGGCCGAGGGATATGGAAGAGAACCTGTCGGATTCAAACTCTACAGATGTGCGACTGACGGCGGCCTCTACTATTGGGACGGCACCGACCTTGTCGACTTCAATAAAGAAGTCAACGACGCGCTCGATTTACATAAGGATGACATCAATAATCTGGAAAACGAAGTCGAGAACATCAAGACGGCTTCGACGGAGTTATCTGATACGGTATCGACGTTGCAGGATGATTGCAGAGACACGGCTAGCGATGTCTCTGCTCTCAAAGCTGCCATCGAGATACGCTGCGATGATCTGCTCAAAGGCGGTACGTGGACGTGGGGATTGGCAGCCACCAAACCCACCGATATCAAAGCGGGGCGCCGAATAAAGTTACATTATGGTGACGACGCCGACACTGACATTGAAGGTGTTGTTCTGAGTGTTGAGACTGGGAAGAATCAGTTTGAGGTTGCTGTGTATGATGGCGCGACGAAATCGTCGGGAATGCTCGTGCTGGTGTTCACCATCGGAACTACCGCCAAGACCATGACGGCGAAGCGGCTTGTGGAGAGCACCGACGCGAGGCTGAAACATATATATAACGTTCAGTTCACATACGATGCGGACGGCGCAAAATCGACATGGAACGCCGGAGTGGAAGCGGGCGTTGTCCGGCAGGGCGACGAGCTGCGCTGGCTGGAAGGGGAGAACGCCGGGACCTACGACGTTTTCGCAACCGTTGTAGGAGAAACCAATCGAGATCTCTGCGCCGTCTACTTCATGGAAGAAGAGCAGCAGCAGACATTGAGGGTTATATGGCTCTGCTACGATGGGAACGTGTTAGAGACAACCTTCGACAGCGCTGACGTGATTTCCGATGCTCTCGATAAAAAGCAGGACAGCCTTATCGATTCCGACGACATCACCGTTGGCACTAACAACAAACTGTCGCTGACGGAGAAGCATGTCAGGAAAATCCACAAGATCACGCTGACACGCGTGGCGGATCTCAGATATTCATGGAGCGGAGCGGCTCTGGGCGACATCCGTCAGGGGGACATTCTGACATGGACGGACGCAGACGAGATGTTCAGAGCAGTTGTTTTCGGGGAACGGACTTCGGGCACACGCCGGGAGGTTTGCGCCATGTTCACGCGCGACGGTGACGAGGCGATAGAGTTCAGCCTGTTGTGGCTCTATGAAAACGGGGAGGCCTACGAGACGGTTTTCGACAGCTCGCAGACACTGGCAGGGCAGTTCGCAGCGTGCCAGAATAAGCTCACGGACACGGCGGATATTCAGGTCAGAGCCGAGGCGAGGCCGTCAGGGCAGCACTATACCCCCTACGGCCTCTACCTGAAAGACTCGGCGAAGATGCGACTTTTCATCGACCAGTGGGACGCGGCGTGGAAGGTATCGGGCACAGTCTACGGCAAGTATGACCCCGAGAACGCTCCTGACGCTTTGCATCCGTTTATGGGCAACGAAATATGGATGACGTATGAGGAGGCTATCCTTGTAATGGAATATTCAAGCGGATTCAGCGCATACCAAAGAATCTCTTTAGTCAACATCCCTATAAAGACACTGCTCCCGATTCCGCTAGGTTTCTACGATACATACGTAGACATTATGGGCATGCGTGAATTGAGGGCTATTCGATTTATTGAACATCGAGGTAATGCTCAGGTTATTTCACAGCAACCGTGGTTTATATCAGATTGCATAAACTTGACAAGGATTGAGGGCACGTTCAACATCAGTAACATGGACGCATCAGCTTGCTGGCGGTTTTTACGCGGGTCTGTCAATATAAAAGAATTCCGTGCATCGGGATTAAATAAACATCTGAATTTGATAACCAACAGCAAGCTGTCATTGGCCACAATGCAGTATCTTGTTGACAATGCGTCGACGGCGATCACGGCGGAAAAACCGGTGGTTGTCACCGTCCATGCCGACGTCTTCGCGAAGCTCACGGGCGACATGACCAACGAGGCCGCAGCGGCTCTGACCGATGACGAAAAAACAGCATGGGCCGCAGTGCTTACAGCAGCGACTTCAAAGTATATCTCATTTGCTATAGATTAAGAACTATGATAAATCAAAGAATTACAACTAACGGAGAATCAGTAATTTATGTGGGGGGGGGTAATTTCTTCACTCAGGCGAAACCGACGAATTTCCATCAGTTCTGGACACAGAAGATTTTGTTGGAAGATGAAACTGTCGCGGACTTCAAAGAGGTTACCGCGGCGGAGAGATCGGCTATCGAAACCGCAGATGCCGAATGGTCACGCCCGCCACAGAGCTTTATCGACTTATGGAACAATGCGTGTATCGACCCTCTCACAAAACGAGCTGTCGGGCAATACAACGAGAGCACCGGCTATTTTGAGCTGAACGGCCTTACCGACATTACGTATCAGCAGGCGATGGATATTTACAGGTATACATCGAATGGTGTTACAATGGATGAACTTAAGGTCATGGGCTATGGATTTGCGCAGTTCAGAACGAATCTTCCGCCGTCCTCAGGATCTTATTGGGTTCAGATAAATAATCTGTTTAGTTCGAATAGCATCCTTGAGGTTGTAAGGCTTCCTCAATATTATTCGTCGGAGGTAAAGCTTCAACCAAAGAACCGAGACGCTTTTACAGGGTGCTATAAGCTGAGGGAGATAATTAATGTTATGGAAGCTCCATCACACGTTTCAGACGTATATACCTGGGGTGGGACATTCTACAAATGTTTCGAGCTTGAGACGGTAAGAATAAAGAATCTGTATGGAAATATATCGTTTGCCCACAGCCCGCTTATATCTTCCGACAGCATATCTTACTTAGTCGAGAACCGCACGACAGCCCACACCGACGTGATCACCGTAACAGTCCATGCCGACACTTTCGCAAAGCTGACAGGCGATACCACCAACCCGGCTGTTACCGCGCTTACACCCGCAGAACTCGCACAGTGGCAGCAGATCCTCACCGCCGCAACGGCAAAAAACATATCATTCACAACACCATAAATTCAATTCTAAATTTTAAACTTTAAATTCTCAATCATGATACAGAAAGTCAACGGAATATGGCAGAGCAGCGACGGCAAGAAGCTACGCCGCATCTCGACAGGTGCCGTCGGAACACTCCATGGCGCGCTGCTCGGCGACACCCCCGAAAGCTTCGAGGAACTCAGCGCCGACGACATTCCCACCTACACCCGGGAGCAGTATCGCGCCGAAACCGAGCGCCTCATCGCCGAGCGTTACACAACCGGGCAGGAGATCCAGTTTGCCCGCGAGAAAGAAGCTGCCGACGGCTACACCGACTATCTCGCCTATGTCGAGCAGTGCAAAGCCCGCGCCATCGAGAACCTGACGGCGAGAGAAGGAACAGATTTTGGCGATTAAGAAAGACAGTCAAAAGATAAAGATACGAAGCCCCGGCCGGGGTATACCTTTGTCGAGAAACCAATCGTAATACTGTAATGAACGAAACTAATAATCTCTTTTCAGCTGTCATGGCTGCATTAGGCATGGTTCTCGCGGATTTCTACGGCCACCTTGCGCCATGGTTGTTGCTCGGGATGGGTCTTGTTCTTGTCGATCTTCGATTCGGACTGCTTGCTGCCAAGGCCCGCAGGGAAGAAATTCGCCCGTCGAGAGCATGGCGCCGCACGCTAAACAAGATGGTTGACTACCTCTGCTGGGTTACGCTGGCCGAGATGTGCAGCCGGACATTCGGAATAACAATCGGAGCTCCCGTTGTCAGCATCGCAATGTTATTCATTATCTATGGCATCGAGCTGAATTCATGTGTCAACAACTACCTTGAATACAAAGGCATAAAGAAAAAGTGGAATTTCTTCAAGCTCGTCGGGAAGGAAGATCTGTTTGAAGACAAAACCGCAGAACCAAAAATCAATAATTCAAATAACAATGCAGTCACAGCAAATAAAAGTCTTGATTGACAACGGGCACGGCGATCCACCACAGACCGGGGGTAAATGCAGCCCAGATAACCGCCTTAAAGAGTATTACTATTGCCGTGAGATAGCCCAGCGTGTCAGCCGTGAGCTGACGCTTCGAGGGGTGGACTCACTGCTGCTTGTGCCGGAAAAGACCGATACTCCGATTCGGGAGCGTGTGCGCAAGGTTAATGCGTGGGCCCGTAAGCTCGGATCAAAAAACGTTGTGCTGGTGTCGATACACAACAACGCCGCAAGTTCTGACGGAAAGTGGCATAATGCCTCAGGATTCTCGGTATTTGTCAGCAATAATGCGTCGGCAAATTCCAAGCGCCTCGCTTGTATCTTCACAGAAACGGCTGCTCAGATGGGCCTGATGGGGAATCGCGCCGTACCACCGGAGAAGTATTGGGTTCAGTCGCTTGCCATGACACGCGACACCGCATGTCCCGCCGTACTGACCGAAAACCTTTTTCAAGACAATAAGAATGAGGTGGATTTTCTGCTTTCAGAAGAAGGTAAAAAAGCAATAGTCGCCTTGCATGTCAATTCAATAATTCAATACATCAATACTCTATACGTATGAAAACAAAACACTACATCCTGTTAGTCATCACGGGCCTGATAGCGTTCTTTTTCGGGCTGTTTATCGGAAAAGACCGCACAGAGAAGCCGCCCGGCACCGTGACAGAAACAAGAGAAACGACCGTGGACACCATCCCGTACTGCGCACCGACGCCGCAGTCGGAGTTGGCGTTAGGCACAAATCGTTATTCTCTGCCGGTCTATCGTTTCCTCGGTGGAGGCTATGGAGGCGAACCCCGACAACGAGGTAGTCATGACAGTATTTGTGAGGATCCCATTATTACTATTCATTATGGAGCGAGCGCCGGAGGGGAACCACGATGTAGGCGCGACAGCGCAATTGTGGAGCTGCCCGTAATACAACGCCACTATGCCGACAGCGCTTATGAGGCATGGGTAAGCGGCCCGGTGGATCCACAGCTCGACAGTCTGAGAGTATATGCGCGCAATACTGTAATTACCAAACGCGAATGGAAGCCTCCCAAGCGATGGCATGTAGGAGTAAGCGCGGGATACGGCTATGGTCCGAAAGGCTTTCAACCCTATATAGGTATCGGTCTCACTTATTCAATATTCTCATTTTAATCGTCTTTTGACATGAAGATAACACTTTCGATCAGCAAAGATGGCGTGATGCGCGAAGTTGCCGTGACCACCGCCTACACCGCCGGCAAGATGGTCGGCGACGAGAAAGCGCTTGATCGCATATCGACCGTCGACGAGGACGAGGATCATCTCTGTAGATTCTGGGATGAGAGCCGCGCAGACCTCTGTCAGGAGCTTATCGGTCTCGTTGCGTCGGAAGGCATGATCGTCGGTAGTGAGCAATCTGACGATTCGGCGAATGTCGACACCTCCGAAAATTCGCCGTCGCTGTATGAAGTGAAACTTGACGTGTCGGACTCTTTTGACGAAGCGTTGCTTCCGAGCATGGAGCTGAGTCTTTTCAGTTTCTTTGTTCACAGCATAGCAGCCAAGTGGTATATCTACACCAACAAAGATGAAGCCGGGGTATACGCCGACAAAGCATCAACCATTCTCGACGATTTGCACCGCAAGGCTGTGTGGAAGAAGCGCCCTGTGCGGCCTGTTTACGAAGATTGATAAAGCGACGTCACTATGGCACAGAAAAAGATGATAACAGTCACACTTGAGGTTCGCGAGCTTAAGCATGACATCATGAACAGATCGCACATCACCGGCGAGGTCAAGGAAGCCGAAGGCAAAGACTATCGCGCCGCCTCCCATATGCAGGCCAGCGAAGATGAAGGGCCCGACTATCAGATGTTGCGCTCGATCTGTAACGCATTCTCGCATATCAAGACCGAGCTCTCCGAGTATCTACATGAAGAGAGCACGACCTCCAACAACCGTATCAATAAGGCTGTGGATGAGAGCGGCAGGCTTCAACTGGCATTCATGCTACCGTCGAACTTTGATAACAGCGCCTGCGACAGCCTCGGAGGAATGCTTCATGAGTATATCGTAAACCGCACGCTGTCGGAGTGGTATCTCATAACCAATAAAGAAGATGCTCAGGGCTATGCCGGTATGGCCGTCGGAGCTCTGGAGCAAGCGAAGCAGGCTCTATACAAGAGGCTACGGCCAGCACGACCCATCCACACAGAACAAGACAATGGAACATATCGGATGCAACGAGAACTGTTATAACAGTGACGCCACTGACAGCAGGGCCACAAAGAATGTGACACTGATATTTCACCGCGATCAGCTGTTATACGACATCAGGAATTACGCTTATATCGAGGGACACGTCTGGGGTGAAGGAGAAGAAATCCGGCACGCCAAGCACACCCTCGAAGAGATATGCGAAGATGGCAACGTTGACCGGGTCAACCGAATACTCGCCGTCGTTCATGCCGTCGTTGTAGAGATGCTAAATCCTTACACCAAACAGGACACCGTCGACAACGAGATCATCTGCGACAAGATATGGGAGCCAGAGGATTATGTTATCGAAATGACAATACCGAATACCATGTCGCGCACGACTCTTCATCTTCTGAGCAAGCTCATACACGAGTATATGGTAGCCCGCGTTATATACGATTGGCTCAGCATTACTCATCCCGAGGCTGCCCGCAACTGGCTCGGAAAATATATGGAAACGGAGGACGAGATCAATGACATCAAGAATACGCGCATAGTTGCTCTGAGACGTCCTTCGCATCCATTCTGACTTATCATCCTCCCGGGTTTCCAGTAACATTACCCGACAAGAACGAGAGCCGAGACGCATCACGCGCCCCGGCTCTCTGCATACAATCATGTTGTCGCTTCATTATCGTGGTTGGTCAGTAAGTCGTGGCGTGAACTGCACGGTAGCGCCGGTGACACTCTCTCCGGCCGCGAGCGACGTCACACAGGCTATACGGAAATACTTGTAGGGCGAGCCGCGGAAGCCGCGCAGATAGTGGTCTTTACTCGACCAGACGGGGAACCACGTGACAAGGTCACGCGAGCCATAGAGGACAGAGCTCACATGTCCCTTTGCGAAGTTGCCGCGCTGGATGACAGTGTCGACAGTCTTCAGAACATCCGATGCGTCGAGCTTGAGAGGGCGCGAAACCATGAGGCCTTTTGTGGCGGTTCCATCCATATCAGAAAAGTTCAGCAACTTGCCGGAGTGGTCTACAGCCAACGCCTCAGGATATGAATTGATGCCGGCCTTTATAGTCGAATACATCATACCCCATTCACGAGATTTCAGAGAGAAAACGTAGGCGTAAGTATAGGCTGGATTATAGACGATCACGCGTTGATGGACATAATCGTAGAGCATGCCACTTCCTGACAGGAACTTCAGGAATGATACCGTGTGCAGGCAGGAGTCGGTGGTATGCCCAAGCATGGCGTGAAGTTTGTTCATCTGAGGAAGCTGCATAACGTTGAAAGGCTCATTGGTATTGATAATGTCGGAAATGCACTGTGTTTGTGACCCCGAGATAAGCATTATGCCACGGTCGGTAGCGAAAAGAACGGCACTGTCCATCTGCAATGGCATCGTCCCATCAAGAATGACGTCGCGCGTTATAGGCTGTCGGGCTGAATAAGAACCTGTTGCCGACACCTCCAGAGCCCAGACGCCTTCATCGGTAAACGCATAGAGTGGAAACTGTCCGAACTGTCCCTCAGAGAGAGCTTTCGCCGCCGTCGAGATCGCTTTAATGCGGCCGGTGCCGACTGTGTTTATACCGAGCAGAGGGAAGAAGAACGGGTTGTTGACCTCAGAGGTATAGACCTTGTTGAGAACGTCGATTGTTCTGTCATTGGCAGAAGATTCCGTCGGTCTGCCTTGCGAAACGGCCGCCGGTTCTGTCCACCCTCCGAAGTAGAAAGCGCCATTGAGGAACCCGTGAGGCTCTAACGTCAGGACATGATGTGGCATATCGGCGTAATCTGTTCGAATAATTACAGCTTTATATGCGTTGACATTCGGATAATAGAAAAACAGGAGCGGAGCGTTATACCCACAGGTGCCTGCGTTGCCATAGACAATTATGTCTCTGCCGTCCTGTTTGATGTAAACAGCAACCATTACGCTTATCTGCCTGTCGTAGACAGTCGGAGATGCATCAGAAAAATTCATCACAAAACCGTCGGAATAGTTGAAAAGTGAATAGCCGTCAAAACCTTGAAACAGTTGTTTCTTTATTCCCGAAAGATTAAGGCGTGAATTGTAGGCGAAAGACTGATGAGGGATGATTTGATCATGGCTGTCGTAATCGTCTGTCATAGCCTCTCGTGCGACAAGCGACTGAAGATAATCTTCTTTGACAGGAATGACGGTTCGGTCAGTTTTAAGATCTTCAATACGTATACTATACAGGAAATAAAACTGTGAGCAGTTGCGAACATCCTCTTTGACTGCATCAGCGCTACGTTTCGGCGTTACCAAAATGCCTCCGGGACGGCGATCCAACTCATCGGGAGTAAAAGTAAAGGCATAGAGTTTGCCAAAGTCATTGAGTTGGTATCGCAGAGGATATGTAGACGTACTGGCAGCCTGATTCGTATGCTTGCACACGCTGAAATTCTTAACATCATCACCGCCGTTAATGAACTTTTCGCATTCGCCGTTCTGGTCATAGGTATAGATCGGAGCGGAAATAAATATGTCGACCGACTTAATAATATCGCTCCAGTTTTTAAGCGTATTCAGGTTGGATTTAAGCGCATAGTCAAGGGCGTGTACCGGCGCGACGACTCGGAGTTTTGCAGAGATGTAATTATCGCCGTCGGGATGGATGCTAAACCAAAAGACGCGGGGTGTATTCTCAGAACTGCATATCATTAGAATCGGCGCGGAGTGCCTTGTAAGTGATCCGTCGTAGAGACGGTAGGCATATCTGACAAAGAATGGGAATATGAATTTTCCTTTCTCTTTTGATTCTTCAGCAATGAATTTGTTTACCTTCGCCAATACCTGATTGGTGATATTTGTCTTCTGTGTGTCGTCGAATTCCGAATAGATATTGTCTTTGTTTATGCTGAAAGATATTTCAAACTCGTCGGATCTCTTCATTTCACCCTGTAAGCCGAATGAAAGCGAACATTCCGGCATTGATGTGCCGAGATTGAGATAGCCGGACTCTTCTCCTTTCCACAGGAAATAGTGCATACCGTCAGAGCAGAGGATGAGCAGAGTATTGCCTATCGAATTAAACTGATAGATATCCAGTTCGGTGAAGGCAGCCAATGTCACAGGTGAGCGAGGTTCGCTGTCGGCATTACCGTTTATCCAACTGACGGTCTTCTCTTCCAATAAAATGTAATGTTTATAAGATGATGTCTCATGGATGTATACGGCTTTTTGTGAAGCTGACAGACCAATAGATTCAGGCATGGGCTGAAAGAGTGGTTTGAGGTGACCGTCTTCGCTCAGGAGGTTGAGGGAAGCGGCAAGCTGGCCATCCTGACATTCGTAGTCAGAGGGCTCAACCGTATAGCCGCCGTAGTTTAGTTCTTTAATCATAGCGAGCAGCGGTATATGATGGTGATGTATCTGATATTGTCGCGCTCGATCTCCATGCCGCAGGGGCAACGCAGACGCCCCGAAACACCCGCCGCTGCAAGCACAGCAGTAGTCAGGGCTTTTGAGCAGGTGCGGAAGGTGCCTTTGCCGTTAGCCGTTGCATATACGCGGCCGTCATGGCGTCCGACGTATGCGCCGGCGCGCAGTTTGACGTAAAGGTACCATTCGCCGGCTTCTTGCACGATGTCGATAACATCGCCCGGAGAGAGCGATAACTTCCGGGCAATGTGAGCCGATATATCAATCTTGCCTGAGGCGTGGAATGATATATCATGCTTGCGTGAGTTTGGCAGCATACTTTTCATATAGGTCATGTGGGCAAAGATAGGGATGAGAGATGGAGAGGTTTCTTTAAGTTGTGGGTTGTGTGGCTGATGTGACTGATGGGGTTGATGTAGGGTTATGCGACTCTGTTTTTCAGGCGTCTTTCAACTTCGGAGCACAGTGCTTCACACCAGGCACGGGCTATGGTTACTTCAACTGCATTGCCGATGAATTTCTTTTGGTCGGCCTGAGTGCCGATGAGAACATAGTCTTCCGGGAAGCCCTGTATCAGCAGTAGCTCGCCGACCTTTAACATTCGCATTTTGATGTCGATGATATTGTAAAGCGCCATGAATTCTTTAATTTTTACAGTCATGGGGCTGTCGTCGGCATATATCTCGATGGCAAGCTGACCAGTCTCAGTTGTAACGAGGTATGGAGGGCGTTTGTCCATTTTCGCAATCAGCGTAAAACATGGATCGTCGACTGAGCCGCCGGCTGAGTTGAACTGCGGATTCATCAGATAGTGCTGCTTGCGATTGGCGGTTATGACTCTCGACGGAGCATCGACAGAGCTGCCGACGTTGTTATAGCTTGTATCCATAATCCATGGTTTCACTGTGACGAGATGATGTTTGGGATTGGTGGTAATAGTTCCCGCAACAGTGTCAATGGAAGATGGTTTGCTATTTCCATACTGCATGTCGATAAATTGAGTCTGAACGATTGCCATTCGGTCATGTGTGGTCAGAGTGGCTGCGGGGCTGACGACGGATGTATTGAAGCCATTGCCGTAGTGAACGGATATAAAGGCATGGTGGTCTATGGTAGTCAGCGCACCGGCTGGGCCGTCAACAGAAATAGTTTTTCCTTCCGGCGATCCTCCGAATTGTTTTGACAAGAATGATACTGACGCCAGGGCGAGACGTCCTTGAGTGGCTACAGTGGGACATGGGCTGTCGAGCGATGGAGCGAGATATTTCCCGTTTTGGTTCATCGAGTTGTATTTGACGAGGAAATTTTTCTTGCCTCCGGCAACAAATTTTATGAGGCCGGCATGTATTCGCTCGAGTGTTGATTCCGACAACGGCTTTTTGCGTCCGAAGATCGAATTGCCCTCGTCGGAGAAGTCGAGAACATCACGCACGGCTTTCCATTTTGCCAATTCTCCAAACAAACCGCGTTCGCCGTTTTTGCTGTGGGTGGGTTCGGGGAAGACTATCGGAAGGCCATGTCTGGCAAAGATGCCGAAGAAGCGTTTACGGGAGGTGTAGGCGCCATAGTCGGCCGCGTTCATTATCCGATATTCGTAGTCATAGCCATACCGTTTTATCTTGTTGACCCAACGCACGTAGCTGCGGCCACGGTCTTTTGACAGCGGGCGCCCGTTTTCATCAAGAGATCCCCATGACATGAATTCCTCGACATTCTCGATCTGAATATAATCGGGGTCGATAGCCTCGATATAGCGGAACAGATGCTCGGCAAGCGTGCGGCTGTCGGCGTCGCGTGGCTGGCCGCCTTTTGCCCGGCTGAAATTGGTGCACTCCAGAGAGGCCCACAGCGAGACGAGTGCATCGGGGTTCTTTTCTTTGCATCTGGCGAGATGGGCTGTCAGAGGGGATAATTCCAGTGTTCGGATGTCCTCAGTGAAATGCAATGCGTCTGGATGGTTTGCGGCATGAGAGGCTATCGCTTTGGCGTCGTGATTGACGCAGGCTATGACTTCGGCGCATGGCTCACCGTCGAGCCTTGCGCTGTTGACTCCTGTAGAAGTGCCACCGGCTCCGCAGAAAAGGTCAATGTAGAGAATCTGTTTCATCACTCGGCTCCTTTCTCTACTTCGGCGATCAGGGCGTCGGCAAATTCTAATGAACCATAAAGAATAAAATCTTCATCTTCGGCATTAAGCCCATGATGAAAAACAGAAGGGTTGCTCATCATCGCCGACATGAACTGCGCTGCGATATTCAGTCTTCTCTCTTTTAAAGAGCTATCTGTTAAGAGAATGTCTAACTGTTTATCGCAATTTGCGGTTTCTTGCGAGAAATTGCGAGATTGCTTTTTGGTAGGGAAGTTAACTTCCTTACCAAAATCGGTCGGCTCGGTGTAGGGTTCGAGGTCTGATTCATCAATACTGCCCAATATCTTATTGAGATAGCATCGGTTGTCTTTTGTCGTTGCGACAACTTTATGCACATCGCCTTTATATCGCGCGTAATCCCCCACTTTGAACTTCGGCTCGGCTGGTTTGTCGCAGTCGGCTGAGATATGGCTTTCGTTATCGCAATTTTCGGTCGGATTTTGAGATAGCGGTTCGGGGTAGGGTTCAATCATATCTTCGTCTAAGTCAAAATTTAAGCCTTTTAAAATATAGCGGTTCCTGCCCGAAAGGCCAATCACTTCGTAAACATAGCCATTATAGCGCACCTTTTCGCCAACATGATACTTCGGCTCTTTCTGTGCTTTGTATGGGCTAAGGTATCTCGCGCCAACATCAATGCCAACGTTGGGAGCAATCGCGCAGGAATAAAAATCGCCTTTGTCGTGATACGAAAGTATTGTGACTATTGCACCGTCTTGCTTAAGTAAGGGATGTTCAAAGCCGTGAACTACCGCTATATCGCCGGGCATAAACTTTGGTTCGGCTGGCTTCGGCTCTTTTGCACCATCCTTTGCTTCATCCTTTGTTTCATCCTTTGCTTCATCCTTTGCTTCATCCGGCAGGCACTTGGAGCCGAAAAGTTCTTTGAATGTATTGACACACATATCTGCGGCACCAGCCAACATCTTGGAACTCATTTTAGAGTTCCCGATTATCTTGGCTGAATTGAACGCATCCAGCAGTTGTTTACGGCTCACACAGAGTATTTCTTCCTCTCCCTCCGCGTCAGAGGTGAGGTTATGATGGCCGAACATTCCCTCGTGGGCGTGCATAAAACCTAAGTCGTAGCTATCTTTTGTTGCTTTAGTCGCAACTCGGCGGTATTCATATTTCACTTCCTCCTTGAACTCTTTCGGGAGGAAGTGCTTCCAAACGCGGTCTTGTAGTTCTTTAGTCATAGTTCTTCGATTTTAATTGCGTGAGTTTTCTTTGATTCTGGGATAGGCACCACCGAAACAAGTATATCAACACCATCTGCGAGGTTGAGCAGCAGAGAACCGTCGCCCCATGTGCATTTCAGCGCCTCTATGCCGACATTAACCATGACGTAATGCGTCAGTATCAGGTGGTATGCGAGTGTCGCCTTGTCGCCTATCGTGCAATAGCGGTCGTTGCCGTTATGAATATCTCCGCTTCCTCCGCAATAAGGACACTCATCCACTTTTGTATGAGTGTCGCCGTCGCGGTCAGTATAATACCAATCGACATCTCCGCTTCCGCCACATTCGGGGCAATTCTTTGTGGTGTGGTTGTAGTCAAGTCCGAGGGCGACAAGACAGCTTTGAATCTCTTTGAGAGAGATTGTGAATGTCGGGTCTGGGGTCGGCATTACCTTTGCAACCGTTGGGACTCTATCTTTCGGAGTATAGTCGTCATTACTCTTGGGGATAAGGTTCTTATCCACGCGCAGAATGACATGGGCTTCCGTAGCGCAGATGAAACCCCCTTGCTCAAAAGGCTTCTGTAAGCCGGGGCGGAAGTCCTCGTCAAATGTGAATTTGTAGAGGAGGATCCGCCATTGGTCTGCACTCAGTTTCTTCATTTCTTCTTTCTTTTGAGGATTATTTCTACGGGTAAAGGTTCTGATTCCCATGTGAGGTCGGGGAATGAATCTGTGGGGAGCGAGTGCATCATATACCCATTCCAAGCAATTTCATTCCTATCAGGCTGATTTTGATAGAGGAAAACATCATCATCCTTATCTCTCGCCACCCAACCGCTAATCACGGTTTCCTCTGCGTCTACTTCTTGCTTAGTTTCTTGCTTGCCGAGGGCGAAGTTGGCACCGGCTTCAAAAGCGTTTGCTAAATCGTCCATGTCATATTCGGGATAAAGCTGAGGGCGTATTGCTTCAGGATATGCGCTTAGATGGGCATTGTTTACATCCGTAGCATATCCTACTGAATGACTTTCAATCTCCTCCTGCGTGACTGTCTCTGTCTGCTTGCCAAGGGCATAGGCGCGGTCGAAGATTTGGTCGAAAGCGTCAAAAATGCTGATGTTCACTTCCTGGTCAATTCCGTTGTCCTTGCAGAATTGGACAAAGCACTCGCGCTTCTTCTGTTCGTAGTCGGGGCAATTAGGCTTCTGATAGCCATAGCGCACACTGAAAAGTGTATTAAGGCACTTGGTGTTGTTATGTACGGCACAAGCTCCATTTTTATAGTGCCTGCACTCGCTCGGGGTCTGTTTATTGGTTTCCATATTTATTCGGATGTATTTCTCGGTCAAGTTTGCCATAAAACTTTTCAATATCTTCACTTACAAGCGACATCCAATATGTAAATGCGGCAATCGGGAGCAATGCGAAGTATAGAATTTTGCACACGGCTTTGCGGTGTTTCTTTTTCATCCTCAGTCAAGTTTAACGTGGTTGTTTCTCTTTGAAATTCTTGCAATTCGGGTCGCCTGAACAGCCGACAGGCCATGCAGGTATCGATACTACACGTTTCTGTCCGTTTTCTTCGATATATTGGTCTGTGTTATACATCATGCACTCAACCTTGCAATGTCCACTCTTGAAGTCGTAATTAGCGCAACGGAAGCGGATGTCGCGGTTCTTATAAACTTTGCGGAATCCCATATCACTTCTCCTTTATCTCGTTCAACTTGTAACCGTTGGAGGTAAGAAACTCAATCTCCTGCACGGCGCATTCTATTAGGCTGTCGGTATGCGTAAGCCCCTTTATTACTCTTGGCTTCTCCGTGCAGTAGTAGCCGATACTCCATTGCTTGCCGTAGTCCATCGGAGCGACATCAAGCCAATATTCGTATTTCCCACTGTGAATTTTAAACGGCAGAAGTCCGAGCAAAGCGCTGAGGCTCCACGCAGGGAATGTCCCACCATAAGACCCCGTAGTCCAATCCCACGGCATCATGGGAACTTCATCATCCTCGTATCGCGCCATATCCGCCGTGTCAGCCGACACTCCGCATTGCAGAAGCCGGACTGTTTGCTTTTGGGTTGTTGCTATGTTTGTTTTCATTCTTATTTTACACTTTTAATCCGTTATTACTCACTTCCTTATAGTCCGTTGTCGAATTAAGCATATTTGAGTCGGCTTATTTTGTCAGTTCGTCGTGGTTTTGATATGTGAGCCATACTATCGCAGGGATGCCGAAGATTTCCTCAAATATCTTGGCGTATTTGACATTGATACCTCTCTTCCCCTTAACCATGTCATTTAGGATGGATGCAGAGGTGTGGATTTTCTCGGCAAGCTCCTTTTGCGACATGCCTGAGAAGAATATCATCTTCATCAGAAATTCTCCTACTTTCATGCTCTTTCGCCTAATTTGATGATTCACTTTTGTATGCGGCGCAAGCTGGATTCGTGACCTTGATTTTCAGAAGGCCATTGTGTGTCCTGTTGCTTTTGCGCACGCCGCAATATTGAATGATCGAACCGCCACACTCCCACCTTTCGCGATTCTTGCATGTCCGGCAGAACTTTGTCTGGTTAGACGGTGGAGTTATTGAAATTTCGGATGACTCAAAAAGAGTATTGTTCATTTGTTTCCTAAACTTTTATTGGGGATATTGGGGATTGTCGAGGCGGTTTTTAAGGCGGTTGATTTTGATGTTGATCCAGTTTTCGACAGCTTTTGGGCCATATATCTGCGCCATTTGCAGGCACATGATCAGGACATCGGCAATCTCTTCGCATACATGGGCGCGAGTGTCACGGCCACGGGCCAGCTTGCACAACGCTTCCTGAAGTTCGGCCATTTCCTCAAACAGCATTTGTATCTGGGAGTCTTTACCGTAGGTCTTGATTGCGCGCCGGATGGTTTCGTCGAATTCTTCTTCGCTGACCGCAGGGATGTCGCGTGACAGTGCGGGCCCGTATTGAACGGCCGGATCGGATGTGAGATTCAGGCTGTCTATGTTCATGTCAGTTTGGTTCGATGATGTTGTTGTCTACTATGGCGAGCGCCATGCGGACCGATGTGATGATGCCGGGATCGCGACGCATCTCTTTGACGAGTCCCATGACTAATGGAGCGGTGTTGCCGCCGGAGAACGACATTACTTTGCAGTTGTCGGGAGAAGATGCCGAGCCGACAATTACGAGTGCTCCGAGCGTGCCGTTTCCTTTGTTGGCATCGGCGAGGATCAGCTTATGGAGCCGGTTGATTGCTTTTTGCATGATTATGTGATAGGTTAAAATGGTTGTTTTGATGGCGTTTAAACCGAAGTGTCTGATTGCGCTACGAGGTCGTTGGCCGAGGTTGTCGCAGGGTCGAGTCCGCGGGCCTCGCAGTAGAGTTGCCAGCTCGTTTTACCCGTTGAGCGGACGGCGTCGGCATTAGCGTCGCGTTGGCGTTGTTCGGCATTGCGTGCTTCCCGGTAGGCTTTCTGCTTTTCGCTAAGAGGGATATTTCTGAGAGTAGCGTCGGAGGCAATTTTACGTCGCACGTGATTGAAAAGATGCCTGAGGTTACGCTGTTTCTCCCCGAGATCTTCCCATTCGGCCAGAACCATCAGGGCCACTTCGTCGAAACGTTCCCGGGAGAGGCCGAGAGCGGAGAGTCGGCGTTCCATTGACTCGGGGGGCATAGAGGCCAAAAGGTCGTTTAAAATCTTTTTCAAATAATCTCCCCCACCCCGCGCTTCGGCGCGCCGATCCCCCGAGGGGGGATTTAGGGGGGATATATTTTCTTTTAGTTTACTTTTATTTACTTTACTTTGGGGATTAATGTCGACATTAATTGAGTTTTTGTCGACATTAACTCGGTTTCTGTCGACATTAACCAATAAATAAGGGAAAGGCTCATTGGGATTGAGGCGTCGGCGCGTTGCCTCGAAGTAGCGCTGCTGAATGCCGCGCGAGGTCAGTATCTGAGCCGAGTCAAACAGGTCTTTGTCGAAAAATCCCCATCGGACCAAGCCCTCAATAATCTGTTGCAGCAGGCCGGCTGATATGCCGGGCAGCTCTTTAAGGAGTTTGAATCTCAGCGTGTCGGTCCACTCTACGAAGTATCCGTTACGGTATACCGCGCAAAGCAGATGGATCAGGCAGATCTCTCCTTTCAGGCCGAATTCCCCGGCGACACAAACCACCTTCTCGTCATAGAAGAAGTCGATGTCGAAAGGGAAGTAGTCGAGTCCTGATTTTTTTGGTCGAGCCATAGCTGTTTATAATTCTGTTATTGATATTCCGTGGACGCGGAGCATCAACTTCCGTTTCAGTCTATACTCTGCTGTGCGGAAGCCCTTTGTGTCCTCGACCACAGTAACACCGTCCTTGTCATAGACAAAATCAGCGTAGTAGGAACACTCCTTTTCCAAGAGGTTGCCCTGTGAGTCGCGTTGCGTGGGGATAAGCACATACTTTACCTGTTCACGGAGATTAGAGATAAGACCGGCGCGTTGCATCAGCTTCAGTTGGTTGGCTCTCTCATGTTCCTTTTGGGAAGCATGGTCACCCGTCTTTTTAGCACCGTACTTGTTGCGCTTCTTAGGTGAAGCCGGTGCAGCGCGCAAGGCCTTAAATTCGTCAATCGTCATCGGTCCGAGGAATGGATTTATCGACAACAACTGTTTCGGGGAGCGCGGTGCCGTCAGACAACGAGGCCGACACAGACACCTTCATGCCTTCGGGGATAGCATCGCGGAAGTTTTTCACGGCGCGTTGGACACTTTCGGTAGCAGCCACTTTCTCGGCCACCTTTGCGGGTTCGTTCGCCGGGACTTGATAGCGGTACACATCCACAATCTTAGTTTCGGCGATGGCCTCAATCTCGTAGTCGGTCATTGTTCCTTTCATGCCCTTGTTGAAATTGGCGAGAGCATCGGCGAAGGTGGATGCCTGTACCAGAATGTAGGAGGCCGAGCGTTTCTCGACACCTGTTTTCTCATCGAGGGTGATGTAATTAACCTTGACCTTGTAGAACCTGTCGCCGGTTTCGTCCCAGAAGATTTCCGAGATTTTGGTTTTGTTGACCGCGAGGACGTTGTACTCACCGCTGATAAACGCTGTGACCTCCTCAACGACACGGGCCTCAGCCTCTGTGCATGAAAGGGCATCAACGAGGTAAGGGTCTGTGACCTTGACTGTCTTGCCGCTCTCCGTCATTTTCTCATAACGGACCTTGACTTCAATCCACTGTGCCATTATCTACCTCCTTCCGTTGTGGCTGCTTTACAGCAGCAGGGTTCTGAGCTTACACGAGGCTCAACCGCACAGCGTAAGCGGTCATGGAGGGCTTCTGCATACTCTTGCATTGCATTCAACTGTTTTTTGAGGTTCCAACGCTCTTCTTCCGAGATTGCTCCTAAAGTGTTGATCGCCCTTGTTACTTTGCAGATGCGCTCGTTGAGGTCGGCGAGTTCGATTTTCATGCGATCAACATGCGTGTCAGCTATTTTGTAGCTTTCCTCAAACACTTCGGCCGGAGACCATGAGCGGTAGCCACCATCGTATATGACAAGGTAGCCGTCTGCGCCGGGGTTGAAAGAGGCCTTGCCGATTGTGAAATACTTGTCGGGGACATTGGCACCGGCTCTTTTTGCGTCCGCTGCATTCATTCGCATGGCTTGAACCGTCTTTGTTCCGATATAGGTTCTCATGTCGTAGGAGGCGTTTCTGTCATTTTCCATTGTTCATGCGGTTTTTGAGTTGCTTACTGATTTTGAATCTCACGGTGCGCTGCGCGGGAATAACGATGGAGGTTCCGGCGCTTATGTTGCGGGCTTTCTTCTCTCTGGTAGTCTTGACTTCCATAGTCGCAAAGCCGCGAATATATACGTTATCGCCGCGCATGAAGGCGTTGGAAAGGCTTTCGATTACAGCGTCGACGGCGTCGGCGGCAGTAAATTTGTCGAGCCCCGGAATACGGTTGCGGAGATCTGTGACGATGTCATTTTTTGTCATTGAGTTTCGTTTTAAGTTTTGTTATGAGGTTGTTTATCATTCTGATTCTATTGGCCATTTTCGTAGACGAAGATGCTAAGGGGGCGAGCATTCCATCGCGACGCGCTTCGAGATGGGAGATTATCACGGCAACGTCGGTTTTGCATATATCGGGCATGGTGCTGCCGGGTTAAGGTTTAAAGAAACCTTGGAAACGCACAGTTCCGAAATATTCAGGAGATTTGATAAGACCGTCGCCGCAGCCTGAGAGAGTTTCGGCACCCTCTTCATCAAGGACTACTTTGGAATCCACAGCCTTTGGCACACGGAAGCAGATCTGAACGGGAAAGTTGACTTTTGCGTCGCCGGTTATGATCTTGGTTGAAGCTCGCTGAGTAGCGGCAACGATACGATAGCCGAGAGAACGGCCCTTTTGCAAGAGCATTTTCAGATTCTCTTCGAGGGACTTCTCGCGTCCCACAGTGCGGATCTCATATTTAGGAATAGGAAATCCCATGGGGCCCCGTTTGGTTCCGACTTCGACTTTTTCGCGAATATCAAGCTCTTTGCCGGAACGGGCAGCGGACACAGCGTCGGCAAATTCGTCAAAGACAATCAGAGTTTTGCTGCTTGATCCGTTTTTTGCGCGCAGTTGCATTTCTGCGACGAGTTCTTTCATTCGTTTTTCGATGTCGGAGATGTCTGAGATAATCTCGCAGCCGGATAATTTACCGATGAACTCATATTTCGGATCGAGCACTATGATACGTGATACGCCTGCAAGTTTAGCGTATTCGATTGTACTTTTGATACAGACTGATTTACCTGAACCTGTAGCTCCGCAGATGAGCATGTGTGGGGTAGACTGATTGTCGATGTCCCATATTACTGTTCGGCCAAAGTTATCAAGTCCGATGGGAAGCCGTGAGCCTTGAAGATACTTTGCATCCCAGATTAGCGTTTCCCCGGAGCGGTGGGGAGCCTCCACGCAGAGATATGAATGACCATCGTGCATTGAGAGTGTAGGCAGGACTCGCACGGACGGAACATCGATCGCATTTGCGATGTCGAGCGCATGGGTTGCGATGTTGGCGATTTTGACTCCGGCTCCGATTTCAAGCAGATATGAGACCGATGAGTAGGAACCGAGTACGTGTGCCACTTTTACCATTATGCCGAAAGAGCGGAGGGTGTGTTCTATTTTTTCTTGTTGTGTCATGTCGTCGCGTAATTCGTAAGAAATGAATGTTGCCGCTTTTTTGCGGAAAGATGATATAACTTTGGGAGATATGGATGCGGTCGAGGCATCGCGTATTTTTCGTTGTCTTCGGGCAATGAGTATTTTCTTGCTTTCGGGGATGTTGAAGTCGTCGATATCAGCGATGATAGTTCGTGCCCAAAAGTCATAGAGCTCGGCACGGTCAGCCATCGGGTCGGCATCGTTTATCGTGTAGAGGTAGTCGGGATCTTGTGTCGCTTGCATGACGCGTCGCAGAGGTTCGTAGAGAATAGCCTCATACAGCCTGCGGGTATCGGAATCAAGCGCGATGACCATCTTCTTGAGCTGGGGAGAGCCGTCTTTGTTGGCGCTGTGTTTGTTTTCCATATACCAGACCTCGTCGATCGGCAATGCCGGGTTGAGGTCTTCCCATGACAAGGCGTAGACAATGGCCTGCTTAGCCCCGGTATAAGCGAGTTCTGCATCATCGGTATAGGCTGATTTTGATTTATGGTCAATTATTGCGATTATGCCGTTTTTCAGCCTGACAACGAGGTCTATCTGGCCATGACAAGGCAGAGGTATATCCACTCCGTTGATGACGAGCCATCGGTCGGTTCGCATTTCCACTGCTAAGATCTCGTCGATGTCGGAGGTATATAATGAGCGCTCTTTATAGAAATTCGAGATCAGGGCAGCTGCAGTCTTGGTTGCCACTTCGATACACTTCTCAACCGTAGGCGTTTTTTTTCCGAGCTTCCAGTCATTGGCCTTCATCTCGTCGATAGACTTAAAAGCCGCCTCTTGCATTTCCGCTATGTTTGCTTCCGCGCCGGTGTCACGGAGCGTCTCGAAATAGAGCTGGAGCGCGGCGTGATATGCTGTGCCTGCCACCGTAGTGGCTGACCTGCGTGAGGGCTCGCGATAGATATAGCGGCGCTCGAACTCCTTTTCGTTGCGGGCGAATGTAGCAACGCCTGAGTATGACCATGAGTCGATTAGGAAATTGGAGAAATGATCCTCAAGCTCGTCGCCTCTCAAAAGCGAGTATTTGTTGACAGCTCTTTTCATGGCATATCAATTGTCGCCTGTTGGCCGGAGGCGCTTTTCACGTTCGCTTTCGTCTCACGTGCGCGAAGCTTCTCTTTGGCTTTCTCCATAGACTCAGTTGTAGGTTTGAACTTGGGAGCGGATTCGCGGGGGCTGACTTCTTCATATTCGACGTCGACGATGTCCTGAGCTTCTTCGGTTGTGCGGAAGCCCATTGCCATTTCAGGCGCAAAACTCGACACCCAGTAAGATGCTGCTCGATAGCGCAGCATCAGTTCCGGCATGGTCGGCCACTTTGAACCGTTCTTTGAATACCATCCCTCACCAACGGCCATACGTATTGATGCCGGGGGAGACACTAACTCCCGGCCTGTGGCTTTCTCTATGGCGTATGCGACACAGACGATATTGTCAAGTTCAGGTTTTTCAAACGGTTTGAGGATTTCACGATTTTTGCCGTCGGGGCCCTTGGCCCATGTCTTATAGGGAACTTCGCCGACCTTGCCGTCGATATGGAAGCGGTAGTCGAGCGTTGTGTATCGTCCGCAAGTGTTTACGCAGCCGATCAGGAATTTTGCCTTCCATGTCGGATTGCCATTTACTACACAGAGGTTTTGCATGACTGTCAGAGGAAAGACCTGAAGCCTGCAGGCGATCTCAACCGCTATGACGCAGTCTCCGAGATTGCCCTTATAGGCAGCCGGCACAAAGTTTGACTCAGACAGGGGCTTTGCAATGCGTTGATAGGTCTCGAATTGCCGTTGCATCTGACCGGCCAGAGATTGATTGTAGGCTGTGGCAGACTGCAGTTCGGCAATTTTCATCTTAGTTTCCGCTTTCTTGAACTCGACGTCGATAGCGGTCAGTTCTTTTGTGGAGGCGGAAGAGGGTGCCTGTTGCTGTTGGTTAACGTTACACATGATTGATGGTGTTAAAATGGTTTGAACTATATTGCGGGTTGCCGGGATTGAAAATGGAGGCTGCGCCATTGGCGTTAAGGCAGACAGCGCAGCCTCCGGGTTATCAATCATGTAGCAACTACCGCTACTTGCAGCCTCTGAGGGGTTCGAACCCTCTCCGACAGAACCAAAATCTGTAGTGCGACCAACACACCGAGAGGCTTCCTGTTTCAGAGTTGCAAGGGGTTGGGGGCTTTATCGACCTCTTTGCAGAAGCGGTCGTAGGCTTTGATCCACGGGTCGACCCGGCGCCAACGCCTGTAAAGGCGCCCGACGGCGAAGCAGGCGGCGACGCCGAGACCTTTGTCGATGATGACTTGCAAAGTCCATGCGGTAGCATTCTCACTGGTTTCGGTTACGAGAATGAGTGCCATTGCGAATATTCCGAGGATGGATAGGATCGCGATGCGGGTTATCGAGACTTTTATGTTCATTGTTGCGGATTTTCAGAGGGTTTCTTTTATGAGATCGTAGAGCTCCCATCGGAGACCGCGCAGACGCTGTCGCGCTTCTTCGGTGTCGGCGATAGAGATGAGGGTATCGATTTTGCGATAGTCCCAGCGGCGGAACGATCCGGCTTTCTCGATGAGTTTCTTGTCGAAGTCTGTCATTGCTGATGGTGTTGGGGGTTATGTGTGTCTGATGGCGTGGAGGGCTGCGCGGGAGCTGATCTCGTCGACCGATGCGATGCGGTTGGTAGTAAGCCACTGCTCGATCTCTTCGCGCTTGAAGTAGTATTGGCCGTTCTGCTTGTAGGATGGGAACTCGCGCTGCTGCGCCATGCGTCTGACGCGGTCGGCCGAGCGACGCAGATAGAGGGATAGCTCTTCTATCGACCACACGTTCTTTTTCAGGATTTCGGTGCGGCGGTTGCTCTGCTCGACGTCGGCTTTGATACCGTCGAGGGTCGCGCGGATTTCGCCGAAAAGTGCTTCGAGACGTTCGTTCATAGCGATGATGGGTTAACGGGTTGGAAACAGAGCTTCAGGTGAGGTTTTGAAATGGCGGGCGAGTGTTTCCTGCGCCAGGGCGTCGGGGATTGCGTCACCGGCGATCCATTTGCGTACTGTTATTTCAGATCTCTTCGTCACACGGGCAACCTCCAGAACGAAAGCATAAGGCGGAGTCAGAGGCTTCGGCTGTTTTTTTGCGTTGTCATAAAGCTCTTTAAGTGTCATATTTTATTTGTAATTACGGTGTTCGTTTTTTATATTTGCGATAAGATTTTGTTATCACGATGCAAAGATATGGTATTACCATAGTAATTACAACTATTTCGTAGTAATTTAATAGTATTTAACTTTTATGAATCTTGTTAACCGTCTAAAGATCTATTTAGAAGAGAAGGGTATTACAAGCCGGTCTCTTGCCATCACGTGTGGAATCGACCCCTCTAACCTTATTAAAATGCTTAAAAATGAGCAAAATATCTCAAAGAAGTCAATTGATAAAATCATAGCGAATACTGACATAAACCCTGATTGGCTCCTTACCGGCGAGGGAGAGATGCTACGTTCCGAATCCGAACCAGACGAAATTGCATTGGCAGCGGTTCATACCGTGCCGTTAGTTCCGGTCGAGGTGTTTGCCGGGCCAATACAGCGATATATCGTGGATGGCGTCAGAGAAAAGGATTGCCGTAAAGTTGTGACGCCCGTTTCAGGTGCCGAACTTGCTATTCCTGTCAGCGGAGACTCCATGTCGCCGGACATTCCCGACGGCTCGACACTGTTTTTGGCGCGCATCAACGATGCCGCATTTATCCCCTGGGGCAATGTGATGGTGCTGGATACCGAAAACGGCGCGGTCGTCAAGCGTATCTACCCGAGCAAAAATAGCCGCGATGCTGTCGAGGCGCGCTCGATCAATCCCGAATATCCGCCGTTTGATGTGCCCAAAGAGTCGATTCGCGGCATTTACCGCGTGTTAGCTCAGTCGAAGTTTTACCCGACAATGTAATTGATTTGAAGATAAAGCTTTTCTCTCCGGGTTGGCTCGTGATCTACGCCATTGTCATGTTTGTTGTGGGGGCAGCTCTGCTATCGAGAAGTGACATAGAAAGCTTGGAGCGCTTGGGTTATGCAAAACAGGAGCAATACACCTATACTGACAGTGACGGTGAAGAACATGAGGACTTGTCTTTGATAGAGATTAAGGGTGTCGGCAAGGTGCTGACATATAACGACGTGTATCTTTCGGCCATCCCACTTTTGATTATTTCCCTTATCCTTGGGCGCGTGATATTCCATAGTCGTGACGAATTACGGTGTGCAATTTATTCTAATTGCATGGTTGGCTTTTGTCTCATATCCTTAACGACAAAAGCTAATGTAGTGTCCACTTTACTGTTTTGGGCCGGGAATATTGTCGCTGGAATTGCCTTATCTTGCATGGCAGGAGATAAAGAATAAAAGATATAGCGAAAAGTATGACATAGAAGAGTTTACGACAGAAGAGGGGTTTAAATCATACATTTGTAACTGTTTTTTATTAGCGTAATTATTCAATGAGTAAAGAAAAAAATGTCTTCGATAAGATAGGCCGGATCGGACTGCTACCCTTTGTGTTATCATGCTATATTGTATATTGTTTTCTTATTAATTTAGGGAGTTCTGTTAGGGCTCTTAAAAGAGTAAATGAGGAATTTTTGTGGTTTGTCATTCTGTCGTTAGTCTGTATTTTGATTGAGATCTTCATTTGGATTCTTGGCTCAATGAAGAGAAACTATGATGAGGTCATTTCGAAGAAGGAAACAGAGATTAGTCTTATGAAAAGAAATCATGACAATACATTGACGCGAATTTCAAGTGAGCATGAGAAGAAAATCGGGGAAAAAGATAGAATGATAAAAGCAATTTATTCTTTATCGGTATCCTCGACACCTTTCAAGGATTCGGCGCATTTGATAGCGGATATTCGCACTTTTATATACGATAAGAGTGCTTTTTACCTACGACATAAATCACCTCCAGCGAGAAGGGCCGCAGATGAAGTGAAAAGGATGAAACTGATTATGAATAAGGAAATTGAAGAGTGCAATGAAATGCGTTACAAATATGAATTCTTATTATCTACTTTCCCTGAGCTTAAGGAGTATGTTGAAGACGATATGGCTACCATCTCGTTAAGTAGGACTGATAGTTTCGACGACTTCAAAGAAGCACGTGATAGAGCAAAGGATTACTTAAGTTCTGAAGAATGGAATGCGTTGGATGTAGATGACCGTAACCAGTTGGCATTGGATCGATATAAGAAAAAGAATAAATCAAACTGGGAATTAGGTGTGGAATACGAACACTATGTCGGCTATCTATTGAGGGAGGGCAGACCACCTTTCAGTGGAAATTTCCATGTCACACAGTTTGGGGAGTTGAATGGACTTGCTGACCTCGGACGAGATATAATCGCTGAGAAAGTAGATCTATTCGGACGTAAAACCATCTATGTTATTCAGTGTAAAAGATGGTCAGAAAAGAAGTCAATCCACGAAAATACAATTTGCCAATTATATGGAACTGCGATAGAATATATGTTAAGAAATAGGGGCTTAATCGAAGATGATGTCGTGCCTGTGCTTGTAACCACAACCGAATTGACTAAAACCGCCAAAGAATTCGCAGCGTACCTTAAAGTCTTGGTATACATACTCCCAATGGGAGAGTATCCGATGATAAAATGCAACATTAATGGCGACGAGAAGATTTATCATCTTCCGTTTGATCAGCAATATCATCGGACGGAGATTAAGAACAAAGGTGAATTTTATGCAATGACCGTAAAGGAAGCCACGAATAAGGGTTTTAGGAGAGCGAAAAAATATTTCATGAATTGAAAAATCAAGTAACCATGACAAGCGAAGAATTTGACGAGCTCTGTTGTGATTCGCTGGCGGAGCTGAAAGAGGCTGCTTTCGAATACCTGCTGCTCAACCCCGGTTCTGACTTCGGCGACTGGCAGCAGGGATTGGTTTCTGACTATCCGGCAGAGGTCGTGGACGCTCTGGGCAGCAGTCCGGCAGAGGTTTATGCCGGGCTTGCTGACTTATGGGAGCGGGACTATGCGGATCCGAAGACGGGCATCGAGCAGAAGTTCAGCGAGTGGGCCGAGTCGTTCGCCACTGAACCGGCTGTAGGGATCTACTACTTTCTCGTCGATGCCTGCGCGGATTTGAAGTGTATGGGGCGACGGTTTCCATGATAATCCGAGTTAGAAAATCTTCGGGATACGCGCCACTGCCTCGCGTTTGGTCTTGTCGAGAATTTTGGCGTAGATTTGCGTTGTCTCGATACTCTTGTGCCCCATCAGTTTCGAGAGGGTGTAGAGATCTACTCCGGCTTCAAGCATCATGATGGCGAAGGAGTGCCGGGCACAGTGAAACGTGATGTGCTTGTTGATGCCGGCGGACTTTACCCAACCGGCTACCGTATAGCTCACCAATGTGTAAGTCGGCAGACCGGCGAATACAAGTTCATTGTCACTTTGTCGCTGCCCGAGAAATCCGACAGCCTGCTCATTGATGTCAAGATATTCCAGTGAGCGGGTTTTCTTTTGAGTGAACACTATGCGCGTCACTTCGCCGAGAGTCTGCACTTCGCCCCACGTCAGCTTCTCGACGTCAGACCAACGCAAACCGGTGAGGCACGAGAAAAAGAATGCACGCCCGAGCGCTTCATTAGGTGCGGGGATTCTGGAAAGCCGACGTATCTCATCGACGGTGAGAAACTGACGGTTTGATTCAGACTTCTTGAAGCGCTCAACATTGACAGCAGGATTGCGCGACAATAAACCCTCCTTGACAGCGGTGGCGAAAACGCAGCAGAGCTTACTCATCATGACCTGTTTCGTCCCCTGCGAGAGAGAAGGTGCGTCAGGCCGCGGGACTTCTCGGTGACGCCCACGAAATCTTGTCTTTTCAAGATATTCGCGAAAACCGGCTACCCAGCGCGGCGTAATATCAACAAGGCGGATTCGCAGATTAGGCTCATACGCCATCAGATGATTACGGCAGTTATTCCATGTGTTTTTCGTTTTACCTTCCCTGCGGTCGATTAAAATCTGCAGGTAGTCATAGAACAGAATGTTGTCAGCGGCAGGAGTGTCAATCCCGAGCTTAGCCCTTTGGAGTTCGACAACACGTTGAGCTTTGATACCTTCGGCAATTGCAAGGGTTTCCCTATTCTTTTCCCGGTCTTGTTTGGTGCGCTCCGGAATGAGATAGAGTTTCAGGTATTCATCCTTGCGGGTTCCATTGATACTACTGCGTAAAAATAGTGCTTGCGTACCATTCTTTCGAGGTCTGCTTCTAAGATACACAAGTTCTTTGACGGGTTTCTTTTTCATGCGTGAACTGTGGGATTTTGGTGCGCACCATTTTCTGCGCACCATTTAAGCACCGCAAATATACACATTAGAAACCAAATAAACACACAATAGCTCAATTTATTTTTGAGCCTAAAATTATCATATATCGGCATATATTGTGTGTGTGATAGGTAAAGACAGTGTGCAAAGATTGTCCAATTAACTTTTGCCTACAAAATTAACAAAAATCCCCGAGAATCTTTAGAGAGTAATGGGAATAATGGGAGCTTGTGGTGTTTTGGGTTGCCCATTCCCAAAGCTAACAAAGCTCCCCCGTCCTGATTAGTGCGATCAATCAAATTGCGGCTTCCCGGGTATTTTCAGATGTCGGACAAAAGCTGTAATTTTGCAGCGAGATCGTTCAACACCCCCTGACACAATGACCCATATAAAGGACCCCGGAATGGAGACACGGCAACGGCGCGCGAAGATGCTGACAGGCATTTCGTTGCTTGCCATTATTCCGTTTCTGATTCTTTGCACGTTCGTCTATCCGGTCAACGATGATTTTACGTTTGGCTTGCGCCATATTCAAAAGAATGTCTTTCAGGTCTCAAGCGACATCTATCTGTATTGGAGCGGACGATATTTCGCGACCTTAATTTCTGCGCTGAATCCGTTTGCCGTCAGCGACAATCCGATACCTCTTTTCAGAATCTATTCAGCTGTTACCATAGTGCTGACGACCATCGTTATGACGCTTTCGCCGGCAATCTGCTGCCGAAGGCAGCTAACACACTGTCAATCGGCAGGATTGGGGGGAGTATTTTTGCTCACTTACCTGGCTCTGATGCCAAGCGTTTCGCAGGCGTTCTACTGGTTCTCATCATGCACAGCCTTCACAATTCCTTCGCTTCTCTATATCATGCTGGTGGCCTTAACGGCTGCAGACAGCAAAGCGTCTTATTTCATAGCCTGCACGCTTGCACTGATCGTGCCGGGCGGTAACGAAGTCACAGCCGTCATCACCGTCGGCACTCTCGGATATATCGCCTTCACCTATCACGACAGAAAATACTGGCTTCTTCTGACGCTGTCGGCCGTAGCACTCCTACTGGTCGTTCTGGCACCGGGTAATGCCTCGAGAATGGCAAACCAGCACATCTGGGCTAACGCCGAACTCTGGGCGCTGACATTCAGCATCGGCCAGACCGTCAGCTGGATATTTCTCTGGGGGCCGGTTCTGCTGCTCGCCACAACAATATATATCCCGCTTTTCGGACGTAAGCTCGCATCCTCGCCGATCTACGACGTAAGCTTCAGCCGCTATCTCGTCTGGTTTTTCATCACTATCATCCTCGCCCATATACCGCCCACCTACGGCATATCTTCGGCCATAGTCGACCGCACGGCCAACTGCCTGCTGATATTTGTCATTATCGGATATTTCCATGGGGTCAACATCCTGCTCAGAAAGCATCGCGCCACAGCCGACAGGCTCGCCTCTCTGCTTTCCGGCAAATGGATTTTCGGAGCATCGCTTTTCTGCTTTCTCTTCGCCGCCCCGTTCTCCATCAACAGTCCGGTAGCCACGGCAGTAACCGACATCATTACCGGAAAAGCGGCGGACTACAAGCGAATACAGCAGCAACGAGTCGACATCGTCAGGCAAACCCCAAGCGCAGAGCCTGTCAAGCTGCCGCCGCTCGGGATCACCTCGAAAAGTCTTTTCGTGAAAGAGCTCGAATCGGAACCCGACACAGAGTTTACCTCAGCCTTCTCACGCATCTATAAAAGCCGGGTAAGAGTATATGTCGAAGACCGCGAAGCCAGATTCGAAGACAATCTTACCGCCCTCAAAAACTACGCCAAGAAAGGCCGCGTCCGCCGGTAACCGCCCATATTTATCTCGGCAATCACCTTAGCTTTTCCGACAATTTGTAGTTCAAAGGTATCTTTCAACAAATAATGTAGGTAGAAAATGAGAAGATGTAGTAAGAAAATGCTAATTTTGTAGTATGAAAACCACGTTAGAAGAATTAGTCGGAAGATACCGGGAACTTGGCATAGACCGACAACTGGACTATGACAAGTTTTACCTGTATTCCATAATCACACATTCCACAGCGATTGAAGGCTCTACTATTACGGAGCTTGAGAACCAGATAATGTTTGACAACGGAATTGCCCTTAAAGGGAAGAGCCTTATCGAGCAGAACATGAACCTTGACCTGAAGGCTGCATACGAGCGGGCGCTTGTGTATGCGCGCGATCATACCGACATTACAATCGACCGATTGAAAGAATTGTCGGCTTTGACGATGAGAAACACCGGTTCGGAATATCATACCGCGCTGGGAGATTTCTCGTCGGCGAATGGTGATCTCCGCCTGTTGAACGTAACGGCCGGTGTCGGCGGACGTTCATACATGTCGTTCAACAAAATACCTCAAAAACTGAAAGAATTTTGTGACGCATTGAACACATCGCGGCGAATGGCAAGGTCAATGTCGATGCAACAACTCTATGAAATGAGTTTTGACGCACACTATAATCTCGTAACCATTCATCCGTGGGCTGACGGCAACGGACGAATGGCGCGGTTGCTGATGAACTGGTTGCAATTTGAATACGGACTTATCCCCTCGCGCATATTCAGCGATGATAAGGAGGAATACATAAAGGCTCTGGTTGCTACCCGTGAAGACGGGGATCTGTCAATATTCCGTAGCTTCATGACTGAAACGATGCGTGCCCATCTGTCGCACGACATCGCCATTTACGAATTGTCCCTCGGTGAAGAAGCTCCGATAATCCCGGAACCTTCCACCTCCTTGACACCTAAGAAAACACGCGATAGAGTAATCGAACTTCTGCACCGGAATCCAAAGCTAAGTGCGACAGCTCTCGCCGCAGAAATCGGCATCTCAGCCAAAGGCATCCAACGGCATCTCTCTAAGCTTAAAGCGGAAGGCGTCCTCCGGCGTATCGGCCCGGATAAGGGCGGCAAATGGCAAATTATCATAGATTGACTACAATTGCCGGTGCTGCAAAACAGAACGAACATAAGATTTGAGCCTATGACTCCCCCGACAAATGAGCTAAGCATTTTTGAAGAAGACAGGAGGCGCGGTTCGGCAATTAGGAGCTCCACACCAACACCAAACGACAGCCTGTTTCTTACTAAACAACATTTGCGACAACTGCGGGTCGGAGCCCCCAGAGATTGCGACAAGCCACGGAAGTGTGCGCAATCGCGGAACGCGGCGGCACAGGCCGCATGCGGTCCCGCGACTGCGCGAGTTCATCTACATCTGATATTCAGGCGCCTATCCGATTCATTGACGGCACAATTCTTACGCCATATTTTTCCGAAAGCATAGTGCGTAATTCTGATGCCGCAACAGGCTCTATGCGCGGGGACAATATGATTTCATCTATCAAATCCTTCGTCTCAGCTTTTAGATACACATTGTATTCGGGCATTTCTGATGAATCTTCCGGCACGAAATAGAAGCGTAATTCCTCTTCGTCAGCAAACGCCGGATCCTTTGAAAAAAGCTCGTTTTCCTGATAATAGCCATACCCATTATATGACATTCGACCATACATGAGCTTATAGCCGGTATAATCTATTGCCGTTATGAATCTTCTGACTGTCGATCTGATACAGGCACCAAGTTTTGTGGTATAACCTGACCACATCAGATCGCTTTCTTTATTACGGAGTGTCCAGCATGATGCGGGCAGATGTCCTCGCTTCTTACATAATGCAAGTTTATCCTCAAAAGCCGTCATATCTCGCTCCAATATGGATTTGTCAGGCTTTTTGTCGGCGGGATATACGGGAAACATATCCTTAAGAGGCGGAAGCTTTTCGTTTTTATCAGAGAAGCAGTTTTTACACCTCACGAAATATTTATTCGTGGTAAGCAACCGCAACAGATAGTCAAGATCTAGATACTGACATATCGGCGTGTCAAGATCAACTTCCGGCCTCACAAAACAATATTTCACATCACTCACAACCATTAAGATATTCCTTGAAATCAAATGTCTCGGTATCTACACCTATTATTTTAGTTTTATACTCCCTACTATCTGACGACCATGATGAAGACTCATAAGCCTTAAGCACCTGTTCATTTATCGAATTGGGGATATTAATTTCTTTTAATGAACTACATCCTTTGAATGCATAACCCCCAATCTTCCTAACATTATACGACACATTATCAATCTCAATTGTCGAATATAGATCAACCTTACCTTTTAGAGTAAGTTCGATCTCTGAATTATCATAACCGATGACTTCTATATGGCCATCGCGAATCTCATACTTTACATAATTCAGCATGAAGATGGTCTCATCTATTCGTCTGAAATGAGCCCCGTCGGAAGTAGTGCCATCCGTATTGATAACTACCTTCTTTTCTCCTTTGTCACCGGGATTATCAGATGAACCCGGATTCTCATCTCCATCCTTATCGGGATTGTCCTTATCATCAGGATTGTCTGGAGTAACGGGGGTTTCGGGCGTCACTACCGCAGGTTCATCCTTATCACGCCCCGTCAATACGACCGCCGGTAAACATAAAATCAAAGCCGCAAAAATAGATTGTTTAAACATAACCTTTTTCTGTTGCCGCGGTCATCCCCTCGTTGGCTATTTTATTGATTTGCAAAGAAAAAGCGTAGGAATCTGTATCGGCTACCGTCCTACTGCCTGAGGCTTCTCGCATTGCCCTATTCATGTCGGACGGCAACGAAGAAGCCCTACGCTTGTATATGCAACGTGAGCATTCGGCCTCACGCCTATCACAAAGGACAGCGCCATGGCCAATGCTGATATTACATACCCACGGGCATCTACCGTTGCTCAATCCTTGACATGAATAAGAAATTTTGCGAGAATTTCAAGCAGTCAAGAATCAGCGCGGATAAACGCTTTCATTATGTTTTTGCCTCCCGCCCTCTCACCCATGACCGGGGCTTCAGGCGGTCAGCGACCGCAAATACAAGACAAAAAATCCGAAACTATATCATTCCGGCGCTCAACAGATTTAAAAATAAAAAACGTCGACAAGCATTTGCGTCCATGCCGCGTTGTAGCCCCATTTCCTGTCCTTCAAAAGAACCCCCCATTAAAATATAGTAGAAATTGAAGAGGTAAGTAATAAAATGCTAATTTTGTAGTATAAAACTGAATTTCCGGTATTATGGCAAAGGAAGTAATTATTCGCCAAAGCACGGTAGATTACAATGTCGCTGTTCAGGCAATAAAAGAAGCAATCCTTCGCAGCCAATATCAGGCGGCGAAGTTAGTGAATCGTGAAATGCTGTCCCTATACTACGGTATAGGTGGATATATTTCAGCTAATTCCCGCAAAGGTTTTTGGGGTACTGGAGCCATCGGAACAATCTCAGAGCGACTCCGCAAGGAGCTGCCGGGTCTTAAAGGTTTTTCGGAGAGTAACCTGAAAAATATGAGAATGTTCTATGAAGAGTGGGCCCCTGTTTTGGGGTCATCGGATTCTATATCATCTATTTCGCCAATCATGATTGGCGAAATAGAAACAACATTACTACATTCATCTAAATCGACAATTGGCTCCTGCAGTGCCAAATAAATTTGGCACTGCAAGAGCCTTTCACTATCTTTGTGGCCCCGAATCACGGGAGTGGACAAATTTGGAATGTTTGCAACCACTCCCTATTGTCAAACAAAAAAAATGCTAAACCAATGAATTCCGAAAACTATCTTTTCACGTCGGAGTCGGTGTCGGAAGGACACCCCGACAAAGTTGCCGATCAGATCAGCGACGCTGTTCTCGACGAGTTTCTGGCTTATGATCCGTCGAGCCGCGTTGCCTGCGAGACGCTCGTCACCACCGGGCAGGTCGTTGTTGCCGGCGAGGTGAAATCGTCGGCCTACATCGACCTGATGGATGTCACGCGCCGCGTTATCTCGAAAATCGGCTACAACCGCTCGGAGCTTAAGTTCGACGCCGAGGCCTGCGGAGTGCTGAACGCGCTCCACGAGCAGAGCGGCGACATCAGCCGCGGCGTCGACCGCGCCACTGCCGAAGAGCAGGGCGCCGGCGACCAGGGCATGATGTTCGGCTATGCCTGCAACGAGACTGCCAACTTCATGCCTCTGACTCTCGACCTGAGCCATATTCTTCTGCGCGAGCTGGCCGACATACGCCGCGAAGGCACAGAGATGACCTATATCGACCCGCGCGGCGAGCGGCGCACCTATCTGCGCCCCGACGCCAAGAGCCAGGTGACGGTCGAGTATACTCCCGACCATAAGCCGGTCAGAGTGACCACTATCGTGGTGTCGACCCAACACGACGACTTCATTCGCCCGGCCGGCACCATGACGCAGGCCGAGGCCGACGAACGTATGCACGCCATCATAGCCGACGACGTCCGCCGGATCCTGCTACCGCGCGTAAAGGCGCGTCTGACGCCTGAGGTCGCAGCGCTCATCGGCGACGACATCGATCTTAAGGTCAACCCGACGGGCAAGTTCGTCATCGGCGGCCCTCACGGCGACACCGGACTGACGGGCCGCAAGATAATCGTGGACACCTACGGAGGGCGCGGAGCCCACGGCGGAGGCGCGTTCTCGGGCAAAGACCCGAGCAAGGTCGACCGTTCGGCCGCCTATGCCGCCCGCCATATTGCCAAGAATCTCGTTGCCGCCGGCGTTGCCGACGAGGCTCTTGTTCAGGTTGCCTATGCCATCGGCGTCGCCGACCCGGTGAGCCTCTATGTCGACACCAAGGGTACGGCCCGCGTCGACATGACCGACGGCGAGATCTCGCGCCGCGTGGCCGGCATCTTCCCGATGCGCCCGCGCCAGATCGAAGAGCGCCTGAAACTTCGCGCCCCGATCTACGAAGAGACGGCCGCCTACGGCCACGTAGGGCGCGAACCGCAGACGATAGTCAAGAATTTCCACTCGAATTATTCGGGCGACATCAGCATGGAGGTCGAACTCTTCACCTGGGAGAAGCTCGACTATGTCGACAAAGTCAAGGAGGCCTTCGGGCTCAGCTGATGACGGTTCCGACAGATTCCTCTCTCGCTGTCAGACGGCTCATGGCCGACGCCACGCGCTGGCGCCTGGCCATGATGCTCGACGGCAATGCCCTTGAGGCGGTCGCCTGGTCGCCGGGAGGCGACGACAGCTTCATCCACCGCCGCCTGGAGCTCGACACCTCGTCGACGATCGCACTGAAGGCACTCGAAGATGCTGTCTACGACACGCCTCTTCTGCTGGCCGACTACGGCCGCGTCGACATCCTCGTCGACGGCGACCCGCGCCTGTTCGTTCCCGCCGAAGCCCTCGCGCTCGACGACGACAGCCGCCGCACTCTTGTCGAAGCGGCCTCACCGGGATTCACCGGGGAAATCCTCTGCGACAGTCTCCCCGCCGTCGGGGGCGCCATTCTAAGCGGCATCGACCCCGAGACTCTCGGATTCCTGCGCCGCACATTCGTCAACCCGCGCATATCGTCGCGCCTGACCCCGCCGGTCAGCTATTTCGCCGCCGCCTCGCGACGCTCCAACTCTCCGGGCATTATGGCCGTCGTTGCCGACGGCCGGCTCGACATTGTCGCCATCGACGGCTCGCGACTCCTACTGGCCAACACGTTCCGCTGGCAATCGGTCGACGATGCTCTCTACTACATACTATGCGTGCGCCGCGAGGCCACAGCCGACAGCGCAGCCATATATCTCGGCGGCAACGGCCCCTTGCGCGAAGAACTTGCCGGAAAGCTGCGCCGGTTCGTGACCTCGGTCATGCCGCTGGTGTTCCCCTCCGAAGCTTTCCGCACAGGCGGACGCGAAGCTATGGAATCACCTTTCGAACTCGTCATACTCCCCTTATGCGAATAATCAGCGGCGAATACGGACGCCGGCGCTTCGACGTGCCGCGCAATATCACCGCGCGCCCCACAACCGACATGGCGCGCGAAAACCTCTTCAACGTTCTGAGCGGCCTGACCGACTTCGACGGAATCGACGCCCTCGACCTCTTCGGCGGCACAGGCGCCATAACCTTCGAGCTGCTGTCGCGCGGCGCCGCCTCAGTGACAACCATTGAGAAAGCCTCGGTGCAGGCGACTTTCATAGCCAGGGTAGCACGTGAGCTCGGATGCTCCGACCGTCTGCGCCTAATCCGCGGCGACGTGTTCAAATTCCTCGCCTCGCTCCCCCCGGCTCCGGCGTTCGACCTCATCTTCGCCGATCCGCCCTACGACCTGCCGCGCTTCGCCGAGGTTCCGCGACTCGTTCTCGACGCCGGAATACTGCGCCCCGGCGGAATCTTCGTCATCGAACACTCGCGTGCCTACGACTTCTCCGGGCTGCCCGGCTTTGCCGACCACCGCGCCTACGGAAGTGTCAACTTCACCATCCTGCGCCGAGAAACGGCCGACTGAAAGCAAAACCGCCATAAAATCAAACGAGGGGATGCCTCACGGCGTCTCCTCGTTTAGATAATAAACCAATCATTATCACATTTCTTGCAATGGAAAAAGTAACTTTTGCTTTCGTCGTTATAACATCCCCCAACCCCGGTTTGTTTACCGCCGGGAGCATTTAACTCTTTTTACGGGCAGCGGGCAACAAAAATGCACGCAAAATTTATTAACTTTGCCGTCAGAAACAAATAACCGACAAAACAACTGCAACAATGGCAAAGAAAACCACCACAGCTCCGAAATCCGACGATCCGCGCCGGGCAAAACTCGAAGCGCTCAACAACGCACTGGCTAAAATCGAAAAAGACTTCGGCCGGGGTGCGATAATGAAACTCGGCGACGAGAAAATCGAAGACGTCGAGGTTATCCCTACAGGCTCTATCGGCCTCAACTACGCTCTGGGCGTAGGCGGCTATCCGCGCGGCCGAATAATAGAAATCTACGGCCCCGAATCGTCGGGTAAGACAACGCTGGCCATCCACGCCATCGCCGAGGCCCAGAAAGCCGGCGGCGTCGCCGCCATAATCGACGCCGAACACGCTTTCGACCGTTTCTATGCCGAAAAACTCGGTGTCGACATCAACAACCTGCTCATATCGCAGCCCGACAACGGCGAACAGGCTCTCGAAATCGCCGAGCAGCTCATACGTTCGAGCGCCATCGACATCCTCGTGGTCGACTCTGTAGCCGCACTGGTTCCGAAGAGCGAAATCGACGGCGAGATGGGCGACAAGAATGTCGGCGTCCAGGCCAGGCTTATGTCGCAGGCAATGCGAAAGCTGACCGGCGCAATCTCGCGCACCAACACGACCTGTATCTTCATCAACCAGCTGCGCGAGAAAATCGGCGTCATGTTCGGCCCGAGCGAGACCACCACAGGCGGTAACGCTCTGAAATTCTACTCGTCGGTCCGCATCGACATCCGCCCTTCGACAGCCATCAAGAAGAACGACACCATGCTCGGTAAGCTGACGAAAGTCAAGGTAACCAAAAACAAAGTGGCTCCTCCCTTCCGGCGCTGCGAGTTCGACATAATGTTCGGCGAGGGCATCTCGCGCACGGGCGAAATCATCGACTTAGGCGTTCAGCTCGACATAATCAAGAAGAGCGGATCGTGGTTCAGCTACGACGGCTCGAAGCTCGCCCAGGGACGCGACGCCGCGAAGGACGTTCTGCGCGACAATCCCGAGCTCGCCGACGAACTCGAGCAGAAAATCATGGCAGCTCTCCACGGCATCGAGCAATCAGGCGCAGCCTTACCCGCCAAGCCAAGCAAAGACAACTCTAAAACGGCCGATAAAGGTGAAGACGTCGAGCCGGAGCTCGACGACGATTTCTCGGATCTCGACGACGAATTCAGTGTCGACGAAAATATCTGACACCAACCCCTGCAACTCGGCGCCATGGCCTCTCGAGCCTCGGCGCCGGATTGTTCTGGCGCCGGAACTTGCCGGCTCCATAGAACGCTATGCCGCCATAGCGGCCGCCGGCGACGCAGTAGTGGCCGAAGGGCTTCCTTTCGACAAACGCCGCAAGAGCGTCCACCGCATGGCTATCGCCGACACGCGCGGACGCCTTGAGCTCACCGTGCCGATAGCGAAACCTGATTCGAGCCCCTCCGCCCGCTGGGCCGACATCGCGATCAGCGACCATGGCAACTGGTGGGCTGTCCACTTCACAGCACTCGAAAGCGCCTATGGCCGCACTCCCTTCTTCGAATTCTATGCCGACAGGTTTGCGCCGCTCTACGCCGACTTCCCCGGCGGGAGCGCCGTCAGCTTCGACGCCCGTATCGAAGCCGTCATCTGCGACATTCTCGACATAAAGGCGCCGCGCCGCGACGCCGCGCTCAGCGAACGCCCCACGGCGCTGAAACCATGTCATCTCCCCTACTGGCAGGTACGCGCCGACAAGCTCGGCTTCATCCCCGGCCTCAGCATACTCGACCTCATCTTCAACCTCGGCCCCGACGCGCAGATCTTTCTTTATGACTGCGCCCGAAGCGGTGTATTCTCCGACATAATTACACCCTAAAAGGTGTAATTCTAAATTATTCCAATAATTTTAGGGAACGATATACATGATTACCCTGCCAAGTTATAGAAAGGTCAGACAACAAATTTCAGCTGCCTGACTTCTCTATTTTAAAAATTACTGCTCGTGAATCTTGGTGTACTTATTCCAGCCGTATAAGTAGATTTTCCTCCGTTGATATTTTTGCTTATACTTTCTGATATAAGTTGTGAAAGACTTCTTATTAACATTGGGTTATTGGTTATTTCTTCCAAGAAGTCTTTTGATTTTCCTAATGCCCCATCAAGATTAATGTTTAATGTTATTGGCTCTACCTTTATAGGGGAGTTTGAAACATTTCTTGTTTTATCTTGTTGGTTATACAATGGCTTATATAATTCCTTAATAGGCTGTTCAGGAAATTCATAAGGCATACTCTTTGGCATTACCTTTGAAATTTCATTAATCTTGGCAAATATTCCGTTGAACAACGTGTCAAATGGACCTCCTGCCTTTGCAAATATTGCATGGTCTTGTGGACTTGTCGTTGCTATTTCACCATCGTTTATTGGTGTAATCTTAGATGCACCAACAGCTATAGATTGCCCGTCTGCATCCAATACTCCATCCATTATACTGCTTCTTCCGATATATGCGTTTTGAACAGCGGTAATATAATCTCCTTCTTTGGCTGCTTGTTGTGCTTTCTGTACTTTTGGACTTGCTACAGATGGTTGACTTCCATCTGCAGGATTTTGCCATGTCAAATTAAAACGAGCATCATATGGAGATAGCCTAGTTGTAGCATTGGGGTGGTCATATGCTATTTCTCCTTGTTTGGGTTTATATTCATCTTTTCTATTGTTAATTTCACCAAGGGCTGTTTGAATTAGTGTATTCACATTTGCCAATGATTTTGCAATATTTCTGCCTTCTTGTAATATTTCGGATGAAGCACTATCAATATTGGAATTGCCTTGATTCATAATGTCAAGCATTGTCTTTTGTGCTTCTGTTGCCAGCCCCATTTTCTCTTTAAATTCGGAAAGATATTTTTCGTAGTTGGTATTGAAATCCGTTACAACATTCTGAATTCTTGTCTTTTCCTCTTCATACCATTGACTATATCCATCCAATTCCAGTTGTGCAGTTGCACCTTGTTTCGCTCCTGTCAACTGTGTCATCATGTCTCTGATATCAAATACGTAATCAACAAGTTTTTCTTCATTGTTTTCTGGCTTCAGATGATTCAAATCATCTTTATTTAATTTAGAAACGCTTTTTTGTTCACCATTATCCATTGTGACCTTCCAATCACCATTTACTAATTGAGCTTTGTTTGTAATAAGTGATTTTTCGTCATCAGACCATTTGATACCGTTGTTTAATGAATTATCCATTTTCTCACCTTTAATCCTTTGGCGTTGCTGATTCATTAAATCTTGTACGGATTGACCTGTATACTTTGCAAATTGTTCCAATTGTATTTGCTCACCCATGTTAAATGTTACTTCACCTGTTTTAGCATCGTAAGAGCCTAAACCCTTCAACATATCTTGTTGTCGTTGTGCAAATGCCTGTGGATCATTATATCTTTCCCATAACATTGCCAATGGGTCTGCTCCCATTGCGAAATTACCGCCTAAGACTTGCATTCCTGCTGCTTTTGTTATTGCGCCCTCCAAACCATTTTCAGAAAAGTTCTGTAACATACCATCAAGAGAATCCATGTTGAAACGAGTATTTTGCGCCCATTTCGCCATGTCCATCATTCCTTTCACTCCATTCTTAAACTGAAAACGTTCAGCAAGTTTTAAATTTTTCGATAAATCTTTCAGATATTTTCTTCCGTTCAAACCGATTTTGGAAACATTCTTGTACATTTCATAGAACATCTCATTGCTGTCTGAAACCGAATGATTGAATATTTCCATTCCTGCTGATAGCTGTGCAGATAATCCATCTTGTCCCACAAGTTTATCAAGAGCAAATGATGTGTCAAAATCATTCATTGAAAAACTTATATTACGACCAGTATTATCAGTGTAGGCGTTTTGAAGTTTTTGCATATCTTCAAGTGTTTTACCCCATTTGGATACTGCCACTTGGCTTTCAAACATAGACCGTTTAAATGTTTCAAGTTGCTTGCCACTTAATCCTAAACTAACGCCTAAATCGTTTGCTGCTGCCTCAGAAGTAACCAATCCACCTTCTATTTTCTGAGCAAATTGTAACCATGCTTTTTCTACATTTGCTCCAGACTCTATCCATTTCTTTTCAACCTCTTGATTCGTCTTTAAAACGGCTTCAGATACTTTCTTTTCGTTTTCATAACGTTGTACAATGAGTTTGTTTTCCTCTTGTATCATCGTTGATGTCGCAGCCGCTGCTCCCTGTGCTATTCCTGCCACAATATCACCTACTGCTCCTGGGGCTTCACCTGCACTTTCACCTAATATTTCTACATTGTTTAAAGCATGACTCCCCATTCTTGTTAATTCTGCTCCTGCTGATACTTCTGCTTGTGTTTGTTGTGCATAAAGATTACTATATGTTGCATCTCGTTGGGCAGTACGAAGATTCTTTGTGTTTTTATTCTCTAAATCAATACGCTGTTTTTCTAAATTGAAAATTTTTGATTGGGTACTTAAATCAATTAAACTACTTGCAGCAGCATAAGCACCTTCATTTATTCCATCTGTTAATGATGACAGTGAAGAGTTGATAGCATCCACATATGATTTTGAAGACAAATCAGCTGCCATGATAGATTTTTGACCGAGGGCTTCTATATCTGCCATTAATAAATCTGTTCTGGCTGCAATAGTCTCAAATTCTTTTTCATAATCTATTGAAGCAAGTTTCGTAGCAGCTTCAATTAATACATTTCCAAGTTTTCCAAATTTATCAATATTTTTAGCCCAATTTCTATTGTTTTCTTCTGTCATTCTTGCGTTCTCAGCACCAGAAGCTATATCATCTGCACCGATATTAGTATTAAATCTACTTTGAAACTTAGAAACTGCAATGTTTTGTCTAGATTTATTGAGTGCCTCCTGATATTTTAGTTCTGCTTTTTTCTCTTTTAATTGTTTCTTTTCTGCACCTGTGGCTGCATCAATTTCAACCTGTAATAGTCTAAGGGCATCAGTTAATACATTTAATTCTTGTGATGCTCTTGAAACCGCTTGTGCTTCTTCTGATTGAAACATTCTATTCTTTTTTGACATAATAAAATCCTATCTTAATAACTATAAATATTATCAAGATAGGATTTGCTGAATAAAATATCAAGAATGATATTTCAATGGTTCCGTTTCTTAATTGATAAAATGAAGCATAAAACTGTTATCACCAATAAGAATACACTTAACAGATAATTTCTTGAAATAAGGCAAAGTACAGCCCCACCAAGAAGTAGACCACCTACAAGAGAAATACACCCAGACAAGCCTGTACCGTCAAAACTTTTGACGGTTTCTTCTCTGTCATAGCCACAATTATAGCACCTTTTAGCGAAAGGGTCTAAGTCGTGGCCGCACATAGGACATTTACCTGCCATAATTATTTCCCTTAACTTTTCTGTTCGGCAACAGCATTTAGAATATCTTCAGCTGAATAACATTTGATTTTCGTTTTACCATTTGCAAGAGTTAATTCAATATAGTCAGATTTGTCTGCTATAAGTAGTAAGGCTTCATCAACTCTTTGTTGAGTTGTCATCAAGTTTCCATCTGGATTCCCTTCGTTGTCTGTGCCTAGGAAATACCAAATGTCAAAAGAACACTTTTTCATAATATTCCTTTTTGTGGTTTCCTTGGCTCAAAGAAAATCCTGTTTATTGTAATGATGTTATGGGCATATAAAGAAAGCGTGAGCCTAATCAACTTGCTATCTTTCGGTAGGCTCTGGACTGCCTTGTAAGTAGATAACAATATAACGGCTCACGCTCTTGGAGTTATCTAAATGCACAAATGCAGGTAGAAATCAACCAAGAGGGAGCGTCATTCTGCTATTCCAACTTACATGCGAATTGTCCAGATTCACCTAATGGAACAGAAGTCAAACGCTTCCAATAATATGTCTGCCAAAGGGTACTAAGCCCAATGGCAGTGCAAAATTACAAAAATAATCCCGTATTCCATAAGATTTTACAGGATAGTTGAAAATCAAAAATCCACTGGACATTAAAATATTCCAGTGGATTTTATTAATTTTGCATCGTACCGAGAGTGAAAAATACGAGAAGTAATACTCGCACTTCTTATGCAACGGGTACCATTTATGCCAATGGAAAAGATTAATCTTACTCCAAAGCAAAAGAAGATGCTTGAGCGCATGCGTTATTTAGCATCTTATCGTCTTGGCAGTTCATACAAATAACTGCTCTTCTTAGTACATTGTGAGACCATTTTGCATTAGAAGTGAGTGGTCTCCTTTTTATTATAAATATACCCTCATTTCAGAAAATTCTCAAGCCATATTCAGAACATCGTTATATCGTACAAGGCCGATTGATTTTAAGAACATCATCTTGAATCTGTCTGATTCATTTTTCTTGCAAGTGTTATATCTGAAAACGGCCTCATCAACATACCTTTGAAGATATTTAGCAGAAACGAAGTGGTAAATTCCGAATATGGCACGTTTCAATTGTGACCAAAAACCTTCAATAGTATTGGTGTGAGAATCACCATCCACAAACTGTTTCGCTCCATGATTCACAACTGAATGTGTGTATTCAGATTCAACAAGAGTGTTATAGCCAATATATTCATCTGTGAAGATTCTGGAACCAGCCTTTACAAACTGATTGATAATGCCACACAGCGTTTTGCCTTGTACATTGGAGGTTTTCTTTGCAATAACCTTACCTTCACGTTGAGCCATCCCAAAAACAGGAGTTTTTGTTTTCAAAGAACGACCTTGTGTGCCTTCTGTTTTCTTTGAAGCATGTTTGTATTTCTCCTGACCTCCGATATAAGCCTCATCACATTCAACATTATCTGACAATTCCACTGTTTCTTCCTGTGAAAACAGTGTACGGACTTTATGTAAAATGTACCATGCACTCTTTTGTGTTACATTGATGTCTCTGGATAATTGATGACTTGATATTCCTTTCTTATGAGAGGAAATAAGGTACATTGCCATAAACCATTTTACGAGAGATATTTTTGTATTTTCAAAGATAGTACCTACAAGGACAGAAAAGTTCTTCAGACAATTAGGGCAGCGAAAATTACCATCACCACGCTTGTAGCAATGGTGCTGACCGCAATAAGGGCAAACATAATCACCGTCTGCCCAACGCTGATTTACAAGAAAACTCTTGCAGGTAGCATTATCCTTGAAATAAGTTACCAAGGAAATCAGACTATCAAATTTTTCTAAATCTATGCTTGCCATATCTTCGCTCTTTTTATTTACAATACAAAGATACTGCAAAGAATTCAAAATCAGGAATTTTCTAGCAATCTTTAGCTATTTCTAGCTTTAGATATCAACCATTATTTGATAGTCTGACTATTTATTGTTATATTAAAGCAGGGTAATCATGTATATCGTTCCCTAATTTTATACCCTTTATGGTGCAATAATGAATATAATCACTATATTTGCACCCATACGGGTATATCGCCATGACTCAATTAGCAAAATACGTAAAGGAAATGCGTAAGCTATACGGACTTACGCAGATCGATCTGTCTCAGAAAGCAGGCGTAGGTCTTCGTTTCGTGCGTGAATTGGAACAAGGCAAAGAAACACTGCGCCTTGACAAAGTTAATCAGGTTTTAGCGCTCTTCGGCGCTGAAATGTCACCTAAGAGAACTGAAAGCCGATAATCAGTCAGCCCCAGAATCACAATACCAAACTTCTAATTCTAAATTCAGCCTTCTATGAAACAGGCAAAAGTATTTTTGAAGGATATGTTTGCCGGAACTTTGACCGAAGACGACATGGGCTATGAATTTCGTTATGAGCCGGAATACTTGAAATCAGAAGATGCTCTGCCGGTAAGCCTTACACTACCCCTGACAGAGAAGCCCTATCGCGACAAGGTTCTGTTCCCGTTCTTTGACGGACTGATTCCCGAAGGATGGCTTCTCGACATAGCGGAGCAGAACTGGAAAATATCAGCCCGCGACAGATTCTCACTGCTGCTTGCCTGTTGCAAGGACTGTATCGGCAACATTTCAATTCAACGAATAACTGATCAATGACTATGAAATGCCTTCATTGCTATAAGTCGTTGTCCGACGGTGAGATCGATTATCACAAGGGATGTGCCCGCAGAATATTTGAATCGGCAATAGTGCCGGTGTTGCCATATACCCGAGCCAACATAAAGGAATTGGCGCGAGAGATCGTTGCTGCAAGCACGACTGTTACAGGTGTGCAGGCAAAGCTCTCGCTCGACGTATCACGCGGCAAAGCCGGCGACGCGCAACGTTTCACCATCGTAGGCCTATGGGGGAAATATATACTCAAACCCCAGACCGACCGCTTCGCTAATCTTCCGGAGAACGAAGATCTGACAATGCATATGGCCGAAGTCACGGGAATAAAGACAGTCCCCCATTCCCTGATAAGGTTCGCCGATGGCGAACTCTGTTATATCACCCGGCGCATTGACCGCACCAGACAAGGCGGAAAGATTGCCATGGAAGATATGTGCCAGTTATCTGAAAGACTCACCGAAGACAAATATAAGGGTTCTTACGAACGTATAGCAAAACTTATTCGTCAACATTCGGCAGCCCCATTGCTTGATGTCGTCAACTTCTGGGAAGTGGTCGTATTCTCGTGGCTTACCGGTAATGCAGATATGCATCTGAAAAACTTCTCACTCTACCGTCCCGCCGATAATTACATGCTGGCTCCGGCCTATGATCTTTTGTCAACCGCCCTCGCGATGCCCGAAGACGACGAAGAGCTGGCCCTGACGCTCAACGGGAAGAAAAAGCGCATCAGGCGTAATGACTTTGAGAAGGCCATGCTGGAAAATGGCATGAAAGACAACGCAATAGCAAAGCTGTTTGACCGATTCTCAAAATCCGTCCCCAAATGGCACGGACTGATAAACGAATCATTTCTGCCTAAGGAGTTGCAGAAAGCTTATCATGACAAGATCGATATAATGGCGAGAAGACTGTCGATCATTGAATAATCAAGAAAAGCGCGCTTTCAGAGAACCAGTATAAACGGTCTCAATTAAACTTTTTAACGCCAGCGTCGGGGGCAATAGTTGGCGGATTGACAAATAATGACGATATTTGCACCGCAAACTTCTTTCCACCGACATCGACGACTGCCATGAAACGTCTCAGACATTCCATGCAAGCCGTCGGCTTTCGTATCTGAATTTGTTGAATATAAACACTATAACCTTCTTTTAAAATATGTGCGGAATAGTAGGTTACCTCGGCGATAAGCCGGCTTACGACATTCTTATACAGGGACTTCACAGGCTCGAATACCGCGGCTACGACAGCAGCGGCATTGCCATCGAGAACGTTCAGGGACAAATACAGCTATGCAAAACCAAAGGCAAAGTTGCCAACCTTGAAGCCCTTGTAGGCGACCATAAGCCTGAAGGCTCGATAGGGATAGCCCACACCCGCTGGGCCACCCACGGCATTCCCAACGACATCAACGCCCATCCTCAGGTAAGTTCCGACGGATCAATAGCGATCGTCCACAACGGCACTATCGAGAACTACAACATTCTGCGCGAAGCCCTGTCGCAGCACGGATACACTTTTAAGAGCGAGACCGACACCGAGGTTCTCGTGCAGCTTATCCAATATGTGCGCGACACCAACAACTGTTCACTGCGCGATGCCGTCATCGAGGCCCTGCAACAGGTTGTCGGAGCCTATGCCGTCGCCGTTATCGAGACCGGCAACCCCGACCAGATTATCGGCGCCCGCAAAAGCTCTCCGCTGGTTATCGGAATCGGCGAAAACGAGTTTTTCCTGGCCAGCGACGCCACCCCCTTCGTGGGCCTCACCGACAAGGTTATCTACCTCGGCGACGACGAAGTTGCCCTCATCCGCCGCGATAAGCCTTTGGAAATCACCAAGCTCAACGACGGAAGCCACCCCGATCTCGACATTCACACCCTGAACCTCAGTGTCGAGCAGCTTGAGAAAGGAGGCTACGAGACCTTCATGCTCAAAGAGATTTTCGAACAGCCCGAAACTCTGCGCGACTGCCTGCGCGGCCGAATCGTCGACAACGGCGAGCGCGTGGTTCTCAGCGGAGTTGTCGAGAACAAAGAGAAATTCCTCAACGCCAACCGCGTTGTCATAGTGGCCTGCGGAACATCGTGGCACGCCGCCCTCATCGGAAAGCGTCTCATTCAGGAGATGTGCGCCATACCCGTCGAAGTCGAATACGCCAGCGAATTCCGCTACTCCAATCCCGTCATCACCGACCGCGACATCGTAATCTCGATAAGCCAGAGCGGCGAGACCGCCGATACTTTAGCCGCCATACAGCTCGCCCGCAGCAAAGGCGCTTTCGTCTACGGCATCTGCAACGTTGTCGGCGCATCGATTCCGCGCGAGACCCACAGCGGAACCTACATCCACGTAGGCCCCGAAATCGGCGTCGCCTCGACAAAGGCATTCACAGGTCAGGTTACGGTGCTGACTCTGCTTGCCCTCTGCGTCGGCCAGCTGCGCGGAACTATCTCGCAGCCCCATGTGCGCGAAGTCTGCCAGGGACTGCTGAGAATCCCGGAGGTCGTCAAAGAAGTGCTTAAGCTCGACGGTCAGATCCGCGATCTGTCGCGAATGTTCACCTACGCCCACAACTTCATATATCTCGGACGCGGCTTCAACTATCCCACCGCCCTCGAGGGCGCCCTCAAGCTCAAGGAAATCAGCTATATCCATGCCGAAGGCTATCCCGCAGCCGAGATGAAACACGGCCCAATCGCCCTCATCGACCACGACATGCCTACCGTAATAATCGCCCCGACCGACTCGCTCTACGAGAAAGTTGTCAGCAATGTCCAGCAGGTTAAGTCTCGCGGCGGTCAGGTTGTCGCCATCATCAACAAGGGCAACGACAAAATGGCCGACATCGCCGACTACTGCCTCGAAATTCCGCCCGTGGCCGAATGTCTGACACCTATCATCGTTTCAATCCCCCTGCAGCTTCTTGCTTATTATATCGCCCGCAACAAGGGTTGCAACGTAGACATGCCGCGCAACCTCGCCAAATCGGTCACGGTTGAATAAACCTCTTCAGCAATGAAATCCACGGCCCGAATAATCGCTGCTGCGGCTGGCGGCCCCATCTACAGGGGGGCTCTGAAGA
>OGQN01000167.1_pt1 | contig 64692 bp, 55 predicted proteins | sample 1553231 | NCBI WGS metagenome assembly OGQN01 (sample SAMEA2579950, study PRJEB22360) | human gut metagenome | biome: human gut; feature: human-associated habitat; material: faeces | place: Denmark | collected 2008/2010 | reverse complement strand
TGTTTTCCGAAGCGACCCTGTCGGCCGCCCAAAGCGGAAGCGCCGCCGGGAAGAAAAAAACGATCGGGCTCCAGCTCTATTCGATCGGGGGCGATATGGGCAAAGACGCCGCCGGATCGTTGAAAAAAATATCGGACATGGGTTATTCGGCCGCCGAAACCGCTTCATACGGAGACGGTAAATTCTACGGCCGCACGCCCGCCGAATTCCGCAAGATGGCCGAAGACGTCGGCATCCGGGTCACCGGAGCGCACCTCGGCCGCGGATACGACGCCGGATGGGAAGACTGGTGGAAGCAGGCTTGCGACGCGCAGGCTGCCGTCGGCGGGCAGGCTCCAGCTGGCCAGCAGCTCCAGGCCCTCGGGTGAGTCAAAGACCTCATGCGCGCGGTGAATCCAGCATGAATCGACACCCAGTGCATAGGCGGCGTTGAGCAAGTTGCCCATGGCGAGCGAGCCGTCTTCCAGATGCGTGGGCACGTTGCGGTCGACCAGTACCACCACAACCGTTTTGGCTCCGTAGAAGGGGTCGCCGTTGCTACCCATGACTTGGGCGTTAAGCTGCGAGAGACGCTCGACGGTCGCGGGATCGGTGACGGCGACAAACGTCACCGGCTGGGGGGGGCCGCCGCGCCGGAGAAAGCGGCGCACTGGTGGGGGCTGGCGGCCACGCTGGCGGTGTTCACCGTGTTCACGGTGTATTTCAGCGGCGGTGACTTCACGGGTACCGCCATACATACGATCATGGTATGGCTGCTGGCGGCGCTGATCGTGGTGATGTTCATCGCGGCGGTGCAGGCCTTCGGCAAAGACGACGAGCTGGATTTTCCGGATATCAGCGCTATGGCGGTGTCCGGATTGGTGATCCCGCTGGCGCTGGGCTGCCTGGTGCGGCTGCGGATGCTGGAATACGGCGCCGGACTGGTGCTGATCCCGCTGGTGTCGGCGTTTATGAGCGACTCTCTGGCGCTGTTCGGCGGTATGCTGTTCGGGAAAACAAAGCTGGCGCCCAGAGTCAGCCCGAAGAAGACACGGGAGGGTGCGGTCAGCGGTCTGGTGGGCGGCATGGTGGGAATGATCCTGTTCCGGATATTCTTCTTCCTATGTACGGAGGTGCAGCTGCACATCGGCTGGTGTGTGCTGTTGGGCTTCGTGGGCGCGGTGCTGGGGCAGCTGGGCGACCTGAGCTTCTCCTGCGTGAAGCGGCAGTGCGGCATCAAGGACTACGGACGGCTGCTGCCGGGCCACGGCGGCGTGCTGGACCGGTTCGACAGTGTGATCTTCGCTGCACCGGTGACGTGGATGCTTATCAACGCTGTGACGCTGTATTGAGGAAGGACCTATGACGAAAACCATCGCCCTGTTGGGGGCTACCGGCTCCATCGGGCGGCAGACGCTGGAGGTGGCCGGGGAGTTGGGCCTCCGCGTGGCGGCGCTGACCGCCAATACACAGGTAGACCTGTTGGAGCAGCAGGCGCGGCAGTATATGCCGCGCCTTGCGGTGCTGTATGACGAAAATGCGGCGCTGGCGCTGAAAAAACGGCTGCGGGGGACCGGCATTGAGGTCATGGCAGGCGAGGAGGGCCTGTTGGCTGCCGCCGCTATGACCGAGGCGGACACGGTGGTGACTGCCGTGATGGGCAGCGTGGGGCTGCGTCCCACACTGGCGGCAATCCAAAAAGGCAAGCGCATCGCGCTGGCCAATAAGGAAACGCTGGTGTGCGCCGGTGAGCTGGTGATGGACGCGGCGGAGAAATACGGCGCGGAGATCGTGCCGGTGGACAGTGAGCACAGCGCGGTGTTTCAGTGCTTGCAGGGCTGCCGGGACCGGGGTGAGGTGCGGCGTATCCTGCTGACCTGCTCCGGCGGGCCGTTCTACGGAAGGACCTTCGACGAGCTGGAGCACATGACGGCGGCGGATGCCCTGCGCCATCCCAACTGGCACATGGGACCGAAGATCACGGTGGACTCCGCCACACTGATGAACAAGGGACTGGAGATCATCGAGGCCATGCGGCTCTATCGCCTGCCGGTGGAGCAGGTGCAGGCGGTGATACACCGCCAGAGCATCGTGCATTCGCTGGTGGAGTTCCGGGACGGGGCGCTGCTGGCGCAGCTGGGCACGCCGGATATGAAGCTGCCCATCCGCTACGCGCTGACGTATCCCTACCGGGCCGAGAGCCCGGATAAGCCGCTGGACCTGCTGACCTGCGGCGCACTGACCTTTGTCGAGCCGGACGAGAGGGCGTTCCCCTGTCTGCGTCTGGCACGGTATGCCGCAGCGGTGGGCGGCACCGCCTGCGCCATACTCAACGGCGCCAACGAGGCGGCCGTGGGACTGTTTCTGCGGGGTGAGATCGGCTTTAACGATATCTCCCGGCGGGTGGAGCGCGCGTTGGAGCGGGTGCCGGTGCAATATCAGCCAAGCCTTGCGGATATACTGGAAGCAGACAAGGCGGCGCGGCGCGCCGCCCTGTGACATCCGGAAAAGGAGCTTGCATACATGATCGTATATATCATAGCGGCCCTGCTGGTGTTCGGTATTTTGATCGCCGTCCATGAGCTGGGGCATTTTCTGGCGGCCAAGGCCTGCGGCGTGCGGGTTAACGAGTTCGCCATCGGCATGGGACCGGTGCTATGGAAAAAGCAGCGGGGGGATACCCAGTATTCTCTGCGGGCTTTTCCGGTGGGCGGTTTCTGTGCCATGGAGGGGGAAGAGGAGGACTCTGACGATCCGGCGGCGCTGAACCGCCAGGGCTTTTGGAAAAAGCTGATCATTTTTGCCGCCGGCGCGGCCATGAATTTTCTGGCGGGGCTTATTATCATCTTCTGCCTGTATGCGCCGGCGCAGGGGTTCTATCAGCCGGTGATCTCCGGCTTTGCCGAGGGTTGTCCGTTGGAGAGCGCCGACGGCTTGCAGACCGGGGACCGGCTGGTGTCCATCGATGGGGAGCGCGTGTACATTTACAGCGACGTGAGCCTGCTGCTTGGCCTGAATAAGACCGGCACATTCGACCTGGTGGTGGAGCGCGGCGGGGAGAAGGTGCGCCTGGACGACTTTGCCATGACGAGACAGACGTATACCGATCAAAGCGGAAATGCGTACAGCGGTTACGGGATATACTTCGGTGCGGCGGCGGCCACCTTCGGCGACAAACTGGCCTACACCTGGAACAACGCCGTGGATTTCGTGCGTCTGGTGCGGCTGAGCCTGCAAATGCTCTTTACCGGGCAGGCGGGCCTGCGGGATCTGAGTGGCCCGGTGGGGATCGTGTCCACCATGGTACAGGTAGGTGAGCAGGCGGAGACGACCCAGGCGGCGGTGGAGAACATCGCCTACATCGCGGCGCTGATCGCAGTGAATCTGGCGGTGATGAACCTGCTGCCGCTGCCGGCGCTGGACGGCGGGCGGATATTCTTCCTGATCATCAACGCGGCAGCCATGCTGCTGTTCCGGAAGCAGGTACCGGCTAAATATGAGAACTATATCCACTTCGCGGGACTTATTCTGCTGCTGGCGCTGATGGTGGTGCTGGTGTTCAGCGACGTGGGAAAGCTGATCCACTGAGGAGGCGGGAACAGTGACAAGACGCATACAGGTGGGCGCGGTACCGGTGGGCGGCGGCGCAGCCGTAAGCATACAGTCCATGTGCAATACGCCCACGGAGGACGTGAACGCCACGGTGCGGCAGATACAGCGCCTGGAGCAGGCGGGCTGCGAGATCGTGCGTGTGGCGGTGCCCACGGAGGAGGCCGCACGGGCCATTCCGAGCATCAAGGCGGCTATACACATCCCGCTGGTGGCAGATATCCACTTTGATTACCGGCTGGCGCTGCTGTGTGTGGACGGCGGTGTGGATAAAATACGCATCAACCCCGGCAACATCGGGTCGAAGGACCGCGTGCGGGCCGTGGCCGACGCCTGCCGGGAGCGGGGCATTCCGATCCGTGTGGGCGTCAACGGCGGCTCGCTGGAGAAGGACCTGGTGCAAAAATACGGCGGCGTGACTGCCGAGGCGCTGGCCGAGAGTGCACTGGGACATGTGCGCCTGTTGGAGGAGTGCGGCTTCGGGGATATCTGCATCTCCGTGAAGTGCTCCCGGGTGCCGGTAAATATGGCGGCCTACGAGCTGCTGCACGAAAAGGTGGACTATCCGCTGCATCTGGGCGTCACCGAGGCCGGCACACCGGAGATGGGTGTGCTGAAGTCGGCCATCGGCATCGGCGGACTGCTGTGTCGGGGTATCGGCGATACGCTGCGGGTGAGCCTGACTGCCGACCCGGTGGAAGAGGTAGTGGCCGCCAAGCGTATTTTGCAGGCCTGCGGTCTGCGGCGGACGGGGCCGGACCTGATCGCCTGCCCTACCTGCGGGCGGACGAAGTATGATATGCTGCCCATCGCCCGGGAGGTGGAACGGCGGCTGAAGAGCTGTGACAAGCCCATCACCGTGGCGGTGATGGGGTGTGTGGTCAACGGACCGGGGGAGGCCTCGGCCGCGGACGTGGGTATCGCCGGAGGCAAGGGCGAGGGACTGCTGTTCGCCAAGGGAACGGTTCTGCGGAAGGTGCCGGAGGACCAGCTGGTGGACGCGCTGTTCGAGGAGATCGACAAGCTGTGACAAGAGATACGATAGGGGAGAGACATGGCGGAGAGAGTACCGTTTTTTACGCTGTTTGAGAGCTTTCAGGCGCCGCGGCAGCTAAGGCTGCTGCTGCACGATGCCTGTATCGTCAGCGGCGCGCTGGATATGGCGGGCCGGACGCTGGAGGTGCAGGTGGAAAGCAGTGAGACACTGCCCCAGGCGGCGCAGGACGCCCTGCAGCAGATGCTGGCGCAGCAGTATGATCTGCGGCAGGTGCTGCTGCATTTCTGCGGCACCGGCGAGCAAAAGGGCGACAACGGGGTGATCTGGGGCAAGACGATCACCGGAAAGCTGACGCCTATCGGTGAACTGAATATCAAGCAGGGCAGCGCCATTGTGGAGGGCCGGGTGTTCAAGACGGAGTGCTATGAGACGCGGCGCAAGGGAATGTGGACGCTGAACTTCAACATCACCGATGAGCGCGGCTCCGTGGCCGTGCGGAAGGCCATGGATGAAAAAGAGGCCAAGGTGCTGGGCGGCGCGATCAACGACGGGATGTGGCTGCGCCTGCAGGGCAAGGTGGAACTGACCTACGACGGGAAGGATATCCTGCTGCGGCCGATGAATATTATGAAGATCAGCCATACGGCCCGGCAGGACAATGCACCGGAGAAGCGGGTGGAGCTGCACCTGCATACGCAGATGAGCAGCATGGATGCTCTGACGGATGTGGGCAAGGTGGTAAAGCAGGCGGCAGCCTGGGGCCACCCGGCTATTGCCATTACCGACCACGGCACGGTGCAGGCATTCCCAAAGGCGCGGGACGCGGGCAAGGGGAAGATCAAGATCCTGTACGGCGTGGAGGGGTACTATGTCAACAACCTGGACGACCGCATTGCCGTACACGGTGCGCAGGATCAGGACTTTGACGACGAGATCGTGTGCTTCGACATCGAAACCACCGGATTGAAGGTACAGCGGGAGGCCATCACGGAGATCGGCGCAGTGGTGCTGAAAAACGGGAAGATCACGGATACGTTTCAGACCTTCGTGAACCCCGGCCGTCGGCTGACGCCGGAGATCATCGGCCTGACGGGCATTACGGATGCCATGCTGGCGGACGCGCCGCCGCCGGAGGAAGCACTGGCGGCGTTTTTGAAATTCGTGGACGGGCGACCGCTGGCGGCCCACAATGCGGAGTTCGACATCGGGTTCATCCGAGCAGGGTGCCGCAGGGCGGGGCTGGAATTCGACCCTACATACATCGACAGCCTCATCCTGGCGCAGAACCTGCTGCCGGAGCTGCACAAGCATAAGCTGGACATCGTGGCGGAGCATTTGGATCTGCCCGCCTTCAACCACCACCGGGCGTCGGACGACGCGGGGATGGTGGGGTATATGCTGATACCCTTTTTTGAGAGAATGCGGCGGGAGATGGGAATTTCCCGTCTGCAGGAGATCAACGGGCAGATGGAGAAGCTGCGGCCCCGGGGCGGCGGCAGCCGGCACCCCAAGCATATTATCATCCTGGCGAAGAACAAGCTGGGCCTGAAGCACCTGTATCAGTTGATCTCGGCTTCCAATCTCAAGTATTTCAAGCGTGTGCCCATTATCCCCAAGACGGAGCTGATCGCCCATCGGGAGGGCCTCATCATCGGTTCGGCCTGTGAAGCAGGCGAGCTGTTCCGGGCGGTGGCGGACCGCAAGGACTGGGCGGAGCTGAAGCGCATCGCATCGTTCTACGATTACCTGGAGATACAGCCCATCTGCAATAATATGTTCATGCTTCGCAACGGCACGGTGCAGTCAGAGGATGAGCTGCGGGAGTTCAACCGTACCATCGTCCGGTTGGGCCGGGAGCTGGGCAAGCCCGTGTGCGCCACCGGCGATGTGCACTTCCAGGAGCCGGAGGACGAGGTATACCGCCATATCCTGCTGGCCAGCAAGAAGTTTGCCGACGCCGACGCACCCCTGCCCATTTACTTCAAGACCACGGAGGAGATGCTGGCGGAGTTTGCCTATCTGGGCGAAGAGGAAGCGCATCGGGTGGTCATCGACGACCCGCGCGGCATCGCCGACCGTATCGAAAATATCGAGCTGCTGCCGCCGGGACGGTTGTTCCCGCCGCGGCTGGAGAATTCGGAGCAGGAACTTCATGACAGAGTGTGGGACAAGTGTCACGAGCTGTATGGCGACGAGCCGCCTCAGCTGATCGTGGACCGGCTGAACGTGGAACTGAAAAGCATTCTGGGCAAGTACGACGTGGTGTATATGTCCGCCCAGAAGCTGGTGCAGCGCAGCCTGGAAAACGGTTATCTGGTGGGCAGCCGGGGCAGTGTGGGGTCCTCACTGGTGGCGTATATGTCCGGCATTACGGAGGTGAACTCCCTGCCGCCCCATTATCGCTGCCCCAAATGCCGCCATACTGAGTTCATCACCGATGGCAGCTACGGCTGCGGCGCGGATATGCCCGATAAGAATTGCCCAATGTGCGGGGAAAAGTACGCTAAGGACGGATTTGACATCCCCTTTGAGACGTTTTTGGGCTACGGCGGCGGTAAGGTGCCGGATATCGACCTGAATTTCTCCGGTGAGTACCAGGCCCGGGCACACCAGCACGCCATCGAGATGTTCGGCAAGACCCAGGTGTTCCGCGCGGGGACCATCGGTACCCTGGCGGAAAAGACCGCCTTCGGCATGGTGAAGAAATACCTGGAGGAACGGGGCGAGACGGCCTCCAACGCGGAGCTGGATCGCCTGACGCTGGGCTGCGTGGGCGTGCGGCGTACTACGGGGCAGCACCCCGGTGGGCTGGTGGTGGTGCCGGATGATATGGATGTGGAGGATTTTACCGCGGTGCAGCACCCGGCAGACGATGCCAACAGCGACACTGTGACCACTCATTTCGAGTATCACTGCATGGAGGACAACCTCCTGAAGCTGGATATGCTGGGACACGATGACCCCACCATGATCAAAATGCTGGAGGACCTGACCGGCGTGAACGCGCGGGCCATCCCCTTGGATGACCCGGATACCATGAGTATTTTCACCTCGTCCAAGGTGCTGGGCTTTGAAAATGACGAGATACTGGGGCCCACCGGTGCCGTGGCTATCCCGGAGTTCAACACCCGGTTCACCCGTGGTATGCTGATGGATACCATGCCCCAGGATTTCAATACCCTGGTACGGTTGTCCGGCTTCTCCCACGGTACCGACGTGTGGCTGGGCAATGCCCGGGACTTGATCGTGGGCGGCACGGCCAGCGTTTTGGAGACGGTGGGCTGCCGCGATGATATCATGTTGTACCTGATCTCCATGGGGCTGGAGCCGAAGATGAGCTTTAAGATCATGGAGGCGGTGCGTAAGGGCAAAGTAAAGAAAAAGGGCTTCGAGGACGGCTGGGAGGAGGCTATGCGGGAGCATCAGGTGCCGGATTGGTATATCGGCTCTCTGGCCAAGATCGGCTATCTGTTCCCTAAGGCCCACGCTGTGGCCTATGTGATGATGGCGTTCCGTATTGCGTGGTTCAAGGTGCATGAGCCGCTGGCCTTCTACGCTACGTTCTTCTCCATCCGGGCCAAGGCTTTCGACGCGGAGTACTGCTGCGCCGGCATGGATGCGGTGAAGCAGAAAATCAGGGAGATCGAGAACAATAAGGACGCCACCGACGTGGAACAGAACCTGCTGGTGACGCTGGAGGTGTGCTACGAGTTCTATCTGCGGGGCTTCCATTTTGACACCATTAGTATTTACGACTCCGATGCCACACACTTCAAGATCACGGAAAACGGCCTGCTGCCTCCCTTTGTAACGGTGCGCGGTCTGGGTGAGACGGCGGCGCTGGACACGGTGGAGAAGCGAAAGGGAAAAACCTTCATCTCTGTAGAGGAGTTCGCCACCATCTGCAACAAGCTTAGTAAGACCCATATCGAGCAGCTGAAGGCGCTGGGCGCCTTTGCCGGTATGGCGGATACCAGTCAGGTGACGCTGTTCTGAGACAGCCAAAAGCGCAAAAAAGAAGCACCCGAGCGGGTGCTTCTTTTTTGCGCTTTATTCGGCTTTCTGTTTCACGGGGAAGTCGATCTGGGCCAGGAGGACGGCGGCGAACATTACCGCGCAGCCGATGTACTCGCGGACGGACATTTGCTGCTTGAGGATGATGGCACCGGCGATGACGGCGAACACACTCTCCAGACTCAGCAGGATGGTGACCACCGTGGGGTTGGAACCCTTCTGCGCCAGAATTTGCAGGGTGTAGCCCACGCCGCAGGAGAAGATGCCCACGTACAGCAGAGGAAGGATGCAGCTCCAGATGGCGGCGAAGTCCACCTCCTCGAAGAGGAACATACACACGGTGGAGATAACGCCGGCAAACAGGAATTGCAGACAGCTGAGCTTTACGCCGTCACAGTAGGCGGTGAAATGGTCGATGACCAGAATATGTACCGCGAAGCACACGGCGCAGATCAAGATCAGCAGATCGCCGGGGGAAAGGGAGAAGCTGCCCTTGATGCATAGCAGATACAGCGCCAGTACAGACAAGGCCACGGCGATCCATACGGGAAGGCTGACCTTCCGCTTGAAGAACAGACCGAACACGGGCACCAGCACCACATATAGGGCGGTGATGAAGCCGGCCTTGCCGGAGTCAGTGCCGGCCACCATACCCGCTTGCTGGAAGTTGGAAGCCATGGCCAGCGCCGCACCGCAGCACAGGCCACCGATCCACAGCTGCTTGTTGGCGGCCTTTTTCTCAGCAGGGGAGAGGGCGGGCTTGTCCTTATGCTGCATGCTGCTGATGGCGATGACCACCAGCAGTGACAGCACCGCGATGAAGTAACGGCTGGCGTTAAAGGCGAAGGCGCCCATGGCGTCGGCGCACATATCCTGCGCAACGAAGGCGGTGCCCCAGATAAAGGCGGCCAGGATGGGGAAAACCACCTGCCGCATCTGATTGTGTTTCATGTCAGTGATATCCTTTCTCTGTTTACTCTTTCTCTTTCGGTGTGCCGGTGTGCCATTGGAATTTGCGTTCCTGATGATGCAGCAGGCGCGTGATATTCTCCCGGTGGCACCAGATCACCAGCGCGGCGATCAGCACGGCCAGCGCCGTGTAGAGGAGGCTGCGGCCGCAGAAGAAAAATGTGGTGACGGGCATGGAGGCGGCGGCGCAGACGGAGCCGAGAGAGACATATCTCGTCAGCAGCCACAGTGCGGCGAACAGCCCCCAAGCGATGAGTCCTACGCGCCAATCCAGCAGCCACACCAGCGTACCGCCGGACAGGATGCCCTTGCCGCCTTTGAAGCCGAAGAACACCGGGAACATATGACCCAACTCACAGCCAAGGCCACCCAGCAGGACGCCCAACATCCAATCGCCGGCCAGATAGTCGAAGGCTGCACCGCCAATCAGGCAGGCGATCACTGTTTTACCCATGTCGAAGAGGATGACGCCCAGTGCGTATTTGGCACCGTAGGTGCGGTAGAAGTTGGTCAGGCCCGCATTGCCGCTGCCGTGCTGCCGCACATCGTCCTTGATGATGAAGTGGCTGACCATTACCGAGCCGTTGAGACAACCTAAGAAATAGCCCAGCAGCAATATGACCAGTGAGGCCAGCAGTGTAGCACCGATGAGATGGTTCAACCGTCGTCCTCTCCCTTCTGGCGGATAGTCAGCACGATGGGGGTGCCCTCCAGGCCGAACACGCTGCGGAGCTGGTTTTCCAGATACCGCTGATAGGAGAAGTGGAAGAGCTTTTTGTCGTTGCAGAAGATGACGAAGTGGGGCGGCTTGACGCCCACCTGCGTCATGTAGTAGATCTTCAGGCGGCGCCCCTTGTCCGTGGGTGGCTGAACGCGGGTCTGCGCGTCTGCCAGCACACTGTTCAGCGTGCCGGTGGTGATTCGCATGGCCGCCTGATCGTTGACGTAGTTGATAAGCTCAAAGAGACGGCCCACCCGCTGGCCGGTCAGGGCGGAGATGAACAGAATGGGGGCATAGGGCATATAGCTCAGGTCCCGGCGGATGTCCTCACGCATACGGTCCATGGTCTTGTCGTCCTTTTCGATCAGGTCCCATTTGTTCACCACGATAATGCATGCCTTGCCCGCGTCATGCGCCAGACCGGCGACCTTGGTGTCCTGCTCGGTGACACCCTCCTGAGCATCGATGAGAATGAGGCAGACGTCGCTGCGCTCAATAGCCATGGTGGCCCGCAGAACGCTGTATTTTTCGATGTTGTCATCTACCTTGGACTTTTTCCGCATACCGGCGGTGTCGATGAAATTATATTTGCCGTACTGGTTCTCAAAGTAGCTGTCGATGGCGTCACGGGTGGTGCCGGCTACATTGCTGACGATAACGCGTTCCTCGCCCAGAATACGGTTCGTCAAGCTGGATTTACCTACATTGGGCTTTCCGATAATGGCCACCTGTACCACGTCGGAGTCGTCCTCCTCATCCGTTTCCGGCGGAAAATACTTGATGCATTCGTCCAGCAGATCGCCGGTGCCGTGGCCGTGAACGGCGGAGACAGCCACGGGGTCGCCCAGACCCAGGTTGTAGAACTCATAGAAATCCGGGTCGACCGCGCCCACAGAGTCCATCTTGTTCACCGCCAGCACGATGGGCTTACGGCTGCGCTGAAGCATACTGGCCACCTCCTGGTCGGAGGCAGTCAGGCCGGTCTTGATATCCGTGACGAAGATAATGACGTCGGCGTTGTCGATGGCGATCTGGGCCTGCTCCCGCATGAAGGACAGAATCTGGCTGTCTGTATTGGGCTCGATGCCGCCGGTGTCCACCAGGCGGAACCTGCGTCCCACCCACTCGCTCTCGCCGTAGATACGGTCACGGGTGACGCCGGGGGTGTCCTCTACGATGGACAGCCGCCGGCCGATGATCTTATTGAACAGCATGGATTTGCCTACATTGGGCCGCCCCACGATAGCGATTAAAGGCAGTGCCATAGTTTATTCCTCCCTATCCAGCATGGCGTCCAAGAGGTCGCCGCCGTCTATCCCCACGATCTGCACCGGGCAGCCCAGCTCAGCGCTGAGACGCTCCACGGTGTAGTCGTCCAAAAATACGTTTTCGCCGTGCCGCAGCATGTGCAGCGGCAGCAGCACGCGCCCCAGATCCGGGACCTTTTGCAGCTGCGCCGACAGGTCCTGACCTGTCAGCAGACCGGCTACGTCGATGGTGTGGCCAAAAAAGTCGTTCTCCACGGCGATCACCTGTCCCCGCAGCGCCGGGAACCAAGCGCTGGCTTGCTCCAGCAGATAGCGCATAAAAGGGGCGGCGGCAGTGCCGGTGGCGACGGTAAAGGGTGCAGGGGCCTCGTCGTGGTCCTCCAGCCGCATGGCGCTGAGAAAGTCCTGCTCCAGCGAGCGCAGCATGCCCACGCCGTTTTCCAGCTGCCGATAGCCCTCGTAGTAGTCCTCTTGGGGCAGATCCAGTCCGGCCCGCAGGAACAGTTCGTCAGCACAGAAGAACCTACGGGTGCCGAAGCGGCGCAGATTTTCCAGCCCGAATTCCTCGGCGATGGCAATGATGTCCCGGGCACAGTCCCTGTCCACGGGCCTTAGCTTGGCCAGACCCTGGCGGTACTTGGTGATACCCACCGGCACAAGAGAGCAGCTGGAGAACTGCCACTCGGTCAAGTCCCGCAGGGTGCGGCGCAGTTGGTCACCGTCGTTCCAGCCGGGGCAAACCACGATCTGCCCGTTCATGACGATACCGGCCTTGCAGAAGGTCTGGATATAGTCCAGCGACCGGGCGGCGTTCTTGTTGCCAAGCATGGTGCAGTGCAGCTGTGGGTCGGTGGCGTGGACGGAGACGTTGATGGGGCTGATGTGCAGGTCAATGATCCGCTGTGCCTCCCGCTCCGTCAGGTTGGTGAGGGTGATGTAGTTGCCCAGCAGAAAGCTCAGCCGTGCGTCGTCATCCTTGAAGTACAGCGTGGAGCGCATACCCGGCGGCATCTGGTCCACAAAGCAGAACAAGCAGTGATTGGCACAGGAGCGCATTTCGTCCATCAGATACGTGTCGAAGTTCAGCCCCAGGTCCTGGCCTTCGGCCTTGCGGCAGGTGACGTGCCGCACGTTGCCTGCCGCCGTTTTCAGCTCAAGGTGCGACAGGGGATCATAGCCGTAAAAACGATAGTCCAGCACATCCACGATGGGGTGGCCGTTGATGGATAGAAGCTGTTCGCCCACCTGAACGCCGGCGCGCTCCGCGGGGCTGTGCCGGTCGATGGCGGTGATGATGGTACTCATAATACGTCCTCACTCATGCAAAATGCGGCCTTATCCACAATAGGACATAATACCACATAATAATCAACTCATTATACCGTTTTTTGACGTGAGACGCAAGCACAATATAGTATAGCCGCCCACGAGCATAAAGTAAAACGATGGATTTTGATACTTCCCATGACAAAAAGTGTGGGAGCAGTAAAAAACAAGAGGGAAGCGGCGCTTCCCTCTTGCAAAGGCACAACAGAACTTATTTCGCGGCCACAGACTTGACGACCTTGACCTCGCGGCCGTTGTAGCTGCCGCACTCCGGGCACATTCTGTGGGGGAGATGCAGCGCGCCGCACTTGGCGCACGCCACCAGCGTGGGAGCTGCCAGCTTCCATACGGAAGAACGTCTCTTATTGCGTCTTTGCTTGGATACTTTTCCCTTAGGGACTGCCATGTTGACACCTCCTTGGTCTTAATTGCCTGAGCAGCAATGTAATACAAAAGTAATTTACTCATCCTTCTGCAGCAGCTGCGCCAGCTTCGCCAGACGGGGATCCACTGCCTTTTTGCATCGGCAGCTCTCCCGGTTCAGGTTCACACCGCAGCCGGGGCACAGCCCCCTGCAGTCCTCTGAGCAGAGAAACTTCGTGTCCATATCGAGGATAAAGGCGTCGCGCGCCAACTCCTCCACATCTACCTCGTCGTTATCCAGCAGGATGATGTCGTCGCTTTCGTCAGACTCGCGCGCCTCTGCCAATACGCAGTCGTAGCGTGTCGTCTTGTCCGCGTCGTACGCTTCACCGCACCGGTCACAGATACAATGCAGCGTGGTGGTCAACGTCATTCCGCACAGCAGCAGCCCAGCCTTATTCTCCAGCCGGCAGTCCACAACAACCGGATCGGAAACAGGATAGGAACCGCCGAATTCCAAGTCGGACAGATCCATTTCAAAACGGATGTCCTGTCGGGCATCGGGGGTATGCAGCAGCTTGTTGACGTTCAAACGCATAGTACACCTCACAATGGCACGTGTAGTATTATAGCCGACACAAAATGCCTTGTCAAACATTTTCTTACAAATATTTTGACTTTTTTCAAAAACACGGTACAATAAGCAGAGAAACACAGGGGAGGACGCCGTTATGCGGGAGCTGACCATCGGAAAAAATGACGCCGGACAACGGCTGGATAGATTTCTGTCCAAGGCGCTGCCCCTGCTGCCGCCTGCTCTGGCGCAGAAGTACATCCGCATCAAGAGGGTGAAGGTAAACGGCGGACGTGCCCAGCGGGACCAGCGGCTCAGTGCGGGCGATGTGCTGCAATTATACATCAACGACGAGTTTTTCGACAAGCCCTCAGAGGAAAATCTGTTTCTGACGCTGTTCAAGCCGCACTTGACGGTGGTGTACGAGGATGAGCACCTGCTGCTGGCGGACAAGCCGCAGGGAATGGTGGTCCACGCCGACGAGACGGAGAAGGTGAATACCCTCATCAACCACATTCAGGCATATCTGTACCAGAAACGGGAGTGGAACCCCAAGTGGGAAAATGCCTTTACGCCGGCGCTGTGCAACCGCATCGACCGCAATACCGGCGGCATCGTCATTGCCGCTAAGGATGCCGAGACGCTGCGGGTCATCAACGAGAAGATACGGGACCGGGAACTGGACAAGCGCTACCTCTGCATTACCGCGGGCCGGCCGAAAAAGCCGGAAGGCCGGGTGGAGTGCTTTTTGCTGAAGGATGAGAAGAAAAAGCAGGTGTCCGTGTACCATAAGCCGATCCCCGGCGGAAAGACCGCCATTACCGATTACAAGGTGCTGGAGACGCGGGGAGAGCTGAGCTTGGTGGAGATCGGGCTGGAGACGGGCCGGACCCACCAGATCCGCGCCACGATGGCGGACCTGGGCTGCCCGCTGCTGGGGGACGGCAAATACGGTCGTGGGGACGTAAACCGCCGCTACGGCGAGACGCGGCAGGCCCTGTATGCCTACAAGCTGACCTTTGACCTGCCCACGGACGCGGGGCACCTGAACTATCTGCGCGGGCGGAGCTTTACAGTGGAAAATGTGCCCTTCCGGGACAAATATTTCGGCTGAGTGCCGTGCAGCGGATGGCTTTTGCCATCCGCTGTATTTTTTTCGGGGAAAAACGGGAAAATCCATTGACTTTCCCGACGCTTTTATATATAGTGTACTCGCCATCTTTCGACAAGTAACGAGCGCGTGAACAGACGCGCTGCCGCCGCGCCGGAGGGAGGCTATTTTACTGATGAATGGAGGAGGATAAATGTCCAAAGAGTTGATTCGCCTGCGGGATCTCTGCATGGCGTTTGACGACGAGCTGGTTCTCGATCACATCAATCTTTACATCAACGATTCCGAATTCCTCACGCTGCTTGGCCCCAGTGGGTGCGGCAAGACTACCACGCTGCGGATCATCGGAGGGTTCACCACGCCCACAAGCGGCGACGTGACCTTCGACGGCGAGAGGATCAACGATGTCCCGCCCCATAAGCGGCAGATCAACACGGTGTTCCAGAAATATGCGCTGTTTCCGCATCTGGACGTGTTTGAAAACATAGCCTTTGGCCTGCGTATCGCAAAAGTGCCGGAGGACGAGATACGGCAGCGTGTCGGTGAAATGCTGGAGGTCGTCAGCCTGAAGGGCTTTGACCGCCGGCGTGTCGACCAACTCTCCGGTGGTCAGCAGCAGCGTGTGGCGATCGCCCGTGCCCTGGTGAACCGGCCGAAGGTGCTGCTGCTGGACGAGCCGCTGGGCGCGCTGGATCTGCGTCTGCGTAAGGATATGCAGAACGAACTGAAACGTATCCAGCAGCAGATGGGCATCACGTTTATATATGTCACCCACGATCAGGAGGAAGCCCTGACCATGTCCGACACCGTGGTGGTCATGGACAAGGGCCGCATCCAGCAGATCGGCACACCGGAGGATATCTACAACGAGCCGAAGAATGCCTTTGTGGCGGACTTCATCGGCGAGAGCAATATCCTCAACGGCACGATGGTCCGCGACAGGGTCGTGAAAATGTATGGCAAGGAATTCCCCTGCGTGGACGGCGGCTTCGCCGAAAATGAACCGGTGGACGTGGTCATTCGCCCGGAGGATATCGACATCGTGCCGGTGGAGCAGGGCCAGTTGGTAGGCACTGTCACCAACGTGACGTTCAAGGGGATGCAATATGATATCATCGTGGATTTCCGCGGCTTCAAGTGGTTGATTCAAACCACCGATCACTCTCCGGTGGGTGCCCGTATCGGCGTGAAGATCGATCCCGAGGGTTTCCACATTATGAAGAAGAGCGAGTATTCCGGTATGTTCGGCGACTATTCCTCTTACTCCGAGGAATACGAGGAACTGGCGGACGCCGGTGCTGAGCCGGAAGAGGAGGAGAGCGAGGATGAAGAGTAAGCTCTCCCGTTTCGCCGTGCCCTATGTGGTGTGGATGGCTATTTTTGTAGTAGCCCCCATTGTCATTATGGTGGTGTATGCCTTTGCCGGCAGCGAGGGCGGCTTCACGCTGGACAACTTTGTCCAGATGGGCGGTTACGCTGCTGTGTTCGGCCGTTCCTTCAAGCTGGCGCTGATTGCCACGGCTATCTGCCTGCTGTTGGGCTATCCTGTGGCGTACCTTCTCAGCCGGGAGGGCGAGCGCTTCCGCCGCACGGCCATGGTACTGATCATGCTGCCCATGTGGATGAACTTCCTGCTGCGGACCTACTCCTGGATGACCATCCTGGAGAACAACGGCCTGCTGAACCAGCTGTTCCAGAAGCTGGGTATCATTGCCCTGTACAACCATCTGACAGGCAGCAGCCTGGAGTATTTTACCATGATCGACACCCAGGGCGCTGTGGTGCTGGGTATGGTCTATAACTACCTACCCTTTATGATCCTGCCTATCTACTCTGTGATTTGCAAGCTGGATTACTCCCTGCTGGAGGCAGCCCGCGACCTGGGGGCCAACACCGTCACGGTGTTCCGCAAGGTCATCCTGCCCCTGAGCCTGCCGGGCGTGCTGTCCGGCATCACCATGGTATTCGTGCCCTCTGTGTCTACGTTCGCCATCAGCCGTATGCTGGGCGGCGGCACGGAGCTGCTGCTGGGCGACCTGATCGAACGGCAGTTCCTGGGCGGGGCGTATAACCCGCAGCTGGGCGCGGCTATTTCCCTGGTGATGATGCTGATCGTCGTTGTCTGTATGCTGGTGATGAACCGCTTTGGCGAGGGCGAGGAACAGGCGGTGATGCTATGAGACAGAGAAAGGGCAACTCCGTCGGCGATCGCCTGCTGATGATCCTGGTGGGCCTGTTCCTGTACGCACCCATCATCATCCTGATCGTCTTTTCCTTCAACGCCGGCAACAGCTCCAGTGTGTGGAAGGGCTTTTCCCTCCACTGGTACGCCGAGCTGCTGAACGACCGGCTCATTATGCACAGCGTGTACACTACGCTGCTGGTATCCCTGCTGGCTACCGTCATCGCCACCGTGGCGGGCACCTTTGCCGCTATCGGCTTTTATGGCATGCGACGCCGGGCGCGCACCGGGCTGATGGCCGTGAACAACATTCCCATGATGAACGCGGACATCGTCACCGGCGTCAGCCTGTGCCTGCTGTTCGTGGTGTTCTTCAACGGATGGCACAGCTTCGCCGTGTGGGTCAACGGCTGGCAGTCTCTGGTGGTGCTGCCTGAGCGACTGACCCTGGGCTTTGGCACACTGTTGATCGCCCACATCTGCTTCAACATCCCCTACGTCATTTTGTCCGTGGGGCCCAAGCTGCGGCAGATGGACCGCAATTTGGTCGATGCGGCCCAGGACTTGGGCTGCACCTGGATGCAGGCCTTCTGGAAGGTCATCATTCCGGAGATCAAGCCCGGTATCGTCTCCGGTGCGCTGACGGCGTTCACCATGTCCATCGACGATTTCATCATCAGCTACTTCACGGCGGGCACCTCGTCCTCCACGCTGGCCATGACCATCTACGGCATGACCAAAAAGCGCGTCAGCCCGGAGATCAACGCCGTATCCACGCTGCTGTTCGTCACGGTCATCATCCTGCTAGCCATCATCAACCTGCGGGAGAACCATGCCGAGCATCACCGTAATGTCCATCACGAGAGCGCTACGTTCGCTCCTGCGCCGAAGAAATATTCCGGATTGGGCAAGAAGATCGCCGCAGGCGCTATGGCCTGTGTGCTGTTGGCGGTACTGATCGTCACCGGTGCCGCGGCCCGCAGCGAGCGCGTGGTCAATGTGTGCTCCTGGGGCGAGTATATCGACGAGTCCCTGATCACCGAATTCGAGGAGAAGACCGGCATCCGTGTGAACTACCAGACCGCCGAGAGCAACGAGGCGCTGTACTCCCTTATCAAGATGGGCGGCGCGGACTTCGATGTGATCGTACCCTCCGACTATATGATCGCCCGGCTGATCCAGGAGGATATGCTGGCGGAGCTGGACTACGCCGCCATCCCCAATTTCCAACTGATGGACCCCCAGTTCACCCACCTGAGCTTTGACCCGGAGAACAAGTACACCGTGCCCTACACCTGGGGTAGCGTGGGCATTATCTACAACACCACTATGGTGGATGAGCCCATCACCAGCTGGGGCGCTATGTTTGACGAGAAGTACGCCGGACAGGTGCTGATGATCAACAACTCCCGCGATGCGCTGATGGCCGCCCTGTGCTATCTGGGCTACGACATCAACACCACCGATGAGGGACAGCTGACCGAGGCCTTTGAGCTGGTGAAGAATGCCAAAGACAAGGGTGTGTATCAGGCCTTCGTCATGGACGAGGTCTTCGGCAAGATGGAGGGCGGCAACGCGGCCATCACCATGTACTACGCCGGCGACTATCTGACCATGCTGGAGAATAACGAGGACCTGGCCTTCGTCATTCCCGAGGAGGGCAGCAACTGGTTCGTGGATGCCATGTGTGTGCTCAAGTCCAGCCAGCATAAGGCCGAGGCCTATGAGTGGATCAACTTTATCGCCTCTACCGACAGTAACCTGGCCAACATGGACTACATCTGGTATGCCTCTCCCAATGCCGAAGCGCTGGCGGAGTATCCCGCGTACTACGAGGAGCAGTATGGCGAGCCGCTGGACGAGGAGATCTACAACATCATGGCCATTCCCGATGAGGAGCGCGAGCGCTGTGAGATCTATGTCAACCTGCCACAGGAGACGCTGAAGTTCTACGATAAGCTGTGGACACAGTTGGGCGTCTGACATTCGCGGGTTTTTTCCGCCCCGCGTATAGGCAAGAAATGTATTTAAAGAAAAGCGCTTAATTGGAGGAATTGCTATGATCGAAGTAGGTATGACCTATACCGCTGAAAAGACCGTCACCCCGGATATGACCGCCAAGGCCATCGGTTCCGGCGGGCTGGAGGTGTTCGGCACCCCCTTTATGATGGGCCTGATGGAGTACGCCGCTATGCAGTGTGTGCAGCCGGAGCTGCCGGAGGGCAAGGGCACCGTGGGCGTGGAGATCAGTTCCAGTCACCTGGCGCCCACGCCGGTGGGCATGAAGGTCACCGCCACTGCCGAGGTGACGGGTATCTCCGCCAACGGCAAGATGATCACCTTCAAGGTCACGGCCCACGACGCCGATGGTTTGATCGGCGAGGGCACCCATACCCGCGCTGTCATCGACAACGCACGGTTTTTGCAGAAGTGCAATGACAAGCTGGCACGCGTATAAACCACAAAAAGCCGCCCGTAGGGGCGGCTTTTTTCTTGTCACAGGCAGCTATATTTGGTATAATAAAACGATACTATGACCGGGGGAGGGGAGAGAACGATGCGCGTGCTGGCCACCATCGGGTTTTCCTTCTCTGCCGGTGTCTTCCTGGCGGCATTGTTGCCCTGGAACGGCTGGCAGCTGTATGCCGCCGGGGGCGTTTTGCTGCTGGCGCTTGCGTGGCTGTTTGCTGCACGCAAGCAAAAATATTTTCGCCGGGGGCTGCTGATCCTGCTGCCGCTGGCGGTATCGCTGGCCTATTTTGCCGGGTATGACCACCTGGTGCGCCAGCCGATAGAGGACCGCTGTGGTGCGGCGTCGGAGTTTGCCGCAACCGTTTGCGATTGGCCGCAGGCCACGGAGCGCGGCGCCAGGGTCACAGTGGAGCTGGAGGGCTATCATCGGGCCAGGGCCGTGCTGTATGGCGAAGCGGAGCTGCTGGCGGCCCGACCGGGCGACACGGTCACGGGCACGGCCCAGTGGCAGTCTGCCGCCCATTTCGACAGCGATGATGTGACCCATTTTAACGCCCGGGGCGTGTATGCGCTGCTGTATGGCCGTGAGGATGTGCGTCTGTCGGCGGGTGATGGGGATGCCCTGCGCTGGCTGCCCCAGCGGGCGGGCAAAGCTTTCCGCGAGAAGGTGGCCGCTATCTGGGATGACGCGCGTGTCAGCGGATTTCTGACAGCGGAGCTTACCGGTGATAAGTCCGCTATGGACGACGGAGACTATCTGGCCATGCAGGAGACGGGCCTGGCGCATCTATTCGCGGTGTCCGGCCTGCACTGCGCTTTTCTGGTGACGCTGCTGGCGTTGCTGATCTCCCGGCGGCAGAGACTGCTGTGCGCCGTGACCATTCCGCTGCTGCTGTTTTACATGGTGATGGTGGGCATGAGCCCCTCGGTGGTCCGCGCCTGCATCATGCAGATATTCCTGCTGATCGCGCCGCTGTTCCGGCGGGGCAGTGACCCCCTGACCAGCCTGGCTGCTGCACTGCTGGTGATCCTGCTGTGCAATCCCTTTGCCGCGGCCAGCGTCAGCTTGCAGCTGAGCTTTTCCGCTACGCTGGGTATGGTGCTGCTGTCACCCCGGCTGTACAAGTTGCTGACCGGGTGGTATAAGGGAAAATGCCGGCCGCTGCGGACCGCACTGTGTTTTGTAGCGGCGAACCTGTCCGCCACCCTCAGCGCCGTGGTGTTCACTGCCCCGCTGACAGCCTGGTATTTCCGCATTTTCGTGCTGGTAGCACCGCTGTCCAGCTTATTGGCGGTGCCTGCGGCGGGATGGAGCTTCATGGCCGCCTTTGTGACGGTGCTGCTGGGCTTTGTGTGGCTGCCGCTGGCCAGCCTGCTGGGTTGGATCTCCTGGGCGCTGGTGCGGTACATCCTGTGGATCGCCAACGGCATGATGTCCTGGCGCTATCACGCGGTGTATTTCACCAATCCCTATCTCATCTACTGGCTGCTGTTTTTGTACGCGGCCTTTATCGGCTGTGCCGCCACGCCGGACGGCAAGCGGAAATACCTGCTGGCATCGGCATTGTCGGTGCTGACGCTGACGGCGGCCATCTGGGTCAACCGTCAGGACTATCAGTACGGCGTGCTGACCGCCCTGACGCTGGATGCGGGACAGGGCGAGAGCGTCATTCTGACTTCCGGCGGTGAGACGGCACTGGTGGACTGCGGCAGCAGCAACAGCTATAAAGACCCCGGCGGTCTGGCCGCCGACACGCTGCACAGCATGGGCGTCCGGGAACTGAGCGCTGTGGTGGTGACCCACTACCACGCCGATCACACCAACGGTTTGTACGAGGTGCTGCGCCGTATCCCGGTGCAGACGATCTACCTGCCGGACATCGAGGATGAGTATGGCGTTCGGGAGCGTCTGGTGTCGCTGGCGGAGGAGAAGGGCGCGCAGGTGACCTATGTGACGAAGGAGACGGCCGATACGCTGGGCGATACCGTTTTGACCATCTATCCGCCGGTGCAGTCCGGCGGCGATCTGAACGAGCTGGGCCTGACAGCGCTGGCCAGTGCCGGAGACTTTGACCTGCTCATTACCGGCGATATGTCCGGCAGCACCGAGAAAAAGCTGGTGGAAACCTATGCTTTGCCGGATATAGAGGTGCTGGTGGTCAGCCACCACGGCTCCCGATATAGCTCAAATATACGCTTTTTGAAGTCGGTGACGCCGGAGGCGGCAGTCATCAGTGTGGGCGATAACAACTATGGCCACCCGTCGGAGGAGACGCTCCAGCGGCTGCTGGCGGTGGGGGCGGATATCTGGCGCACAGACCAGCAGGGTACCATCCGCATCACCGTGAACGGAGGATAACATGGCAAAGGAAAAAAAAGAAAAGACCCCCGGTTATGAGGAATTCCACGACGCGCTGCAAAGCGGCGCCGTGGGGAATGTCTATATATTCCACGGCGAGGAGACGTACCTGATGCAGCAGGCGGTGGCGGAGCTGCAAGCACGGCTTGTGCCGGCGGGCTTTGAGGAGTTCAACTATCACAGGCTTGCAGGCAAGGGCCTGACTATGCAGGAGGTCGTCGAGGCGGCGGAGGCCATGCCTATGATGGCGGAGCGCACCCTGGTCACGGTGGAGGATATGGACTTGTTCAAGTTGGACGAGGCCCAGCGGGGAGCGCTGGTGGCGTTGCTGGAGGACTTCCCGGAGTACTGCACGCTGGTGTTTTTGTACCGACAGATACCGTATAAGACAGATGCCAAGCTAAAAAAGCTCACCGCCGCCCTGGCGGAGCGCGCCCAGGTGATCGAGTTTGCCCAGCAGGGCCAGCAAAAGCTGCAAAAGTGGGTGCGCCGCCGTTTTGCCGCTGCCGGGAAGGATATCGATGCAGGCACGGTAGACCATCTGCTGTTCACCTGCGGCAGCCTAATGACCGGTCTGGTGCCGGAAATCGCCAAAATTGCCGCCTATGCCAGGGGAGCGAAGATCACAGCGGCGGATATCGACGCTGTGGCGGACCCTGTGCTGGACGCGCGGGTGTTCGACATGACGGACGCAGTGGCGGCTCGTGACTATGACAAGGCGGCGGAATGCCTTGCAGAGCTGCTGCGGATGCAGGAGGAACCTATCCGCATTCTGGCGGCATTGGGAAAGACGCTGCGGCAGCTGTACACAGCCCGGCTGGCGATCGACGGCGGCAAGGACGTGCTGTGGCTGAAGGATTTGTGGCGCATGAAGTCCGATTACCCGGCCAAAAAGCTGATGCAGTCAGCCAGAGGCGTGCGGCGCAGCTGGTGCCGTGAGGCGGTGAAGCGCTGCCAGACGCTGGATCATCGCATGAAAAGCGAACGAAACATGGACAATGAGGGCGAACTGAAGCTATTTCTCCTGGAACTGGCAGGTGTGAAGTGAAGCCGCGGGTCAGGGAAGTCATCGTAGTAGAGGGGCGGTACGACAGAAATACGCTCCTGCAGGCAGTGGATGCCACTGTGGTGGAGGTGGGGGGATTTACTCTGTTCCGTGACCGAGAAAAAGTTGCGTATTTACGCGCTTTGGCTGAAAAACGCGGCATTATACTGCTTACAGATGCTGACAGCGCTGGATTTGTGATTCGAAACCATTTGAAGGGGTGCCTGCCGCCGGAGAGAGTGAAGCAGGCGTATATTCCCGACGTGTACGGAAAGGAACGCCGCAAGAAAAAACCCGGCAAGGAGGGGAAACTGGGGGTAGAGGGCATGAGGCCGGAGGTGCTGGTGGAGGCGCTGCGGCGGGCGGGGGCGACGTTCGAGGGGGAGGGGAGGCGGACGGCGGCAGGGATCACCAAGGCGGATCTGCTGGAGAAGGGCTTGATCGGGCCGAACAGCCGCGAAAAGAGACTGGAAATACAGAAAAAACTCGGGTTTCCGGAACATTTGACGGCGAATGGACTGCTGGAGGCGATGAACCTTCTGCTGAGCCGGGAGGAGTTTGATGCGCTGTAAGCGTTGTAATTGTGTCACCCTATTGCAATTACAGTGGAAATCGGATATAATAAATCGTTCGTTCGGTTATGCTGTCCGGACACAAAATGATACGATCATGATACCATAACGACACAATAAGGAGTGTGAGACAATGACCGAGGAAAGAAAGACCAGTACCCCCGAGACCGAGGAGGTAACGGAGAGTAAAAACTTTATTCTGAACTTTATCGACGAGGACATCGCAGAGGGTGGTCAGTTCCAGGGAATGACCGTCCACACCCGTTTTCCGCCGGAGCCTAACGGCTATCTGCATATCGGCCACTGCAAGGCGCTGACCATCGACTTCGGCACCGCCGAGCGGTATAACGGCCTGTGCAACCTGCGTATGGACGACACGAACCCCACCAAGGAGGACGAGGAATTCGTGGAGGCCATCAAGCAGGACATCCACTGGCTGGGCTTTGACTGGGGCGATCGGTTCTTCTACGGCAGCGACTACTTTGAGGAGGATTACCGCCAGGCGGTGCTGCTGATCAAAAAGGGGCTGGCCTATGTGTGCCAGCTGACACCGGAGGAGTTCAAGGCCAACCGCGGCGACATCGGCATCCCCGCCGTATCGCCCTATCGGGATCGGCCCATCGAGGAGAGCCTGGACCTGTTCGCCCGTATGCGGGCCGGGGAGTTCCCCAACGGCGCTATGACGCTGCGGGCCAAGATCGACCTGGCCAGCGGTAACTTCAATATGCGTGACCCGGTCATCTACCGTATCAACCACATGAGCCACCACCGGCAGGGAAACAAGTGGTGCATCTATCCCATGTACGACTTCGCGCACCCTATTCAGGATGCGCTGGAGGGCATCACCCACAGCCTGTGCTCGCTGGAGTTCGAGGCGCACCGGCCCCTGTACAACTGGGTCATCGAGCACTGTGAGCTGCCCGCCCATCCCCGGCAGATCGAGTTTGCCCGGCTGGGCATCGACCACACGGTGATGTCCAAGCGGAAGCTGCGTAAGCTGGTGGAGGAGAACTATGTCTCCGGCTGGGACGATCCCCGGATGCCCACGCTGTGCGGTCTGCGCCGCCGGGGATACACCGCCGCCGCCATCCGCAATTTCTGCGAGCGCATCGGCGTGGCCAAGTCCCCCAACACCATTGAGTACGGCTTCCTGGAGCACTGCCTGCGGGAGGACCTGAACGCCCACGCGGAGCGCACCATGGCGGTGCTGCACCCGGTGAAGCTGACGGTGACCAACTATCCCGAGGGCAAGAGCGAGGTATTCACGGTGGAGAACAACCCCACCGACCCGGCGCAGGGCACCCATGAGATCACCTTCTCGCGCCATCTGTGGATCGAGGCGGAGGACTTTATGGAGGTGCCGGTGCCCAAGTACAAGCGACTGACCCCCAACGGTCCGGAGTGCCGCCTGAAGGGCGCGTATCTGGTGCAGTGTACCGGCTGTGTGAAGGACGCGGACGGCAACGTCACCGAGGTGTTGTGCACCTATGATCCGGAGTCCAGCGGCGGTGATCCCGCCGACGGCCGCAAGGTCAAGGGCGCCACGCTCCACTGGGTGGACGCGGAGAACTGCATGGACGCGGAGGTCCGGCTGTACGACAATCTGTTTTCCGACGAGCAGCCCGACGGCCCGGACAAGGACTTCCTGGATTGCCTGAACCCGGAGAGCCTTACGGTGCTCACCGGCTGCAAGGTGGAGCCGGAGATGCGGAAGGTGGCGGAGGCGTTCGACAAGCAGGCCGACCGCACCGGCGTCAACGCACCCACGTTCCAGTTCATGCGTGTGGGCTATTTCTGCCTGGACAACCGCGACAGCTCCGCGGCGCATATGGTGTTCAACCGCAGTGTGTCGCTGAAGGACAGCTTTAAGAAGTGAAGAAAAGCACCCCTCCGGGGGTGCTTTTTTTCATGGAAGCGAGACGAAAAAAGCAGCACCGGGAGGTGCTGCTTTTCCATGTGTGATTTAAGCGCCGGACCTCGAAGGAGGTCTCGGCCAGGGTGCTGTCGACAGTGCCCACCTGAAGGGTCACGGTAAAGATGCCCGAAGCACTGTAATAGCGCAGACTGACATCGCGGACCCGAAGACCCCGGGGATAGGCAGCGCTGCTGAGCAGCTTGGTGCTGCCCAGGGTGAGCTGGCCGTCGGCATCTACCTGAAAGGCGGCGCCCTCGCCCTCCACGCTGCCCAGGTCCTGAATAAAGATGTGGTCCAGGCTGCCGTCCGCGCCGGGGGTCACGGTGCCGCAGAAGCGCAGCTTGTCGCTGATAACGCTGGTAAGGGTGGAGCACAGCTCCTGGGCCTCGGACAGCTGCATGGAGCTGTTGTAGGTGCGGCCGGCGAAGCGGACGCCCACGGTCAGCAGGGCGCTGACGAGCAGGACGATGAGAACGGCGCACAGCAGCTCCGTCAGGGTGAAGCCGCGGCGGTCACGAAGCCTGTTCATGGCGCGACCTCCTCGTAATAGAGGCAGCCGTTGTCCTCATAGACCTGCACGGTGGTGCGGCCGCTGCGGGTGCCGCCGCCGGAGGCGGTCAGGGCAGTGGTGCCGTTCGACACCGCGCTGCTGTAGTGGAAGGAGATGTCGGCGGAACGGACCTTAGCGTTGATCTTGGCGGCGGAAACGGCGGCGATGGTCAGAAACACGAAGGTCAATACGATGATCAGGATGGAGACCAGCGTCTCTACCAGCGTTTCGCCGCGGGTGCTGTTCAGCTTTTTGATACGACCGCCTCCTTTTCGATGGTGGCATTATCTGACGGCCAGGAGATCGTTGTTGTGGTCGTGGTGACATCGCGGACCCAGAGACCGCCGCCGCTGACGGTGCTGACAGTGGGATCGGCCTTGTTTTCGCGGAGCGTCAGCACCAGGCGGCAGTCACTGTCGCCGCCGTCGGCCAGGTGCAGGACGATGGTGATGTCGTAATTGGGCGCCATGGTAAAGACGGCGGAGACATCGTCCAGCCCGTCCACGGAGAGGGTGATGGTGTCGGTAAAGCTTTTGCCGCTGTCCCTGTCCACGGCGGCCTTGCCGGCCTTGAGCCATGCGGCCGTAAACCCGGTGGGTGAGGTCGTTTCGCGGCTCGTTTCGGTGGAGGTGTCATCGGTATAGGTGGTCTTCACCGTCTCCTGGACAAAGGAGGCGTTCAGGATATCATCACGCAGCAGACGGGCCGCGGAGCTGACCGTCAGATACGCCTGCCGGGCAGCCCGGTCATTCTCCAGACGGCGGGCCGAGGAGGTGGCGGCGGTGAGGATCACCGCGCTGACCATACTGGCCGCCAGCAGCAGAAGGAGGGCCATCATCAGCGTGGCGCCCTGTTGGTTTTTCAGTTTGTGCACGGGAGGGCCTCCTTTCTGCGGTGGGTCATGGAAGGGCGTCCGGTGACGGCTCGGGCGTGGGATCGGTGCCGGAGCTGCTGCTGTCCGGGGCGGATGGATCGTCGGAGGGCGTGCCCTCCGGGTCCTTGCTGCCGGAAGCGGGGGTATCGGCGTCCGGGACGGTGGGGGCGCCGCCGCTGTCCGTCGTTTTGCGCACGGCGGTGAAGGCCGTGTCGGCATACAGCGGCTGGGTGATGTCCGGGGTCCAGCTGTCGATGGTGTCCGGGGAGATGCCATTGTCCGTCAGAAGCCGGGCCACGTCCTCCGCCGTAGGCGCTGTACCGTAGGGGACAGACAGGGGGAGCGCCTGCTCATCCACCTGGAGGGTGGCGGTCACCCGGGTGTCTTCCTCCGTCAGGGTGTAGGGAATGGACAGGGTGAAGGCGTGGCCTTCGGTGTCCGTCAATGTGACGGTGAGGGTGATCTGGCCTTGGCCGCGCCCCTTGACCGTCAGGGGACGGTAGGTGAAGGCGCTGGTGGTGTCCTTTGCCGGTGTGCCCACGGTGACGCGGAAGTCGTCGTTCTCGGCGCGGAACACGTCGGGATGGAGGACGGAGGTGTCCTCGTCGTTGGAGACGGGCATGGGCCGGAGGACGTACTCCGTGGCGTCGGCGCCGCCTTTGACGGTGACGCCGGAGACGGAGAGACCGTCAAAGGTGGCGGCGCTGCCCCGGCTGTACAGGTACAGCTTGGCACCGGCGTAGGCGGGGCGGTCGGTGTACGGCGCGCCGGAGGGCACGTCGTCCGTGAAGGCCGTGCCGTCCTTATTCATGACGCCCTGCTGATAGACAGGGGGTTCGTCGGAGGTGTTGGCGATGCCCAGCACGCCCTGCATACGGACGGGGATAATGAGGGGCAGCTGGCTGGTGAAGCTCTCGCCGCCGGCGGTGTAGGTGGCGGTGACCATGGTGCGGTCCTCGCCCTCGCCGGTGGCGGTGAGGGTGACAGAGGCCGTACGGTCGGCATTGGTAACGGGAACAGAGGCCGTGAGGACCCTGTTGCCGTGCTGGGGCGTGACTGTCCATTCGACATCCAGTGCGCGGCCGCGGCTGTCGCGGGCGGTGAGCGTCAAATTGCTGGTATCGCCGACGAAGAAGTCGTCGCCGGGCAGGCCGTCCACGGAGATGTCCAGCGTGGAGGTGACGCTCACCAGCAGTCGGGCGGTATAGCCGCCCAGCGTGGCGAAGACCTCGGTAGAGCCGACCGACAGGCCGGTGAGGGTCACGGCGTAGCTGTGCCGGACGTCCGCCGGGGGCGTTTGTGCCTGCGGCTCGGAGACCGCCACGATGCCGTTGCGGGAGCAGGTGATGGTGGGTGTGGCGTCAGCGTCGGTGTCCTGGGTGAAGTGCAGCGACAGTGTGACGCTGGGGGTGGTGATACGGTCCAGCGAAAGGACGCCGCTGCTCCAGTACAGGCCGCGGGAGGGCCATTCGCCGTAGTGCAGGCAGGCGGTGCCCTGGGTCAATACGGTGGGGAAGGGGTAGTCCTGTCCGAGGAGGGCTGCCGCGCTGCCGGGGAAGCTGTATTTGCCGTGGGCCGACTGGCCATTTTCCTCCGTGGTGACCCAGTGGAAGCTGCCGTCGTCGCTGCCGCCGTTCAGCAGCGCGGTGAAGCGCTTTCCGTCGATGTCCGCACGGCCGGACATCTGCTCGTAGCTCAGGGCCCTCAGGCCGTTGATGGTGTAGGGGCTGCTGCCGGTGTTCCAGGTGTACTTGGACAGATAGCTCAGATCGCCACGGAGCATATCCATCCGCGCTGCATCGGTGCTCAGCAGGGTGGACAGGGAGTAGTAAGTGTAGATGTATTGCCACTGGGATGGGGACCAGGTCCTGTTGGACTTGCTGTAGAAGGTGGGGAGGTTGCCGAAGGAGATCGCGGCGCTGCTGTCCAGGTAGTAGCAGTTGTTGATGGTCAGCTGTGCGGTGCCACCGTTCACGCCGGCGCGGTCGGCGATGCTGCCGATGAGGGAGATGCCGGTGATGGTGCCCTCCATGGCAGGGAAGGTCATGTAGGTGTAGCAGTTGTTGTAGGTGGGCTGGCCGTCCTTGCTGCCGGAGAAGTTGGCGAAGGTGGCGGAGAAGCCGCTGCCGCCGATGCCGCCGATGTACACGTAGGTGTCCGGGCCGGCCTCCGCGCCGCCCTGGGTCATTTTGACGGATTTAGGCGTCGACTCATAGCGATCCACGAAGGAGGTGTTGGAGCCATCACCGGTGAGGATGCGCTCGTTCAGCAGATCGTTGGCGACGGTGATGCTGCCGCCGGTGTAGCAGTCCGACACATCATAGCGGACGCCGCCCACCAGGCCGCCCACGCGGACATAGTTGCCCCACTGGGCCTTGTTCATGGCGCCTTCACTGGCGTAGCGGTGGGTACAGTTGATATTCAGCTTGACCACGGCGGAGCACCTGTTCAGATTGGCGCTGGATACGCCCACCAGCCCGCCGATGGCGGCTTCGCCCAAGAACTGCCGGTTTTTGCTGTTGTCGGTCACGGTGTAGCCGGCGATAGCGCAGTTGCTGATGGTGCTGACCTTCGTCTTGTCCTTCAGGTTTTCATCATAGTCGTAGGCGATGCCTACCAGACCGCCCAGGGCGTAGGAGGTGGCGTAATTCTCCGGCCCGGTGGCACCGGAGGCGGGGGTGGCGTCGGTCTTGCGCTGGATAACGGCGTCGTTGTCGCTGTAGAGAACGATGTTTTTGATCTCCGCGCCGGCGGTGGTACCGAACAGACCCACGTTGTAGCAATGGGAGGTGATGTTCACATTCTTGATGTAGTAGTTGCCGCCGTCGTAGATACCGCCGAACCAGTTGTACAGCGTCAGATCATAGGTTTCATTGCCCCAGTCGTTCAACTGGCCGTTGTTTACCGCGCCGGCAATGGGGTGGAAGTCGTAGTTTGCGGCCGTGCCGTCGGCGGCGGTGCCGTGTCCTGCGCCGTTGAGGTCGTGGGTCTGCTGCCAGGTGAGGATAGGACGGGGGCCGCCGGTGCTGTCGCCGGCCAGCGCCATCGCCTTTGTCTGCAGCGCATTGCCGCGGCGGTTGGTGTATTGCAGATAGGGATAATACTTGTAGTCACTATTACTGCCTGTGACATCGCGCGTCGTGCTGCCCTGACTGTCGATATAGCTCCAGTTAATGTATTGCAGCTGCTCTATGGAGCGTACCTGGTAGGGCTTGGAGGCCGTTCCCGGCGCATTGTTGGAGGACAGGGCGAAGGCGTCGGCAAAGAAGGGGCTGACGGTGTAGGTCAGCGCGGCGTCCTCGTGGATCAGCGTCCAGGAATCGTTGGCCTGGGTGCCGCTGGTCAGGTGCAGACCGTCATCGGAGGTCTTGTAGGTGACGAATTTGAATTCCGGCATCTGCCGGTGCAGGTCATCGGCCGCCGCGGTATAGCGAGTGCCGGCCACGGTGATGCCGGTGGAGAGCACAGGCTCGGTGGTGCTGCCGGCGGACCAATAGTAACCGTAGCCGTAAGCGGTGACGGTGCCGCCGTCGTCATGGGAGACACAGAGGCTGCTGTTGGCCTTGTATTCGCCGTCCTCGACACCGATCGAGGAGAAATAGTAGCCGCTGCCGGTGGGCTTGGACTCATATTCCCAGTACAGCAGGCCCAGAACGCCCATATCGGCAGGGGTCACCCAGTCGCCGTAATGGACGCGGCTGCCGTCGTGGCCGGCGACGATGCCGGGATAGGGGTAGGCCTTGCCGGCGGAGTCCAGGGTCTTATCGTGCTGGAAAGTATTGGCGGCGGAGACGGCGACAAAGCCGCCCAGCCGGGTGGCCATGCCGCGCAGGGCCGGCTCGTTCACCGGGGCTGCGCCGGATCTGTCCGTGTACTGGTATAGGTGAACGCTGTCTACAAAGCGGTATGTGCCGCCGTTGAGGTAGCAGCAGCCGGATACGCCGCCGGCAGTGGGGGCAAAGCCGTGAATATCCGCATTGGGTGAAGTCATGGCTGTGGCGCAGTAGCTGGCGCGGAGGGAGCCGGTGTTGCTGCCGGCAAAGCCGCCCAGCGTCACGCCGCCGCCGTTGATCGTGCCGATCTCAATGTCGGCCATGGCGTAGCATTGCTGGACGACGCCGCTGTTGCCGCCCGCGAAGCCGCCGGCGCAGAGCGTGGCGTACAGGCTATTGGCGAAAAGGCGCGGCGCGCTGACGCCGGAGGCGCGGACCGTACCGCTGTTGCGTCCCACCAGGCCGCCCAGATACAGGATACTGCCGTGACGGGCGTCGCCGTTCACGGAGAAGCCCGCGGCGGCGCAGTTGTAGACCGTGCCCTCGTTGCAGCCGGTCAGGGCGCCGATGCAGGCGGTTTGCAGAGAGAGCTGACCTTCCAGAGAAACGGTACGATCCTTATTGGCGGTGAGCAGTATGATATTGCGCAGGGTGCCCCGGTTCAGACCGAACATACCGGCATAGCTGGTGCCGTTGGTGTTGACCGTGCCGGTAAAGGAGGGCGCTGCGATGGTATAGCCGCCGCCGTCGTAGGTGTGGATGAAAGGCTTGCCGTCCGCGGCACCGATAGGCGGCTGCGTGTGCACCGTGAGACGGACGTAGCTGTTGTAGTCGATGGGGCGCTCCTGCCGGAAGACGGCTGTCTTGTCCAGCAGGGTACGGTAGGTGTCGTAATACAGGCTCAGGTCGTGCAGATGACGGGCCGTGCGGATGCCAACCTCCGCCGGGGCGCTGGGCAGGGCGGCGCTCTGGATCACGCGGCAGGCGAAGTGGGGATTGAAGAAGTAGGAGATGTCATCCACCGTCACCTGACGGTAGAAGGCGGGGGACACCTCACTGGTATAGACCAACTCGTCGGGCAGGAGTACCAGCCAGTATTCGCTGTCGAGTTTGATGGAATTCCGCAGGGTGGCGGTGCGTGCCGTATCGCCCAGGGTATAGGCAACGGTGATGGCGTCCGTGGGCTGGGCGCGGTAGACCATGCCGTAGCCGTCATCCACGACGGTGCCGCCGGAACGGAGGGTGGAGCGGTTGGCACCCAGGAAGCCGTAGGTGCCGTCGCTGTATTTTTCATAGTAGGCCAGCGCGCCGGACTCGAAATCCGCCTGCCAGTCGCCGTAGTGGGACAGACCGGTGAGCCGGGGATAGGAGTAGGTGCTCAGGCCCATGTTGTCCATGAGGTTGTAGGCCACGGTGTCGCTTGTCTCCGCGGTAAAGGCGGTGCCCAGGACCTTTACGCCCTCTGCGCGGTTCTGGCCACTCCATTCAGCGTAATTGACGAAGCTGGTGCCGGACAGATCGTTCCGGCTGGGGAACAGGTAATAGACAGCGTCTATGTCGGCGGGAGCCGTGCCGGCAGCGGGGGGCTTGACGGTGGAGTAGGTCAGCTTCATGTCGGTGCCCAGGCGGACGCAGGCACTGTAACAGGCCTTGAGGCTGTCGCCGCCGGAGAGCTCGCCGCCGGAGAGACCGGCGGTGGTGCCGGCGCTCTGGAAGCCGGCGGCGTAGCAGTTGGACAGGGCGATATTGGCGGTGCCGTTGCAGGCGCCTATCAGGCCGCCGGCGATGCCGTTATTGGCGGCGGCATACAGGTAGCAGTCCGCGTAGGAATGGTCCACAGTCAGAGCAGCGCTGTCCGTATTGCCCACCAGGCCGCCGGCATAGCGGACGCCCTGAATCACGGTAGCCGCGAAGCTGCGGCGGATGGTCAGCGTGCCGTCGCAGCGGCCTGCCAGACCGCCCGCCGTGCTGCCGCGGAGCCAGATGTCCTGTTCGGTCTTGGTGCTGAGTTTGTCGCGGGTGGGACTGAGATACACCTGACAGTCGAGGATCTCGGTCCTGCCGCTGAGACGGCCGGCCAGGCCGCCGGCATTGCCGGAGGCGGTGATGTCGGCGCCGCAAAGGCGCAGGTTTTTCAGCGTGCCGGAGAAGGCGGCAAAAAGACCGCCGTCGCCGGTGGTGTTCACGGTCAGACCGTAAATGACCGGGTGGTAGACCTGGCCATTCACGGTGGCCTTGCTCTCGCAGTAGGTCAGGCGGCTGTTGGTGATGGGCGTGAACGTGCGGGAGCCGTACAGACGGTCCCAGCCGTCGTCGGCGTTTTCGTTGACAAATTGGATATCCTGCTCCTGCACGGCGCGGGTGATGCTGTCGGGCAAGCGGGAGGCCGTGTCCAGATTTTGCAGGTGGCGGGCGTAGGTAACAACGGCGGTGTCGCCGCCGCGAACCTCGGCAAACAGACTGTTGGCGGTCAGCGTGCCGGAGGCGGAGTCCACCAGACGGTTCTCACACGTCACCTCCACGGTGATGGTCAGGTCCGCGCCGGGGGTCAGGTTTTTGTTTTTGAAGCGGGCCTGCTGGCCGAAGCGCATACCGTCCGTGAGAGAGTCCAGGACCATGGTGGCGGTGTAGGTGAGATAGTCGGTCTTGACCTCGCTGCCGGTCAGCTCGATGCGGGAGGTGCTGTGGACGCCGTCGGAGACGGTCACATAGAAGTGCAGCGGCTCCATAGGCGTGTCGCAGGTGACGCGCAGAAGAAGCTGCTCTTTGTTGATGATCTCCATATGGGGCGTCAGCTTGCCGGTGATCTCGGACTGCACACTGTCGCCGCCGTAATAGCCCACGGTGGCGCCGGCGCTCAGCCGGCCATCACGGAACCGCAGGGGATTGAAGCTGTCAAAGTCGTAGGTCAGGGGCTTTTCGCTGTAAAACACGGCGTAGACGCTGCCGCTGGCGGGGTCGAGCTCGATCACCCAATGGTTGTCCCACAGCTGGCGGTCCACCTGATCCTTCGGCAGGATGGCCGCGGCGGCGGAGCCTTCGCCGGTCTTGGCGGCGGAGGTCACATAGTACAGGGAGGTTTTTCTCTCGGCGGCGTCCAGCGGCGTGTTGTTCAGGGGCTGCAGATCCTCCGCATAGCAGTCGGAAATGCGGCCATTGGCCAGCAGCTCGGACAGCTTGTTCTGGGCCGCGTGGTAGACGATCTCCGCCCTGGCGTCCAGCTCCGTCTGGCGCAGGTCGCGCTGATGGCGGGTGATGGGGATCATGGCCAGGCCCATCAGCACGATCAGAATGGCGACCGCGATGAGGACTTCGGACAGCGTAAAGCCGGAATTATTCTGTTTTGAGAGCTTTTTTTGCATAACACAATCGATACGCTGCCCCGCAAAGGGACGCGGGCGGAAAAATGGTGGGGACGCAGTCAGGGCATCAGCTCGAAAAAGATGAGGTGAAGCACGGTTTTGTACTGTGCTTTGTCGGCATCATACTGCACGTCCACGTTGGAGAGGAAGTTGACATTGGCGCTGGCGCTCAGCGCGTCGATGATCTGGCGGGACTGGGCGTAGGAAGCGGTCTGGTAGGTCAGCGTCACGGGGCGCAGAACGAGATAGCCCTCCTGGGTGGTGCCCTCGGTGCAGTCCACCTCGTATTGCAGGGTGGCGGCCATGAGCTTGTCCAGCTCGGTCATCAGGGCCTGGTCGTTGTCGTACTGGGGCAGGGCACGCTCCTGGCCGGAGGCCTTGATGGCGGCAATGGCCTGCTGCATCTGCTCCAGCTGGGCCAGACGGACACGGTCGGTGTCCAGCTCGGCCTGCTCGATGTCGGTGTTGGTGCGGAGGGAGGTTATCTGGCGGTCGATGGGCTCCAGAAACAGCTTGCAGTAGCCCAGGACCAGTACCAGCACCACCAGGACCAGCAGCAGGGTCTTTTCTCGCTTGGTAAGCTCGCGGTTCATTGAGACACCTCCTCCGGCTGGCGCAGTTCGATGCGGACGGTGAAATCCATGATGGTGGCGGCCTTGCCCTCCTCCGTGGAGGCAACACTGAGGGAGACGCTGTCCACGATGGGGGAGAGGCGCAGGCGGGCGAACATGGTGGAGATCTGGTCCAGGGTCATGCCGGACATATCCACGTTCATGGTGTTTTGGGTGATCTGGAGCGCCGTGAGGGAGCCATGGCTGAGCATCTCCTGCTCCAGCAGGTCCAGGGCCGCCTGACGGTCCACGGCGGCGGGGATGTCCTCGCTGCCGGCGGCGGTCATCCAGTCCATGGAGTAGGTGCGGTATTCCAGCAGGACGCGGTCATAGTCGGCCAGAGCCTCCTGGGCGCTCACATACTGGGTGTGGACGCGGTCATAGGCGGCCTGGGCCTTGTCCAGACGGCGATACTGCTGGAGCACGCCGAAGTTGACCACAACGGTTACCAGCGCCGCAATGGCCAGAATACCGATGAGCAGGGTCCGGCGGTCACGCTGGCGGTCCTCCTGCAGGTTCAGGTTGATGCCGGTCTTCTGGGGGCACTTTATCATTTTCCGCGCGGGCGCGGCAGTGCGCGTATCCACGGTGATACCGTTCTTTTCCGCGATCATTGCAGACCTCCTCTCAGTCCCTCGTCCACGCCGCCGATGGCGCGGAGATACATCCACGGCTCATCCAGGGCCACATCGTCGCCCAGCAGCTCCTGGGCGGTGTGCAGGTGCAGGTGCGTGGTCTCGGCCAGCGCCTGACGCAGGGGGCCAATATTGCAGCCGCCGCTGCACAGGCACAGGTCGGCGAGCTCCTGCTGCCGGTTGTTGTAGTTGAAGAAGTTGACGGCCTTCATCACCTCCACGGCGATGCGGGCGTAAAACGATTGGGCATAGTCGGAGGAGAGCACGTCGTTGTAGTTTTGCAGCACATAGCTGTGGGCCACATGGATATCCACGCCGCAGTGCTCCGCTACCAGCTGCTCCAGACGGTTCAGGCCCAGGTCGATCTCCCGGCGGCTTTCGAAGAAGGCGCCGCGGTAGATGTAGAGATAGGCGGCGGTGTAGCCCAGGTTGACGATGCACATATCCCGCTGGGGCAGGCCGGTGCGGCGGTAGTAGGCCGCCAGCACGCCGGCGTAGGCGCACTCGCTGGGGGTGAGGACCTGCAGCTTGAAGCCGGCGCGGCGCATCATGGCGCGGTAGCGCTCCGCCGTCTCCTTGAGCATGGCGCAGGCCAGCAGCGTCATCTCGGTGGGATAGCCGTCCTGGTCGCGGAGAATGTCGCGCATGGAGTAGTCAAAGTAGTACTTGCTTTTCTCGTCCGTAAGGAAGTCGCGGAACTCGTAGGGCAGGTTGTAGCGCAGCTGCTGCTCCGTCATGGCGGGCATGGTCAGCTCGCGGGTAAAGACCTCGGTGGAGGGCAGGACCACGGCGGCGTTGGTCAGGGGAATGCCGTTGTCCCGGGCGGCCTGGCGGAGGAAGTCCGCCATGGCGTCCATGGACAAGATCCTGCCGTCAGCCACCATGTTGTCCGGCAGGGGGGCCATGGCGGCCTTTTTCAGCGTACTGCCGGCGAAGTAGGCCAGCTTGACGCTGCTGCCGCCGATATCAATGCCAACGATTTTTTTCATAAGGGGATCCTCGCTTTCCGATACCATCGATCGACAAGGGCAGACACGGTTTTGGCGGGCAGAAATGTGCCCATACTGCGTCAAGCCCCTTGACAATACGGCAAGTATTCTCTGCGGGTCTTTTCTTGTCTGGACCCATTTCTGCTCCGGCAAAACTGCTCCGCACCTGCCGGCGATGTATTTTCGAATGTTTTTTTGGCTTTTGAGACGCAGGCAGGCTGACGCCCGCCAAGGCGAAAAGGGCAAAAAGCAACGGAAAGACACGTTGGCAGGCGTGTTTGCCCTTGTCGATCGATGGTAAGTGTTACAGCAATGACAGGTACCAGTCGATAAGGTTCTGGCCGAACAGGGCGGCGCACCAAGCGGCCAGCGCGATGCCGGGGCCCCAGGGAAGGCCCTGCTGTCCACGCTTGGCGCGGACAAGGCCCCATAGGATGCCGACGACGCAGGCCAGCAGCAGGCACAGCAGGTTTTTCTGCCAGCCCAGAAACAGCCCTGTGAGAAACAGCAGCTTGATATCGCCGCCGCCCATGGCGTCGCGGCGGAGCAGCTTCTCCATCAGCAGCGCCAGCAGCAGGACGCCGCCGCCCACGGCGACGCCGCCGATGAGGCCGTCCAGCGCCCGTTTGCCCGGGTCCGGGACAAAAAACAGGGTGACGATAAAAAGCACAACGCCGACCGCGATAAAGCGGTCGGGGATGATGTACCCCTCCAGGTCCGCGAAGGCGCAGGCCAGCAGCAGGCAGGCCACGGCCCAGGCTTCGAGGGTCCGGAGGGAGATATCATAGCGCAGCAGCAGCGACACGAACACCAGCGCGGCCACCGCTTCACCCACCGCGTGGCGGGGGGAGAGCTTCACGCCGCAGTAACGGCAGCGGCCATGGCTGAACACATAGCTGAACACCGGCACCAGGTCGCGGGGCGCCAGCACATGGCCGCACGCATCGCAGTGGGAACGGCCCCGGAGGACGCTCTCGCCGTGTACCACCCGCCACGCGGCGCAGTTGAGAAAGCTGCCCATGCAGGCGCCCAGCAGGGCGGCGATGAAGCAGCTGTATATGGTGATGGCGGGGGCAGTGTACAGCATGGGAAGGCTCCTTCGGTGTGGTGTGTTCTCCCGGGACCGGGACAGCCGCCAACCCTCGGCTGTCCCGCGCCGGGAACATACGACAGGGGACTCCGCCCCGTCCCAGAGGTTGGCCGGGACAGGGGGAGGGAAAGTAAAAAGTGCTGGGTGATCAGCCGTTGTTGTCGTTGAAGGTGATTTCGCTGAGAGTCCAGGTGTAGAGCTTACCATTGGTTCCATTACCATCGTTCAGCTTGCTGGCCTGATAGCTGATAACACCGTCTTTGTAGAACAGCTTATCGGTATTGGAAGCCGTAGTGTTGTTATTGGTAGCGTTGTAATTCAGAGTGCCGGTGACCCTAGTGAGGAACTGCTCTTCACTGGTGGGGGCAGTAGCCTCGCCGGTGATGATGGCGACCTGCCAGTCGGCATAGGCAGCACGGATGTTGGCGACGTCGGCGGCCTCCTTGGACTTGGTCAGAGCGCCGTTGAATACGGGGATAGCGATGGCCACCAGAACAGCGATGATGGCGACAACGATCAGCATCTCCATCAGGGTGAAGCCCTTTTTGTTGTTGAGTTTTTTCAGCATGGGTAGTTTCTCCTTTTCTGTTTGTAGTTCTATATCGTCCCGCGGCGTTGCGCGCGGAAATGATACCTTGGTTATATGCCGCCGTACAGGGTGAACATGGGCAGATAGACCGCCAGCAGCAGCAGGACCACCAGTACGGCCAGGGCAATGGTGATGGCCGGCTCCAGCACGGCCAGCAGCCGGGCGGTGGTGACGGACACCTCGTTGTCGTAGTAGCCGCCGATCACGTCCAGCGTCTCCTCCAGTGCGCCGGAGCGCTCGCCTACGCCCACCATCTCGGTGAGCATGGCGGGGAAGCACTCGATGCCGGCCATGCTCTCAGCCATGGGACGGCCGCGCTCCACGTCCTGCCGGACCTGACGGACCGCCAGGGAGAAGGTGTAGTTGCTCACGACGTTGGCGGTGACCTCCAGTGCCCGGGGCAGCGGCAGACCTGCCGCCAGCAGGGTGGCCATGCTGTGGGCGAACTGGGCGGCGGCGTTCATGGAGTGTATGCGGCGCAGCGGGGCGCGCGTCAGGCTCCAGGCGGCCAGCGCGGCGCGGCCGCGCTCCGTGCGGCGGAAGGTCAGGTAGGCGATGACCAGCAGGGCCAGAACGCCCAGCACCAGCCACCACCACTTGGTGAAGAAGGCGCTGACGGCCATCAGGGCTCTGGTGACGCCGGGAAGGCTGCCGGAGCCCAGGTCCGTGAAGGCGTCCGTGAACGCGGGGACCGCCACGGCGATGATGATGACAAAGACGACGATGGCCACAATGATGACCATCACAGGGTACGTCAGGGTGCTGACGATCTTGGCCCTGGTCTTGGCGGAACGGTCGTAGTAGGCATGCAGACGCTGGAAGCAGCTCTCCAGCGTGCCGGACTGCTCGCCGGCGCGCAGCGTCTCGGTAAAGGTCTTGGGCAGGTAGGGGGCGTTGTTCCCGAAGCTCTGGGCAAGGGAGTAGCCGGCGCCCACCTCCTCGGAGACCTTATCCAGCATCCGGCGGAGGTATTTGTTCTTCGTCTGGGCGGCTACCATGGACACGCAGCGCTCCACCGACAGCCCGGAGGCCAGAATGATGGCGAACTGGGAGCACAGGAGCGCCAGCTCTTTCTCCTTGACCCGGAAGGCCACGGGGCGGGAGAGCACGCTCTCCTTCTTCTCGGGAACGGCCTCCAGCTTCGTGATGATGGCAACGCTCTCGCGGAGCTTGTCCGCCGCCTCAAATTCATCGTAGGCGCGGAGCACACCGGAGACTTTCGCGCCGCCGGCGGTCTGGCCTTTATAACGGAATGTGGTCATGGGCGCGGGGCGCTCCTTTCTGTGAAATCAGGTCTCGGCGGCGGTGTTGATGACGCGGGCGGCCTCCGCCGCGGAGGTGACGCCGGAGAGCACCAGCTCGCGGCAGCTTTCCCGCAGGGTGGTGAAGCCGTCCTGCCGGGCGGCGGCCAGCAGCTCATCGCCGTCGGCGCCGTGGCTGATGCGCCGGCGGAGGCGGCTGTTGAGCAGCAGTATCTCGAACACGGCGCGGCGGCCGATGTAGCCGGAATGGCGGCACTCGGGGCAGCCGGCGCCCTTGTAGAAGGTGACGTCGCTGTCCTCGGGCAGGCCGAGAAGAAGCAGCTCCTCGGCAGAGGGACGGTAAGCCGTTTTGCAGTGGGGACAGAGCTTGCGGACCAGACGCTGGCTGACCACGCCCCGCAGGGCGCTGGACACCAACCAGGGCTCCACGCCGATGTCCTCCAGACGGTGGACGGCGGAGACGGCGTCGTTGGTGTGCAGGGTAGAGAAGACCAGGTGGCCGGTGATGGCTGCCCGCATGGCGATGGAGGCCGTCTCGCCGTCGCGTATCTCGCCCACGGCGATGATGTCCGGGTCCTGACGCAGGATCGCGCGCAGGCCGCTGGCAAAGGTCATGCCGGTCTTTTCGTTGATCTGACACTGGTTCACGCCGGGAAGGTGGTACTCCACCGGATCCTCCAGCGTGACGATGTTCAGCGCGTCGCTGGACAGGTCGCGGAGCATATTGGACATGGTGGTGGACTTGCCGGAGCCGGTGGGGCCCACCAGCAGCACCACGCCGCTGGTGTTTTTCAGCAGGGCGTTGTAGTTGTCCAGGTCGCGGCCCTCCAGCCCGAGGACGGACTTGTCCAGCACCTGGGCGGACTTGTCCAGCAGGCGAAGGACGATCTTCTCACCGTAAACGGTGGGCATGGAGGCGATACGCAGGTCAAGGCTGTGGCCCCGGACGGAGAACATGGCGTGGCCGTCCTGGGGCACCTTGTGCTCGGCAATATTCATGCCGCCCATGATCTTCAGGCGGGAGATGACGGTGTTCTGCAGATCGGCGGGCACAGTGAGCACACGCTGCAGCAGGCCGTCAATACGCATACGCACCAGCATTTCACCCTCCTGGGGCTCCAGATGGATGTCGCTGGCGCGCTCGGTGAAGGCGCGCTCGATCAGGGAGTTGACAAAGCGGATGGTGGGGGCGGAGGCCTCCGGGTCGGCAGTGTCCCGGGCCATCTGGGCGGGGATGATGTCCTCGCCGGCACCGGCCTCGCGCTTCATCTCCTCGATGACGCGGGCGGTGCCCTCGCTGCCATACAGGCGCTCGATGGCCTGCTCCACCGCCTTGCGGGTGGCGATCATGGGGATGATGCGTTTGCGGGAGGCGGTCTTGACCTCGTCCTGGGCCACAAAGTCCAGGGGGTCGTGCATGGCCAGGTACAGGCGGTCCTGCACCAGCTTTACCGGGACCACGAGAAACTTTTTGGCCAGGTTCCGGGGGACGTATTTGGCCAGCTCCACGGGAATGGACACGGCGGTCAGGTCTACGAAGTCCACGCCCAGCTGCACACGCAGCGCGTCAATGAGCTGCGCTTCGGAGATAACCCCCTGCCGGATGAGAACATCGCCCAGACGCTGGCCGTCCTCGCGGGGCAGGGCCAGGGCCTGCTCCAACTGCTCGCCGGTGATGATACCGGAGGAGACCAAAAGATCGCCCAGCCGCATATATGCCACGGAATACACCTCCAAACGGTAAAAAACACAAAAAAATAAGTAGGGGCGAAAACGCGGGACGCAGTCTGCGCCTCGCGGTAGTGTTTTCAACCCCTACAATACCCTACTGTATGTAGTGAGAATTACTATACCGCATTTTCGCCGTAAAGTCAATTCCTTTTTCGACATTTTTCCACATAAAATCGGCGAAAATGGAGGGTTGATGCGTGAAAATCATGCGCTCATATGACAAATTTCAGAAGAACCTGCAACAAATCCGATCGTGTGATAAGAAGCTGTTAACAAGCATGGTTCAGAAAAGCCAACCCTTTTTACGGCGGGGCGGTGGCGGCGGGTCCCGGCGGAAGGGTTTATCCACCAGAATGATGTCATCGCCGAACTTCTGGACGCACTCCCAGGGGATGTAGTAATCCTCGCCCCGGCCGAACAGCCCGAAGAACCGGCAGGGACCGAAGACGATCAGCGCCTTGACGGAGCCCTCCGGCACCGTGACCTCCACGTCGCCCACACAGCCAAGGCGGCAGCCGTCGCACAGGTTAATGACCTCTTTGCGCCGCAGCAGCGAAAATTTGCACAGCATCGGCGTCACCTCCTGCCGTCAGGATATGCGCGGCGGAGGCTGTCCCATACCGTCGGATCTTAGGGCTTTTCGCCGGGGAGAATAACCGCCGCACCGGCGGGAAATACTGCCACTATCACGAAAGAGGCAGGTGGCGTCATGCGGGGCAGAGTGGAGATCAGCGGCATCAACACAGCGAAGCTGCCTGTGCTGAAAAACGATGAGATGACGGCGCTGCTGCGCCGCGCCCACGCAGGTGATACAGCGGCGCGGGAGCAGCTGATCTGCGGCAATCTACGGCTGGTGCTGTCGGTGCTGCAGCGGTTCGCGGGGCGGGGCGAGAGCGCCGACGACCTGTTCCAGGTGGGGTGCATCGGTTTGATGAAGGCCATCGACAACTTTGATGTGGAGCAGCCGGTGCGGTTCTCGACTTACGGCGTGCCCATGATCGTGGGGGAGATACGCCGCTATCTGCGGGACAACAGCGCCCTGCGGATCAGCCGCAGTATGCGGGACACGGCCTACAAGATCCTGCGGGCCCGTGAGGCGCTGCTGGTGGAGACGCAGCGGGAGCCCACGGTGGAGCAGCTGGCGCGGTATCTGGACATTCCGCGGGAGGACGTGGTGTTCGCCATGGACGCGTTCAGCGATCCGGTGAGTTTGTACGAGCCGCTGTATGCCGACAGCGGGGACACGGTGTGCGTCATGGACCAGGTGCGGGACGAGAAGAACACCGACGAGGGCTGGCTGGACCGCATCGCGCTGAAGGACGCCATAGCCCGGTTGGACCCGCGGCAGCGGAGCATACTGGCGCTGCGGTTCTGCCAGGGGAAGACGCAGATGGAGGTCAGCAGCGAGATCGGCATCTCACAGGCGCAGGTGTCACGACTGGAAAAGACAGCACTGAGCAGCATCAGGAAGAATATGTGAGTATCCCCCGGCTTCGCCGGGGGATACTTGTGTCTTTTGCGTCTTTTGAAAAACGCCCTCTTTTCTTTTGGAAAAGTTTGGTGTATACTATATGCTGAATGAGTATTTGCACCGGAGGTACTGACTATGTTTGATAATCGACGGGAGATCATGCAGGATGTGTTTCTGACGTATCTGCCCGCACAACGCTTCAAAACCAGCCGCATGACCGTGCAGCTGATCGCGCCTTTGCAGAGAGAGACAGCGGCGGGCAAAGCGCTGCCGGCCCCCCGGGCGAAAACGTCCCCCGGCGACGGGCCTCGCCCCCCGCCGTGCTGCGGCGGGGTACCGTCCGCTGCCCGGATATGGAGAGCCTGTCCGCCGCGCTGGATACGCTGTACGGCGCCAATATCGACTATACCGTCCGCAAAAAGGGTGAGCGCCAGTGTGTGGGTTTTGCTGCCGGCTTTATCGACGACGCCTTCACGCCCCACGGCGAGAAGCTGCTGGAGCCTGTGTCGGCGATGCTTGGCGAGCTGCTGCTGGACCCTGTGACCCACGGGGGACGTTTTCTGAGCAGCTATGTGGAGAGCGAAAAGGCCAACCTGATCGATGCCATTCGGGGCCTGAAGAACGACAAGCGTGACTGGGCGGATATCCGGCTCATGCAGGAGATGTGCGCCGGCGAGCCGTACAGCGTGCTGCGCCTGGGAGACGAGGAGACGGCCGGGCGTATCACCAACCAGTCACTGTATGTCCATGGGCAGGCGCTGATGGCGTCCAGCCGGGTGGAGGTCATCTACTGCGGCAGCGCGGAGGCGCAGCGTGTAGAGGACGCAGTGCTCACGGCGCTGGCGGCGCTGCCCCGCGGCGCCCAGACGGCGCTGCCGGAGGTGCAGCGCATACAGGCACCGGATACGCCCCGGCGGATCGTGGAGATGATGGACGTGACCCAGGGCAAGCTGGCCATGGGCTACCGCTGCAGCAGCGACGACTATCCGGCCATGGTGCTGGCAAATCTGATTTTCGGCGGCACCAGCAACTCCAAGCTGTTTTTGAACGTGCGGGAGAGGCTGAGCCTGTGCTACTACGCCTCCAGCAGCTATGCCCGCAGCAAGAACATTCTGACCGTGTCCAGCGGCGTGGAGACCGCAGACTTTGAACGGGCGGAGGCGGAGATCGGCCGCCAGCTGCAGGCGGTGCAGCAGGGCGATTGGGAGGACTGGGAGCAGGAGGGTGCTCTGCAGGCCATCCGTGCGTCGCTGCTGTCACTGTCGGACTCTCAGGGTGCGCTGGAGAATTTCTATCTGGGCCAGATCGCGGCTGGGGTCGAGGAGACACCGGAGGAGCTGGCTGCGGCGCTGGAGCAGGTGACAAAGGAGCGCATCGTGGCGGCGGCACAGACGGTGAAGCCGGATACGGTGTACTTCCTGCGGGGAAAGGAGGAGGCGTAACATGGACAAGAAGCTGTATCCCCGCATCGGCGAGGAAGTGATATGGGAGACACTGGACAACGGACTGCCGGTGTGCATCGTGCCGAAGCAGGGCTTTTCCCGAAAGTACGCGCTGTTTGCCACCCGTTACGGCGGCATGGATATGCGCTTTGAGCTGAACGGACAGTGGCTGGACACTCCGGCGGGCATCGCCCACTATCTGGAGCACAAGATGTTCGACACGAAGGACGGCAACGCCCTGCAGGAGCTGGCGAAAAACGGCGCGGAGCCCAACGCCTTCACCTCCAACGCCATTACGTGCTACTATTTTGACTCTACGGAGAAGTTTTACGAAAATCTGGAGATACTGCTGTCCTTCGTGTCTGTGCCCTATTTCACCGATGAGAGCGTGGAGAAGGAACAGGGCATCATCGGCCAGGAGATCGGCATGATCGAGGACAACCCCGAGTGGCAGGTGTACAAGCAGATGATGCAGGCGCTGTACCGCAGCAGTCCCGCGCGGACGCCGGTGGCCGGCAGCGTGGAGAGCATCAGCCATATCACGGCGCAGACGCTGTATGACTGCCACAAGGCGTTCTACACCCCGGCAAATATGTGCTTAGTGGTGGTGGGCGATGTGGACCCCGAGACGGTGCTGGCCACGGCAAAGCGGGTGCTGCCGGCGGAGAGCGGGGCGATCATCCGGCGCGACTATGGCGCGGAGGAGAGTACCGACGCTGCCTGCGGCTATGCCGAGGCACAGATGGAGGTGGCCATGCCTACGTTCCTGGTAGGCTTCAAGTGCCCGCCCCAGCACGGAGGGGAGGCGCAGCACCGGTTTGCCGCCATCGGCGAGCTGGCTTGTGATGTGCTCATGGGCGAGTCCAGCCCGCTGTATGCGCGGCTGTACAGCCAGGGACTGATCAACGGCTCCTTCGGCGCGGCGTTCGACCTGCTGCCCGGCGCGGCCTATGCCTATGCCGGCGGCGACAGCAAGGACCCGAAGGCCGTGGCGGAGGCCATTCTGGACGAGGCGCAGCGGCTGGCGGCGGAGGGTGTGGACGGCGACTATTACAAGCGGATCGTCAACGCCAACTTCGGCGCGGCGCTGCGGGAGCTGAACGCCTTTGAGTCCATCGCCGTGTCCATGGCGGAGGGGCGGTTCCAGGGGTATGACCCGTACCGCTTCCCGGAGATATACGATGACATCACCGCGGAGGATGTGCGCGCGTTCCTGCGGGAGAACTTCACGCGGACGCACATGGCGCTGTCGGTGATCGCGCCCAAGGAGGGATAACATGAACGTGAGGATCATGGCGGACAGCCCCATCCGGTTTCCGGGGCTTTTCGGGGACTGGGCCTTTACCGGCTCGTCCGTAGCCTTCCATATCGGAGGAAAGGCCATTTATTGGTACGGAATCATCATCGCGCTGGGCGTGCTGCTGGCGCTGTGGTTCTGCATGAAGCAGAAGGAGAAGTACGGAATCGCCGAGGATAACTTGATAGACGGCGTGCTGTGGGGCATTCCCCTGGCTATCGTGGGGGCGCGGCTGTACTATGTGCTGTTTTATCTGGACCGGTTCAAAAAAGCGGATGGTTCCTTTGACTGGGCGGAGTCCATCGCCATCTGGGACGGTGGGCTGGCCATCTACGGCGGCGTGATCGCGGCGGTGCTGGTGTGCTTCGTGCTCAGCAAAAAGCGGGGCTTCAAGCTGGGGGCACTGACGGACCTGATCGTGATGGGTTTCCTGATCGGGCAGGCGGTGGGCCGCTGGGGCAACTTCATGAACCGGGAGGCCTTCGGCGCGGAGACGACGCTGCCGTGGCGGATGCAGCTGACCACCACCGCGGGGACGCTGGTGGAGGTGCATCCTACGTTCCTGTACGAGAGCCTGTGGAACGTAGTGGGGCTGCTGCTGATCGTCTTTATCGTGGCGAAGGGACGCCGCTTCGACGGCGAGAACACCTGGTTCTACTTCCTGTGGTACGGTATCGGACGGTTCTGGGTCGAGGGGCTGCGGACCGACAGTCTGTACCTGTTCAACTGGACCATCGGCGGCGAGCCCATCCGCGTCAGCCAGGCGCTGAGCCTGGTGATGGTGCTGGTGTCGGCGTTTATGCTGTTTTACAACATCAAGCTGCATCCCCACAAGCCGGAGGAGCTGTATGTGAATATCGCCGCGGCGCAGAAGGCGGCAGAGGGCGAAAGCGCGGACGGCAGCGCGGAGTGACGCGATGCGGCTTCGGCGCGGTGTACAGGTCCATTGCAGAACACCATATGCAGCCCGCTTTCGGAACGGGCGGCACTGTAAAAAAGAACACCCACGGCTGAAGCCGTGGGTGTTTTGTCTGCATCAGTGCCGCCGCGCGGTGAGGTAGTGGTTGTTGTAGTACGTCTCGGACAGGGAGGTGATCACCACGCAGTGCCCGTTGTAGTAGGAGGACGAGGCGTGGATGAACTGGTCGCCGCCGATATAGATGCCCACATGGGAGGCGGTATAGCCGTAGTCCTGGAAGAATACCAGATCGCCGGGCTGCAGATCGCTGCGGGAGACCTCGATGCCGTAGCTGAGCTGGCTGGTGGCGCCGTGGGGCAGCTTGATGCCCACCTGGGCGAAGACATACATGGTGAAGCCGGAGCAGTCGAAGCCGCTGGCAGAGGAACCGCCGTAGACGTAGGGCACGCCCAGATACTGCTGGGCGATGGAGACGATGCTGCTGCCGGAGGCGGAGGCGGCCGGCGTTGCCGGGGTCTCGGCAGGTGCTTCGGCGGGAGACCCTTCGGTCGTTGTATTCTCGGCGGGCTTGTCCGCCGTGCCGGTCAGGGCGGAGGTGGGGCAGATCAGCACGTACTGCGAGGCCACGTAGCCGCTGATGCCGTTGTAGGTAACGGCGAACCAGCCGCCGGACTCAATGCCGGTGACGGCAATGACCGTGCCCTGAGATACGGTGCCCAGAGAGGTGCTGCCGCTTTTGGCGGCGGTACGGATGTTCAGCACGTCCGCAGTGACACGTCCGGCGCCGTTAAGGCCGGAGGCGGTGTCGTAGCGGGTGACATACTGGGCAGCCACATAGCCGCGCTTGCCGTCGAAGGAGATACGGTACCAGTCACCCTCCTGGGCGGTGAGCTCGATAACGGCGCCCTTGTCCAGGGTCTTGAGGATGTCATAGCCGGTGCCTGCGCCGCTGCGCATACGGACGCCGGTGCCGGAGATCACGCCCAGTGCCTGAACGGCGGTGGAGACGGGCGCCTCGTCGGCCTCGGGCGTCTCCTGGGGCGGTTCTTCCTCGGCGGCCTGTGCGGCAGCAGCCTTGGCGGCGTCCTCGTTGTTGAGCAGGGCATCCTCGGCGGTCTCGCCGCCGGGATGGGCCGTCAGCGCCGCTGCGCCCAGCAGGCCGGAGAACAGTGCTGTCTCGGGAGAGGGCTCAGTGGTGTCGGTGGGCAGGGCGGAGACGGAGGCAACGGTCAGGGGCACGGCGGGGGCGGCGTCGGTCATGCTGGCGGCGGCACCGCCGAAGTTGACCACCGCGTCACCGCCGATGACCAACAGCGTGGCCAGAGCCACTGCCAGTGCGGAAAAAATGCGCTTCATGGCTTACAGCTTGCCGGCGAGGGCACGCTCCAGCCAGATGCAGCCCACATCCATGGCGGCATAGAGGCTGTCTTTCTCGGATTTCTTGACCACGCGGTCCCGGGACTTGAGGTCCGGGTCGGTCAGCTGAAGCTGGACGGATACACGCTTGGCCACGTCTATGTCCTGCTCCTTGACGGTGTCGAGAATCTGCAGGAGGACGATGTACTTGTCTGCCATGCTGCCGTAGTAGATGAAATTGTCTACGCGGCGCAGGGGGTGGTTCTTATAGACAAGCCCTTCGGGCTTTTTGTTTTCAGCCATGATGATACCTCCGAAAATTTTTGTAACCAAATTGTAACACATTTGGACGGGGCTGTCAACGCAGGCGCGGCAGGAAAAATATGGGACTTTGTGCCGCAAAGGAAAAAGGGGCTGCCGCGCTTCTGCACGGCAGCCCCTTACAGCGGTACGCTTACAGCTCCAGATAGCTCTTCACCAGGACCTGCAGCAGCTCGTCCCGGTCGATCTTGCAGATCAGGGACCGGGCGGAGTTGTGGTTGGTGATGTAGGTAGGATCCTCGGAGAGAATGTAGCCCACGATCTGATTGATGGGATCATAGCCCTTCTCCTTGAGTGATTCGTAGACGGAGGTGAGGATGTGGTGTACCTGCTGCTCCTTATCCTCTGCCGCGTTGAACTTACGGGTAAATTCGTCCATGTGGGCACCGCCTTTCTCATTTTCTCAATATCGCTTTTAGTATACGCTCTTTTCCCGGAACTGTAAAGGGGAAAAAGTGCGCGGTACAGGGGGAAATCTGCGCGGGATCAGCGGCGCAGCTCCGCACCGAAGCGCTTGGCGATCTTGTTGAGCACGCCGGAGGCGACCTCCTCGATCTCGGCGGAGGTCAGGGTCTTATCCTTGGAGCCGATGGCCAGGCGCAGCGTCAGGGACTTCTTGCCTGCCGGGACCTGCTTGCCGCGGTACTCATCTACGAAGGCCGCGCCGTGGAGCAGCTCACTCTTGATGCCGCGGACGGTCTGGGCCACGTCCTTCCACTGGACGGAACCATCCACCAGCAGGGAGATGTCGTAGTCGGTCATGGGATACTCGGCCAGGTGGGTGAAGGTGTTGGTGCGGGACTTCAGGGGGACCAAAGAGTCCTGATCCAGCTGGAACAGCATTACGTTCATGTTCTTGATGCCGCAGGCCATGGAGACCTTCTTGGCCAGCAGGGCCAGGTCGCCTACCTTCTCGTCACCGCGGTAGATGTTCAGCCACACCACGTTGTCCGCCCAGACGGGCTTTTCCGTCTGGCGGAAGGTCAGCGTCTCCATGTGGACGTACCGCGCCATCATCTCCACCACGCCCTTGGCCTTGCGGAACAGGGCGGTGATATCCTTGTCGGTGGTGGCGAAGGCGCCCGCCACGTTCTTGCGCTGGGAGGGCAGCTTCTCGCGGGGATCGTAGGGGGAGGTGTAGTTCTCGTCGCGGAACACCTGCGCCGTCTCGAAAATGGAGAACTCGTCGAAGTAGCGCTCGTTCTTCACCACGGCCTTGCACAGGTTAGGCAGCAGGGAGGAGCGGATAAAGCGCTCGGCAGGGGACGGCGGCGTGGACAGGGACAGAATGCCCTCCGTGCTCTGCAGCACCGCGTTGACGTAGGATTCCTCCATCCACGGATAGGTGAAGATCTCCTGCATGCCGCAGCGGATGGCCAGATACTCCTTGATGCGCCGCTCCAGATCCTTGTCCAGCTGGTTGATGGCGCCGTCGAAGGTGGTGGTAATGGGCTCGGCCTCGAAGTTCTCGTAGCCGTACATCCGGGCGACCTCCTCCATGATATCCGCCTGAATGGATACATCGCCGGTGGAACGCCAGGTGGGGACCACCACATGCATATTGTCACCGTTGAAGGTGATGCTGTAGCCCAGCAGCTCCATTTTGTGCTTGATCTCATCCGGGGACAGGTGCTTGCCCAGCCGGCGTTCCAGCCAGCTGAGGGCCACGTCGATCTCCGCCGGCTTCAGGTGCTCGGGGTACTGGTCCACCAGGCCGGTGACCTTCATCTCCGGGTACAGCTGGGAGAACAGCTGCATGGACAGGTCGAAGGCCTGGTCGCAGCGCTCTGGGTCAATGGCCTTTTCATAACGGGCGGAGGCCTCGGTGCGGTTGTCATACCGCAGGGCGGTGCGGCGGATGCCCTTGGCGTCGAAGTTGGCGACCTCCAGGATGACCTTAGAGGTATCCGGCAGGATGGAGTCCTTGGCGCCGCCCATAACGCCCGCCAGACCCACCACGCCGGCGTCGTCTGCGATGACCAAATCGTCGGAGGACAGGGCCAGCTCCTTGCCGTTCAGCAGCAGGAGCTTTTCACCCTCGCCGGCGCGGCGGACGATCACGTGGCCGGCGATGTGGTCGGAGTCAAATGCGTGGGTGGGTTGGCCGGTGGCCAGCATAACGTAGTTGGTGATGTCTACCAGCGCGTTGATGGGACGCATGCCCACCTTCCAGATGCGGTTCTGCATCTGATAGGGGGCGGGCTTGACGTTCAGACCCTCGATCTGGGCAGAGAGGTAGCGGGGGCAGCGCTCAGCGTCCTCCACGGTGACGTGGAACCCGGCGGTGTTCTCCACGTTCCGGTCGAAATGGGGGAACTGCGTCATGGGCAGGTCGTACAGCGCCGCGATCTCGCGGGCGATGCCGTAGTGGCCCCACAGGTCGGGGCGGTTGGTCATGGACTTGTTATCGATCTCCAGAATGATATCGTTCAGGTCCAGAGCGTCGGCCAAAGGGGTGCCGGCGGGGGCGTCAAAGTCACTGAGGTCCAGAATGTGGGCTTCCTCCTTGGTGGGGAACAGGTCGGCCAGGCCGATCTCCACCGCGCCGCAGATCATGCCGTAGCTGTCCACGCCGCGGAGCTTGCTCTTCTTGATCTCCACCAGGTCGCCCTCGCCGTGCCACTTGCACATGGCGCCGGGCAGGGCCACAGCTACTTTCATGCCCTCGCGGAGATTGCTGCCGCCGCAGACAATGTCCTCCACACGGCCGCCGATATCGGTCTTGCACACCTTCAGCTTGTCGGCGTTGGGGTGCTGCTCGATGGTGTTGATAACGCCCACCACCATGTCGTGGAAGGACGCGCCCAGATCGGTGGCGTCCTCCACCTCCACGGTGGACATGGTCAGGTCGTAGGCCAGCTTTTTCAGGTCGGCGTCAGCCGGCAGCTGGACGTAATCGCGGATCCAATTCAAAGATACTTTCATGTCGTGTACCCTCCCTTATCAGCGGAACTGTTCCAGGAAGCGCAGATCGGCGCTGTGGAACAGACGGACGTCATCCACGCCGTAGCGCATCATTACCAGGCGGTCCAGACCGATGTTGACGTAGAAGCCGGTGTATTCGTTGGGGTCCAGGCCGGCGGCCTTCAGCACGTTGGGGTGAGGCGTGCCGCCGGGCATGACCTCGATCCAGCCCACGTGCTTGCACACACTGCAGCCCTTGCCGCCGCAGACCAGGCAGCCCATGTCGATCTCAAAGCCGGGCTCGACGAACGGGAAGAAGCCGGCGCGCATACGGACCGGAACGTCGCGGCCGAAGACCTTGCTGAGGATGCTCTTGATCATCACCTTGCCGGAGGCAAAGGTGAAGTCCTTGTCCACGATCAGCGCCTCATACTGGAAGAAGGCACGCTCGTGCCGGGCGTCGGTGGTCTCGTTGCGGTAGACCTTGCCGGGATACACGAAGCGGTAGGGGGCCTTGTGGGTCTGGAGATAGCGGACGGAGCCGCCGGTCAGGTGGGGTCGCAGGCACAGCTTGTCCCAGCATTCGCCCTTGTCATGGCCCGCCAGCCAATAGGTGTCCATGCTCTCGCGGGCGGGATGGTTGGGGGGAAAGTTCAGGTTGTCGAAGCCGTAGAGCTCGCTGGTGATGTCATCCTCCTCAAAGATCTCAAAGCCCATGGAACGGAAGGCGTCATTCAGGTCGTAGCACATCTGGGTGATGGGGTGCAGACCACCGCTGAGGGGCATGGTGCCGGGGACGGAGATGTCAAAGTCCGGGTCCACCTCGGAGGCCTTCATCTTCAGCTCGTCACGGCGCTCGTCCAGCAGGGCGGACAGCTGTCCTTTCACCTGGTTGACGGCCTTGCCCATCTCCGGGCGCAGGGATACGTCCAGCTTGGGCAGCTCCTTCATCAGCTCGGTCAGGCTGCCCTGCTTGCCCAGCAGCGCGGCCTTGATGTCCTGAAGCTCCGTCTCGGTGGCGACGGAGGCGATGCGCTGCTTGCCCTCGGCCAGCAGCTGTTCCAGTTTTTCTTTCATGTATTTGCTTCCTCCTCTTCAGAGTTGTTTAATGGGGTAAAGCGCAATAAAAAACACCCTTCATCCCATGTCTTGGGACGAAAGGCGAACTTCCGTGGTACCACCCAGCTTCGCGGACCTTGTCCGCGCACTCATTACCCGGTAACGGCGGGGCCCGGCCGCGCATTTCCTCGCGGCAGCTCCCGGGCGAACACTGCGGTACATCCCAAGTCGGCTTGCAGCCGGTGGCCGACTCTCTCTGCCGGATGCGTGGGCGCAGATCTTCCCGTTCACAGCTTTTTTGCTTGATGGATAACTTATACCACAACAAAAGGAAACTTGCAAGCACTTTTTTCGCGGCGCGATACGAAAAAAGCAGGTTTTGTAATTGACATATGTGCTATACTGTACAAAAAGGCACGGGGAGGTGCGCTATGCAGGTCATCGACAGGGCGTTTGTGCGGGGCCTTATGCCCGCCCGGGACCAGGGCGGACACAAAGGGACCTTCGGCAAGGTCTATCTACTGGGCGGCAGCGTGGGGTACACCGGCGCGCCGGTGCTGTGTGCCGGCGGGGCGGTACACAGCGGCTGCGGGCTGGTGTTCCTGGGCGTGCCGGAGACGGTGTGGCCCATCGCGGCGGCCAGATGCCTGTGCGCTATGCCTCATCCGCTGGCGGAGCAGGACGGAAGGCTCTCCGCGGCCGCGGAGACGGAGATACGCCGCCGTGCCGCCGTCTGCGATGCCGTGGCCGTGGGCTGCGGCCTGGGGCGGAGCGAGGGCAGCGACGTGCTGGTGCGCGCGCTGCTGACGCTGGAAAAGCCGCTGGTGCTGGACGCCGACGGCATAAACGCGCTGGCGGGGCATATAGATACATTGTCCTGCCGCCGGGGCTGTGTGACGGTGCTGACACCCCACGACGGGGAACTGGCCCGCATCGGCGGCGACATGACCGCGCCCCGTGAGGCGGCGGCCGCCGCCTTTGCCGCCGATCACGGCGTGTACCTGATCCGCAAGGGCCATCGGACTGTGGCAGCCGCGCCGGACGGCCGTCTGGCGGTGAACACCACCGGGAACGACGGTATGGCCAAGGGCGGCAGCGGCGATGTGCTGACGGGCCTTTTGACCGGACTGCTGGCCCAGGGCATGGAACCATTTGACGCCTGCTGCGCGGCGGTGTGGATCCACGGCCGTGCCGGGGATATGGCGGCGGAGGAAAAGGGACGGCGGGGCATGACCCCGGCGGATATGATAGAGAAGCTGCCCTATGCGCTGAAAGAGGTGGAATGACCGGAAAGCCCTTCTGAAAAAAGGAGGGACGGACCATGCGAAAATGTGTGCTGCCGCTGTTGCTGTGTGCGGTGCTGCTGTGCGGCTGCGGCGGTGAGAAGAGTCTGACGGTGCAGGACCAGTACCGGACGGTGGTATCGGCGGACATGGAGGCGGAGGTGGTCAGCCGTACGGCCAGCGACGACCGCACCTTCACCCTGACGTGCCGGTATGACCGGGCGGGGCAGTCTGTCACCACGGTAACGGCGCCGGAGGCGCTGAAGGGCCTGACCGCCGTGCTGGCGGACGGACAGCTGTCGCTGAAGAGCCGTGACCAGCTGCTGCCGGCAGGGGATGCCACGGATATCTGCCCGGCCAACTGTCTGCCAGAGCTGCTGCGAACACTGGCGGAGGGCTATCTGAAGGAGCAGGGCACGGAGCCGTTGGAGGACACGCCATGCCTGCGCCTGACGCTGGAGACCACCGGGCAAAGCGGCGCGGCGGTGCTATGCAGCGTGTGGCTGGACGAGAGCAGCCTGATCCCGCGGTATGCGGAGTTTTCACAGAACGGAAATGTGGTGCTGACGGTGCGAATGATATCCTTTGCCTGCACCACGGGAGATACGGAGGCGTAACAATGGAATCGACACTGAGGAGAACATGGGCGGAGATCGACCTGGACGCGCTGGCGCACAACTATCGGACGCTGCGTGACCGGGTGGGCCCGGAGGTGAAGTTTCTGGGTGTGGTGAAGGCGGATGCCTACGGCCACGGGGCCGTGCAGGTGAGCCGGACCCTGCAGACGCTGGGCGCGGACTACCTGGCGGTGTCCAGCATAGACGAGGCGGCGGAGCTGCGGTGCAACGGCATCACCATGCCTATCCTGATCCTGGGCCACACGCCCCGTGAGCAGGTGGGACGGCTCATCGATCTGCACATTACCCAGGCGGTGTCCTGCCAGGCCAAGGCGCTGGAGTACAGCGAGGAGGCGGTGCGCTGCGGCGGCGAGCTGACGGTGCACATCAAGGTGGACACAGGTATGTCGCGGTTGGGATATCTGGTCTCCGGCAGGCACTTCGACACCGGCACGGCGGATATCTGCGCGGCCTGCGCCCTGCCGGGTCTGCGGGCGGAGGGCATCTTCACCCATTTTGCCGTGTCGGACGAGCCGGATGCGGACAGCCGCGACTATACGGAAAAACAACTGGCGCTGTTCCGCCGGGTCATCGACGCGGTGGAAGCAAAGCGCGGCCAGCGGTTCGCCATACGCCACTGTGCCAACTCCGGCGGCGTGGCGTCGTACCCGGAGACATATATGGACATGGTGCGTCCCGGCATTTTGCTGTACGGCTGCGGCGACCTGGCGGAGAAGCTGGGGCTGCACCCGGTGATGGCGCTCAAGACCACAGTGAGCACCATCAAGACCTATGAGCCGGGCACGGACGTCAGCTACGGGCGGCGGTTCACCACAGAGCGCGTTACGCGGATGGGCGTGGTGCCCTACGGCTACGCGGACGGCTTTCACCGGTGTCTGTCAGACCGGTGCGGCTTTATGACCGCGGAGGGTATGGCGCCTCAGCGGGGGCGGATCTGCATGGACATGAGCATGATCGATCTGACGGACCTGCCTGGTGTGCAGGTGGGCGACGAGGTGGAGGTGTTCGGCAAGCGGCAGCGGGTGGATGTGCTGGCGGCTGCCGCCGGGACCATCCCCTATGAGCTGACCTGCGCCGTCAGCCGGCGGGTGCCGCGGGTGTATTACAAGGACGGACGGGAAGTGGAAAAGGAGCTGCTGCTGCGGTTCTGAGGCTTCACATCGGCGCCGCGGCGCGCATAGGATAGACCGGGCGGGACAAAACGGAATTTACGGCGCTGCGGCGTATAAATCCGGCGGCTGCGTGGGACAATGGAAGTGACCTGGGGACATATCTCCCTCCGGTACTTCTTGCCTCGGAGTGTGAACTGTGTGGATACGACTGTCAGACGCGGCGACATTTACTATGCGGACCTCAGCCCCGTGGTGGGCAGCGAGCAGGGGGGCGTGCGCCCGGTGCTGATCGTACAGAACGATACCGGCAACCGGCACAGCCCCACCGTCATCGCCGCCGCCATCACGTCGCAGCTGGGGAAGGCAAAGCTGCCTACCCATATCGCGCTGGCGGCCCAGGGCAGCGGACTGCCGCGGGATTCCGTCATCCTGCTGGAGCAGATACGGACGCTGGATAAAAAGCGCCTGCGGGAGCGCATGGGCCGTGTGGACAGCGCGGTGATGGAAAAGGTGGACGCCGCCATTGCCGTCAGCTTCGGGCTGACGGGGAGCCATCTGGTGTAAACGGCGGCTATGACATGAGAAAACAGGCCTGTGCATAGTATGGCACAGGCCTGTTTTTTGTGAAAGGGGGCGGTGCGCCGTGGAATATCCGGTCTGTCTGGCGGATAGCTGCGTGGGGACGCTGTACGTGTGTCCGCGGGGAGAGGAGACGGAGCTGCGGGCGGTGTGCCGGGGAACGGAGAAGGGACTGTACCGGCTGTACGTGCAGGGCAACAGGGGCGAGGTGCTGCTGGGCGTCACCGAGGACGGCGGGCTGCGGCGCTGCTTTTCCCGGGAACTGCTTGCTCCCGCCGGAGAATTGCGCCGCGGGGTGCTGCGGCCGTGCGGCGGCGAAGCGCCGGAACGGCGTGGGTTTCTCTCCCGACTGCCGGAGATGGCGCGGACGGCGCGGCAGGGGCGCTGTGTGCGGGCGCTGGTCCCGTGGCGGGAGGGGGAGCCCTTCCCGATCCCGGAGCTGTTCTGCTTTGCAAGCGTGGGGCAGGGACGGGTGACGTACCTCTTTGATGGCGAGGGCCGGCCCATTATGCCGAAATAACGGCGAAAATTTGAAAAAAGACTACCATATGTTGTGGATATATGCTATACTGTCTCTGACTATACGGCATCTGCCGTAGAGATAAGGAGGAGCAAGAGAGATGAGATGCCCCTATTGCGGTTATAAAGAGAGCAAGGTGGTGGATTCCCGCCCCGCCGACGAGGGCAGCAGTATCCGCCGCCGCCGGGAGTGTTTGCAGTGCGAAAAGCGCTTCACTACCTATGAGACGGTGGAGAGTCTGCCGATGGTGGTCATTAAGAAGGACGGTTCCCGCCAGAGCTTTGACAGAAGCAAGGTGCTGCGGGGCATCCAGCGCTCCTGCGAGAAGCGGCCGGTGCCTGTGGCGGATATGGAGCGCATGGCGCTGGAGATCGAGCAGGAGCTGCAAAACTCCCTGGAGCGCGAGGTCAGCACCGATGTCATCGGCGAGAAGGTCATGGAGAAGCTGAAAAAGGCCGATGAGGTGGCCTACGTCCGCTTTGCCTCCGTGTACCGGCAGTTCAAGGATATCAACACGTTCATGTCCGAGCTGAATAAGCTGCTGAGCGAGAAGTGACCGTCAGAAGATATTTTTGGGACTGAGCTGCTGCGTTTCGGCGATGAGCCGGAACTGGTGGCGCAGCTGGGCCAGCACGGGGTACAGATCTTCGGTGCTGCCCTGGGCAGACAGGGCCTTGGCCTGGGCCATCAGGGCCTCGGCCTCGTCCAGGTCCTCATGGGAGACGATGATGTGCATATAGCCTTGAACGTCCTGCCACAGGTCGTCCAGGGTGCCCAGCGCCGCCCCGCCGTCGCCGCCGGCATCCAGGTCGGCGGTGACTGTGTCCACCGCAGCAGTCCACTCGCCGCAGCGGTCCGTGACCCAGGCGGCGTTCCACAGGATGAAGCACAGCACGGCCAGCAGTACGAACAGGGGGATGCGGACGGCCCTCATCGCGCAGCCTCCTTCCGCAGGCACACCACGGCGCCCTGCTGATCCACGGACAGCAAAAACACGTCCTGGCTGCGGGCGATGCCCTGCCGGTGAAGCTCCTGTGCCAGCCAGCGGTCATCGCGGCCCGCCTGCCGGAGGTTATCCGTCAGCACCCGGCCGTCGTTGATGAGGATGATGGGCAGGAATACGTTGTCCTGTACGTCCAGCCCCAGCTGCTCCGGCGTGACCGGCTGGAGGGGACTGCGGGGCAGCACGGACAGACGGCCGTTCGTCTCCAGCACGGCGTACTTTACGTCGTTCAGGTCGGTGATCCCCTGGCCCCGCAGCTGCTCGAACAGCTCGTCCAGCGTCAGTCGGTTGCGGCGCATGGTCTCCTGCCGCAGCTTGCCGTCCACGATCACCAGGGCCGGCTGGCCGCAGACCAGGTCCCGGAAGCGTACGTTCCGCAGGCTGATGGCGCTGAACAGTGTGGACAGGGCGATCAGCGTGATGATGGGAATGACGCCGTTGAACAGCGGCAGGGCGAAGTCCTGCATGGGTACGGAGGCCAGGTCGGAGATCAGCAGCGTCAGCACCAGCTCGATGGGCTCCAGCTCGCCGATCTGCCGCTTGCCGCTGAGACGCAGGCCCGCGATCAGCAGCAGATAGAGAATGACCGTGCGGAAAAAGGCAGTCGCCATGATCGTACACCCCTTCGGAAGTTGTATTCCGGAGCAGTATGCCCCGCGGCGGGGCAAATTATGTTGGTATACAGCGGCAAAGCCGCTTTGTATATGGCTCGCAGAACGGAAAGGAGGATCTCGGCACAGGCCGACATAAGCGCCAGCGCTCATACAGCCGACGGATGTTTCCCGCCGGCTTGTCGCTGCTCTTTTTGAAGGCGGCGGCGAACATGAGACGACGAGGCGGAGAGTGATCGAAGTATTCGGCGGATGCTCTCCCGTGCCGTCCGGGTGCGTACACAGTCAGCAAATATGCGGGCGACCGCAAAACAGAGAGGCTGTGACCGGATGTGAAGACAAATGATCTGCGCGTTTGTGCTTCCGACCTATTATATTGATCGGAGGATTTTGCTTATATGTGTGGTATCGTAGGATACGTTGGACAGCAGCAGGCTGCGCCGCTGCTGCTGGATGGATTGTGCCGCCTGGAGTACCGGGGCTATGACTCCGCCGGTATCGCGGTCTGCAGCGGAGACACCCTTCAGGTACGCAAGACGCCGGGGCGTCTTGCGGCGCTGGAGACGCTGACCCACGGCGGGGCGGATCTGCCGGGGACAGTGGGCATCGGCCACACCCGGTGGGCTACTCACGGCGAGCCCAACCAGGTGAACGCCCATCCGCAGGTCAGCGGCGACGGAAAGTTCGCCGTGGTGCACAACGGGATCATCGAGAATTTCGCCCGGCTGAAGCAGGAGCTGATCCAGAAGGGCTGCACGTTCGTGTCCGAGACGGATACGGAGGTGGTGGCCCAGCTGTTGGCCTGGTATTACAGCCAGTGCGGCGATGTGTTCGAGGCGGTGAACCAGATGCTCTCCCGGGTGGAGGGATCCTATGCGCTGGGTATCCTGTGCGCTGACACGCCGGACCGGATCATCGCCGCACGAAAGGACGCGCCGCTGCTGCTGGGCTGCGGCCGGGGGGAGAACTTCCTGGCCTCGGATGTGACGGCGCTGCTGCGGCACACCCGTGACGTGGTGTATATGGATGACGGCGAGCTGGCTGTCATCACGGCGGAGGGTATCCGTATCTACGACGAGCGCCGCCGGCCCATCGACAAGGAGCACCGTCACATCGACTGGGATGTGGACGCCGCGGAAAAGGGCGGTTACGACCACTTCATGCTCAAGGAGATCTATGAGCAGCCGGCGGCGGTGCGCCGCGCCATCACCGGACGCATCCGGGACGGCCGGGTGGTGCTCAGTGACCTGACTATGACTGACAGAGAGATCCGTGATATCGGCCGTATCTGCATCGTGGCCTGCGGGTCCAGCTATCATGTGGGCATGGTGGGCAAATACACCCTGGAACGGCTGCTGCGCCGGCCGGTAGAGGTCTGCCTGGCGTCAGAGTTCCGGTACAGCGACCCCCTGGTGGGCGAGGGCGATCTGGTCATCGTCATCAGCCAGTCCGGTGAGACGCTGGACTCCATGGCCGCCCTGCGCGAGGCCAAAAAGCGCGGCGCCCGGGTGCTGTCCATCGTGAACGTGGTGGGCTCGTCCATCGCCCGGGAGAGCGACGACGTGCTCTACACCTGGGCCGGACCGGAGATCGCCGTGGCCACCACAAAGGCGTACAGCACCCAGATGGCGGTGCTGCACCTGCTGGGACTGTATTTCGGCGACGTGCTGGGCACCGTGGATTACGAGACATACAGCGCCATGGTGCGGGGGCTGGAGGCCCTGCCGGGACAGATGGAGCAGGTGCTCTCCCATACGGAGGATATCCGCGCGGCCGCCAAATGGCTGGCGCAGGAGGAGGACGTGTTCTTCATCGGCCGTAATCTGGACTACGCATTGTCCCTGGAGGGGAGCCTGAAGCTGAAGGAGATCAGCTACATCCACTCGGAGGCCTATGCCTCCGGTGAGCTGAAGCACGGCACCATCTCCCTGATCCGCCAGGGAACGCCGGTGATCGCTGTGGCTGCCTATCTGCCGCTGCTGGATAAGGCGGTCAGCAATGTGGTGGAGGTACAGGCCCGCGGCGCGCGGGTGCTGGCCCTGACCACCGAGGCCGGGGCCGAGGCCCTGCACAAGCGGGTGGATACGGTGTTGACCGTGCCGGAGGCGGAGGCTATGCTCCTGCCGCAGCTGGGCGTGATCCCGCTGCAGCTGCTGTCCTACTACACAGCGCTGGAGCGCGGCTGCGACATTGATAAGCCGCGTAATCTGGCAAAGAGCGTCACTGTGGAATGACCGCTGGTATACACAGGACTTACGAAAAGGAGGAACAGCTATGGAGATCCGTTTGGCGGCAATGGACGATCTGGCCGCTGTAACGGCGCTGGAGGCGGTGTGCTTCCCACCGGCCGAGGCGGCGCAGGAGGACAGCTTACGCGCACGGTTGGCCGCATACCCGAACCACTTCTGGCTTCTGGAGGACGAGGGACGGCTGGTGAGCTTCGTCAACGGCCTTGTCACCGATGTGTACGATCTGACGGATGAGATGTTCGATGATGTGTCCTATCACAGCGAGAACGGCGGGTGGCAGATGATATTCGGCGTGGTGACCCACCCGGATTATCAGCGCCGCGGCTGCGCGGAAAAGCTGCTGCGCTACGTGGTGGAGCAGGCCCGCCAGCAGGGAAGAAAGGGCCTTGTGCTGACCTGCAAGGAGCATCTGCTGCATTTTTACGGCAAGGTGGGCTTCGTGGACGAGGGCATCTCTGGTTCTACCCACGGCGGTGCGGTGTGGCACAAGATGCGCCTGACATTCTGACAAATGGCAAGGAAAGGTGGGGAAAGCATTTTCCCCCCTTTTTTTTTTCAAAAGGGTATGTTATACTTAAAAATTGACTGAATACCAAGGAAAGGGCGTGTACGCCATGCACGACGAGCTGATCCGGCGGCTCAACGAAACAAAGACCATGTCCATCGTGGGTATGTGCAAGAACGCGGGCAAGACCACCATGCTCAACTGGCTGCTGACGGCGGGCCATCTGCGGGGCACGCTGGGGCTGACCTCCATCGGGCGGGACGGCGAGTCCACCGATGTGGTCACCGGCACGGAAAAACCGGGTATCTTTGTCCGTGAGGGTACACTGATCGCCACGGCCAAGGATATGCTGCGGCTGGGCGATGTGACAAAGGAGATTTTGATGACCACAGGTATCCCTACCCCGCTGGGCGAGGTGGTCATCATGCGCGCCCGCAGCGCCGGCTATGTGCAGCTGGCAGGGCCCTCTATCACCACGCAGCTGCGGTCGGTGTCTGAGAGCTTTTTTGCCCTGGGGGCAGAGAAGTCCGTCATCGACGGAGCACTGGGGCGCAAGAGCCTGGGCGCCCGGGCGGTGGCGGAGGGCGTTATCCTGTGTACCGGCGCCAGCTACAACGCCAGCATGGAGAAGGTCATCGCCGACACGGTGCACATCTACCGGCTGATGAACCTGCCCAAGGCCGAGACACTGCCGCCGGAGTGCCCCGACGGGCTGGAGGCCTGCGTCAGGGAGTACGGCGCAGCGCTGGTGACCGGCGCACTGACGGATACGATGGTGGTGCCGCTGCTGCGAAGCGGCGTGCTGCGGAAGTGCCGCCTGGTGGTCAAGGACCCCAGCAAGGTGCTGCTCAGCGCCGATACGCTGGACAAGCTGGCGGTGCGTGAGGTGGCGCTGGAGACGGAGGACGCGGCGAAGACGCTGTGCGTCACTGTGAACCCGGTGTCCGCCTACGGATGGAAATTCGACAAGGATGAATTCCTGTTCCGTATGAAAGAGGCGGTGGACGTACCGGTCATCAATGTGAAGGAGGAACTGGCATGATCGCGGTCAAGTTTGAGGAAAAAGAGAAGATCGGCCTGCAATACGCGCTGGAAACACTGCACGGCTGCTCGCCCTTCGGGCAGGAACGCATCCGGCGGCTGCGGTTTTATGCGCCGGAGGAACGCGCCGCACTGGAGGAGGAGCTGTACAACGTGGAGCAGGCGGCCAATGCCGCCGGCGAGCTGAAGGACGTGTACAACAAGCTGATGACCGGCCTGTGCCAGATGAAGGATATCCGCAACTCCCTGCGCCGCTGCGCGGCGGGGGAGACGCCGGACCATGTGGAGCTGTTTGAGATCAAGGGCTATTTGCAGCGGCTGGACGGTATGCGCCCGCTGTTTGAGCAGATCAACGCGGTGACGCACTTCAAGGGCATGACCTTCCACGAAGTGAAGGACGCATTGGCGGTGCTGGACCCGGATGGTACCGGGAGCCGGGGCTTCTATATCCCGGACAGCGCCACGACCAAGCTGAAGGAGATCCGCGGCGCCAAGAAAGAGGTGGAGGAACGGCTGTTCCACGCCCAGACCGACGCGGAAAAGGACGATCTGCGCCTGAAGCGCACCCGGCTGTGCGGCGAGGAGGACGCGGAGGAGATGCACGTCCGCAAGGCCATGGGTGCGGCACTGGCCCCTATGGTGGACGATCTGCTCTCCGATGCGGAGACGGCGGGGCGTCTGGACTTTATTATCCAAAAGGCACTGTTTGCCGTGCGCTACGGCGGCGTGAAGCCGGAACTGACGGAGAAGGACCTGGAGCTGGAGGATATGATCAATCCGGAGATCTGCGACCTGCTGGAGCAGCAGGGCCGCCGCTTCGTGCCGGTATCCATCTCCCTGACGCCCGGGGCCACGGTCATCACCGGCGCCAACATGGGCGGAAAGTCCGTGGCCATGAAGACGGTGGCACTGAACGTGCTGCTGCTGCAGGCGGGCTTCCTGGTGTGCGCCAAAAAAGCCCGTATGCCGCTGTTCCACAGCGTGAAGATGCTCTTTGACGATTTGCAGTCCATCCAGTCCGGCCTGTCCGGCTTCGGTTCGGAGATCGTACAGTTCCAGAAGGCGCTCTCCGAGGTGGAGCAGGGCTATTCGCTGTTCCTGCTGGATGAGTTTGCACGGGGCACCAACCCGGACGAGGGCGCGGTGATCGTGCAGGCGGTGACGCGGTATCTCAACGGTGTGGACGCCATCTCACTGCTGACCACCCACTATGACAAGGTGGCGGAGTACGCCCGGACCCACTATCAGATCATCGGCCTGCGGGATATCGACCCGGAGGCCATCCGCCGGGAGCTGGCCGTGACCAGCGAGGACGGCGTGGCGGTCATCGCGCGGCACATGAACTACGGCCTGTATCGGGTGGAGGGAAAGTCCGACTGCCCGCGGGACGCGCTGAATATCTGCCGGATGCTGTCCCTGAAGCCGGAGATACTGAAAATGGTGGAGGAAAGCTATTAAAAAAGCGCCCTGCGGGGCGCTTTTTTTCTGTGCGGGGTGCGGGCATGGAGGGAGGGGTGCTTTCTCGGGGAAATGCCGAAATACAAGACTGAAATTTATTCGTATCGCACAAAAAAATTATTGTCTTTTCTGTCACAATGTCACTTGACAAGACCGCTGAAAAAGGTATAATTTATAGATAGAAATTTCATAATATCAGTCAATAGAGGCGCGGAGGACAGGGTACTGCATATTTGGGGACAGGCACCCGGTAAATTTGCAGGAAGGGGTCTTCCGCCGAAGGGGCCGGATGGGTCTGTGCGTACGGTTCCTGGCAGCGCGGTGTAAGCGGCGCTGCTGTCATGTAGTGATACATGGAGCGCTATTGGTCAACGACCTTGACCGATAGCGCTTTTTTCATACCCAAAAGAAGTGCCGAGGCCAGCTCTGGTATTGGAAATGCACGTCCAAAAATTTGAAGGAGGAAAAACTTATGGAAAAGATGACATCTCTGCTTCGTCTGCGTATGAGCGCGAAGGACGCCCACTACGGCGGCAACCTGGTGGACGGCGCACACATGGTGCACCTGTTCGGCGATGTGGCCACCGAGCTGCTGATCAAGTGCGACGGCGATGAGGGCCTGTTCTGCGCGTATGACAACGTGGAGTTCCTGGCACCCGTCTACGCCGGCGACTACATCGAGGCCTACGGCGAGATCGAGAAGATCGGCAACACCTCCCGTACTATGAAGTTCGAGGCCCGCAAGGTTATCGTCTCCCGCCCCGACATCAGTGCTTCCGCCGCTGACGTTCTGGCTGAGCCCGTGGTGGTCTGCCGTGCCCACGGCACCTGCGTCACCCCCAAGGACTGCCAGCGTCTGCCCATCGAGAAGTAAGGAGCGGAAACAATGGAGAAGCTTATCATTACCGCTGCCATCTGCGGCGCTGAGGTCACTAAGGCCCAGAACGAGGCTGTTCCCTATACCGTCGAGGAGATGGTCCGCGAGGCTAAGTCCGCGTACGAGGCCGGTGCGGCGATCCTGCACATCCACGTCCGTGAGGATGACGGTACTCCCACCCAGGGCCGCGAGCGTTTCAAGGTCGTCATGGACGCCATCCGCAAGGAGCTGCCCGACGTCATCATGATCCCCTCCACCGGCGGCGCCACCGGCATGAGCCCCGAGGAGCGTCTGCAGCCCACTGAGCTGTTCCCCGAGATGGCCACCCTGGACTGCGGTACCTGCAACTTCGGCGATGAGATCTTCGATAACACTATGCCCACCATGCGCGCCTTCGGCAAGCGCATGATCGAGAACGGCATCAAGCCCGAGTACGAGTGCTTCGAGCTGGGCCATATCGACACCGTTCTGGGCATGGCCAAGAAGGGCGAGGTCCCCGGCGATCCCATGCAGTTCAACTTCGTGCTGGGCGTGCACGGCTGCACCCCCGCCACTGTGGAGAACCTGGCGTTCTTCGCCAGCAAGATCCCGGCCAACGCTACCTGGACCGTGTCCGGCGTGGGCCGCGCTGCCTGGACCATGGCCGCTGCCGCTATCGCTATGGGCGGCAACGTCCGTGTGGGCTTTGAGGACAACATCTATCTGGGCAAGGGCCAGAAGGCCGCGTCCAACGGCGAGCTGGTGGCCAAGGTCGTCCGTATCGCCAAGGAGCTGGGCCGCGAGATCGCTACCCCCGCCGAGGCCCGCGAGATCCTGAGCCTGAAGCCCCTGAAGTAATGAAGCAGCCACTGAACGAAGTGCTGTCGGCGGCTGAACGGAAAATTTTCCGCCTGCCTTCCCGTGTGTTTTTTGAAATACACAAAGTATTCCTGCAAACCACACGCTTCGACAGACAAAGAATTTTCTCGCCCATCCATCCGACGCATCCGTTCAGTGTCCGCTGAAAGCTATTAAAAGAAAGAATTATAAATAAATTTAGGAGGAAACTAAAATGGCTGAACTGAAAGGCAACAAGTACGGTACCCACCGCGTTATCGAGCCCAAG
>OGQN01000139.1_pt1 | contig 69827 bp, 52 predicted proteins | sample 1553231 | NCBI WGS metagenome assembly OGQN01 (sample SAMEA2579950, study PRJEB22360) | human gut metagenome | biome: human gut; feature: human-associated habitat; material: faeces | place: Denmark | collected 2008/2010 | reverse complement strand
CCATTGATTACTACATTTTCAAACGTCACGTTTTGCACGGTTCGTTCTTTGTCCAATCCTTGAATTAACGATGGATTTTCTCCTATGCCTGTATATGTAATATTCCTGAAAGTAATGCCTTCAATGCCACTTCCCGGCTGTTTATCATATTTCTCATTGAAACGTACTTTTACATAAAACAGTCGTCCTTCCTGAATATTCTCTACCCGGATATCTTCGAAAAGGACATTACGAACCTGATTATTATCACCGCAATCCACTGTCATGCAACCTTGATAAATCGGATCATCCTCGTCATGTTCCAGAATGTCGATGTTACGGAAAGTCAGATTCTCTATCACTTCTCCTGTCGGTGAGTCCGGATCTCCATGACCACCTACATTGATGGGATGTGCCACATCTGCCCAAAGAATGGAATTCTGTACGGTGATGTCAGATGAACCTCCCCACCAGTTCCAGCGGTGGTTGTACAGAGCAATGCAATCGTCCGAATTGCGCATAAAGACATTGTCGATAAGTACCTGGCGACAACACATCATATCTATACCGTCACTCCATCCTTTACAACTGAAGGACTTCAGATTTTTAATCGTAATTCCTGTAGAACCACCTCCAAATACGGTATAATGGTCCGGATTCACTACTGTAATACCATCTATCCATATATTTTTGGAATCAGTGATTTCGATGCCCCGTATGGCATGGTCTATGATTCCCCGTCCGATGATGCGGACATTCTCGGCTTTGTCTACCACGAGTTTTGCCTTGATCACAGCTCCGGGTGCCAGATACACGGTTGTATTACTTGGTATCCGTATCTGATTGTTGGGTAAGTCTTTGGGGCGGTGTGTGCCCGGACTGAAATACATTACTCTTTCAGTTTCTTTTTCATACTTCTCGGTCTCCATCGGATTGGCAAAAAGATGCAGATTGTGCAGTCGGTCGCCATTAAACTCTATGGAGAGATATTGCGGTTTTTCCAAAGTGAAAAGAATGGTGTTTTGTATCTGTTTGTATTCAATACCTTTACTCAAAGGGCGTATGGCCACTTCACGCACAGTGCCATTGTTTTTCTTCACCATTACTTCTACAGGACTTCCCATATCAAATTGCACCATGGAAGCATCCTGCACTTTGTCCATATCTACCTGTACGTTATATTCGAATAAATCTTTCCATTCACCGCCGGGGATGCGTACACGTACGGTATAGTCATCATTGTGCGGCATCCCGGTACTCAGTGTACCGGGATAAGTCACTAACTGTGCCTGCATGGATAAGCAGAAGAAGGCTGATAAGATAGCTGTAATAAATTTCATTGTATAATCTTTTTTTGAATAATTTTCTTCATATCTTGATTAAGATACGAATTAAGGTAAAATATTACTCAATACATAGAAATTCATCATTTTCATTGAATCACTACTTTATTTTGCACTGGCGTCATGATGAATGTAAATTCATAATCACCATACGGTAACATGAACTCCAGTTCCGGAAGTGCATTCCAACTGTCTATGCAAGCCAGTCCCATCTGGGCTTTATCAATCAATACATTTGTCAGATCGGCTTTTTCTATTTCCTCAGAGTGTCCTTGTTGTTTTTCCAAACCTTCGTCCAGTGATTCGATTGTGTAGTGCAAAGCAGAAGCAGAAAAGGGAGCGTCAGCTACGAACTGCAATCCGTTACCACTTATATTCAACTGCCTCCACCAGCGGATATCCGTTTTTGTGCCATTTTCTTGCGGACGGATATAAGGGTAGAATTGCTCATCAACAGTTTGATTGTAAATACCTAAATCCGTACAATGATTACGATTACTATAGTTTTCCATTGGACCACGGCCATAATAGGAAATATTTTCAAATGACCTCGGCATAACCAGTTGCATGCCGAAGCGGAACATATTGGAAACGTTGGCCGCCTTGTCCGTTACCATTTTCTGGTTTACCTGAACCGCTCCTTGGTTATTGATGGTATAAGTGATATACAGTTTAGCAGAAACCTGCTTCATCTCATATTCTGCTGAAATAACCGCTTGATTGTCTACAATGTTATTTTTCAGTGATATGAGTTTAATATCCGGATTCTTCCATGCACTATATTTCAGTTGCAATTTTGCTCCATAATCATTGTCGGTAGGTGCCCGCCAGAAATTCGGGGTAAGTGCGGCACCGTCTTTAATCATGTCCAGACCGTTGACAATGTATTTATCCATATAGCCGGTAGATCTCTTGAATCTGATAAGGAAGTTCTCACCTTTCACAATCCAGTGGCGGATATTCGTATCGTTCACCTGAGGTGTGATTACGGGGATATAGTTTTCAGTAACATTCTTCAACTTCATTTCAGGAGCTTTGTATGGATGTAACACCAGTTGGTCTTTGGCAACTATGTGGCCGACAGGGATCAAGCCTTCGCGATCTTTTTGCCGGTATCTGACATTCAATAACCATTCTCCGTTCTCATCGGTTTCTCCCAGATTGAGAATGAGAGATACTGTTTGCAATGGGGCTACATTCAGTTTTTCTATATGTCCGCTACGTATGACTCTACCGTTGTTCAGTACTTCCCATTCCATATAATAGGCAGACAGATCACGGAAGAAATTCTCATTGTAAATATTGATTTCACCTTTTGACAGATCCCCCGGAGTGGTCCAGATATTCTGATAGAAATATCCCACTTCATATACATGCGGATTGGGGATGCGGTCCGGATTGAGTAAACCGTTGACGCTATAGTTGTCGTCACCAGTTTTCATCGTATCGAAATCACCATCGTAACCATAGATCATTTTGCCGCTCTTGCCTGTCCAGTGGGGTGACTGATCTATTAGATCCCAGATAAATCCACCCTGGAATTTCGGGTATTTACGGATAAGATCCCAATATATTTTAAAGTCGCCTAATGCATTTCCCATTGCGTGAGCATATTCACACATGATCATAGGTTTCTGTTTACTTTCGTCTTCACAATAACTGATGCACTTGGAGTAAACGGGATACATCGGGCAATAAACGTCAGTGTTGCTTTCTGTGTCATAGGCTTGTTCAAAATGCACGAAGCGGCTGGGATCTTCTGCTTTCACCCATTGATAACATGCTTCAAAATTCGGTCCGTCGCCACATTCATTTCCCAATGACCAGAAGATAATGCTCGGATGATTGAAGTTACGTTGTACGTTACGTTGATTACGTTCCAGGTGTGCTTTCCTATATGAATCCACTCTTGCCAATGAAGTCTCTTTGAATCCCATTCCATGTGATTCCAGATTAGCTTCAGCCACTACATACAAACCATATTTGTCACACAACTCATACCAGAAACTGTCGTCCGGATAATGGCAGGTGCGAACAGCGTTTATATTGAACATTTTCATTAACTGAATATCCTGAATCATACGTTCTCGGGAGATAACGTATCCGCCGTCCGGATCCATTTCGTGGCGGTTGGCTCCTTTAATAAGTATCGGTTGTCCATTTACCCAGAGTTGTGCATCCTTCATTTCTATTTTGCGGAAGCCTACTTTCACGGGAACAACCTCTGTGATTTCTCCATTTTCTCTCAGAGTAGCTCGAAGCGTATAGAGATAGGGAGTTTCCGCACTCCATTTATGGGGATTTTCAAGTTTCATGATGGCAGATATATTGCCGTTACCTTTTACTTCGGTTGCTGTCACGGTCTTGTTTTTTGCATCAAGCAATTCCAGAGTTACCAGGTTATTTCCTTTCAGATTCAAATCAATAGCCAGTGTACCGTTTTTGTATTGACTATCTAAATCCGGGGTTACACGTAGGTCTTCAATGCGTTTTTTATTACGTGAATAGAGATAACAATCGCGTGCAACACCATGATACCGGAAGAAATCCTGATCTTCCAGATAGCTGCCGTCGCACCAGCGGAATACCTGAAACGCTATGAGATTTTTCTGTCCCGGTTTCAAGTAAGAAGTTAGATTGAACTCAGCTTCCAGTTTGCTGTCTTCACTATAACCGACAAACTTTCCATTCACCCATAAATAGATGTTTGAGGAAACTGAACCGAAATGTGCAATGATATCTTTGCCTTTCCAATCAGACGGAACGATTATCTCCCGACGATAGGAGCCTACATGGTTGTTCTCCACAGGTATTACGGGCGGATTATTCTTACACCAACCTTTCCATAATTTCCAGTCGAAACCTACTCCCGAATAGAGTGGAACATCATATCCGTTCAATTCCCACATTGCCGGAATCGGCAGATCATCCCATCCTCTGTCATTATACCCTATCTTCCAGAAATCAGTCGGACGAGCGTCCGAGTCTTTTACCCAACGAAATTTCCAGATACCGTTTAAAGTCATAAAGTTGGCGGATTTTTCTTTTACGGCTTCTGTCGCTGCTTCAGTGCTTTCATAAGCAAAGAAGTTGGCATGCATCGGAGCACGGTTTACGGCATTGATTTCCGGGTCTTGCCATTCCTTGAAAGTTTGTGCTTTGCCTGAATGTATGCACAAACATAATAAACCTATTAGAAGTGTTGCTTTCATTTTATTATTGGTTATCATTACTAATTTTTATTTTGTTGTAAATAAATGTATTATTTATAATGTGTGATGCTATTTGTTTGATATTGCCATCATAAACCATGTGTCTCGTCTTTATGGAAAAGCATCAGATATGCACTCATATCTTTTTCTTCCGGGATGGTATTCCTGTAGCGGAATTTCCTGAATCCCGCATTTCCTTTGCCGGCGGAAAGCAATCCGATGCGCAACGCATAGAAGCCTTTATAATTATTATGATGCAGTTGGGAGACATCTATATTCTCGGCTAAAGTGTTCCATTCTTTACCGTCTTTGCTGACCATAACCCGCATGATGTTTCCCTGATTTTGAATTTTGGCAAAGAAGCGTTTGCCTATCTTGTTGGGAAGTCCGAAGCTCTTCTCTGCATTTTGATGGATGGTAAAGCTTTTTCCGTCAGAGGTGATTCCGGCGTAAGCTTTTTCATTGTAATAGAGAATCAGACCGGCTGTATTTCCATTTCCTGTGTTTACCTCCACCTGTGTTTCATAATTCTTGTCTTCAACGGTAGCCAGCAGAAGGCGGGCATCGGCGGGAGTTTTTCCTTTAGCATTCATCCACAGTGTTTGCTGTCTGAATTTCAGGGATTGGGGAGCATATTCTTTCCAGAATGTCCATTGTAGTCCGAGATCCGGCCCATTGAAATCATCAGATAATTCTAAACCATGTTTGATTTTCTGTTTGGGAGTGATCGGGGTAGCTGTCGACTTGGTGCGATACCAGCCATCCTGTGTCCATTCAATTGGTTCGATAAGAGTGGAACGTCCCAGAGTGTGATACCCTTTTGCATACGCATGATATACAATCCACCAGTTGCCGTTTACATCGTCAATCAGTGTACCGTGTCCCTTCGACCACCAGTTATCCGTTGCACTGTAAGTATGTACCACCGGGTTATAAGGAGAATTTTCCCACGGTCCTGTGATATTTTTCGAACGGGCGGAGACCACCATGTGGCTGGTTGCCGGACCTGCTGTTCCTCCCTGGGCGGAAGTCATGTAATAGTAGCCGTCCCGGTAATTCAGTTTGGGCGATTCAAGACACATGCATTCCGTATCCCATTCTTTGGGATATACCCAACCTTCATATACCTGTTTCTTTTCTCCGATGGTACCCAGTCCGTCGTTTGTCAACTGAATCACTTCTCCTTCGTTCACATATAAGTAGCGGTTTCCGTTCTCATCGGCAATGTGCCCCGGATCTATGCCACGTACTTTCAGGTCGGTCGGTTTGCTCCACGGACCTTTGATGTTATTGGCCCAGATCACCCAGTTGGTACCTCCTGCGGGATAATAAATGTAGTATTTCCCTTTATATTTCAACAGATCGGGAGCCATGGCAGAGCCCTCGTATTCCGGCATTACCCGGCATACAGGTTCCCAGTTCATCAAATCCCGAGAGTGCCAGATCAGGAATCCCGGTGCATAATAGAAAGGTGAATGAGTCATGTAATAATCCTCCCCGTCGCGCATAATGGAGGGGTCGGGATAATCGCCCGGTAAGATTGCTTTCGGATATTCCTGTGCATCCGTCCGGGTTACCAACAAGGTCAGAAAAACAAAGAATAAAAGTTGTTTCATGATATTTATATTTATGTTACCTTTTTATCTGGAATTACTTGTACGCTTCCTTTTATGTAAATACGAACTAAAGATAAATAACACTCATTCTCTTTCTGATATCATAATTATAAATGTAAAATGAGTGATATGTTTACTTGATTCGTACTATATTGAAACCATCCATGATAAATACTAAATACTATGATGAAAAAGATATTATTGATAGTGGCGTATAGCCTGATTGTTTTATATGTATCTGCCCAAAGTACATTGCCCGAAAGATATGTACCGTATATTGTAGACGCAGTTTATACATCGAACGACCCTGTTCAAGCCAGTGGAAAAGGGGAATCTCTCACTTACCGGATGAAAGCGGATACCGTTCCGCAATTGTTAGTTGTGCAGTATTCCGGCGAGAATAAGCCCGGAAAGGGGGAGAATTTTTTATTTAATATATCTGTCAATGGTACCCTCTTGTATACCGAAGGGCTCAACCGTAACCGGCACGGACTATTCGAAGTGGTATATCCCATTCCGGTGGAAGCGTTGAAGAATGGGACTTCTGCACTTGTCCGCTTTGAAGCATATGATCAGTCGGCATCTATAGGCGAGATTTATGCAGTTGCCATTGTCCGTCAAAAGCTGAAGACCGGTTTATTTGCTGATAAACAGAATTGGCAAGGGCTTACAAACGATTGGACTTGTACCTCCGGCGGAACTTTTATCTATACGGAGCCCGATGGCCCCCGACATCCATATACTGACAATTCCGTGATCGATCTAATGTCTTATTATGGTCTTGAACTTAATCTGAAGTTATCCGGCACAGACGATATACCCGTTGAAATACTTGTTTCAAGCAATGCCTTGAAGCTCGGAGAACCGGAGAAAAAGGACAATCCGTTTGATACCCGCAAAATCCGGTTAACCTTGCAAAAGCAAAAGAATGGCGACGGCAGATTATTCGTACCTTTCTCTGTCTTTGATACTCCGAAAGCTTCACAGAGCACTATACGGCGGATTAAATCCATTGCTGTTCGTCTTGCTGGAAAGCATGGCGGTAAAGTGAAATTACTTTCTACCCGTCTGGTAGAAGGAAACTCAGTGAAAGTAGAAGCCGACTCTTATTCCAAATCGGGAGAAGCCGGAGAAACAGTTATTTATCCGGTATGGATTACTAATTGTGAATCAAAATCACAAACAGTTTCTTTTTCCATTCTTAAATATGGTTGGGAAGCTTTTCCGGTTACAGTAGAACCGGCACAAATAGAGTTGGCACCGGGTGAGAAACGGAAAGTGGAATTACAGGTGGTGGTGCCGCCGGGTATTCCCGCCGGAGGCCGTGAAAAGCAGGTACTACAGATTTTACCTGCTGCCAATCCTGCAGCTGTGCAGACATCAACGTTTACCACTTTGCGTAGTATGCCGCATCCGTTTACAATCCATACGACGGAAGGATGGGAAGAAGTTCGCGCAAAAGCGGAAAAATATGACTGGGCTATGGAGCGCAAAAAACGTTATGTGCAGGATGCAGAACATTGGGAAGTGCCCTTACGCCCTCCTTATGCTGCTAACAGCGACGGTATTCCTTATTTATGTGCAACCACCCATGAGCACGGTCTGATGAATAATGCCATCGCATGGCAGTTGACACGTAAAACGGAATTTGCCTATAAAGTAAAGCAATTCCTGCTGATGATCAGCGATTATCAGACCGGCTTCCCGTTAACCCGGAAAGCTTCCAACCAGGCAAGTGTACAGGAAGGGCACTTCTTTCAGCATCTGGCGCAGGCCTATGATCTGATTATGGATGCCAACATCCTGAACGCACAGGAAGAAGCTCAGATAGAACACACCTTCCGGCTTTACATCGACCAATATCTGCGTTATAAATCAACGGGCGGAGCCAACTGGGCGGTTTCCCAACTGACGGGAGTCTTCTTTTGTGCTTTGGTCATGCAAGATTTCAACCTGGTGGATGAAGTGCTTTATGCGCCTTCCTGCCTGCTGGATAAGTTCCGTACTTATACAATGCCTGATGGATGGTGGTACGAGTGTACGGTCAGTTATAACCTTTGGGTAGCGAGCGAATATATACAAATAGGGTTAGCATTGAATCCTTTCGGATATTCTCTGCTGACGGAAAAATTCCCCGTTGATTATAATCTTACCCCCGAGTATGAGAAAGTCGGAGCCAATGAGCGTGAAGACAGCCGTAATCTTCATCATGGACACAGTTTCCGTATTCGCGGTCCTATTCACCAACCTTATGTCACTATCAAAATGATGTCGGATGCTCTTCTGCCTTTCCTCGATTACCGGGGCTGGATATTCGGAATCAATGACGCCACCGAACGCGAAGTGGGTGGCGATAGTTTCGAGATGGCATACTATGCTTTCCGTGATCCGCGCTATGCTGCTTTTATACGGATGTCTCCCAAGCGGAATAATTTGATTTATGGAGTACCCGAGTTGCCCGAGGTGGAGTCGGGAGATGTCCGGGGAGCTTATGCTGACAATGCGGGAGCGTTGATGTTGCGTTCCACCCAGAAGGAGCCGCGCGAAAAGATACAGGCCGTTTTGAAGTACGGAACACACGGTGGTTATCACGGACATTTCGACCGTACTGCCATGCTTTCACTGATGCGTTACGGGCGTAGCTTCTACAATCCGGAGATGGTGTGGTACAGCTATGCTCCCTATATGTATAATTTCTATGTACAGAGCAGTATCTCCAAAAATATGGTTACCGTTGATCTGAAACAGCAGGAAGCTGATGATAGTAAGCGTAGCCTGTTCCATACGGGTGATTTATTTCAGGCCGGTTGTGTAGAAGGAACTGCCGCATGGAGTTATCCTGCTTATGGCGGGCTGCGGCACAGTATGCGTGGACCGAGGGATTTCAAAGAAAAAACAGAGTGGGAAGCCCGTTATTTCCCCACACCCGAAAAGCATCCCGGATTCGGAGTGCTGACAGGATTTACCGAACCTGTTTTCCAACGCAGACTAATGGTTGTGACGGACGATTATGTAGTTCTTGCAGATTATGACAAAAGTACCGGGAACAAGCAACACCGCTTCGATCTTCTTTTCCAGATAAAAGGCTTGTTAGGATTGTCTGCCGATAAGAAAGAGTTCATTTCCCATCAGGCACAATTGGATACCGATGTCCTGAGTGCCGCACCGTTAGTGACTGATATCAATCAATATTCCGTAACCGGAACTCTGAAAGCCAGCTTCCTGACCAAATTCGGCCCCGAAGCTGATAACCGGGGCACGCGTATGTACGGTGAGCCAGGCTATCTCTACATGGATATTTATAATGCCTGGCCCAATACCCAACGGATTGCTTACACCGGACGTGCTCCCGAAGATCACGGAACGCAGCGTAACCTGAAGTACACGGTAGAGGGAGATGGTAAACTACTTGCCGAAGGCAGTTTCGGTGCCTGGATTCTGGGCGAAGGAAAGGTGGATGTTGATATTACGGGTATCCGGAAACTAACTTTGTCCTCCGCCACTCAACATGCCAACCGTTCTAAAACTCTGTTCTGGGCAGAAGCCATTCTGGAAACGAAAGACGGTAAACAAATTCGTCTTGCCGATCTTCCGGTTGTCAAGAACAACGTGCAGGAGAATCCTTTTGGGAATACTCGGGACTATGCCGATGGCCGCATCAATATCAGTGGAGAAAACTACAGTTGGGGACTTCCTGCCGAACCAGTGAATGCAGGTTTTGAAACTCCTGCTCAATATACCTTTGATTTGGATGGGCTTCAGGCCGTCCGTCTGAAAACAGTTATCGGTGGAGATTATCCTCTGGGTGATGAGGCTGAAAGGCGTATTACTTTCGGGGTGCGCATGGACGCTGCTCAGGTTCGTTACCTGACTGTCATAGAGCCTTTTGAAAAAGAGAATAGCGTACAGTCTGTATTTGCTTCTTCAGCAGATGAACTGATTGTAACACTGAAGGATGGCAGGGAACAACGGTTCTATTTTTCAGGAATGGAAGAGGAGGGAGGTGCACCTACCGTAAAGATGGAAGAATGGAAAGAAAGTGTGCTGCTGCGTGAAGAACATACAGTATGTGATTAAAAAAAGAATACGGAGTTCATCACGAGCTCCGTATTCACAAGATGAAAAGGATTGTAAAAACGGGGTATATATATTGGTTAGATGAGGGCTTTGTTCTTTTTCGTGACAAACAAGTGGCAGAGGGAAGACCAAAATCTCCCTTTTTCAGGCATCATGTTCTCGCAATCTTTCATTATGTTCTCGTGATTTTCCATCATGTTCTCATAATCTTCTATCATTTTCTTATGTAACGCGAGGATTTCATTGGTATAATTCATCAACTTTTTAAAATTCTCTTCCAACTCAGCTTCCCGTTGGGTGTGATAATCATTGATCTCAAATAAACAGTTGTTGATTTTTTCTAAGCGTGCTTTCTCCTGATAGAGCCAACTCAAGTGCTTTTTTCGCACTCTCACCATAATAGCATCATCAGGACAAGATTTTAGTGAGTTAAATTCAAGAGCCTTGTCAAGTTCGTCAGTATCTACTAACGGATTCTCGTCTTCGTAAGGTTCTGTGTCTATAGAGGAACATGTCAAATAACGGAGCCTGATCCATTCGTGGATTTGCTCTTCCGGTATGCCGTATTTTTCGGCTACTGATTTTATAGATACCCAATTAGCCATATAGTGTTTGATTATAAGTTTTAAATCAATCCCTATACGGCTATAATGGTTTTATATTATAAAGGTACGGGGCGTTACACCTTCCCTACCAGTAGGTATGTGGATACCTCTAAAAACAGGAAGAGTAAGCCCGTACCAATAATTGATACAGGCTACGCTCATCCGGTTTTTTAGTTAAATTTCCACATTTTACTGGTACCGGAAGAGGACATGCAAGATATATAATATACCACATGTCGCGTGTTCTGTTGCAAAGATACGTTTTTTTCACAATCCAACAATGAAAACATAGATTTGTTTCACTATTCTGCTAATTATTTTTATTTGGCAAATAGAATTCTGTTTGGGTTTTAGTTTTAAATAGATTTGTTCTGCAATAGCCATTTCCTGGCTGGCACAACACTGATTTGCTTACTTTCTCGTACGATAACTGTCTCTTCATCCTTGGTGATGATAAGCAGATTGGTACATCCGGTTGCAGTTGAAGCTTCCAGAATTCCGCCAATCTCTCTTTCGCGAGTATTTTCATCTGACATATCCCAGGTTACTTGTATCAGTTGCACTACGGCATCATTGCGTTGGAGTACAAAATCACATTCACCATTACTCTGGTAATAAGAAATCTTATCTGAGGGTAATTTTGTCCGATTCAGTTGCATGAAAACAGTATTCTCTAAATTTTTTCCGTTATCATTACTTTGCGGCAGGAGTACTGCACCCCGTATGCCGTTGTCTATACAGTAATACTTATCGAGTGATTTTTGTTCCTTAATCAAAGATCGATCATATTTGGAAATACGAACAAACATAAATATGTCACAAATGTAGCTTGCCCATAGATATAGATCATCTTTGCCAACTTTCAACCCCTGTGACTTGATATCTTTATATATTGCATTTATTGATGTCGGTTTTGTGAGATTCGCCATAATACGCTTTACAAAATATCTTACTACACTTATATTTGATATTTTGTAGTGTTCAACCAAATCTTTCAATAACATTGTATCAAAATAGCCATGCAACAGTTTCAATCGGTCTGATTGGGAGGTGGTCAGTACAATTTCTGGGAATGCACTTTCCTGGTTATATTCTTCGAAAGCGATTCTCAACTTTGCCCTGTCCTGTTCGAGGTAGCTGTTTGTACTGATTCCTCTGAAACGGCAATACTCATTGAATGAAAGTGGATATGTTTCATATTCAAGTGGATATCCCCTCAATGCCGAACTCAGTTCCGTTGAGAGCATTGTTGCATTGCTACCGCATACATAGATATTTTTGCAGTAAGTTTTGTAAACTCGCAATATAAAATATTCCCAATCCTTGATGAGTTGGATTTCATCAAAGAACATATATACATCTTTAATAGGTATATTGGGATACATTTCCATATATGAAGCAATGACATCATCCAATTCTTCGGATGTCATACTTCTCAGACGTTCATCATCGAATCCCAACCATAAAATATATTCTTTTGGCACACCTTTTTCGACAAGCGTATTTATGGCAATCTCCATCAAAGTAGATTTACCACAGCGCCGCACACCGGGGATAGTGATAATTTTTTTGCGATCTATCGGTAACTTTGTATCGCGCTCAATTACATCGAAAGGAATTTCACTCTGCTTGATAGCAAAAAGCGACTTAATAACATCTTTTCTCATGGGGTTTCCTTTTATTTAGGACAAAGATATAAAATCCTTTCCTAAATGAAAGGAAACGCTCAGTGTTTTTCTATGTTTTGTTGCCAAAAAAAGAATGTGGAGCTCTTTCTTTTTGAGTTTAGCTTTGGTTTTGACCTAAAATAACTCTATTTTTCTTTTGGTTTTAGACTTTATTCAGTCTTTTTATATTGAATATTAAATGTTTGTCTATATTTCAACGATTAGCTCTTAGTTGTATAACCTTCCATTTTATTATGCAGGGCAGCTTGAAAGTTTCCTGAATGATAAAGTGGAGTAGGAATTGCCCCCCCTTCATATCAGAGTAAAAGCTTCAATAGTAATTGAGGAATACACAGGGAGTTACTTGACTTTGCACTGCTTCTTTTGTGTCTTTGTAGTAAGTCTTATTGGATGTTAACCTTGGTCAACAGGCTTATTAATGAAGGTCAACAGGCCGAGTAACCAAGGTTAACAGGATCGTTGACGAAGGTTGATATCCAATCATTCCTAAGGGTGAACGGAATGCCTCTTAGGAGAAAACAAAATAGTCCTTAATGCAAAACAAATTAATGCCTGATAAGTGACTTTTAGTTGTAGCTCTTGAATCTTGTTTTTATTTAATCGTCACATCTTTTACCATCTATCCAATTTTCATATTCCCTGATTTTATCACGGATATACAGAACGTCCCATCGAGGAACAGTTTGCAATGTTTTCTTGAAAATCCGGATATACGGATGTTCCTGGTTGGTAATTTCTTCATGGTATCTTTGGGGACCTTGGCTCCAATCACATCCATTCACATATGCGGTACAGGTAGTTGAATCGTTTGTTCCATCCGGTCGCAGGCTTATCTGATAGCGGCAATGCACCGATTTTCCTTTCAGTTCCGGGAATTTACTCCATATCTCTGTTGCCTGTAGTTTCTCCTCGCATTGTTTCAAAGCTTCTCCATCTCCCAGAGTGAACGAATTGTTGTAAGTATTCTGTTGGATGACTTTTCCCTCTTTTACTTCGCAGAATATTTCTTTTTTATATATATCCCTGAATTCGTAACTATCTATCAGTGTGCCTCCGCGTACCAAATGAAGTTTGCCGGAAAACCAGGAAGCTTCTATCGGTTGTTTACCGATTATACCGAAGATGGAATCAAGCGGGAGAGGGGAGGTGCTTGTTCCGTGAAACAAGTTTGTAAGGTAGAGCTTGCCATTCTCTATTTTCCACTGCCCGGTATAACCCCGGAAGCAATCATTTCTCCATTCTTCTTTTAAATAGGGTTTTACTTTTTCATAAAGGTTCATATCATATTGAAGCGGAAATCCCCGTAGGGCATAAACGGTATCGTTGTATAGTAAAGTATCCATTACTTGTTTTTCTTGATAAATGGCTTTGCAGCCTTTCTTTTTCCATAGGTGTAAGACCTCTGTATTTACCTCCCATATTTTATTTCGTACGGTAAGCACATCCCATCGGGGGACTTTATGCAATGCCGTAGATATTTGTTCTGTATAGAGTTTTTTACGCTCCTCCGTAATGCTGTCCGGGAAGTATATATGGACTTTTACGTTGTCGATACTACCATCAACTTTAGGTAAAACTTTAATGTGTACAACTACTTTTTGATTGGCTAATTCGGGAAAACGGTCTCCATTGAATTGTGTAGTGAGAAAAGACATAACTTCTTTTATAGGTGTCCCTTTCTTTAATGAATTCTGGTAGCTGGTCTGTGAAATAATCTTTCCTTGTTCTACTTGATAATTCGTCTCGTGTTCGTATTCCTGTTCGAATCCAGTGTGGACATAATGAATCAGTTCGCCGGAAGCCACCTTCAGTTTTCCACTGAACCAAGTGGCTATCACTTTACCCTCTTTATTTCGGTATTTGTCGAAAATGCCGTTCATATCTACTGTTATTTCAGGAACAGTATCAGGATCAGCAAAGAGGCTTTTGCTGTCTTCTATTTGTATAAGGCTTAACTCACCATTTTCGATCTGCCATAGAGCTTGATAACCTCTCCAGCAAGCTGTACAAAAGTTTTTTTTAGATAAACGTTCGTCCACTTGCCTGCAAAGTATTGAGTCGTGTTCTATAGGAGTGGCCAGTAACAGCATAGTATCTTTTCCGACGATGATTAAATCGGGAATCTGTCCGGTTGCATTTGCCGAAAGCAGACAGCAGAAGGAAAGAAGATGGAAAAGTAATAATTTTCGTGCCATAGTTTGTAATTGAAGGTAAGTGATATATGCAAAAGTAATTCCTTTTTATGTAAAGGTAAAGCTTTGGTTATAAATACTTTCTTTTTCATCGATAAAAAACTTCTGTTAGTCGATTTTTCTATTTATGGATTAAACTATATCCCGGGAATATTGTCATAGATACATGTTTCATAAATAGAATGGAATTAACTCACTTTTAAAAGAATAGAATTATGAAGAAGCAAATTTTAAGTTTGGCCCTTGCCCTGTTTTTGGGAACGGCTGTAGGTATGGCACAGGAAAACAGAGGCGAACGTCCTGATCCGTCAAAACGCATCGAACAGATGGTAACTGACCTGGGACTGAATGAGACTCAGGCTAAAGAATTCAAGGCAGTAATGGAGGAAATGAGACCAAACAGAGATGCTTCGGGCGAAAGACCTTCACGCGAGGAAATGGAGAAGAAGCGTAATGAGGCGGATGCAAAACTAAAAAAGATTCTGACCGACGAACAGTATAAAAAGTATCAGAGCATGAGACCTCAGAGAGGACAGAGAAGAGGAAAATAATCTTCTATAAGATATTTTTCATCCGCAGATGATGCAGATAACACGGATTTTAATTAAAACGGATCCGTGTAATCTGCATCATCTGCGGATGAAAAATATAAGTATATAATCTTTATTGCATATCTTTCAAGCGGTTATTTACTGAATGTCACCCCTTCCGTATGCTCGCCCACAAAGATGCGTGCCATATCTCCGGTCTTATACCATTTAGGCTTATTAGGCATGTCATCATAAATCACTTCACCGTTTATTTGCAAGTTCTCAAAACGAATGTTTTTCACTTTCCGTTCTTTGTCATAGCCGATAATCATGGAAACTTCTGCATTCTCTCCCGTGTAGGAGATGTCTTTAAACAAAATGTCTTCAATGCCTCTACCAGGGGCTGTACAGTACTTCTCGTTAAAGAAAATGCGTAGATTAACCAGTTGCCCTTGTCTGAAATCCTCAATCCGGATGTTCTCAAAACGAACGTTACGGATCAGGTTGTTGTCTCCCGCATTGATGGCGAGGCAGCCTTGATAATCCAGTTGTTTCTCTTTGTGATCCAGAATATCTATATTGATATAATTCAGGTTTTCGAGAACTTCAGGATTCTTTGTGTTTCCATGGATACCGATGAATATGGGATGTGCCACGTCCGCCCAAAGGGTAGAATTCTGCATAGTAATATTCTTGCAGCCACCGGTGAAACCCATACGTGTGCCGTAAACTGTGGTGCAATCGTCGGAATTACGGCAGAATACACCATCGTACAGTACATTGTTGCTGGCGAAGACATTCAGTCCGTCTCCCCAACCGTAGGAACTGATGACTTTTATATTTCGTATCGTCACGCTGTCTGAGCCTCCGGTGGGACACTGGGTACTGATTACGCCTTCTATCGTTACATTCTTGGAATTGACAATGCGGAGTCCGGCCCAGCGGTCAGGAATCACGATTCCTCTTCCCAATATTTTCACATCCTGTGCATTGACTACTTGGATAAGGCCTTTCACTACTGCCCCTCCTGCTACATAGACAGTCTTTCCGGATGGTACATTTAGCGTGTCACCCGGGAAAGTATGTATGCCCGGGCCGAAATAGATCAGATTTTTATCTTTTATTTTCTTAGGTTTATTCTCATCTATCGGATTGGCAAACAGATGGAGATTATGGAAAATATCTCCATTCACTTCTACCGACAAGTTACGCGGACGATCCAGTTTGAAAGTCATGGTGTTGCCAGATATGGAAGGAGTGATTTTGTAAGAGAGTGGACGAACGCGCCCTGTCTGAATAGTGCCATGGTTGAAGGTTATCGATACTTCCACTTCGCCGGAGAAGTCAAAATAGCTCATGGAGGCTTTTTCTGCCTGATGTTTAGTACCACGCACTTCATCTACTTTAACCATGTAGGTATCTACCGGTTTCCAGTCTTTTCCTGTTTCCCTTACCTGGATGGTGAAGTCGTTCATGAGTTCGGCTCCTTCCGGTGCAGGATAGGTTACTAATTGGTTCTGAGAATTTGCATTGTGGGTGGTACCCAACAGGATGCTTGTAATAATTATAAATCTGCTTAGTTTCATTTTTACGGTATTATGTTTTGGTTATTCAAAGATACGAATGATGGGGGGAATACACTCAACGTTCTAATATATATTTCAGTAAAAAGGGAAGGATGTTTATTAAAAAAGGAGTAATCTTTGTTCAAGAAAACTCCTTTAATAAAATACTTTTGTATTGATATCCTTACTTATCGTGTATACTCTTTAAGGTAATACAATAATACTCAGTTCCGGCTACATGTGGATTAGGGAGGTAAGTTGATTTCATTGCTGTACCACTGAATACTATATCCTTTTTATCCAGAGAACGAATCTTTTCGATGTCTTGTTCTCTGTCAACCATATATACTTTTCCACCGTCAATCAGCTGTTCGTCTTCGGTATATTCGGAAAGAAGGTACATACCAACAGTAGCATCCCATGTTACGGTGGCTGTTTTATTAATTACTTCGGTAGGCTCAGCATCTGCTTTGCAGTTGCATTGTTGTTTTTCATCCTTATCACTACATGCACAAATAAGTATGAGTAGCGTTGCTGTCAAAATGAGTTTAATGCTTTTCATTGTAGTTTCGTTTTAATTGTTTATGAATTGTGAGGAAAAGGTCCGCATTCTTTCTGTATGAAATGCGCGGACCTTTAGCCAATATATTGATCTATTGAAACTTCCGGGTTAAATTACCAGCCCGGATTCTGTTTAAGTTGCGGATTCAAGCGGATCTGAGTGCGCGGAATCGGTTGCAAATAGTCTCGCTGACTGAAATGCAGGTTACCAGATAAGGTGGCGATTGAGCGTCCATAATCAGGATCATTCGGACCTGTTCCTTCATAGATACCATACAGCAGAGGATATTTTTCCGGATAATAACAAGGTTCTCCAAAGTAGTTGGCATCATTGGCTGTTTCTGTTTCGTAAGCTGTTCCAAGAATGCGATGACCTAACTTCTGCCCTGTAAGGTTGATATGAGCGATACCCCAACGTTTTAAATCATCCAGACGGAAACCTTCTCCAAAAAGTTCACAAGCTCTTTCACGACGGATCTCATCCAACATATTCATCTTTTTACAAATGGTCTTACCCGTTGCATGGTCAAACCAACCGGCATCCCAAACGTTTGCAATCAAACTATTAGTTAAGCGGGCCACGCGGGCACGTGCACGATTTTTATTGATAGAGAAATCCAGATCATCATCTGAAATATTTCCGTTACCCAGTTCGCAGGTGGCTTCTGCATAAATCAGATGTACCTCTGCCAGACGGATAAGTGGGAAGTCTGCTGATTCGCTGTTGGCTACTGATCTACCGGCACCTTCTATCAAGAACTTACGGCTACCATATGAGCTACAGGTACTGTTGTTGCGAATGGTTGGTCTGAATACTCCGAGAGGACTCTTATACGCCGGGTCTGTAGAATCGTATACATCATTGTTCTTAGGGAATAATGCTGTGGGGTAAGGATTACCTGTTGCAGTCAACTGACGGCCATCTTCTGAACGGCTACTCCAGAACGTACGATCGGGTATAGACATAGCACAACTGACAAAGCGATAGTCACGGTTGCGGAATTCACCTACAAATGTGTCATAACCTTCAAACTGGGGATTGTCTTGAGCACCTGATATATCTCCTGTGTAACTGATGCGGATAGGTAACCCGTTACGGCATAAGAAAGATTCACCGAATGAACTGCTGATGTTAGATCCTTGCCAGGTAGCAACAGTGTGTGACAGGTTGATACCGCCTTGTCCCAGGTTGTAATCATACTTTTTGTAGAAGATGAACTCCTTATTAGTGCTCTTTCCCTTACCTTTGAAGTTAGGGACATTTTCTGCTCCATCATCAATGTTGAACAAATAGAAGTAGCTCAAAGAGTCACATTCGTTCCATAGTTGGAAAGTTCCTGTTTCTGCTTCAGTAATAACTTCACCTGAAAGTTTTTTAGCTTCGGTCAGCATTTGATCAATAGAGTAATAGCCTTCCGGTTTTGCACTACCGGCACCTGTGTTGGCTCCGTCTCCATCCAAATTATAATCAATGCTTGGAACGTATTTTTCCCAAGTTGCTTCATAAAGTAATACTCTTGCCAAGAATGCTTTGGCGGCTTCTTTGCTCACTTTTCCTTTAGAATCTGCCGGAATATCCTTTTCTTTAGGAAGTAAGGAAATGGCTTGTTGCAAATCGGAAATAATGAAGTGTGCCACTTCGTAACGACTGTTACGTACTCCTTGTAATACGGGGTCGTTGACGTCCAGTACATGGTCTGCAATGGGTACGCCACCAAAGATTCTCAGTAAATAGAAATGTTGCCAGGCACGGAAGAAATAGGCAGTTCCGATAGGTTGTGCGATAGCATCCTTGTCGCCGAAGTCTTCTGCTTTCTTCAATAGGATATTGCAGGTGCGGATGTGTCCGTAAGGTTTATCCCATTGCCAGTTACCTTCAGGAGCGGAACCTCCACCATTGCTTCCTAAACCGGATATATCAAGATTGCGGTCCATATTATCATAATTGGCTTTACCATCCAGATTTTTCCATCCTTCCGTATTGTACAAGGCATTAGCTGCCTGTACAAAATGTTCCGGAGTCTTGAAGACGATTGCTTCAGTTCCTTGGGATAGCGGTTCTTTTTCAAGGAAGTCACTGCATGCAGACAGTGATAAGGTCAATGCCGATGCTAAGAATATTCTGTTTATTATGGTTTTCATACACGTAATTTTTTAGAGTTAGTTAGAATGTAATATCTACACCGAATGTCAACAGGCGACTGAAAGGGAATGTAGAGTTAGAGCCTTCTCCATGTTCAGGGTCGTAACCATCTTTAATTTTGGTCCATTCCCATAAATCATCACCAGAGAAATAGAATCTAAGCTTGCTAAGACCAGCTTTGGAAATCCACTGTTTGGGGAGTGAATAACCTAATACCAGTGATTTCAGACGAATGTATTTGTTATTCTGTACACTAATGTCCTTGTTTTCATAATTCCATTTGTTGAAACCTTGATCACGTGACATGATGGTGTATCTTGCATCCGGATTTTCAGGTGTCCAGGTTTTGCCTAGGAAACTACTATTTTGCATGGAGTAGTTCGTTACAAATGGAGCATACAAGTTTCCACTTCTCAAAGTAACTTGTCTACCGATTCCTTGGAAGAAAGCAGAAACATCAATACCTTTCCATTCCAGACCGGCTTTGATACTAAATGCCAAACGGGGAGCTGCATCACCTGCATAGTAAAGGTCTTCTGTAGTAATGGCACCGTCACCGTTTATATCTACTACTTTACGTGCACCAGGACGAAGGCTGCTTGTACCGGATGCTGCCGGGGCAGGAATCAAGTTGTTTGCTTTAGGACCTGTATGTGCTGCATTCCAATAATACATTTCATAGTAAGCATCTACTTCTTCCTGAGATTGGAAAATACCATCTGTCTGATAAGCATAAATTGCATTCAGTGGCTTGCCGATCAGACGGCTCGTATTTTTGCCCGGATTAGGCACATTTTCATTGTTGGTCAGTTCAAGAACTTTTGACCAAGCATCGGAGAGTGAAGCTCCTAAATTATATTTGACCTGACCGATCTGGTCATTCCAGCTAAGGGATATTTCCCAACCTTTGGCACGAAGCTTACCGTTATTTGTTTTCGGGGCACCAGCACCTAATATCGAAGGATATTCAACGCCAATAAACATACCGTCGTTGGTTTTTATAAAGTAGTCGAATGAACCTCTCAAACGGCCGTTAAGGAAGGCAAAATCAACTCCGACGTCGTGACTGTTGATGGTTTCCCAAGTACGTTGGTCGGAAGTCATTCCGTCAATCCACAAAGAAGTGTGGCTTGATGGGTTCACTCCGAAGAGAGTACCACCTGTCTTTATTCCTGAATATCGTTCATAGTTGCCTATACCTTCTACACTACCTGTCTTACCATAATTATAACGAACTTTGAAATCACTCAACCATGAAATCTCCTTGAAGAAATTTTCTCGTGAGATTCTCCAGAAACCGGAAACAGAATAGAAGTTCTTCCAACGTTGTGCTTCTGATAATTTAGAAGAACCGTCACGGCGACCTAAAACTTCTACAGAATATTTATCATCATAGATATAGTTCAGACGTCCTAAATAAGAAACGAATCCCCAGGAACTCTGTCCGCCGTATGCTTCATTATTAGTACCGCTGATCCATACATCGAGGTCAGTGAGGTCAGAGTCCGGATAAAGTGGTCCCATGTTACGCTTTCCACCAATTTTCTTGGAAGTTTCTTGTTCTGCAGTCATACCAAACATGGCTGATACACTATGAATGTTGGCAAATGTACGTTCGTAATTAGCAAAAGCACCTAAAGTTACATTTTCCCATTTCTCAATATTTTCATTCAGTGAACCAGGACCTTGTTTGTTACCTGTAGGAGTACCTGCCCAATCGTAGTATTGCACTTTATTCTTAACTTCCTGTATATTTCTCTGTACTAATTTATAGTTACCTGAAGCGGATAAAGAGAAACCTTTCAGCCATTTAGAGAAATCGTAAGTAGCTTTCATATTTCCACGGAAAGTGGTAAGGGAGTTCTTTTTCAAACCACCTTGAGTAAGGCCACCGAGAGGGTTACGGTTACCGCTGAATGTATCATAAGCATCTCCATTTTGATTGTATACAGCCCAAAACCAAGGATCTTGCCAGCTTGAGCCTACGTCAGTGGTTGGAGTTGTAATATCACGTTTGTCATAAGACATGCTTGATTCGAACTTCAAGAAGTCAGTCGCTTTATAGTCTACATTTAAACGTGCGCCATATTTCTTGTCGCCATCTTCTGCAACTTTCAACTGTGAGTTGTTGGCAGAGTAACTTAAAGATGCACGATAACTGAATCTGTCATCAGCTCCCGAAATACTTACAGAATGCTTTTGTGAAGTGGCTTGGCCATACATGAAATCCTGTATATAGTTGTTAGGGTTCCAACGCTCAATTTTATCACCGTTTCGCAGTGTGAGTACTCTTCCATCTCTAAGTGCATCGAACAGGTTCTTGTTTTTATATACCGTGACCTGTCCTGTTGCCGGATCGATATCTGTCTCGTCCAATATCCAACCATTTTCCGGATCATGTACCACAGGACTACCTCCAAAGGAACCGAATATCCACCAATTGATATTTGCTTTTATATCATCAGGATTAGTCAGATTAGGATTGAGGGCAGCAGCATCGTTATATTGTGCCTGATAGAACATCTCCAGCCATTCTCTATTATTAGTAAGAGGAGCTTGAATACCATCGATTGTTCTACTTATGGAACCATTATAAGAGATTTGTGCTTTACCTTTCTTACCGCGTTTAGTATTTACCAGCACAACACCTGATGCGGAACGTGCACCGTAAATTGCAGCCGAAGCATCCTTTAATACAGAAATACTTTCGATGTCGCTGGCATCCATTGAATTCAATTCGTCCAGTGAACCGGACATACCGTCAATGATAATTAGCGGAGAAGAATTACCGTTGATGGAAATATCGCCACGAATCTTCATTGCAGCACCTTCACTACCCGGACGGGAAGAATTACGGGTGACTGTCAGACCGGGAATTTCACCTTGCAAAGCCACTGTTGCATTAGCGATACCTTTGTTGGCAAAGGCTTCATCACCTTTAATCTGACTAATGGCAGATGTCAGAGATGCTTTCTTTTGTGAACCATAACCAGTTGCTACGATTACTACTTCATCCAATAATTCTGCATCTTCCAGCAGTTTGACATTTATTACGGTTTTTCCGGCAAGAGAGATTTCCTGTGTTTTGTAACCAATAAAAGAAACCACCAGTGTGCCGCTTGCATTATTCAGAGTAAAGTTACCATCGATGTCGGTGATTGTTCCGTTATTGGCACCTTTCACTTGAACATTTGCACCAATTACCGGTTCTCCATCTTTATCTACTACTGTACCGCGTATGGTTTGTCCGGCTTGGTTTACCTCTTGCACAACTTCTGTTGCTGCCTTGATTGTATGTGCGGGAGATAATATCGTCAGGCATAAAGTAGCCGCAAATATAATTCTCTTTCTCATGATATAAATGTATTTACTTGTTTTAGTATTAGATTCATTATTCAAGACCATAAACATTCAGGTCGGAAAGCATAGCATATTTGTCGCTACCCTTATGTTCTGTACCAAAATATATTTTGATGTATCTTGCTTTCGGAGTAGATGCTAAACCAAATGATTGTGGAGCATCTTTGTTCGGATCGAATGTGAATGAACCGTGGTTAGTCCAGTTCCAGCTATCCGGATTATTTTTGTCCAGTGCATCTGCATCTGCACAAGTATAAATGATTTGCCCTTTCTGACCTTTGGCATTACCTTGGCGGCGTGTCAGCTCAACACTTGCCACAGTGACATCTTTGCCCATATCAAGGATAAACCAATGAGGATAATCACTTGCTACTTTCCAGGAAGCATGCCAATAAGTTTTCAAACTACTATCAATCATAGATATGACACGTCCGTTTTTCAGACCGTCCTGATCTCCTTCTCCTTGTGCCTCCTGAGAACTGTAACCGATGGTTCCATCGTTAGAGCCTGCATTGTAACCGGGGAATGACCAGTTGCTTCTGTCTATCTTCACAGCCTCGATAGGAGTCACCTTTAATTCTACTGCTGATGAAGCATTGTCATACTCATCTTCTGCACAAATGTTGATAATACATTCTTCACCGGCAAGAAACTGGTTTTCACCATAGGAGAGTTGTACAAGGCGCGGACCTTTTGAGTTGCCTGCAACTTCGAACTTGGTAGAACCGGATTTTTTAGAATCACTTGCTGCACGATACTCCAGTGCTATTAGAACAGTTGTATTGTAGTCGTTCTTATAATTAATAAGTACACCACCAAGGGCTGGCTCTACGGTAATGGTCTTAGCTACTTCTTGGAATGCAGGACTTTCAGGCGCTTGGGATACTTCAATAGCTCCTTCATTATTTCCCCTTACAGAACATGCAAACAGTGAGAATGTCTGTTTGTCAGTGTTTGCAAAACCTTTAATAGTGGCTGTAGCTACCTTGTTTTCATTGGCTCTCTCTTTTGAGATTAAGCTGTATCTTTTCGCTCCTTTAGAGTCAGTATACTCTATCTTGGTATACATAAAGCTTTCACTTGTTGGATTCGTCCAAGTTATATAAACTTCACCCGGACCGGCAGCAGTAGTTACGTTTGTAACTTTTGCAGGAGCCTTGTCATTAAGTGTTATTCTTCCTTCCGCGTCATCTCCACAAGAAGTGAAAATGGCAGATAGAGAACACAAAATCACCGCAGAGAGAAGAACTCTCTTTAACGGGAACTTTAGCAAATCTTTCTTCATAAACTATAAATTTAAAATTAACACTATTATTTAATCTAATTAGATGCATTGTTTGATGAATTCTCGTATCTCCTTACGGCTGGCGAACAAATGGTTCTCAACCGTACGATGGGAGATATTCAGACTCATGGAAATTTCTGAGACGGATTTATCTTGAAAGCGATTCAGTACATAGACTTTCCTGCGTTGGTCGGAAAGCATTTGTAGTTTACGCTTTTCTAAGGATAGTAAATCCTTTGCAATAATCTGACTTTCAGTTTCATTCGTGTAGGTTACTGCATGCTCATACATATAAGAGGTTATTTCCTGTTTCTTATAGTGGCGGCGTAAGTAGTCGTTCACCAGGTTGCGGGCTATGGTGTGAATGAAATATTTCACGGTGTCCGGACGAAGTATTTTCTTGTAGTCCATCAGACGCAGAAATACGTCTTGAGATAAATCTTCGGCTTCCTCTTTACTATTTATTCTATAATAGATATAGAGATAAACAGAGCGATGATAACTCGCGTAAGAGTCGGCTACTAATTGAGTGGATGTCATCGTTGGGTTTTCCATGTTTCAGACTTTGGTTACGTTTTACATTAGCGTTACGATTGCAAATATAAAAGCTAAAAAATAGAAAACATTTCTTTAGAGGGCTTAACAAATCTCACTTCATTAAGTTGGACTAAAAATAAATTAAGTAGCTAATAATTAGTAGTTTAGTAATTTGAGACTCATAGTATCAATTAATAATTTGAGACTCTTTGAAGAGTATTAGCTGAAAACTTTCATATTACTATTCTATTATCAAACTTTTAATGATTCTTTTTCTATATTCCTTCCATTTACTGTAATAAAAACCGCAATAATCTTTCAATATACAGTAAGATTATTGCGGAAAATAATAGAATATGCCTTAATACTATATAGATTACTCGTTATTCTTTCCGATACTCCGGATATATTCATTGGGAGTGATGCCGGTAGCTTTCTTGAAGTAGCGGAAAAAAGAGGCGCGTGAACTGAAACCACAAAGTTCGGCAAGTGCCCCCAGCGTATATTTGGAATATTCGTCTTCATTGATAAGACGTTTGAATTCCTCAATACGGTAGTCATTGATGTAATCGTAATAATTACGATTCAAATGTTGATTGAATAGATAGGATAGGGTATGGGCCGATCTGCCGAGCATAGTTGCCAGGTCAGCTATTTTCAAATCGGGGTTGGTGTAAGGCTTGTCACGGTGCATCAAGGCTTCCAGTTTCTCGGTCAGGTGCTGACATTCCTCTACACTTATCTTGTTGGTTTTGTATTTTACTTCAGCTGTCTTTTCTTGCTTCTCAACTTCCTGTATTTCCTTCGGCAATTGAGGTTGAATGACTTTGATTTGTTGAGCTTTCCTTTTTCGGTGATAGTAGATATAGCCGATAAAGATTAAAGCAATAGAGATAGCAATAATACTCCATGTTTCTACAGGGTAGGCAATGTGGACAGCTGTACATACTTCAGAATCAGGGTTTCCGATATAACGTAACTTAAAAAGATAGTTTCCGGATGACAAATCATAATAAGTAATTTCCGACTTTCCGGTCAGTATCTGCCAGTCTTCATCTTCACCTTTCAATTTATATTCATAAGTCATATAAGCCGGTTCGGTATAGGTAAATCCGGAGAAATGAAAAGTCAGGTTGTTTTGGGAAGATTCAAGTTGTATTTCAGGAACTTTTCCACTTTCAATAACAGGATGAAGCGATTTCTTTCCGTTGACGTAAATATCTGTAATAGTCAGCGGATAAGTGTATCTTTTCATCTGATTATTTTCCTTGAAATTCATATAAATCAGACCTTTGGAATTTCCCATCCATATATTGCCCTGCTGGTCCTGTACGGGAGGGCACAATGTGAAAATAGAACTGGGAATACCGTCTATGAAATTGTAAGGAATAAAAGTTTCTTTCTTGTCGTAGCGGTAGAGTCCGTTATTGGTTCCTATCCAGAGCCATTTTTCGTCATCTTCCAATATGAACATACCATCTTTTCCTTCCAGTTGTGTATCAGGTTGCAACCTTCTGAAACGGCTCATGGAGAGATCGGATATACACATACTGCCTTTGTCCGGCAGGAAATAAAGATTATGGTCGGAGTCTTCATATACAACTCTGATCTTTTCTTTATGAATAAAGTTTTCCGGGAAGATGTCGGTTTTCAGACTTTCGGAAGAGGGGTCCCAGATACACATGCCATTTTCCGTACAAATCCATCCTTTATGGGTGGAGTCGAAATAGATTTCGTAAACATTCCCTTCAGGTAGTTTGGAGTTGGCACTGGTGTAGTGTTTGATTCTTTTTCCATCCTTATAGCAATAGAGCCCCATTGAGGTACCTATCCACAATTGGTCTTTTGCATCAGCCTTTATACAGAAAATCTGTCCCCGCATGAAAGGTTGCGGTTCACCAGGTTCGAAGTCGTGGATAGTAAGATCAGCAGGATTGAATATGTACATGCCGCCGCCATAAGTTCCGATATAGTATTTATCCTGAAACTTGTAGATACAGAAGATCATACTGGAACGCAATTCGGGAGATTTAAAGTTTTTGAAATGCCGTTGCTCTTCGTTTATGTAGAATAAACCGTCGCGGGAGCCGATTAACTTTTCATGTTCAGTGATTGCGATACTGCGGACGGGCATATCTTTGGAGTCAAAATACGGGAGATAACTGTAAGTAGAGAAAAGTCCGCTTTGGTATAGGCTGTAATCCAGTCCCAGCTGATAGAAGCCTATCCAGATGAGGCCGTCACGATCTACCAAAAGTGAGTATACGGAGTTGGACCGGATACTTTCTTCTTTTCCCGGTTCATGGCGGAAAGAGCGTAGAAGTTTCATTTGTTGGGTCGAAATGAAATGAACCCCGTTTCCATCGGTACCCACATACAACATATCTTTACCATCACTGGATAAGGAAGATATCACATTACAGCCTACGTCGACAAAATGCTTAAACTTATGCGTCTGTATGTCAAAACAGATGATGCCTTGCCCCATTGTACCCAGGTAAATTACGTTGCCAATACGGGTGATGTTATTGTAAGAGCAAAAATGTTTGTCCTCTACTATATTATGATACGGGGTAATTTTCTTGTCAGCCAATGTTAGGGAATAAAGTCCGTCGTTGGTGGATATCCAGAGAAGACCTTCTCCACCCAGAGTGAGTCCGGTGATGACATTAGAGGCCGAAAGGACATTGGGGTCTATAAGTACTTGGTCCAGATTCCCGTTTTTATAGATAAACAGACCGGCTTCGCTACCTATATATAAAGTACCTTTTCCATCGGGTAGAAGTGTGCGGACACCGTAGTGTAATGTTTCGGCAGCAATCGGTTCGAGAATATCTTTTTCGGTATTCACCCGCCAAAGTCCCATGCCGTTTCCCATCCATATCTGGTTGCCTTCCATTTCGGCAATGGCATTGACTCGCTTGATCTTTTCATTTGCTCCCGAAATCAGGAAATGTTTCAGGCGTGTGCCGTCAAAACGTTCCAAAGAATTGCCGGTACCTATCCAAACATAACCAATGGAATCTTTATAAAGTGCATTCACTACTAAGTCGGACAGTCCTTCGGTGACGGACAGTCCCCGGAATACAGAGGGGAGGGAATAGCCCGGCAGGAAGCTAAACAGTAGGAATAACAGGATGATATATTTTGATATGTTTTTCACTATATATTATATTTCGTTTCTATGTATTATGTTTCTGCAAGCAAATATAAGGAAAAAGAACGAAAACGTTTAGGTTTAGAATGATAATTCAGAGGACGGAAATCCTCTGCCGATCTGTTGGTTTATGACCAAGTCCACACCAAGCCCGTACCAAGTCCCTGTCAAGTCCGTACCTTCTCCTTGGCTATAGACACGGAGATGATACGGACTTGACAAGGTTTCGATAGGAAGTTGATATAACCTTGATGCTTTTGCTATTTCTTTTTCTAATTATATAATACAATCAATTAATCATTAAATAAAATTCTACTTCAATATCTTTTCCTCTGTATTGGCTTTTAGCTTGTACGTTTTCTTTTGAATACTGACGGTGCAATCAGTCGATGCAGTATAGTACCATGCCCCTTTTTTGAATTCCAGTAATATCTCTGCGGGAGTTTCCGCCTTGATAACTACATTCGGGGTACTTAGCAAAGTGCCATGTCCTAAAAAGAAGGTACAGTCATCGCCCTTTCTATTTCCCCATAAAGCATAGGTGGCTTGTGCACTCATTTTTCCACTGGTGCAGATATCCGTGGGGGTATCTGATGACAGGATATAATCTATACGTCCATCTTTCTGTACAACACATATGCTGGTGGCACTGTTTTCCGTTTTACTTTTTACTTCGGGGAAGCTTACTTCAGCAATGCAACCGGGTTCTTTTACGGATGAGGGCTCATAGATAGCGACGAACGGTCGGTTCCAGGCTTCTCCTTTCTGGCGGGCTACAAATGTCAGGGTAGGCTGTTCTTTTATATTATATGGCATCCCCGGGGTACGGCTCAAACCTTCCGTCATGGGAGACAGGGCGGTGAAAACTTCCCGATCTGTTTCTCCTTTCATCCACAAGTTCATTGAAATGTCATCCTTGTCGGGCATGGCAATGGTAAATGTAGCTTTTATATCTTTGTCGGTAGTAGCTGACTTTTTATCATAGATATAAGAATAAGCATAAAGGTGAGCACCGGCAAAGGCCAGTTCTTCGGTGGGTTGCAAATTCAAGTCTGTACCGTCTGTGCCTGTCAGTGTTAGGGTTTGCCCCAGATTATGATAGAAATAATCATGCATTTTATCACCACCACGTTCTTTCCGGCTGCGGAAGATATCTACATAGTAACCGGTTTCCGGACCGGTAGTGACGATACTCATCATGCGGGTCTGGTCGGCACGGCTTTCCGGTTCACGGAAAGAAACATCGCTATAGGTTACGGAAGTGAAAGCTTTTCCCGGTTCGGAAGAAACAGGGAAACTGGATTTAAGATCAAAGGAGTGATTACTTTTCATAACCGGGTAACTGGAAATGCCATCCACGCAAACCGTGTTATGACTGGGAAATTGAGAGTAATATTCCAGATAATCCAGTCCGCTGTATAAGTAAAGGCCGATTCCGGCATCGGGAGCCAGAACATATCCCTTACCATAAAGTTCCATGGATATGCCATTGGCATGCATGTGGTTTCCTTCACTGGCATTCAGAGATATCATAAGGCTGTTACGGGGATTCATTCCGTTTCGTTGTACCAACCAGGAAACGTTCGGTGCATAGAAGAAGGGAGAAACATATTGTTCTATTTTTCCAGCTTCGATATTGGGATTCAGTTCCAATGGCTTTTCATCAAAGAAAGAATTGATAGAAACGGGGACACTTTTTTTATTGTCTTTGGTTTTTCCCGCATCAGGATGGAAGCATTTCAGCATGGCAGTGAAATATTCTTCTTGCTCTTTCTTGCCGTTGTGCTGCGCGTTTCGTATCATGCGGGATATAGGATTGGTGTTCAGATATCCCGGGTGGGTATCACCGAAACCACAGATCATCCGGTTGGGGAACAAATATTGCGGAGTAGCGACTACCGCTTTAGAAAGAACCGGCATTGCTTTCACCAAATCATAATTCAGATTCCGGTCAAAGAGAGTAGCAAAACTGGTGTAGTCATTCAGCACTACATTGCTGTAGCCGGGACATTCGGCCCAGATACCTGTCTTCGGATCGAAGCCATAATCGGCTAATTTAGTCAGACTCCATTGGCGGATACTGGAACGGTTGAGTACATAATCAATGTAATATTCGCGCCCTTTACCATCGGCATATTGCTTATTGTTTTCCAGTATCATACCGATATTCATGACATAGCGAGCCTGCATCAGGTTCCAGTTATTGTGAGGAACACCATTTGCAATGATATTGTCCGCCCATTTCTTGAAAGCTCCTGCGTATATATCCATCTTGTCGGTATGCCGGGTATTCAGGTAGTCATACAGGAAATCGTAAAGGGGAACGATATCATAAAGAATATCTTCGTGGATAACCTCGAAAGAACTCATTCCTACCAGCGTTTGCTGATGGCCGTGGTTGAGGTCGATAGGAACATTCCGGTAATAGATACCGGTCATATAGGTATCGAATACTCCGGCGGCAAGTTTTGCATATCTTTCTTCTCCGGTAAGCCAGTAAAGGAAGGCGGCATCACGGGCGATACCCATGATTTCACGGTTCAGGCTTTCAATGTTGCGACCGGTTTTAGATGGATGTACACTCTCCATAGGGCGGCCGGGCAGGGCATTGTTACAAAATGTCACATTTCCTTCAGCATCGTCATCGTAAGGCACTACATCTTCCAGACGGGGACGTCCGTGGGTGGCGAATGTGCCGCGCGTACCGGTATAGCGAACGGTGGGTGCCGGTGCTTTTTCGCCTCCGGCATGGTCGAAGGTTTCACCTTTTATATATACATCCGTAGCATGAGACTTCCAATACATGGCAAGGCGCGAAAGTAACCAGTCCGGTTGGGCGTCTGTCAGGTTAGCATAAAGATCGGTTCGCCTTTTCAATTTCTCAAATACGTCTTTTGCCCAATCTTCTTTTTCTATCAGATTCAGGGTTTCACTCTTACCGTTGCTATCTGTCAGGTAACGCGGATGGCTGTTCGGCAATTGCTGCTGGAAGGCGATTGCCGCCTCCTGAGCTTGTAATATCCCTGAAAAGAGAAGACATATCAATAAACTAAGTGCTTTCATATTTTATCAATAACATTAGGTGTTTAAAGAATATACGGATGAGGGTGGATAATCACTCAACTGAATTCTTCAAAGATAGCGCAAGACTGTGTAAAATATGTAATCATTATTACACTTTTTTAAAAATAAAGCCCCTACTTTTGTGAAAAATACTATTTCCTATGAAGAAATTGTCATTTATAAACAGGTTTTTACCTTCGTACAAATGGAAAGTGGCTGCGATAATAATCTGCGGTGTTGTGGTAGGCGGGGGAGGCTTGTTCATGTATTTGCTGCGGGCGCATACCTACTTGGGGGATGAGCCGTCAGCGTGCGTGAACTGTCATATTATGGCACCTTACTATGCTACATGGTTCCACAGTTCACATAGTCGGGATGCCACTTGTAATGATTGTCATGTTCCTCATGAGAATGCCGTTAAGAAATGGACATTCAAAGGGATGGACGGTATGAAGCATGTAGCTGCTTTTTTGACAAAGAGCGAGCCGCAGGTTATCAGGGCGCATGAAGCCAGTTCAGAGGTGATTATGAACAACTGTATTCGTTGCCATACGCAGTTGAATACGGAGTTTGTGAAAACTGGGAAAATAGATTATATGATGTCTCAGGTAGGCGAGGGTAAGGCTTGCTGGGATTGTCACCGGGATGTGCCGCATGGTGGAAGCAATTCGTTGTCATCTACTCCCAATGCACTGGTACCTTATCCCGAATCGCCCGTTCCGGACTGGCTGCAAAAGATGCTTAAGAAATAATGAAATAAAATCAATATACTTATGGAAAAGAAATTGAAATCATGGCAAGGCTGGCTGCTGTTCGGTGGTTCGATGGTAGTCGTGTTTGTATTAGGATTATGTGTTTCCGCACTGATGGAGAGGCGGGCGGAATTAGAAAGCGTGTTCAATAACCGCAGGACTGTTATTACAGGCATTGAAGCCCGTAATGAAGTGTTCAAAAGTGATTTTCCCCGTGAATATCAGACTTGGACGGAAACAGCGAAGACGGATTTCCAGAGTGAATTCAACGGAAACATTGCAGTCGATGTATTGGAGCAACGTCCTGAAATGGTAGTTCTGTGGGCAGGATATGCTTTCTCAAAGGACTATTCGACTCCGCGTGGCCATATGCATGCGATAGAGGATATTACGGCAAGTCTTCGTACGGGTGCACCTGCTACTCCCGAAGATGGCCCGCAACCGTCTACCTGCTGGACATGTAAGAGTCCGGATGTTCCCCGTATGATGGAGGCTATCGGTGTGGATGCATTCTATAATAATAAGTGGGGAGCAATGGGTGATGAGATTGTAAATCCTATCGGATGTGCCGATTGCCACGAACCGGAAAATATGAACCTGCACATTAGCCGTCCGGCATTGATCGAGGCTTTTGCACGCCAGGGTAAGGATATTACGAAAGCTACTCCGCAGGAAATGCGCTCGCTGGTTTGTGCGCAGTGCCACGTGGAATATTACTTCAAAGGTGATGGTAAGTACCTGACTTTCCCTTGGGATAAAGGCTTTACTGTGGAAGATATGGAGGCTTATTATGATAATGAAGGTTTCTATGACTATATTCATAAACTGAGCCGTGCTCCGATATTGAAAGCGCAGCATCCTGATTATGAAATCTGTCAGATGGGTATTCACGGTCAGAGAGGTGTGTCATGTGCAGATTGCCACATGCCTTATAAGAGCGAAGGTGGTGTGAAATTCAGCGATCACCATATTCAAAGTCCGCTGGCGATGATAGACCGTACTTGTCAGACTTGCCATCGCGAAAGTGAAGCAACATTGCGTAACAATGTGTACGAACGCCAACGTAAGGCTAACGAAATACGTAACCGTTTGGAACAGGAACTTGCCAAGGCTCATATCGAGGCTAAGTTTGCATGGGACAAGGGTGCTACGGAAGATCAGATGAAAGATGTACTTGCCCTTATCCGTCAGGCGCAGTGGCGTTGGGATTTCGGTGTGGCTTCTCACGGTGGTTCTTTCCATGCTCCGCAGGAAATCCAACGTATCCTTTCACATGGACTGGATAAGGCTATGCAGGCTCGTCTGGCTGTATCAAGAGTATTGGCTAAGCATGGTTTTACAGATGATGTACCGATGCCGGATATTTCAACCAAAGAGAAAGCGCAACAATACATTGGTCTCGACATGGATGCGGAAAGAGCTGCTAAAGAGAAATTCTTGAAAACAACTGTACCTGCGTGGCTGGAAAAAGCGAAAGCTAACGGTCGCCTGGCCCAGAAATAAAACAGAGATATGTGGATCAGACCGTGGGGATTTAAAGAAGGATGCCTGATAGGCGCAGGACTGTTGGTGACGGGATGGCTGCTACAGATTACAATCGGTGAAATAGATTGGAGTCTGTTTGCCTATCCGGTGAACATCATTGTTCTGGTTTTATATATAGCCGGAATAGTTGCCATGCATTGCCTGCGCAAACGTGTCTATTTCTTCGGTTGGATGAGTCATTATACATCAGCTGTCTCTTCTCTTTTATGGGTGGCGGGCATTACTGTGGTGATGGGACTTATCCGTCAGCTCCCTTCCGGTCATCCGGCAGATATGCTTGGCTTTTCGCGAATGCTTTCAGCATGGCCTTTTGTATTGCTTTATATCTGGATGGTGACTGTGCTGGGGTTGACCACGCTTCGTGCCGGATTTCCATTCAGATGGAAGAAGCTTGCTTTCCTTTTGAATCATGCCGGGCTGTTCATTGCCTTGATTACGGCAACCTTGGGAAATGCCGATATGCAGCGGCTGAAAATGACTACCCGGATAGATAATGCCGAATGGCGTGCAATGGATGAGCACGGTAAATTGATAGAACTTCCGCTGGCCATTGAACTAAAAGACTTCACGATTGACGAGTATCCTCCGAAACTGATGCTGATTGATAATGAAACAGGACGTACATTACCTGAGAAAGCACCGGAACATTTGTTGCTGGAAGAAGGTGTAACGGATGGGCAACTGTCCGATTGGCTGGTGACTATCCGGCAAACGATTCCCTGGGCGGCTTCTGTGGCTACGGAAGATACGGTGAAGTTTACCGAATTCCATTCGATGGGAGCCACATATGCCGTTTATTTGCAGGCTATCAATCAAAAGACGAAAACTGCAAAGGAGGGCTGGGTAAGTTGCGGTAGTTTTATTTTCCCATATAAAGCATTGCGTCTGGATTCGTTGACAAGCCTTATCATGCCGGAACGCGAGCCGCAGCGTTTTGCTTCTACAGTGAAAGTTTACACGGAAGACGGCAAACAGGTGGAAGATACGATTGCAGTGAATCATCCTCTGAATGTGGCCGGATGGAATATTTATCAATTGAGTTATGATGATACGAAAGGGCGTTGGAGCGATATCAGTGTGTTTGAACTGGTACGTGATCCGTGGTTGCCTGCTGTCTATACGGGTATTATCATGATGGTGCTAGGAGCTATCTGTCTGTTTGTTAACGCACAAAAAAGAAAAGAGGAGGACGCTGAATGACGTGGGATTATTTTGTACCGTTTTCAATTGCCGCCCTGCACTTCTGGGGATTCGGTGCCTTTGCCGCCTGGCGCGGAAGAAAACCGTATGTTGTTGGCGGGCTTACCTTGACAGGACTTGCTATCTTCTTTTGCTTTATTGTGGGAATGTGGATTTCTCTGGAGCGTCCGCCTATGCGGACCATGGGAGAGACTCGCCTGTGGTACTCTTTCTTTCTTCCACTGGCAGGACTCATCACATACAGCCGTTGGAGGTATAAGTGGATACTCAGTTTCAGTTTTATTCTGTCACTGGTATTTATCTGCATCAATATCTTCAAACCGGAAATACATAACAAAACTTTGATGCCGGCTTTACAAAGCCCGTGGTTTACGCCGCATGTCATCGTATATATGTTTGCCTATGCTATGCTGGGTGCGGCTACCGTGATGGCTATTTATCTGCTTTGGTTCAAGAAGAAGCCGATTGACAGCCGGGAGATGGACCTATGCGATAATCTGACTTATGTAGGATTGGCATTCATGACATTAGGCATGCTGTCGGGGGCTGTATGGGCAAAAGAGGCGTGGGGACATTACTGGTCGTGGGACCCGAAAGAGACATGGGCGGCCGCTACGTGGTTCTCCTATCTGATTTATATACATTTCCGCCTTGGAAAACCTTTGTTACATCGTAAGGCCTTAATTTTACTTCTGATATCATTTGTTTTGCTGCAAATGTGCTGGTACGGCATAAACTATCTGCCCTCTGCACAGGGAGTCAGCATTCATACGTATAATTTAAACTGATAATCATTATGAAAACTACTTATTGGGCAATGCTTCTCATGCTTTTGCCAAGCATGGCGTATACGCAAACAACAGAAAAAGAGAATGAATTTACAATGTCCATCCAGATCAGACCTCGTGCAGAATATCGTAATGGTGCTCTGATGCCCCGTAACGAAGGAGAGGAACCTGCAGGATTTATCAATAACCGTGCACGACTTTCTATGGAGTACAAGCGTTCTGATTTGCAAATGAAAATCTCGGCTCAGCATGTGGGGGTATGGGGACAAGATCCGCAGATTGACAAGAATGGACGTTTCATTATGAATGAGGCATGGGCTAAACTGAATTTCGGTAAAAACTTCTTTGCACAATTAGGTCGTCAGACCCTTTCGTACGATGACGAACGCATTTTGGGCGGACTGGATTGGAACATAGCCGGACGCTATCATGATGCATTGAAACTGGGATATGCCGACAAGAATAATCAACTGCATCTTATCCTCGCTTTCAACCAGAATGACGAGACTAAGATAGGTGGTACCTATTACGTGCAGGCCGGAGCACAACCTTACAAAAATATGCAGACATTCTGGTATCACTATAAATCTGATTATACTCCCTTTGATGCATCCTTACTATTCATGAATCTGGGACTGGAGACCGGAGATGCAGCAACAAAAGAATCCCATACCCGCTATCTGCAAACGATGGGTACTTATATTACTTATAAGGATAATGGCTGGAATGTGGACGGTGCTTTCTACTACCAGATGGGGAAGAACCTGAATGCAGAAAAGGTATCTGCCTTTATGGCAAGCCTGCAGGCCGCTTATGCCATTGACAAGACCTGGACCGTAGTGGCAAGTGCCGATTATCTAAGCGGAGACAGCGGTGACAGTGACAAGTACAAGGCATTCAATGTTCTGTATGGCACACATCACAAGTTCTACGGAGCTATGGATTATTTCTACGCATCTGACTTTAAAAACGGATATGCTCCCGGGTTGTTTGATAAACGTCTGGGTGTACGTTTCCGTGCTTCCGATAAGGTGGATATGGACTTGAACTACCACCATTTCTCAACAGCGGCGAAATTGCCGAATCTGAAGAAAGCATTAGGTTCGGAAGTCGATTACCAGATTAACTGGTCGGTGATGAAAGATGTGAAACTCTCTGCCGGATATTCCTTCATGCGCGGAACGGAAACCATGGATGTCGTGAAAGGCGGTAATCACAAAAGCTGGCAAGACTGGGGATGGGTTTCAGTAAATATCAATCCGAGAGTATTGTTTGTGAAGTGGTAAAGATAGATAAAAGAGAATACGTATGGGGGAACTTCCTCATACGTATTTTTCTAATGATGGTTCGTCCAGAACACGGACTGTCTTTCCGTCCATCTCTATAATTCCTTCCTTTATCATTTTATTAATTTCCTTCGATAGTGCAGGGCGGGTTACATTCAGATATTCGGCAAGGGTTGCCTGATTGTGAATGATGTTGACCGTTGAAGAATTCTTTTTCTTGTGTTCCAGCAAGTAGACAACGAAACGTTCGCGCACTGTTTTTCGTGATAGGGTTTTCAGGCGGGATACTGTGCAGACATTACAATTGCCAGTGATGCAAAGAAAGTTGTGTAATATTTTAGGTTCCTCGCTGATAAGCTTAAACATGGACTCTTTACTGGCGGTGAGTAGGGTACTGTCTTCCATGGCGGTAAAGGTTGCCGGCAGCACTCCGTCTGAACTGAATAAATGAGGAGTGGCGAATGCACGTGCCGCAACGATATATTCTATCATGACTTCATTTCCCAATCCGTCAATAATATCTACCCGTAGTTTCCCTTCCAATAATACATATAATTTCTTGCAGAGTGTTCCCTGGGTGGCAATGATATCTTTTTTGTCGACCGAGTACAGGGAGATATCTAACCTGTCGAGCAATGAATGCTTGATGTTAAGGGGAAGGTCACGAAACAGCGGAATCTGGAAAAGTAATTCCTGATGTTTGTCGGTTAATGTTATTTTCCTCATTATATTAGGTAGTTGGTTGTACAAAGATACGATGAAAAAGTAGAATTAAAAGTATTTCTTCGAATTCTCCTCGTCAATAAACATTTCTTTTCCTTCTATTTGTATGCAGCCCTCATTGCTCAGTTCAGATATGGCACGTGCCAGTGACGGACGAGCTACCCCAAGTATATGTGCCACTTCCTGTTGGGAACCAATGCCTCCATGCATCTTTACATAATTAAGCAATCTGGATTTCAGGCTTTGTAAGGCAAACTCGTTCAGTTTCTTGGATAGAAACAAGCTCCGGTCGGAAATCAACTTCAGGAAATTCTGCATGATGACCGGGTACTGGTGCATGAACTCTAGAAAAGCATCCTTATTCAGAATCAATACTTCCGAAGTTTCCAGGGTTTCGATATTCACCGGGAAACGGTTTTCGGAGGCGAAGATGAAAGCCGGTGCAAGGAGTTTCGGAGCACGGAGAGTCTCTATGGTGAGTTGTTTTCCTTCTGCACTGACCATTTGCGTACGCACTGTTCCATTGCACAGAATATAGAGAGAACGGTAAATATCTCCCTGCATGGCGATAAACTCTCCCGGTTTATAAGATTTAAGGGTATGTTGGTGCAACAGAACGAACTTTAACAGCGTTTCTTCTGTTATGCCTCGAAATAATGGCATCTGTAATAATATATGTGGTTCCATTCTTTTTTAAGTTTTTTGTGATTAGGTGTAACATACGTGACAATTTACCTGCTATAAACTCTCCATCTTTGCACAAAGATAATGCAAATCGAATGCAGAACTTTCATGCTTGCATGAAAAAGTTATGCTGAGATGCAGCTTATCTTATCCAAAGATAATGCAAATGTATTTTATAGATGCCCGATTACAATTAATTTATAGTATGGTAAATGATAATTTATCGGTGGGAATGGCTGAGACCAAGACAGGCTGAAAGCCTGATATTACATAGCGTAGGGCAACGCCCTACGTGATTATGTATATCTCTATTTAAGCCCTGAAAGGGCGCAATTAAGCATCAACCTTTATATCGCCCTTTCAGGGCTCAGAAATGGGGATGCACATTACGTAGGGCGATGCCCTACGCTATATAATGCAAGCCTTTCAGGCTTAAAATTCAGCCCGCTAACTTATCATTTATAGAATCTAAAACATAAATATAAATCATATGAATTTAGCTAAATATGCATTAGACAACACCAAGATTGTCTATTTCTTCCTGGCTGTGTTGCTAATCGGCGGTATACTATCATTCGGCCGGTTGGGAAAGAAAGAGGATGCACCCTTCGTCATCAAGTCAGCGGTCATTATGACCCGCTACCCGGGGGCAGAACCAGCAGAAGTAGAACGACTGATCACCGAACCGATCTCCCGCGAGATACAGTCGATGAGTGGTGTATATAAAATTAAATCGGAGTCCATGTACGGACTATCCAAGATAACATTTGAGCTTCAACCTTCCCTTTCCGCAGAATCCATTCCGCAGAAGTGGGACGAATTGCGCCGCAAGGTGCTCAACATACAACCGCAACTACCCGCCGGTGCTTCCGTTCCCACGGTATCGGACGATTTCGGCGATGTATTCGGTATATACTATGGCTTGGTAGGCAATGACGGTTTCTCTTACGAAGAAATGCGCAACTGGGCAGAACGTATCAAAACCCAGGTTATCACTGCCGACGGGGTAATGAAAGTAGCCTTGTTCGGTACACAAACCGAGGTGGTGAATATCTATATATCCGCCAATAAACTGGCCGGTATGGGTATAGATCCGAAGCAAGTAGCAAGCCTGTTACAATCGCAAAACCAGATTATCAATACAGGTGAAATCAATGCCGGTGAACAACAACTGCGCATTGTAGCCAACGGAACCTATACCACCGTTAATGACATCCGGAACCAAGTGATTACCACTCCGGGCGGACAGGTGAAACTGGGCGATATTGCCGTCATTGAAAAAGGATACATGGACCCTCCCGGCAACATCATGCACGTCAACGGAAAGCGTGCCATAGGTATCGGTGTTTCCACCGACCCGACAAAAGATGTAGTGAAGACTGGAGAACTGGTAGACCATAAACTGGCTGAACTTCTTCCCCTTATTCCGGTAGGGTTGGAATTGGAAAGTCTGTATCCGGAAAATGTCATAGCTCAGGAAGCAAATAATGGTTTCATCATTAACCTGATAGAATCCCTCCTCATTGTAATCGTTATCATCATGCTGGTGATGGGGCTGCGTGCAGGTATACTTATCGGCAGTTCGTTGATATTCACCATTGGCGGTACGCTGCTCATCATGTCTTTCATGGGAGTAGGATTGAACCGTACTTCACTGGCAGGTTTCATCATTGCCATGGGTATGCTGGTGGATAATGCTATCGTAGTGACAGACAATGCACAAATAGCCATTGCCCGAGGTATAGACCGGCGAAAAGCACTGATAGATGGAGCTACCGGGCCACAATGGGGATTACTTGGTGCTACGTTCATCGCTATTTGTTCATTCCTGCCGTTGTACCTCGCCCCTTCTGCCGTAGCGGAAATCGTAAAACCCCTGTTTGTCGTACTTGCCATTTCTTTGGGATTAAGCTGGATACTGGCACTCACACAAACCACCACTTTCGGTAACTTTATTCTGAAAGCCAAATCCGGCGATACCAATAAAGACCCGTATGATAAACCTTTCTATCACAAGTTCGCCTCTATCCTCGGAGTACTTATCAAGAAGAAGACTCTAACACTGGGTAGTATGGTAGTCCTGTTTATCATCTCACTGGTCATCATGGGAATGATGCCTCAAAACTTCTTCCCTTCACTGGATAAGCCCTATTTCCGTGCCGATATATTCTACCCGGACGGTTACAGCATCCGTGACGTGGAAAAGGAAATGAAACAGGTGGAAGCACACCTCCTGCAACAACCGGAAGTGAAACGAATATCCACCACATTCGGAAGTACGCCGTTACGTTACTATCTGGCATCTACTTCCGTCGGTCCCAAGCCCAACTTTGCTAATATACTTATCGAACTGACCGACAGTAAATATACAAAGGAATACGAAGAGAACTTCGACCAGTATATGAAGGCAAACTATCCGAATGCCATAACCCGTACCACTTTGTTTAAGCTATCGCCTGCGGTAGATGCCGCCATTGAAATCGGCTTTATCGGTAATAATGTCGATTCACTGGTGATGCTGACCAACAAAGTTCTGGAAATCATGCATCGGGATGATGATCTCATCAACGTACGCAATTCATGGGGGAATAAGATTCCTGTATGGAAACCCGTTTACAGTCCGGAACGTGCCCAACCGTTAGGTGTCTCCCGGCAAAGTATGGCACAGAGTATTCAGATCGGTACAAGCGGTATGACATTAGGCGAATATCGTGAAGGCGATCAGGTGTTGCCCATCCTGCTAAAGGATAACACGGTCGATTCTTTCCGCATCAACGACCTGCGTACACTACCCGTATTCGGTACAACACAGGAAACCACTACCCTGGAACAAGTAGTCAGTGAATTTGATTTCCAATATAAGTTCTCGAATGTGAAAGACTATAACCGTCAGATGGTAATGATGGCGCAAAGCCGATCCACGCCGGGGAGTAAATGCCATAGCAGCATTCAATAAGATATGGAAAGAAGTACAAGAAGAAATTCAGGTACCGGAAGGATACACCATGAAGTATTTTGGTGAACAGGAAAGTCAGGCAGAAAGTAATGCAGCATTGGCAGCTAATATGCCATTGACGTTTTTCTTAATGTTCATTACTCTGTTGTTTCTATTCAGGACCTACCGCAAGCCAATTGTCATCCTATTGATGTTGCCGCTTATCTTTATCGGCATCGTACTGGGATTAATCTTGCTTGGTAAATCATTCGACTTTTTCTCTGTTCTCGGTCTACTGGGATTGATTGGTATGAATATCAAAAATGCAATTGTATTGGTCGACCAGATCGATATAGAAGCTGCTTCCGGAAAAGCCCCCCTAAATGCGGTAATCAGTGCTACAACCAGCCGTATCATACCTGTAGCCATGGCGTCCGGAACTACGATTCTGGGTATGTTGCCGTTGCTATTCGACGCTATGTTCGGTGGTATGGCGGCAACCATCATGGGTGGTCTGCTGGTAGCCTCAGCATTGACGCTGTTCGTGCTTCCGGTTGCATATTGCGCGATACATAAGATCAAAGGATAAACTAAGTGATAAGATACGAGCTACAAGCTACAAGTGCCTTTCGGCATGATAACTGTCATTTATCCGTAAATATATAAAAAGAAGAAATACAAGTAATCATGAAGAAGAAGATATTTATAATCACCCTACTCTGTTGCTTCGGCCTGAAAGCCGGAGCACAGCAGTACTTAAGTCGCGAAGCATATCGTGACAAAGTAGAAGCCTACAGCCAGGTGTTGAAACAGCAGCGCCTGAAAACCATGGCAAGCACCGAAGCGCGAAAAATAGCAAATACCGGTTTCTTGCCACAAATAGACATCACTGCCGAAGGTACCGCCAACCTCAACCACCTGGATAAGTGGAACAGTCCGAAAGGTGAATACCGCCCCTACACCTATCAGGCACTTGCAACTTTGGCACAGCCCCTCTATACGGGTGGTTCTCTAATAGCTCAGAAGCGCATGGCACAGGCTGACGAAGAGTTAAGCCAACTCACTACTGAACTAACTCTCGACCAAATTCATTATCAAAGCGATGCCGTTTACTGGAATGCCTCAGCCGCCTATGCCAGTCTTGAGGTTGCTGCTACATTTCAGGATATCATAAAGAAGCAGCACGATATTATTCAGGATCGTTTCACCGATGGCGCTATCAGCCGTACAGACCTGCTGATGATTTCCACCCGCCAGAAAGAAGCTGAATTGCAGTATATCAAGGCCCGCCAGAACTATACCCTTGCTCTGCAACAACTGAACATTCTGATGGGAGTAGCCCCCAATACCCCTGTAGATAGCCTAAGTGAAATCAGTATAGCCAGTGAACCCGTCGACATTCTTGGACTTGACGATGTACTCCCACGCCGTGCCGATTATGCCAGCACAACGGTAAACATTGTCCGGAGTGAAGCACAACGCCATGCCGCCCTCAGCAAGTACAATCCTCAGGTAAGCATGTTCCTTGCCACAGGTTGGGATACCGGTATCACGTACATGGGACAGGAAATCCCCCATACGCCTGTAGCCGGAGTAAACGTTAGTATCCCCATCTTCCGTTGGGGGGCGCGTTTCAAGACAAACCGGCAACAGAAAGCATTCATTGGTATCCAGAAGCTGCAACAAAGTTATATCACTGATAATATTCTTGAAGAACTCTCCGCCGCCACTACAAAACTGACGGAAACAGAGCAACAAGTAAAGACAGCAAAAGAAAATATGGCTCTTGCCGAAGAGAACCTGGACCTTGTCACTTTCTCTTATAATGAAGGAAAATCCAGTATGGCAGATGTATTGTCCGCACAATTGTCGTGGACACAGGCACATACGAACCTGATCAATGCGCATCTGGCAGAGAAAATGGCAGTGGCAGAATACAGGAAGGTGATTAGTGAATAAGAAATCCCATAAAAGCTAAATTAACCTCATTATAGCAGACCATATATATGCAAAACGTCCGCAAAATGCATTTCTATATGTATCTTGCGGACGCTATTTTTATTTGAGGAATGAAGAACTTTACGATATTATTCCTTACTCACCTTTTCATATGGAACAGATTCCTCGCATAATATTTGTGTCAATCTTTCCGGATTCCGTTGACAACTCCATACTGCAGCAATATATATCACTTCATTTTCTAAATAGTAAATGAGTTCAAAGTTTTTATGCACCACATATGAACGATAACTATGCATTTTCCCCATCAACCGATAATCAACTTTCCCTGCCTTAGGAAACGTCAACAACACATCTGCACCGTCCAATATCTCATTATATATTCTCAAAGCCCCCTGCGAGTTCCATTGCGAATAATAATAATATAAGGTTTCCAAATCTTCGGCAGCCTCTTCCGACCATTCTAATCGCATAGCGGATGGCGTTTACGTAATTCCTCCGTCGTATAGGTTCTCCCTGCACGAATAGAGTCCTCCGATAGTTCGAGCCGTTCTTCCAACTCTTCTATTGTATAGTTGCAAGGCATTTTACTTCGTTGCATCTTAATGCTACGAAGCGCACGAAGTGCCTGTTGCATCATGGCCTCATCATTTACAAGGCTCATGGCTTCATTGATGTAAGCCTCTTTCAGTTCTTGTCTTATCATAGAAATAACATTTATAGTTCCAACTATGCAAAGTTACTTATTCTCCCATAAAAATCCCCCTCACTATTCATTTTTTTGAATAGTAAGGGGGAATAAATATATTTAAGCCTACCTTATCCCAAGAACGAGATCAGCACACCCGCAGCCACCGCCGAACCGATAACACCGGAGATATTACTGGACATGCAGTAATTCAACACATGGTTCTTCGGATCATACTTCGTAGCAATCTCATTGCACACACGGCTTGCCATAGGCACAGCGCTCAGTCCTGTTGCACCGATCAGCGGATTGATCTTCTTCTTGCTGAACAGGTTGAACAGCTTCACAAAGAAGATACCACCTGAAATAGAAAGTGCAAATGCAAGGAAACCACCCACTACAATGCCGATAGTCGTCCAGTTCAGGAACGCTTCACTCGTCATTGTGGCACCTACACTCAATCCTAAGAAAATAGTTGCCGCATTCATAATACTGTTCGCTGCCGCATCGAATAAACGACTGGTATCCGTACCGATTTCTTTTATCAAGTTACCGAACATCAACATACCAATCAAAGGCACTGCCGTCGGCACAAAGAGAGCAACGACCGTGGTTACTGCAATCGGGAAAATAATCTTCAGTACACGCAGGTTCTTGATTTCGGTTTTCGAAGGATAGAGTTTCTCTTGCTCCTTCATATTGATCATCAATTCCTTCTTCGAACAGAGTAATTTCACCACTAACGGAATAATTACCGGTACCAATGCCATGTAGGAATATGCTGCAATAGCAATCGGACCCAGCAAATGCGGAGCCAACTTGATAGTGGTAAAGATAGCCGTAGGACCATCGGCACCACCGATAATACCCAATGCAGCCGCTTCTTGCGGTGTGAAACCAATCAACACAGCCACCAACAATACAGTAAAGATACCCAATTGCGCTGCCGCCCCAAAGATAGAGAGACGCAGGTTACGAAGCATCGGTCCGAAGTCGGTTAAAGCACCCACACCCATGAAGATGATAGGCGGCAGGAAGCCCGTCTTAATCAACATATAATAGATGAAGTTCATCAGTCCCAAGTCGTGTGCAATTTCATGCAACGGCATTTCCCAAATGTTCTTCATTACTCCATTTACCAAAACCATTCCATTCTGATCTGCCTGGATGACACCCATCTCTCCACCGGGAAAGTTAGCTATGAGCACACCGAAAGCAATAGGTACCAACAGCAAAGGTTCGTAATGCTTCTTGATACCCAGATACAGCAGAATGAAAGCAATGGCATACATCACCAGAAACGACGGGTCAGCAATGATGTTGCTGAAGGCCGTCATATCGTAGAGTCTTGCAAATATTTCTTCCATCGCTGTTTATCCTATCTTCATTAATACATCATCTTCTGCAACAGAGTCACCCGAAGTAGCACAAATAGCCGTCACAGTACCGTCAAAATCAGCACGAATGGCATTGTATGTCTTCATAGCTTCAATGTAGCAAAGCAAATCACCTTTCTTCACTTTATCACCTACCTTTATCGGGGTCTCCTGGGCATTCTTCGTCAGGAAGAACTTGCCTTCCAACGGAGCAGGTACATCTTGTCCTTCACCTACGGGGGCTTCCACTTTCGCTGTAGCATCTGCTGGCAAATCAATATCACCATAAGCCACTGTCACGCGATAAGCCTGTCCATCCACCTGTACGGTAAGTGTTTTCGGTTTGGCGTCATCCAACGGAGACTTATTAAGTTCCGCCTTCCGTTTTTCCACATCTGCCAGGAAGTCTTCTTTTGCCTTGCCACTCTTGTATGCCTCATATTGCGCCGGATGCATGGCATATTCGAAGAGTTCTTCATCATCTTCACCCAAATCCCATTTGTTCTCTTTCATCATCTTACGATACTTATCGAGTGCATCCGGATAATTATCCTGTGGATTTCCGGTGAAGAACTTACGACCTTCACGTTCAGCTTTCTCTACGAGTTCAGGAGCCAATGTACCCGGCAATTTGCCTGCTTTACCCAACAGCATATCCCAGATATCATCAGCAATCATACCCCAACGTTCCTTGCCTTTTTCCATAGCAATCACGTTCATCATCGCCAGATTCTTAACATACTGGCTGAATGGAGTTACCAACGGAGGATAACCTACACGCGGCCATACATAAGCCACTTCATTAAATAGCTTAATAAGCAACTGATCCTGCGTCATAAACGGCAAATTACGTTTTGCCTTATATTTATTGATGGATTCCAGATTAGACTCCAAGTCGGCCATCAAGCTACCCATCATACCACCCGGAAGTCCCGGACCGATCAGCAGGGAGTTCATCAAGCGGTTCTTCGGACTGATATACAAACCGAGGAAGTCATCCATAAATTCCTGAATCAATGCACGCACTTTCATGTATGCTTCCATATTCACCTCAGGAACCTGGAAACCTGCATCTTTCAGCATAGCCTGCACACTCAGCAAGTCAGCGTGTCCCGTACCCCACGACAATGGTTCCATACCCACGTCAATATAATCGCAACCTGCCTCGCAAACTTCGAGGATGCTTGCCATATTGAAACCGGGACCTGCATGACTATGATATTGAATAGGAATTTCGGGGTGTGCAGCCTTGATATTGGCTACGATCTTGCCCAATGATACCGGGCGTCCGATACCTGCCATATCCTTGATACAGATTTCATCAGCACCCAGCTTAATCAGTTCCAATGCCATATTGGTGTAATACTCCACCGTATGGATGGGAGAATGAGTGATACAAAGTGAACACTGGGAAATCATTCCCGCTTCCTTTGCATAAGTGATGGAGGGAGCAATATTGCGAACATCATTCAATCCGCAGAATGTACGTGTGATATCTGTTCCCTGAACTTTCTTTACTTTATAAAACAGCTTACGCACATCGGCAGGCACGGGACTCATGCGAAGACCATTCAATGCGCGGTCCAACATATGAGTTTGTATACCGGCTTCGTGGAACGGTTTCGTCCATGCACGTACAGCTTTATTAGGATTTTCACCAAACAATAAATTTACCTGTTCAAAACCTCCGCCATTGGTTTCTACGCGGGCAAAACAGCCCATTTCAACGATAGCCGGAGCAACCTTTACCAGCTGGTCTACGCGGGGCACATATTTTCCGGCACTCTGCCACATGTCCCTGAACACCAGGCTGAACTTAATTTCCTTTTTCATACTAAATAAATAGGTGTGTGTTTTTTATTAAAGATTATCATTTTATTTTCTCGACCTTAGCTACTTTACCCTTGCCTTGTGTCACCACTGTTACAGCGGCACTGATAGCAGCCAAAATGTTTCCGGGAATTGCGGCAGGACCTTGCGCACCTTTCTTATCCGGCACCACCTCTTCAGGGGCGTACTTGTTTACCAGAAGAATAAGTCCTTTACCTAAGTAGATTACAATCAGCAGGATACAGAACACTGTTACCATACCTACCGCCATCAGCAGAAGCGCTGTGTTGAGATTTTCCATATTATAAATTATTAGTTATTCGGTCCGTTTTATCAAAAATCGTCCGAAATTACGGATTCTTAATGAAATAAAATAGAAAAATAACACTAAAAGATGCTAAAACGAAAGTTTCCATGCTTTCCCTTCAAACGGAGGGATTGCATGGAAACCATCTGTCACAAGTCATGAAATATCAGAAGTTACAAACTTGCCGGAACCGGGAGATTAGCCCAGCGGATCGTCCTCGATGCCGCCGTCGCCACTGCCACCTTGGTTGCCAGAATCGCCGCTACCACTATTGGTAGTGCCTTTACCCCACTCTTCCCAAACAATCTTCGTGTTTACCATGCTACGGGTAGTTACCTGACTGCCACTGTTACGTTCCACTTCAGGGAGGAAACGAACACGTACCCCTTTAATCAACGAGGCACTTACCTCCTCAGCCGTCGGTACCCCTCTTTTTGCGGAAGTAGCCGTATAATAGAAAGTGCCCACACCATCTATTTTCACAGTACGTCCCTGTCCCATATAACTACTTAATACCCGTCCAAGATTTTCCATCACCGCATACGTGTCGCCACGGGTTACGGTAGAGATGGCAGACAATTCATCTGCTACTTCACGGGTAGTCACCGCCTTACCCCAGGTTATAGATTGGGGATACCACAATTGGTTAATTGATTTCTTGATTCTTCTAAAAAATGCCATAATCGTAATGTTTTTAAATGATTAATTTAATAATGTATATTTTATCTCTTTTATCACACCCGAGAAGCAGAGGTTTTCATCGTGAGGCCTCAACGATTCAGCCGTCTGCTTTTCTCAAATTCGATGTTGCAAAGTTAGGGTGAGATACAAGAGAAAACAAGAAAATGGCATCTACAACCATTTCACACAAATCGTTAATAAACAACGCATTACAAAATCAGCATCTCTACGAAGGAGAAAAAGATATGAAACAGGTAAAGAAACAACATGGCGGTAATCTCTACAGAGATGATGTGTAAATTGCTGATAATGAAGGTATCGTTTTTTGTTGGTCTCTACAATATCACTATTCTATACTTGATCCCCTATATCCTCCTATTCACAAAATCTTCTATTTTTTCAGACGTTCCAATAAAAAAGTTATCCGTTCAGTGTTCTCCTATTCTGTTCAACTACTCCTACTTTACGACATTCACCCTACCATCAGAAAGTGCTTGATCCATGTGCTCATCATCAAAGTCTGTAACGTTCATACTAACTTCCAAAGTATTGCTAGGATAAGCCCCTATAATACCCCTCTATCGTAATAATCCAGACAATGATTTTAGTGAATATATCTATTATTTTAGGCTTTCTATATCATTTACGAATAGATTTAGCTTTTACAACCTTACGATAAGACTGATTTTCATCGTCTTTAAATTGAATCATTCTATATTTACTTCCACCAACATAATACTTACCTTCACCACCATATGGTCCTTCAAATGTAAATGTCACTTCAATATTATGAATTAAATTCCTCATATAGTTATTTGCTGGACGAGTACTCTTCACAAACATCATCTTAAAATCATCATACGTATATTCTACAAAATAGGCATCAGAACACGTTACATTAAGTATTCTTTTTTCCCACCCAGCCCCATCCAAAAGAGGCTCTAGCAAAACTTCCATAACAGATCCTTCAATGCCTGCAGAATTATACCCTGCAATAGTTCTTAACAATTCTTCAAAAGCATCTGTAATTGCCTGCATTTTATCAACAGTATCATAAAACAGTCTTACTTTATAATTATCCCATTTTGAAAGAACTTCGTATTTGTTAGATTGTATCCCCTTATATATCGTATTCAATTTCCTCAACTGATCAAATATAATCATTGTATTACTATGACTATCAGGAAATCTCAAAAAAGAAGCAGAAGCATCTAACAATAAATTATTTACCTTTTCTAATTCATTCAAACTTTTATCATAATCATCTTGAGAGAACGAAGGAATAGTACATATCAAGCATAAAATAAGTACATATAATCTCATATTTTTTATTTCCATAATCAACTAATTTATCTTGTTATCAAATATTTAATAAAAACATAGCCTTCCAATATATTTACTTTATAATATGAATCTATATATCGATATTTGACAAAAGCCCAATTTCCATATAGCCCATGAATTTCAACAGTATCAGAATAATTCAATTTTCCTACTATGGAAGAACCAACCGAAGGAGATAATCTCACATTCAAAACATTAGCAGATACCCATGCTCGAACATTTGATATCGCTTTTTTAGGAATAACAACCCTAGCAGAACTCCCCCTATCTTTCCGATAATTCTTCAAATAAGTATCAGGATTACCTGTAGCAACCTTTCCTGTATAAGGATTTACATTACCCGGATAACTCCAATTATTATATGGATTACCATCCGGGTTAGAACGCACATGTGGACGAACATAAGTTCCATCTTTTCGATAATATCCTTTCACACGAACTTGAGCACTACAAATCACAGATATAGTCATTATCAAAAACAGAGCAAAGAATAAATGAATCATTCGTTTTTTTACCATAGCATTTATTTTTAACACAACATTTCTTTCCATACTTCAATACACTCCAAAGGAATTAAACTACAAATCAAAAATCCTCATTATGCTCGCATAAAGAAAATTGCAACTTATACCCGACAAAAGTGCCATAGAAATCAATGAAACAATTTACTTCCTTGCTTTTGGAAATCCACTGCACCCCAATTCTATTATATTTAGCATTATTCTCATTCAGACCATATTGGGGATTACCATATAATCTGGTCAAGCCTGCCTGGATAATGTCCAGTTCTGTTGTATCAAATACTGTAGCGTGAGCATTTGTTGCCTTGATCAGTTTCATTGCTTCTATTGCATGTACTTTTCCATTTAAACCAATAACTCTTACGTAATTCATTGTAACATTAAAAACGCTATGATAATAGCTATCTGTCACTTTGTAAATTGAGTAACCATTTGAACTTTTCTCAAAACTTAATTTATCAGATATTTCAGAGATTGACATTCCTATTGTTATTCCCTTAAAGGAAGGATTAGCTTCTAACTGTTGAATATTTTGAGCATACACAGTAAATATACTCATTAATAATATAAAAAAACAAATTATCTTTTTCATAATATTTCTATTTATTTATAAACTCCTACATTCTATAAAGATCGCTCCACTTATAATAACCAATTATGTTACCATAAGAATTACACATATTATATCGCTTATATAAGCCACTCCATCTATTCAAATATTTTACAACTACCATACGAATCATATTTTTCATTTCAATTATATAATTTATTTCTTTTTCCATAACCTTCATTGATCTCCGTTTTGGACTTTGTTTTTTTCTATATACCATTGTATAAATGAGGATTGTAGAATTCTTCCCTCAAAATAGAATGGGAAATAAATAAAACAATAATTGTTAGGAATACTTTCAAAACACGTATATTTTTTTTAAAATATAAACCATGAATAAGATAATACTTCTTTCTTTTTTATTGCAAACAACGCATGCTTAGCCCCAGGGAAACCTTCTTTTAGGGCTTTCTTTAAATATTTTTTCCCTCTACGTTTCTGCCCTGACAAACAATATGATATTCCTAAATTATAGTACAATTGGCAATTGTAATATCCAGTACTTAAAGCAGCTTTGGCATAGCTCACAAAATAACCGATTTGTTTCTTTTGCAAATATTCATGAGCAGTCCGCGAATACCTCTCAAAATTTTCTTGGGCTTGCTTCTCCCTCCAAACCTTTGCTGCTGCCCTTAACATCATTTCCTCATGTGACATTGGCATATAAGTGTTAATTATCGGAGCCTTAGCCGGAGCATCATAACGATTCTGCGCTTTGACTATACCATTACATAACAATACAAAAAAGATTAATACAAGACTATCGAATTTCATAATATCAGAAATTACGTCCCCTCAGCCCCAAAGAAGACATTTACAAAAACAGAAACGTGGAACTGCGTACCCACTATCTGCAACTGAAGGTCCTAGGAAAACCCATGAACATGAATAGATGGACAGCAGCCCCACGCTGAAATCAGCGTAGGAAACATACTATGCCATTCTCATGTTCATTTGAAAATTTCCTAGGTTTTCAGTCACAAGAACAAGCACAACGCTTCTTACAATTTTATCTCTAAAAAAACATGGAAGCACATCGCTATGCACTTCATCCGCAAACTTAAACATTTTCTTTCATTAAAAAGACTATTAGAAAAAGTTTTTAGTTCTTGCAGACGTTTTTTTCGAAATAACAGTCACAACTGCTGTCCAATCTATTTACGTGAAAGTCATTTTACATACTACTACAACTGTCTGCAGCCACTGCCTAATACAGCGGCACTTGCATGCGCTCTATCAACTATCAGCCTCACACCTACTCTCAAATTTGTAGTTCATTTCTTCTGTTTTAATAACATCTCTATGGTTTATGACAAGTAACGAGATACAACCATAATAAATACGTCCTTATTCATTTCTTCTCATTTATATCTATTATCCTTTACTTTCCGTAATTGTCTATCTTCCTTCATATCAGCCTTATATTCATCATGCATTTTCAATTCCTTGAGTATTTCTGCCCTGATATGATAGCATTCTGCAACCGGTTCCTCACTAATAGAAAAAGAGGAAACAACGAAAAGAACAACAGATACCCAAATGGAAGGAGTAAAGCTATAAACAGTATCCACAAACATGCCAAGGAAGTTCCATTTTGCTTTTCAACTTCTTTATACATAGACTTCCATTCCGGTATTAAGAATTCTTTTCCGTTTTTCAAAAGCACTCGATAATTCTTAAAACACAAAACCACTATTATGAAGAATGCCCATATACCTAATATTAGTAATGTTACACTCATTTTCACTTTAGCATCAATTAAAAGTAGCATATTTTCATTGAGCAATCAACAAAATTGCAAATCTCAACAGAATCATATCCTTTATTTATTTCTCATTCAATATCCAGATTGAAAGGCTATGTTGTAATGCAATTTCCAAATTCAAAAATTTACTGTTTTCACCGTCAATCCGCCTACCCCTACCCCCTCTCAGAACACCTTCTGCGGTGGGGGTATCTCAGTCCCATACTGAGGTACCCTAAGTATCATACTGAGACTACCTCAGTATGGGACTGAGATATCCTCAATATAAGACTGGTATAACATCACTCTCGAAAAAAGTTCGAATACAAAGTTTTACCGTATACTTTTTGTTGGAATATTTTTAGAGCATCACAGAATTTACTCTCTTTTGAGTCTTTTTGCGGGGAGAGGAGATTACGAGTTCTCCTTATTGAAAGTCCGACAATCAATCACACTGCTAAATTATTTCTTTATCTCCCAAAATCCATTGCGCCGTCCTCCTCGTCGTTCAATCACCCCGCGTGAACTTAAATCTACAGTCATCCTCTTGACAGTTCTTTCCGATTTCCCTATGTGCGCGGCTATTTCCTTTTGGGTTGCGGAAGGATTCTCTTTCAGGTATTGAATCACAGCAATCTCCTCTAAAGTGCAATCCAAAGTGCCAAACTGACACTTTGAGCCATCTTCTCTGGCACTTTGGGAATCATCAGGAAATTGTGTTCCGATAAGTAACTGACGGTTCCGCAAATCATTATTTTCTCCCAACAACAAGTTACGGAAAAAACGCTCAAGGTATTCGGTAGTTGAAAAAACACCTTGCCGAAGATTGCTATAGTTGGCGCGTACCAATGCGTTACGAAAGTACCACGAATGGCGGGCAAAAGCATCATTGTTGATATCGAAACCAAATGTACGCAGATATTTAATGGTAAACACTGCTGTAGTACGGGTATTGCCTTCACCAAAAGCATGTATTTGCCACAAGCCGGATACAAATTGAGCAATATGGTTGACAGCTTCAAGAAGCGGGAGATTCTGATAGCTGAACTTCTTTTCTTGAGCAAAGTCGTAATCCAGCGTTTCACGAATACTTCCGGCACTTGCATAAAGAACGGTTTCACCTTTAAGCACCCACTCCTTCTTGGTTATATTGTAGTCTCTGATACGACCAGCATGGCCAAATACACCCTCAAACAGCCGGCGATGAATACTGATATATTCCACTGGTGAGAAACTGAATGTGTTTTCTGATAGAATTTCGGCAATACGCGCAGATACTTTGTCCGCCTCTTCCGTACGATCTTCCACATGGGTTCTGACACTCTTCGACTGATAATAGCTATCAACGAGTTGCTTAGCTTCTTCAATCGTGATATCACCTTCGATATGCTGACGCGCTGTCTGTATCAGGTAGTCGGATGTTTTCAATCCATCTACTGCCTGTAGTCCTATTGCCGTTTGCCACGCATATCCTTTTTCACGCTTATGCGGCTCACTCTGACGGATGTATTCTTCGAAATCATTCATACCACAAAGTTAGTAATTATTCAGCAACAAAAAGACAAAAGGAATATCATTTCCTCCGTCACAATACATTATTTATCAGCACCCCCAAATAAATCCATCCACCGTTTCCCCATCCTTAAACAGCGTCTCCTCCCCTTGCAGTAGCCGCTTCTTCAACCGGAACTTTTGTTGTGAAACCGAAGCAGGCGACACCGCAATAAGCGTAGCCACCTGTGCATTCGTGAAATGCAGACGTATCAGCAGGCAAAGTTGCAGGTCGGCAGCAGTTAATGAAGGAAAACGTATGACAAGGCGGTTGGTGAAGTCATTGTACACACGATTTGCGAGTTCTATCAGGTGTTCCCAGTCTTTATCAGAGAGAAACTTGGGTTGGCGGCGCAGACGTTCCACCACGTCGTCACGGTCTATCAACGTTGAGGTAAGAGTCTGTACTTGTTTATCAAGCAGACAGATGCGTTCATTCTGCTTCTCCAGCAGTTTCGCTTCACGAGGCAACGGACGCTTTTCATATTCTTTAAGGCTCTTGCGAAGGGAGTCGTTCTCTCCTTGCAAGAGTACATTCCGGTCCGTGAGATTCAGCAAAGACTCTTCTACTTCTTCCCGCTCTTCGTCCGTCAACGCCATTTCGTTCAAACAAGCTTCCAATTCTTCACGTTCACACTCGTTGCTACGCAGACGTTGTTCGTTCTCGCTCAGATTTATGAGATAGCGGCGGTGCTTGCGCTCCTTGGAAAACTGAATATCCTTGATGGAAAGCCATACATTGAGGCCCATCATCAGTGCGGTGAATGTTCCCCACAGAAATTGTTTCCGCTTGTCGGCGGGCTTCAGGCGAACCAGGTTTCCACCGGAATGTTCCTTCACCTGATTGTATTCACGATGCAAGCCGGAGAGCAGACGGGCTATCCGGGCACTGTCGGCGGCACCGGATTGTACCAGCGAGTCGGCACGGACAAGGGACTGTTCGTAGTTCATCAAAGTCGGGTCGGCAGGTTTCGAGCAGGCTGTCAGCCCTAAAAGGAGAGTCAGCAAGAGAAGAAGAGACGCGTGTTTCATCTTGAATGTATCTGTTAATATAATAAGGTGCAAAGGTAGCGCTTTCTCCCTACAAAAAAGCACGGGGTGCTCATTCTTCCCTCATAGATTTGCTATAAATTGTTTTAATCATTATAGATACAAAGATAACTCTTTATCCTTATATAAAAGAATACAGGGATACAAAGTTTCTATTCTTTGCATCCCTGTATCCGGAAATTCCTAATTCTGAACATCTATCAGAACTCGCTTGTAAAATGGAATTTTATATTTTTAAAGTCCATCTGCGCCATTTGCAACACATAACTGCTATCAGCCAGGAATACATCCCTACCCTCACGGTCCTTTGCCATATACTGGTACTTACGCTTCTTGAAAGCTTCCAGTTCTTCCGGATTATCACTCTCTATCCAGCAAGCCTTATACAAGCTCAACGGCTCCCAACGACACTTCGCACTGTATTCATTCTCCAAGCGATACTGGATAACCTCGAACTGCAACTGTCCTACCGTACCGATAATCTTACGCCCGTTGAACTGGTTAACAAACAACTGCGCCACACCTTCGTCCATCAACTGGTCGATGCCCTTGGCAAGTTGTTTCTGCTTCATCGGGTCAGCATTCTCGATGTACTTGAACATCTCCGGTGAGAAGCTCGGCAAACCGCGGAAATGAAGCATCTCCCCTTCCGTCAGCGTATCACCAATCTTAAAAGTACCGTTATCCGGCAAACCGATAATATCGCCTGCCCAAGCCTCGTCAACAGTCGTCTTACGCTGTGCCATGAACTGTGTGGGCGAAGAAAAACGCATCGTCTTTCCATGACGCACATGCATATATGGAGCATTACGCGTAAACTTACCCGAGCAAATCTTACAGAATGCAATACAAGAACGATGATTCGGGTCGATATTCGCCGTAATCTTGAAGACAAAGCCGGTGAATTTAGGCTCTTCCGGCTCCACTTCACGCTCTTCCGCCTGCACAGGACGAGGGCTTGGGGCTATCTCCACAAAGCAATCCAGCAATTCCTGCACACCAAAGTTATTCAGGGCCGAGCCAAAGAATACAGGTGCCACTTCCCCTTTCAGGTATTCTTCCTTATCAAATTCAGAATATACTCCATCTATCAGCTCCAACTCACCACGCAGTTTATCAGCCAGTTGTGTACCGATTTGCTTATCCAACTCTTCGGTATTGATATCTACTTCTACCTTTTCCGTCACCACTTGCTTGGAAGGCTGGAAAAGATTCAGATTGTTTTCATAGATGTTATAAACACCCTTGAAGCGGATACCACTTTCGATAGGCCACGTCAACGGGCGTACATGAATGGCAAGTTCTTCCTCCAACTCATCCAGCAAATCAAAAGGATCTTTGGCCTCACGGTCCATTTTGTTGATAAATATAATAACCGGCGTATTACGCATACGGCACACCTCCATCAACTTACGCGTCTGCGTTTCCACACCTTTTGCACCATCCACAACAATGATAACGCTATCTACAGCAGTCAGCGTGCGGTATGTATCTTCGGCAAAGTCCTGGTGACCGGGAGTATCGAGGATATTAATCTTATAATCTTTATAGTCAAACTCCATCACAGAGGTAGTTACAGAGATACCACGCTGTTTCTCTATATCCATCCAGTCGGATGTAGCGGTCTTCTTTATCTTATTGCTCTTTACAGCACCCGCTACCTGAATCTGTCCACCAAAAAGCAACAGTTTTTCAGTCAATGACGTTTTACCGGCATCCGGATGCGCGATAATCGCAAAGGTTCGTCTTCTTTCTATTTCATTATTATTTGCCATATATATAAATAGGTATAATATTATGATTGGGCATTCAGTTTATCAATACACACTTTCAGGCTCTCTTCCCAATGAGGTACTTCAATGCCGAAAGTCTTTTTTATTTTCGTCTTATCCAATACGGAATAATGCGGGCGTGGTGCCTTTGCCGGATACTCATCCGTATGCAGCGGGTTTACTTTACAGGTCGTGATACCGGCAATGCGATGAATAGCCACCGTAAAATCATACCAGGAACATACACCCTCATCGCTGAAATGATAAACACCCGGAACAATCCCCTGATTAATAGCTGCATAGATAGCCAGTGCCAGGTCATTTGCATAGGTCGGTGTGCCAATCTGATCGAAAACCACACCCAAAGACTCACGCTCACGCCCCAACCGTATCATTGTTTTCACAAAATTGTTTCCATAGATAGAATACAGCCAGGCGGTACGGATCACCATTACTTTCTCGCAATTCTGCATCACCTCTTTCTCCCCACCCAGCTTAGTAAAACCGTAAACCGAATTAGGACAAGGCGGACAATCTTCTTTATAAGGTATATGCGCTGTTCCATCAAAGACATAATCCGTAGAAACCTGTATCATAGCAGCACCATTGGCCTGTGCAGCACGTGCCAGTATGCCCGGAGCTTCCTGATTCAATTTGCGGCACAACTCTTCGTTATCTTCCGCTTTATCAACTGCCGTATAGGCAGCACAGTTCACAACCATTTCAATGCCATTCTCAGCAATACATTTCTGCACTGCCTGCTCGTCGCAGATGTCCAGTTCTTGTACATCCGTAAAAAAATACGTGTGTTGTGGATTCTCTTTTGCAAGGACTTGCATTTCGTTACCAAGCTGTCCGTTGGCCCCGGTTACTAATATTCTCATCTTTATATGTACGATTTGACGATTTACGATTTACAATTGAAATTACATTATCGGCACTTTTCAGTTCATCACTTATTATTCAATCTCCAGTTCACCCTTCTTTTCTTTCTCATAATAGTTGGCAAGCAGGGAAATGAAACTGCTGATAGCTTCTATTGCTTTCGCAGTTCCCGTAGTTATTTCTTTCTTCTGCAAACGCAGCAACAAAACCCCATATAAGGCTTCGAAACACGTTTCCAGTTCCGGCTCATCCTTCTTTCCACTTTTCTGTCGAAGTTCTACAATGAAAGGCAATGCTTTGAAATAAGCTGCACTATAATAAGGATACTTCGAGGATGCCAGCAATTCGCCGTGCAACTCCGTCAGGTTAATTATAATATTACGATTGATTTGTAAGTGACCATTTTCTTTCACTCCCTCGGTACGCATCATCTCAATCAGATTGCCGTACCATTCTTCCAAAGCCGTATGTTCTTCTGCCGGATAACGGGAGATTATGTTTTCGCGTATTTTATCGATATCACATCCGTTGGCACGTATCAGATCTTCTACTTGCCACATATATATAAGGTATTCCGCGATATTTTTCGCTTTCAATTGTTGCGCTATCTTCATGACTCTATGTTTCTTATCAGTAAAGTGACTCGCCCATCAGCGTAAACACCAACCCGAACACAGACACAACAATGACAATGCCCCCGATTATACGGTTCAATATCCAGATGCCGCGCAGGTTGAATTGCGTACGGACTTTATTCACAAAGTAAGTGATGCCAAACCACCACGCCAAGGCTCCCAACGCAATAGCCAGATATCCGGTAACCGCCTCAAAGACCAGTACGCCCTCACTGACAAATGCAAAGCGGGCAAAGAGTCCGATAAACAGGAAGATTATAAGCGGATTGGATAATGTGACGGCAAAAGCGGTAATGAAGTTATGAAAATAAGAACCTTTATTAGTAGAAATGGGACGAATAGACTGGACTGGATTGCTGCGGAATGTATAGATACCAAATGCCAGCAACATGATGCTTCCGAACAACTGCAAATAAAAGATATTTTTATTGACGTAATCGAATACAAAACTCATTCCATATCCTGTTAATAAAGCATAGGCAATGTCACTTAATGATGCTCCCAGACCTGTTATGAAGCCATACCAGCGTCCTTTATTCAATGTACGCTGGATGCACAACACCCCCACAGGTCCCAACGGAGCAGACACAACTACCCCGATAATGAACCCTTTCCATAATATATCGAATATGGTCCTTATCTCAATCATGGCTGCAAATATCGGACTTTTTTATGAGACGAACGAATTATGTTAACGTTTTTTCGACAGTAAGAACCGAGAGAGGCTTTTTTTAGTGACTTTTGGATATCCGGTGTTAGTCAGAAACTCTTCCGTTCCATGCCTGAGCCATGTTTTCTCCACTATTTTTTGCTCGCGGTAGCAATAGCCAGCAGATTATTCAACCATAAACAAAATTTCAACGATTAAATATAATTATTACAAGTTTTTCATTGCATAACCCATGCATTTATAGTACCTTTGTAGCAGCAAAACAAATATAGAATCTATTATTATTAACGACATGAAAATCAAGCACATCACAAACAGTCTACTGTTTATTACACTGCTAGTATTTGCCAGTTGTATGGAAAAGGATGTATATAATCCTGACAGCAAAAAGGACAATGGAGAAGTAACCGATCTTGTAATCCCTTCCGATTTTCCATGGTCTACCACCTCAAAGGTCGCCGTAAATGTAACTACCGGTAATAAATCCAATCATATTTATACAATTTCCATCTATTCACAAGGAGCAAGCGAAGAAGCTTTACCCTTAGCCATCGGGACAGCCAGTAAAAACAATCCCTTTAGTGGCGAAATCATAGTACCAGCCAGTGACACGATCGCAACTGTAACCCAAACTTTACAGTATACCGATGGTAGCCAAATGACTTTGCAATGTAGCGCTCCTATTGTTAATAAAAGAGTGGCATTGAACTTAGGAGAGACGAATAGCAGAGCAATGTCCACTCGTTCTTCTGCCACATCTACCCGTGGCGATGATATTAAAGACTGGGATAAAGCGAAAGAACTTACTGCCGATATAACCCAAATAGAGAAAAACGAAATCTATAAAGTTCCTGTCGGAAAAATAGTTAATCTGAATGATAACATCAATATCATGCAAGAGGCTAAAATTTATATAGCGGGGACGTTGGTTATTTCTGAAAAGAACTCATTCCAGAACCACAAAGAAGCCAAATTTATTATTTTGAGCAAAGAACAATCAAAAGGAGAAGAAGCGGGTTCTTTACAATGTTTAGGCGACTTCACTGCTAAAGACGAATTTGAAATAGACAATTACGGTACTATCAACGTAAATGGAACATTCCTCATTAAAAACGGTAGTGAAGTAGACAATTATGGCTGTATTTTTGCCAAAAGAATAGAACTGGATGGTAACGGAAAAGATGATTCATTACTTGAAATCAAAGAAAAGGGATATGTCTTCGCAAAAACAATGTGGATGCAGAAGACTGAATTAGAAATGGAAGAGAACTCTCTTTTGGAAATAGACGGAACGTTAGAATTCAAGAATGATTGTAAAATAGAAGGAGATGACGACCATAAGTGGGCTGTAGTAAAAATTGGTAATGCAACAGTCGAAAATGAATCTAATGGAAAAAATCCTGAGATAAAAGATTATGTATTTATTGTATGTGACCACAACAAAGGACTCAAACCTCATTTTATTAAATTGAATGATGGTGCTACCTGGGGAAATACCAAAGCGGCAGCCAATACGGGAGTTAAAACAACAGGCTCCGATTGCGCATCCGCTTACGCTCCCGAAGATGAGGGCGAAGCAGAGAAGCCCAGCGACGAAAAAGAATACTCGTTAGGTAGATATACCTATGCTTTTGAAGATTTGTGGCCCAACTTTGGTGATTATGACATGAATGACATTGTATTGATTACCGAAGCTTCACTTCACGTTAAGAATAATTTTGTAACGAAGACTGTATTGAAATGTAGACTTGCAGCCATAGGGGCAACCCGGCGTATCGCAGCGGCAGTGCAATTGGATAGGGTCGCTCCCAACACGATCAATCGCATTGAATATAGCACCCGTACTAATTTCACAGAAAATCTGTTCCAGACTAATACCAATGGCACCGAACAAGGACAGAGTTTAGCAGTTGTACCATTATTCGACAATGCACATGCTTTTGCCGGTTTCAATGGTACCCCTATTGTGGGTACTTATAGAGACACTCCATTCGACGCGAAAGAGTTTACTGTAACCATTTATTTGGAAGAACAGAGTGTGGAAGAAGCCAAACTGACATTGGATAACTGGAACTTTTTCATCACTTGCAATGCACAGCAAGGTAAACGCATGGAAATTCATCTGATCAACGGAAAAGCAACTGACCTGTTCGATACATCGCTGGTCGGAGGAGTAGTATTCTCACCAGGCACCCCATTCAGAGCTAAAGGTAACTTCTGCTGGGCAATGCAAATCCCCGGTGAATTCCGTTTCCCACTGGAAAACAATAATATCCGCCAGTCTTTTGAGAATTTTGACTCTTGGATAACCAAACCTGAATACGATTGGTACAACCATTTTATCCCCGAGAAGGTCAAATAAAACAATTGAGATTAAAACAAAAGCGCATACAAGCAAAACTGTATGCGCTTTTTTATTTCCATTTCTTTCTCCTCCCCGCTGATTTTGTATATCTTTGCAGCCAAGAAGAGTTGCTTTAATCGTAAAATCATAAATCGTAAATATAAGTATGATTCTTTTTTTCAAGACCCCATCCAAGAGTGTGATAGCCGTAGAATGCGACCACGTACTCTCTCAGGCAGACATCGACAAACTCTGCTGGCTTTTTGGAGAAGCCACCCCCGAAAGTGAAGACAACCTGAAAGGACATTTCGTTGGTCCACGCCGCGAAATGATTACTCCTTGGAGTACGAATGCCGTAGAAATCACCCAGAACATGGGATTGAATGGCATTACCCGTATTGAAGAGTATTTCCCCGTAAAGGACGAAAATGCTGACCGTGACCCGATGCTGCAACGCATGTACAAAGGTTTGGATCAGGATGTATTCACCACAAACCGTAAGCCGGAACCGATCGTCCATATCGAAGACCTGGAAGCTTACAATGAGAAAGAAGGTCTGGCACTCTCTAAAGAAGAGATGGACTACCTCAAGAAAGTAGAGCAAGATCTCGGACGCAAGTTGACAGACTCCGAAGTGTTTGGTTTCGCTCAAATCAACTCAGAGCACTGCCGGCACAAAATTTTTGGTGGAACGTTTATCATCGACGGGGTAGAACAAGAGTCTTCCCTCTTCCAAATGATTAAAAAGACCACTCAGGAAAATCCGAATAAGATTATTTCAGCCTACAAAGACAACGTAGCTTTTGCAGAAGGTCCGGTAGTTGAGCAGTTTGCCCCGGCAGATCATTCCAAACCTGATTTCTTCCAGGTAAAAGATATAAAGAGTGTTATTTCACTGAAAGCTGAAACACATAACTTCCCTACCACAGTTGAACCGTTCAACGGTGCATCTACTGGTACAGGTGGTGAAATCCGCGACCGTATGGGTGGTGGTAAAGGTTCCTGGCCGATTGCCGGAACTGCTGTTTATATGACTTCTTATCCCCGCACGGACGAAGGACGTCCCTGGGAAGAAATATTGCCGGTACGCCAATGGCTGTACCAGACTCCGGAACAGATTCTGATCAAGGCATCCAATGGCGCCAGTGACTTCGGTAATAAGTTTGGCCAGCCGCTGATTTGTGGTTCGGTACTTACTTTTGAACATAAAGAGAACGACGAAGTTTATGGTTACGATAAAGTAATCATGCTTGCCGGTGGTGTAGGTTACGGTACAAAACGTGACTGCCTGAAGGGTGCTCCCGAAGCCGGAAACAAAGTCGTTGTGATCGGTGGTGATAATTATCGTATCGGTTTGGGCGGTGGCTCCGTTTCTTCAGTAGATACCGGACGTTACAGCAGTGGTATTGAACTGAACGCCGTACAACGTGCCAACGCCGAAATGCAGAAACGTGCCTACAACGTAGTACGTGCCCTCTGCGAAGAAGAAACTAACCCGGTGGTGTCCATCCACGATCACGGTTCGGCAGGACACGTGAACTGTCTCTCCGAATTGGTGGAAGAATGTGGTGGTTTGATCGACATGAGCAAGTTACCCGTAGGCGACCAGACTTTGTCAGCTAAAGAAATCATCGCCAACGAAAGCCAGGAGCGCATGGGATTGCTGATTGAAGAAGAAGCTATCGAACATGTACGTAAAGTAGCTGAACGCGAACGTGCTCCGATGTATGTGGTAGGTGAAACTACCGGCGATCATCGTTTTGCCTTCCAACAAGCTGACGGTGTACGTCCGTTCGACCTTGCCGTGGAACAGATGTTCGGTTCGTCTCCCAAAACTTACATGATAGACAAAACCGTAGAGCGTCACTACGAAATGCCGAAATACGAACAGTCCAAGTTGCACGAATACCTGACGAATGTATTGCAATTGGAAGCTGTTGCCTGCAAAGACTGGTTGACTAACAAAGTAGACCGTTCCGTAACAGGTAAGATTGCCCGCCAGCAATGCCAGGGCGAATTGCAGTTACCGCTGAGTGACTGCGGTGTGGTTGCCCTCGACTATCGTGGCGAAAAAGGTATCGCTACCTCATTGGGACATGCACCACAAGCTGCATTGGCAGATCCGGCAGCCGGTTCGGTACTTTCTGTAAGCGAAGCGTTGACCAACCTTGTATGGGCTCCTATGGCTGAAGGAATGGACAGCATTTCCCTCTCTGCCAACTGGATGTGGCCTTGCCGCTCACAAGAGGGTGAAGATGCACGCCTCTACACCGCCGTAAAGGCATTAAGTGATTTCTGCTGTGCATTGCAAATCAACGTGCCTACCGGAAAAGACTCTCTCTCCATGACTCAGAAATATCCCGACGGTAGCAAGGTGATTGCTCCAGGAACCGTTATTGTTTCGGCAGGCGGTGAAGTATCCGACGTGAAGAAAGTTGTTTCTCCTGTACTGGTAAACAACGAAAAGACAACCATTTATCATATTGATTTCAGCTTCGATACATTGAAACTGGGTGGTTCGGCTTTTGCACAGTCATTGGGCAAAGTAGGTGACGAAGTACCTACCGTACAAGATGCCGAATATTTCCGCGATGCTTTCCTTGCTGTTCAGGAATTGGTAAACAAAGGACTGATTCTTGCCGGACATGATATTTCTGCCGGTGGTTTGATTACAACTCTGCTTGAAATGTGTTTCGCTAATGTAGAAGGTGGTATGGAGATCAACCTCGACAAAATGAAGGAACACGACCTTGTGAAAATTTTGTTTGCCGAGAATCCGGGTATCGTGATCCAGGTAAGCGACAAGCACAAAGAAGAGGTTAAACAGATATTGGAAGATGCCGGTGTGGGTTATGTGAAAATCGGTAAGCCGACCGACGAACGTCACATCCTCGTATCCAAAGACGATGCTACTTACCAGTTCGGTATCGATTATATGCGTGATGTATGGTATTCTACTTCTTACCTGCTCGACCGCAAACAATCTATGAACGGCTGCGCTAAAAAACGCTTCGAAAACTATAAGATGCAACCTATGGAATTCGCTTTCATGCCTGATTTCAAAGGTAAACTCTCTCAATACGGTATTGATCCGGACCGTCGTACCCCGACAGGTATCCGTGCAGCAATTATCCGCGAGAAGGGTACGAATGGCGAACGCGAAATGGCCTACTCACTGTATCTGGCAGGATTCGATGTGAAAGACGTTACAATGACCGACCTTATCAGCGGACGCGAGACACTGGAAGATGTGAACATGATTGTTTACTGCGGTGGTTTCTCTAACTCCGACGTACTGGGTTCTGCCAAAGGTTGGGCAGGTGCTTTCCTCTTCAACCCGAAAGCTAAGGAAGCTCTCGACAAATATTATGCTCGTGAAGATACACTTTCACTGGGTGTTTGTAATGGCTGTCAGTTGATGATGGAACTGAACCTCATTAACCCGGAACACAAGAAGAATGGCAAGATGCTTCACAACGAATCTCATAAATTCGAATCCAGATTCCTGGGACTTACTATTCCTACAAACCGCAGTGTAATGTTCGGTTCGTTAAGCGGAAGCAAACTCGGTATCTGGGTAGCCCATGGAGAAGGAAAATTCTCTTTGCCTTACGATGAAGATAAATACAACGTAGTGGCTAAATATAGTTATGATGAATATCCTGCCAATCCGAATGGTTCGGACTACTCCGTTGCTGCAATAGCAAGTTCCGACGGGCGTCATTTGGCTATCATGCCCCACTTGGAGCGTTCCATATTCCCATGGCAGAACGGTTGTTATCCTGCTGACCGTCTGCACAGTGACCAGATTACTCCATGGATGGAAGCTTTCGTCAATGCACGTAAATGGGTAGAAGAAAAGACAAAGTAGTTCTGACTACAATTTATAAGTGATGTACAGGCGCAGGTTATAATATACAACTTGCGCCTGTTTTCGTCTAAACAATACGAAGTATCGAACACTATTCTTCTACATTCATTTTGCTTTTATCAAACAAAATGCATATTTTTGCGTTAATTTCACAAAAGCCCCCAACAACAAACGCCTGTAACTGTTATGAGAAAACTCGTCCTTTTCTTTATATTCACATATTTTTCTGCCCTATGCATCGCCCAAACATATAAATATCTCGGCGTAGAAGATGGCTTAAGTAACCGTAGGGTATACGCCATTCAGAAAGGGCCGAAAGGTTATATGTGGTTTCTTACGCATAATGGCATCGACCGCTATGACGGAAGAAATTTCAAACAATACCGACTTATAGACAGCGAGATAGAGGTCAATTCTATGTTAAATCTGAGTTGGCTCTATGTTGGCACGGATGGAACACTTTGGGAAATAGGCAAAAAAGGAAGAGTATTCCGCTACGATGCCAAGCATGACCGCTTCCAGTTAGTATACAAACTACCGGATGAAGTGGTAAAAGGAACACCGACTCCTGTCAGCTACGGTTTTATTGATAGCAACAATGTCATATGGCTCTGTAATGAAGAGGCGCTATACCTCTACGATACAAAAACTGAGAAAACGACCATCATCAAAAACCATATAGGTGAAAGTATTACAGATATCGAACAAATCGATTCTGAACATTATTTCATCGGCACAGATGTCGGCATACATCATGCCGAATTAAAAAATAATGTTCTTAATCTTTCTCCCTGCAACTGGCTAGACAATCTGAAAATGCAGGTTAACGAACTATTTCTCCATAAAGAAAGTCGTAAGCTCTTCATCGGAACTTTCCAGAAAGGTATTTATCTGTATGACATGAATATCCATCAAGCTATTGAACTGAATGTCGGTTTGAAGGATGTCAGTATTACACGTATCAAAGCTTTCAACGATAAAGAAATCTTAATAGCCACAGATGGTGCCGGAGTATATAAGCTGAATGTAGATACTTACAAATGTGAGCCCTATATTGTAGCCGACTATAGCAGCTATAATTCCATGAACGGCAACAGCATTTATGATCTCTATGTGGATGGTGACCGCATCTGGATGGCAAACTATCCCATTGGCATTACAGTACGTAATAATCAATACACCAGTTACCAATGGATCAAACATTCCATCGGCAATAAACAATCACTGATTAATGATCAGGTTAATGCCATCATTGAAGATCATGAAGGAGATTTATGGTTTGCAACCAACAATGGCATCAGCCTATATTCTACTAAAAACAAGCAATGGCATTCATTTCTTAGCGTATTTGACAATGGAAGTGTAACCAAGAATCACGTTTTCATCTCTTTGTGCGAAGTTTCACCAGGCATTATCTGGGCAGGTGGATATAGTTCGGGGATTTATCAAATCAACAAAAAACAGATGAGTGTAGGATTCTTCACTCCTTCTACATTTGGCGATTGTGACATCCGTCCCGACAAATACATACGCTCCATTATGAAATCTTCCGACGGGAATATATGGTCCGGCGGTTATTATAACTTAAAACGTATTGACTTTGCCCGTAAAAACATACGTGCCTATCCGGGGTTGAGTGGTATCACGGATATAAAAGAAAAAGATGAGCAACACATGTGGATAGGGACTGCCACAGGTTTGCATTTACTGGATACAGAAACCGGTAAGTTTGAGTACATCACGATGCCGATAGAATCTTTCTACATCAATGCACTTTATCAGTCGGACAATGGCCTGCTATACATAGGAACCAGCAATTCCGGATTACTCATTTATGACCATGAAAAGAAGTCCTTCGAGCACTTCCACAAAGACAATTGTCCCTTGATTTCCAACAATATATACAGTATTCTTTCGGATGGAGACAAAAGTGTCTTGTTGAGTACGGAAAACAGTCTGACAAGTTATTATCCGGAAGAAAAGGTATTCCATAACTGGACTAAAGAGCAGGGATTAAAGAGTGACCACTTCAATGCAACATCGGGCATATTGCGCAAGAATGGAGACTTCATTCTTGGAAGTACGGACGGAGCGATAGAATTCCATAAAGATATGATGATTCCACGCAACTATAAGTTCCAAATGATATTCAGTGATTTGCGTGTATTCTATCAAACCGTTTACCCGGGTGATGAAGGTTCACCGCTGGAAGTGGATATAGATGAGACTAAAACGTTGAAATTGAAATACAATCAGAATATATTCTCTTTACGGATTTCTGCCATCAACTATGATTATCCATCACTGATTCTGTATTCATGGAAGTTGGATGGTTTCTACGACGGATGGAGTCGCCCCGAAAAGGATTGCCTAATCCGGTTCACTAACCTCAGTCCCGGAAAATATACTCTACGGGTACGTGCCATTTCCAGTGAAGACAGGCGAATAGTTCTTGAAGAACGTAATATGGATATTATAATAGAACAGCCGATATGGCTTAGTATCTGGGCTTTATTACTTTATGCAATTGTTATTGCAGCAATTGTTACTATAACTTTACGTGTCATCATCTTACGTAAACAACGAAAAACTTCGGATGAAAAGATACGCTTCTTTATCAATACAGCGCACGATATCCGTACTCCGTTGACATTGATCAAAGCTCCTTTGGAAGAACTCAGCGAAAAGGAAGATCTGACACCAGGCGGACGTAGTAATATGAATACTGCTATACGAAATGTGAATGCCCTGCTGCGTCTTACAACTAACCTGATCAACTTTGAACGTGCAGATACTTATTCCAGTGCTTTGTATGTATCAGAATACGAACTGAGTACATATATGGAAGAAATGATCAATGCTTTCCGGGCTTATGCAGATGTCAAACGTGTTAGCCTGACATACGAAAGCAACTTCCGTTATATGAATGTCTGGCTCGACAAAGATAAAATGGACTCTATTTTGAAAAATTTGATTTCCAATGCTTTGAAATATACACCGGAAGGTGGTAGCGTACATATCTTTGCTGCTGAAACTGAAGATAACTGGAGCGTTGAAGTAAAGGATACGGGTATCGGCATTCCGGCTTCCGAACAAAAAAAGCTCTTCAGAATGCATTTCCGAGGTAGTAATGCTATAAACTCAAAGGTTACAGGTAGTGGCATTGGTCTGCTACTGGTATGGAAACTCGTCCGTCTGCATAAAGGTAAAATTAACTTCAACAGCACGGAAGGTAAAGGTTCCTGTATAAAGGTTATATTCCCGAAAAAAGAAAAATATTATCGCAAAGCTGTTCACAGTCCAAAACCGGGAAGTGAAAAAGTGGTCTATACAGAATCAGGTGTACCTAAGAATATTTCTTTAAGTACCGTTTATGATACTGCCAGACAGAAACAACAGCAGAATGGCGATCTTCCGAAAATCTTAATTGTAGAGGATAATGACGAATTGAGAGAGTATCTGCGCAATACACTGTCGGATGATTATATCATACAGGTATGTAGTGACGGCAAGCAAGCACTCGACATAGTAAAAGAGTACATGCCCAACATGATTATTTCGGATATCATGATGCCCGAAATGCGTGGGGATGAATTATGTCACAGATTGAAGAATGATATTGAGACATCACATATTCCCATCATATTGCTTACAGCACTGAATAATGATAGAAATATCATTGAAGGATTGAAGACAGGAGCAGACGAATACATCGTGAAACCATTTAATATTGGTATTCTTCGTGCTACGATAGCTAATATCCTCACCAACCGTTCCTTATTACGCCATAAATATGCCAATTTGGAACTGAACGACGAAGAGAACGATACAGCTTGCATCAACTGTTCCACCGATATTGACTGGAAATTTATTTCTACTGTCAAGAAGAGCGTGGAAGACAATATGGATAATAGTTCCTTTACAGTTGATGTACTATGTAACTTACTGAATATGAGTCGCACCAGTTTTTATAATAAAATAAAGGCTCTGACTGACCAAGCCCCGGCAGATTATATCCGGCTGATACGCCTGAAACGTGCCGCCCAGTTACTGAAAGAGCAACAGCACAGTATAACTGAGGTTGCCGAAATGACGGGATTCAGTGATGCGAAGTACTTCCGTGAAGTATTTAAAAAGCATTTCAACGTCAGCCCAAGCCAATATGCGAAACAGAAAGAAGAAGATAATAATGGTAAGATGATATAATAACATGAATATTTACCTCGAGGCATTCGGCCTCTTTTCTAAGATAGGACTCTTTACTATAGGAGGTGGCTATGCTATGGTGCCATTAATAGAAGAAGAGATTGTAGATAAACGGAAATGGATTGCCAAAGACGATTTCATTGACTTACTCGCCATTTCCCAATCAACCCCTGGCATTCTTGCAGTCAACATTTCTATTTTCATCGGATATAAGTTAAGAGGGATTCGCGGAAGTATAGTTACCACTTTAGGTACTATATTACCGTCATTCTTCATAATTCTTGCCATTGCGTTATTCTTCCATAATTTCAAAGACAATGTCATTGTTGAACGCATCTTTAAAGGTATTCGTCCGGCAGTGGTTGCATTGATCGCCGCTCCTACATTCAGTATGGCAAAATCAGCCAAGGTAAACCGTTACAATATCTGGATACCAATCGTATCAGCATTGGTCATCTGGTTACTAGGCTTCTCCCCTATTTGGGTAATTATCATTGCCGGTGTGGGAGGATACTTGTACGGACGGCTGCGCCGTCCGAAAGTTGAGAATTGAGAGTTGGCTGCGCATCATAAATCATAAATTATAAATCATAATTCTCCCATGCTTTATTTACAGTTATTCTATACATTCTTCAAGATCGGTTTGTTTGGCTTTGGTGGCGGATATGCCATGCTTTCTATGATACAAGGTGAAGTGGTCACCCGCCATGGCTGGTTGACATCACAAGAATTTACGGATATTGTGGCTATCAGTCAAATGACGCCCGGACCTATCGGAATCAATTCGGCAACGTATGTAGGTTTCACTGCTACCGGAAGTGTATGGGGCTCTATCATTGCCACTCTTGCAGTGGTGCTTCCCTCATTCATATTGATGTTAGCCATCAGTAAATTCTTCCTGAAATATCAGAAACATCCGGTTGTATGACAAGAAGGTGGCTTCTATAGACGAAATGA
>OGQN01000138.1_pt1 | contig 70345 bp, 66 predicted proteins | sample 1553231 | NCBI WGS metagenome assembly OGQN01 (sample SAMEA2579950, study PRJEB22360) | human gut metagenome | biome: human gut; feature: human-associated habitat; material: faeces | place: Denmark | collected 2008/2010 | reverse complement strand
GAACTTATCCTGTTCGCGGGGTTGTGGGACCCGGCCGCCCCACCGCCACCAGCAGGAACAGGCCCACCAGGACCAGGGATACGATCTCTATGACGGACATACCTCTCCCCCCTTTATCGCGCCGGCAGCCACACAGGGCGGCGCGGACGGCTCTGTCTTCAGCACCGGCACCGCGTGCGGAATGCCGGAGGGCACGCTCTGGCCATTCTGCTCCTTGATACGGCGCAACAGGTAGTTACTGCGGGCTTTCAGGGCGTTGATCTCGAAGATACAGGCGTCGATGAGCTCGCTGTCGCAGACGTAGTCAAAGCGGATATAGGCCTCCTTCAACGCCTGGGTGGTGCTGTACAGTTCACGCTCCAGTTCACGGAGCGTCGGGTCTGTGCTGTGCTTCTTTGCCATAGGGTTCCCCTCCACATCAATATTGTACGTCCAGTTTACGCATTTATGCCCGGTTTCAAACAGGGGCGGCCTGTCCGCCCGGAAAGGACAGCTATGGAACAGGAATATTTCATGCAGCAGGCCCTCGCTCTGGCACAGGAGGCCGCTGTCCACGGCGAGGTGCCGGTGGGCTGCATCATCGTCCGCAATGGCGAGATCGTGGGCCGCGGCCGCAACCAGCGGGAGGAAAAGCAGGCCGCCGTCTCTCACGCGGAGATGGAGGCCATCGCCCAGGCCAATGCGGCGCTGGGCAGTTGGCGGCTGGACGAGTGCGACCTGTATGTGACGCTGGAGCCCTGCCCCATGTGCGCCGGGGCCATTCTTAACGCCCGCATCCGGCGGGTGTACTACGGTGCCCGGGATGAGGTGATGGGCGCCTGCGGCGGCGTGCTGAATTTGTTTATGGAGGGCTTTCCCCGTCCGCCACAGCTGGTGGGCAATGTGTGCGGCGACGAATGCCGCGACGTTTTGCAGACCTTTTTCCGGGAAGTTCGGGAGAAAAACGGTGAGAATACGAATCGTTCGGCGAACATTGTTGAAGATTTCACAGAATTTTAATATTTGTAACCGAATTTTTTTCACATCTCCGCGATATCCTAATAGTGCAAGAAACAAAAAACTTTTTTCATCTTCTCTTCCTGCCATATCTGCGGAGCGCCAAGCGGCACTCCGCTTTATGGTGTCCGGAGATATTTGCCCGCGCAAGCGGGTTTTTTGCTGCCCTATGGGGCTTTTCTTTTTGCGGGACTCATGCTATAATACCCCGCAGAACGACAAAAGGAGCGCGGAACATGGCCTCACCCCTGCTGCAAGGAAAACTGCATATCTCCGGCATGGACAGCTGTGCCCCAGCGCTGGCCCGACAGTGGCAGTTGGGACTGGAGACCATCGCCTTCTCCTATGCGCCTCTGCTGGATGATTCCGCCGCCCTGCCCCGGACGCGGGAGGAAATACACGGTATCAGCAGTCTGTGGCTCCACGGCCCCTTCGCCGAGCTGATCCCCTGCGCCATCGATCCGTTGGCCCGGGATGTAGCCATGCGGCGGTTCCGGCAGGCACTGGACGCAGCGCAGGCGCTGGGTATACGACGCATGGTATTCCACGGAGGCTTTATTCCTCACGTCTACTTTCCGGAGTGGTATGTGGAGCAGTCGGTGTGGTTCTGGCGGGAATTCCTGCGGGACGTACCGGCCGACATGACACTGGCGCTGGAAAATGTCATGGAGCCGTCGCCGGAGACACTGGTGTCCATCGCCGCCCAGATAGACGATCCCCGATTGGGGCTGTGCTTGGATGTGGGCCACGCCAACACCTGCGTCAGCGAAATGCCGCCCATGGATTGGATCGCGCCTATGGCCCCATGGCTGCGGCACGTTCACCTGCACAACAACCAGGGCGATACGGACCTGCACGCCCCGCTGGGAGAGGGAAACATCCCCATGCGGCAGATCATCGACACGGTACTGCAAGCCGCGCCGGAGGCCACATTCACCATTGAAAATCAGAACGCCCTGCCGTCGCTGCACTGGCTGGCGGCGCAGGGGTATATCGAGGAACCGCTATGACAGAAGCAGCATTGCAGCAGTATATACAGGCCATCCGACCGGCCGACCGGGCGGCGATGGACGCGGCTCGGGAACGGCAGGCAGAGCTGGCCAAACCGCCGGGAAGTCTGGGCGCACTGGAGGATATGTCCATCCGTCTGGCAGGCATCACCGGTCAGGTATGCCCGAAAATGGGAAAATGCCGCGTGGCGGTGTTTGCCGCCGACAACGGCGTGGTGGACGAAGGCGTGTCCTGCGCGCCCCGGTCCGTGACCTTGCAGCAGGCCATCAACATGACCCGGCGCAGGACCGGGATGTCCGCTATGGCCGCCGCCTTCGGCGACGATGTGGCCGTCGTGGACGTGGGTATTGCCGCCGATGTGCCGGATGTGGACATTCTGGACCGGAAAGTCCGGCGAGGCACCGGAAACATCGCCGTAGAGGACGCTATGACCCGGCCGGAGGCGCTTGCCGCCATGGCCGTCGGCATGGAGCAGGCGGCGCGCGCCAGAGCCGACAGTATCACCGCCCTGGGCATCGGCGAGATGGGGATCGGCAACACCAGCACCTCCGCCGCGGTACTGTCCGCGCTGACCGGTGCGGACATCGAGGCCGTCACCGGCCGGGGCGGGGGACTGACAAACGAGGGCTTTGCCCGCAAGAAGGACGTGCTGCGCCGTGCGCTGACGCGTCGGGCTGTTGACAAGGACGATGTGCTGGATGTGCTGTGTGCCGTGGGCGGGCTGGATATCGCCGCCATGGCCGGGGCTTTCCTGGGCTGTGCCCGTGAGCGCATACCGGCAGCGGTAGACGGCTTCATCTCCGTGGTGGCCGCACTGTGTGCCGTTACGCTGTGCCCCGAAGTGCAGGACTATCTGTTTCTGTCCCACGACTCCTATGAGGTGGGCTACCGCCTGGCAGCAGACCGGCTGGGTCTGGAGCCCTGCCTGCATCTGGGAATGCGGCTGGGTGAGGGCAGTGGGTGTCCCCTGCTGTTCCGGGTGTTAGAGGGTGCCTGCGGCGTAATGGCCGGTATGGCCACCTTTGCCCAGGCGGCCATACAGGATGACTACCTGGACGAAATACGCGCAGGCGACAGCTTTACGGTGGACAAGCCATGAGGATACTGCTGATCGGCGGCGGAAAAAGCGGAAAGAGCACCATGGCCCAACGCCTGGCCGCCGGACTGTCCGGGGACGCACCTCGGTATTATTGGGCCACCATGACCCCCCATGACGATGAGGACCTGGCACGTATCCACCGCCATGTGGCGGACCGGGCAGGCATGGATTTTATTACCGTCGAGCGCAGCTTCGATCTGCCCGCCGCCTTACCGGCACTGGACAGGCACGGTACGGTGCTGTTCGACAGCGTCACTGCCTGTCTGTCGGAGCAGATGTTCCCCGGTCCCGCGCCGGACGCCGGCGCAGCAAATCGGGTACTGCGGGAGCTGCTGGATATCAGCCGTTACCTCGCCCACTTCATCGCCGTGTGCGACGATATCTGGCACGGCGGCGAGGACTACCGGGACTGGACGGAAGTTTATGTTCGGGGCCTGGCGGATATCTGTCAAGGGCTGGCAGCGGAATTTGACGTGGTATGTGAGATGACGGCGGGCCTGCCCCACCTGTGGAAAGGAGAACTGCCCCGTGTCTGACTGGATATACGGCTTTTTCATGGCGTGGGGTATGTTCCTGACCATTCCCTGCCCTAAAAAAATATGGCGGGAGAGCGCCCGGCGAAAAATGCTGGCTTGTCTGCCCCTGATAGGGCTGATCGTCGGCGGCATATGGGCGTTGTGCGCGTGGCTGGGCAGCTTTTTGCCACAGCCGCTGGCTGCTCTGCTGTGCGCAGCAGCTCCCTGGCTGATCACAGGTTTTATGCATCTGGACGGCTATATGGATGTGTGCGACGCGGTGCTGAGCCGCCGGGACCTGGAGACACGGCAGCGAATACTGAAGGATTCCCACTGCGGGGCCTTCGCGGTGATCTGTCTGGCGCTGCTGGTCCTGTGCCAATGGGCGGTATTTCTGTCGGCGGAGGCGCTGCCCCTTTGGCCGCTGACGCTGATACCTGCGGCATCACGAGCCTGTGCAGCACTGGCCGTTCTGACACTGCGGCCCATGTCCACCAGCCAGTACAGCGCCATGACCCGCGGCGGCACACCTGTGGTATTTGCCGCCATTGTGCTGGCGGCGGTGTGCGGGCTCTCCGTACTGCTGTGGGACAGCTTTGCTCCGTTGGCTGCGGCGGTGTGCTATTGGCTAGCGGCATGGTACGCTTTCCGGCAGCTGGATGGTATGTCCGGCGATGTGTCAGGCTTCGCCCTGACCATTGCGGAGTTAGGTGGTGCAGCGGTACTGGTGTTGTGGAGGTAAATATGATCCTGATCATTGGAGGCGCGTTCCAGGGAAAGCTGGCATACGCGCTGAAAGCATATAATTTGACAGAGAATGACGTATGCGATCTGGCAATATCCGATCCGGTACCAGGCTGCAAATGCTATCGGCATTTGGAGGCGCTGAGCCGCAGAAATATTGATATCACAAGGTTTTTGCCGCTGTTCGAGGACGCAGTCGTCATTGGCAGACAGGTCAACGGGGGCATTGTGCCCATGGACGGTGCGGAGCGGGCATGGCGGGAAAACTACGGCGTGCTCTTACAGCAGCTGGCGAAAAAAGCGGAACATGTGACGCGCGTTTTCTGCGGGATAGCGGAGGAATTGAAATGAAACTGACACTTTTGCGGCACGGGGAGACCGAGGGCAGCCAGAAAAATCTGTATTATGGCGCGGCGGATATCCCGGCGCTGCCGAAATCGCTGGAGGCCTTGCAGCAGAAAGCTTTGACCGGCGTATATCCCACGGCGGAGCACTACTACGTCAGCGGAATGACGCGGACGATACAGACGCTGCGGGCCATATACGGCGACGTGGCATACACGGTGCTGCCGGGGCTGCGGGAGATGGATTTCGGCGATTTCGAGATGCGGGCCTACGCCGGTGATCTGGAGCACGATCCACAATTTATTGTGTGGTGCGAGGACTCAGAGCACAATATGTGCCCAAACGGAGAGAGTGCGCCGCAGGTGCTGGCACGAAATCTGGCCGCGATACAGCCCGTTATCGACGCGGGGGAGGACGCGGTGTGCGTGATCCACGGCGGGGTGACGTCGGGACTGATGATGCACTGGTTCGGCGGAACGCGGTACGACTATCTGCTGGCACCCGGCGAGGGATATCAGGTTAGTTTTAACGAGAAAAAACCTGTAAGCTATTCGAAAATAATGTAATCTTTCTGCAAAGGAGTGGCAAAATGGAGCATATATACAGAACGAAGGGCACTTGCTCGCGGGAGATCTCCTTCGAGCTGGACGGAGACAAGGTGCGGAATGTGCACTTTGTGGGTGGCTGCGACGGCAACCTGAAGGCCGTGAGCAAGCTGGTGGACGGCATGAGCGTGGCGCAGATCGAGGCGCTGCTGCGGGGCAACACCTGCGGGCCGCGGAGCACCTCCTGCGCCGACCAGCTGGCGGTGGCGGTACAGCAGGCCTATGAACAGGAGCAGGCGCAGAAGTGACAAATATGTGCACGCGGAGAAAAGCGGCCCTTTCGGGCCGCTTTTGCGTTTATCTTACCAGACCGCGGGAGGCGGAATATTCGGCGTTTATCTCCGCCAACTCCTTCTCGCCGTCGATATAGGGTTGGTAGATACTGTCTACCCGGCCGCCGCCGGCGTTGCCGCAGCCATTGCAGCCGTCACAGGGGCTGCCGCAGGCGCTGAGGGCGCGGCGGACGATCTCCTCCCGCTGGGCGCGGGTGGTGTCCTTAATGAGCAGGGACTGCATGAAAAACGCTCCTCTCGTTTTTATAGGAAAGGCCGGACGGGGAGGGCTTCCCGGCCCTCCCCGCCGGGTCTGTCAGCCGGCCATGTCGAGCATATTCTCAATGAATATGCCGTAGCCACGGGTGGGGTCGTTGAGCAGGACGTGGGTGACCGCGCCGACGATGCGGCCGTTCTGGAGGATGGGGCTGCCGCTCACGGTTGATGTCAATATGGGACAACAAATAATATTTTAAGAACTTTATTCGACTAATTCGCTTGTAAAATTGGAAAATTTCCACTTTATTTGAATTTTTCGCCTGTGGAAAACTAAAATTTCACAAACCAATTCCCGCATAAGAGCAGGGTCTAAAGCGCTTATTTCATGGTACGAAGAGAGGACGGAGGTTTGCCGTTCTTCCTTTTTGGCGGTCTCCTCCTTCGCGGAGAGCAGTTCCCAATCACTTTCCAACTGGGCAAGCTGCCGCTTCTTTTCGTTCTGTGCGCGGAGAAGGCTTTCCCGTTTTTCTGTAAAAGACTCTTTTGATAGCCAGCCGCCGACATGCGCTTCGTAAAGAGACATAAGCTCCTCCTGCTTGCGGTGGATCTCAGCTTGGAATCTCTGCATCCTCGCGTTGATGGCGCGGCGCTTGGAGGCGCGACTCTCAAATTGACGATGATAGGTCTCAAGACGGGCATCCCGCAGCTGGCACTGCATATTGATCGCACGGATCAGAATGGCTTGTAAGTCGGCGTCGGAGATACAGACCTCGGCACAGCCGCTTTCCGGTACATAGCGCGCCGACGCACAGCGCCAGTTCTTGTTGGAGGCCTTGCCCTTCACCAGACGGTTTCCGCAGCAGCCGCAGACGAGATAGGGCTGCAGCAGACTTGGCAGGCTTCCTGTCGGCGTTTTCGGTGCCGTTTTTTGCACGGTGCTGCGGGCGAGAAAATATAACTCCCGTGAAACGATAGGCTCGTGCGTATGGGGGATGATGGGGCGCTCCGCTTCGGGGAGCAGCTTCGTGCGGTTGCTGCCGACCTTGACCACATGGGATTTGAATGCTTCCGTATCGCCGGTGTAGATGCGGTTTTGGAGAATATTCCGGACGGATTCGTATGTCCAGAACTTCCGTACCTTGTAGCGACCCCGGACTTTCGCCAGATAGGAGGAAGGCGTCTCGGTGCCGGACGCATTCAGCCGCCGTGCGATCTGCGTGATGCTGATGCCCTGCGAAGCCCACTGAAATATCTGTCTGACGACGTCGGCGGCAGGCGGATCAACTACGATAGTGTTCTTCTGCTCACCTTTTTGATAGCCGTAAGGCACCGCGCCGAAAGCATATTCGCCATTCAGCTTTTTGCGGTCTGTTACGCTCTTGATCTTGCGGGACAGATCGCGGCTGTATAGCTGATTCAGCAGATTGGTAATGCCCAGCTCCAGACCACCGGTGGATTCGCCATAGTCGGCGCTGTCAAAGTGATCATTGACGGAGATAAAGCGAACGCCATACGCCGGAAACACAAACTCCAGATAGTGGCCGCCCTCCAGAAAGTTTCTGGAAAAACGGGAGAGGTCACGCACAATGACAGCCTTAACATTTCCAGACTTTACCAGCGACAGCAGCCGCTGCATACCGGGGCGGTTCATATTGGTGCCGGAGTAGCCATCGTCTACGATCTCCTCAACGGTTCCCTCCAGATCAGGACGGGACGCGAGGAAGTTCTGTACACAGAGGCGCTGTGCGGAGATACTGAAGCTCTCTGCGGCATTTCCGCGTGCGACATCGCCATCCTCCGAAGAAAGGCGGTAGTAACAGATCATGAGATCGGAAGTCACTTTATCCACAGCAAACAGCCTCCTTCGCCAGTAGGTGATAGGGACGCAAGGCGGCGAAGGGGTCAGCATAGTTGAGTTGGATCGTGATACTGCGATCCTCGTGAATAGAGATGCGCTCGACAAGCGTATCAAGAAGCTCCCTTGTTATGGCCGGAAGCCGCTGATATTCCTGCATGGCGCGTACCCATGCCTGTGCGGTGGATAAGCCCTTCTGCATCTGCTCGATCCGTGCCTTTTGCGTAGCTTCCGCCGCGAGAATGCGATTGAGCTCTGCCCGGTATTTCTCTTTTGCGTAGAGAAATTCCTCGCGGCCGATCAGTCCGGTGGACAGGTCGTGAATCAGCATATCCAGCTTCCGGTCAAGGCCTTGCCGCTGGAGCCGCAGGCTTGTGGCGGTATTTTGCTTTTCCTGCTTTGCCTGTGTCAGTTCAGCTGAGTGGTCGATTTCATGGATCAGCCGCTCTACATCAACAGCCAGCGCCAACTGCTGGTCTAAGGCATCGGTGACAGCGGCAAGCAGTCGCTCGTGGCGGATGTAGTGACTGGAACAGACGGTGTGCGCGGAGTAGCGGTAGCGGTTGCAGTCATAGAACAGCCGGCTGGGGGAGTGTGCGCCGTGCCGGGCGCAGCCCTTGCCAGCCCCCATGGGACTGCCGCACTCCGCACAGAACAGCTTACCACGGAAAAGATCGGCCTGCACATCGCCAACATCGGCACATGTGCGATAGGCGGCACGGGACGCAAGAACCTCTTGGTTGACCTGTTGTACCGCATCAAATAGCTCTTTGCTGATGATCGGCGGATGTGCGTTTGGAATGACCGTCCATTGCTCAGTGGGCTGACGTTTCTTTTTCTCGTTCAAATGGTTTCGGGATACCTTTCCATAGGTGCGGTTGCCGATATAGACGTCGCTGCCGACGATCTTGCGGATGGTCGCCCTGCTCCACAGTGCGTCCCGATACGCAGCGGAGCTGTTCATTCCACGCAGATAACGCAGCTGAGCGGGGGATGGGATATGTTCCTGATTCAGCTGTTTTGCGATGGCGTTGAAGCTGACACCCTCGGAACGCAGAGTAAAGATACGCCGGACGACCGGAGCGGTGTCCTCATCAATATCATAGGACGCGGCAGCGGCGTTCCGGAGATAACCGTAAGGGATACTGCCGGACGAAGGCAGATAGGTGCCGCTGCGCATCTGTGCGTGGATGCTGCTGCGGATCTTGCGGGAGATGTCCTTGGCGTAGTTCTCGTTCATGACCATTTTCAGCGGCATGGTGAGGGACGCAGCAGCGCCTGCATCCTGCACGAGACTGTCATAGTTGTCATTGACGCTGATAAGGCGCACGTTCATGGCGGGGAATATCTGCTCCACCAGTTCGCTGGTCTCGACGAAGTGGCGGCCCAAGCGGGAGATGTCCTTGATGATAATGCAGTTGATCTTGCCGCTCCGCACATCCGCCATCATCTGATGAAAGGCCGGACGGTTGTAGTTCATGCCGGTATAGCCATTGTCAGCGTACCGCTCTACAATTTGGATGTCGGGGTACTCCGCAAGGAAAGCGTCGGCGATTTTTGCCTGATTGCCGATGGAATTGCTTTCGGTATCGTCGCCGTCCTCCACGGATAACCGGCCATATTGTCCGGCCAGATAGCGAACTGACGTATCAGACACAGGTTGGGCCGACAGATATTTGCTTTTTCGTGCCATACTTACCCCACCTCCTTCGCAGCTGCTGCGATCATCTGCTGATAAGACGCCAGCTCATCGGCGTAGTTGAACTGTATCGTAATTTGCTTGCCCTCGGATACCGTGATCCTGCGGATCAATCCGGCCACCATTTCACGGGTAAGCTTGTCAATTTTCCTGAATTTGGTATATTCGGCGACCCAGTTCCGGGTGTCTGCCGCCCCCTCCTCTAAGGCTTGCCGCCGTTCGTGCAGGCTGACAAGGGCTGCCTGCAATGCGTCGATCCGCTGCGTGTAGCGCTGCCGCATCATGTCATACTCCGTGCGGGAGATCAGGTCATCGTGAAAAGCCTCCAGCAAACGCATACGGTATTCCTTCTGCTCAGTGATCTGCTTTTCCTTTTCCTCAATGGTCATATCCAGTTGCCGGTGCTTGGCGGCTTGGATGCTCTTTTGACCGATCTCGTGAATTAACTGGTCAATATCGACTACCATCTCAATTTGCTTCTGGATGGCCCTCAGCACCACTTCCTCTAAAGCAGTCTGTGAAATGGAATGGCTGCTGCACAGCTTTGAGCGCTTGTGGGTGGAGCAGACATAATAGTAAAACATGCGATTGCCGCGCTTTACGCTGCGCCTGCACATGGCGCGGCCGCAATCGGCGCAGTACAGCATTCCGGCCAAGGGCTGCACCACTTCCTCGGAAGGAGAAGTGCGGGTATCCAGTGACAGCAGGTGCTGCACCGAAGTGAAAAGTTCCTCGCTGATAATGGGCGCGTGGTTCTTCTCCACAACGCACCAATCCTCTTTGCTGCGCAGCTTCATCTGCTTGATCTTATAGTTGGGTGTCCCCCGTTTGCCCTGCACCAGCGTCCCGATATAGATGGGATTTTCCAGAATGGCCCGCACCGCGACAGGTGACCATGCGTTATTATCACCGACTGCCTGAAAGCCTGACTGATATTTCAGCCCCTGTTGCTGCTTATATGCCGCCGGCGGCAGAACGCCCTCCGAGGAAAGATAGTTGGCAATAGCCTGCTGGCTGTAGCCCTCCATTTTCAGTTGAAAGATGGTACGGACCACCATAGCGGCATACTCGTCAATGATGAGCTTGTGCTTGTCAGCCGGGTCTTTCAGATAGCCATAACAGGCAAAGGCACCGAGAAATTCTCCCGCCTTGCGCTGGACACGGAACTGCGCCCGCAGCTTCTGGGAAAGGCTGCGGCAGTACGCCTCGTTCATGATGTTCTTGATAGGGATGGAAATATCATCGCACAGCGGCGTGTGTTCACTGTCCAGATCATCATTGACGGAGATAAACCGGATGCCCATATCCGGGAAAACGGTTTCCAGATACTTGCCGGTCTCGATATATTCACGGCCAAGGCGGGACAGGTCTTTTACAATGACGCAGTTCGCCTTCTTTTCACGGATGGCATCCATAACGCCCTGAAAGCCGGGGCGGTCATAGTTGGTGCCAGTATAACCGTCGTCTACCCGCTCCCCCACCAACGTGATCTCCGGGTGTCGTTGCACAAACTCGTGGATCAGCTTCCGCTGGTTGTCGATACTCTCACTCTCATAGCGCTTGCCCAGCTTTGACAGGCGGAGATAGGAAATGCCATACCAATGCTGTCCGGAGAGTTCTTCTGTTTGTGGGCAAAAAAATGCAGCCATAAAACGTACCTCCTAAAAATTCAGGAAAGCGGTTTCTGGCTGTCATTGCCGAGCGGCAACATTATTTTCACTGACGGGTCTATTATGCTTTCCCGCTTTGCTTTTGTCAACTGGGAAACGTTGGAGGATCAGGAGAGGCTGCACGCATAGGCCCGCAGGCGGTCTTGCAGGCTTACATCTGTGTTGGAGTAGGCAAGCTTTACCACAATGCCGCTGTCCGTATAGCAGTACGGGTCGCCTACCTGCTCCACATACTGCTTGATGCGTTCGGCACAGGAGGCGGAGGTGTCGATGCTTACGCGGGCGATATCCCGCGGCGTTGTATGGGCGGTATGGCTGGTGCTCGGACGGTTTGCTTCCATGAAGTTTCCTCTTTTCTAATGGCGTTGTCGGTAGTATTGCCAGATCTCGGTGTTTTATGAAAATACTGATAAAAGAGCAACGCCTCCCGGCGCAATGCCGGGAAGCGTTGTCTATGATTCTGTATTCTAAAGAATACCAGCTTCAAGATGCCCTTTCAAGGTAAGACTTGGTGAACAATAGGTGAAGCCTTCCTGAAGAAGATAGGAACGCCAAGGATTTACCGCTGCAGATCGGCAGTCAGCGCATACATTTCCGCCAGCTCCTCGACCGCCTGATTGCGGATTTTATACAGGGTTCGCGTTGTGATTTGGGTTTTAGCGCTGATCTGCTGCCATGTGTGGCCCTCGAAGTAGGCGAGTCGAATGACCTCGGCCTGCCGCGGTTCCAGAAGTGCCACATAGTGCTCCAGACGGTTGATCTCCCGCTCCAGCGGCACAAGGCGGCTGATCAGATCATGCGTCAGCGCGGCATTTGCCTCATCCGATGCACTCTGGAAGTTCATGGCGATGTAAAGCGTCTTGTTGGACACACTGCCGGAGGGCCGGCCCTCGCCATCACCCTTGGCGAAGTTCATGGCCTCGATCATTTCATCCGGCGTCACTCTGGCAGGGTGCTCCAGCTCGTAGCGGAGCTGCTCAATCTTGCGCTTGGTGGCGCGGTAGTTCTGCAAAAGGGTCATAACGTAATTGGTTGATAAGTTGCTCATAATATCCTCCATAGATCGAATAGTTGTTTTAGGATTGAGAAAAATGGATTTGGAGGATTGCGGCAGCGGTAACGGGTTAAGCACAAAAATAAGTGTGTAGATATTTTTTCTGGTTGCCTTTTGTCTCATTAGATCACTAGAAATTTGTAATAGTTATGTCACATAAAGGAGGATGATGACATATTGATTATAAGTGCGTCGACAAAACGTGAGACTAATCAAGGGAGATAAAAATATGCTAAACTATGAATATCCGGAATTCAATTTTGCTGCACCTCTTGAATATGCGGTTCGCTTTGGTGAAAACGAACCCAAGAACCAAATATATCGAACGGATTTCATGCGTGACCGAGACAGGGTTCTCTATTGCAGTGCATTCAGGAGGTTGTCCGGAAAGACACAAATCTATCTAACCGGAAAAGACGATCACCAGAGAAATCGATTGACTCACACTCTGGAAGTTTCTCAAATTGCACGCACAATATCGCGAGCACTGGCGTTAGACTGTGACTTGACTGAAGCGATAGCGCTTGGTCACGATTTGGGGCATACACCTTTTGGACACGCAGGTGAGCAAGTTCTACACGAAATAATGGTTCCAGACAGTCCGATTCATATTGCCAATTCCCCGATGAATGACCACAGTTTGGCCGCGGACAAAGCCGTGAACCAGAGCCTTTTTGGTTTCAAGCACAACGTCCAAAGCGTTCGTGTAGCCGCTTCCCTTGAATCAAGCTATGGCAAATACGGATTGAATTTGACAAACTTCACATTGTGGGGAATTCTACACCACTCATCTCCGATTTATAAAAGAGGCACAGTAAAAACGGCCTATGTGGACCCCACTTATCGAAATCAACTTGGGAAACACTTAGCACTGCCAATAGGAGATAACAAAGAGGCGTGGTCCTTTGAGGCGTTTGTTGTTGGGCAAGCGGACGAAATCGCTCAATGGCATCATGACCTCGAGGATGCTTTACGTGGCCAAGCAATGACAAGCGCAGAGGTGTGCGACACTATTCGGCGTAATCTCGGTACAATCATGGATGCCAGTGATAAGGCGACACTTGATAACCTCAAAAAAAGGAAGCAGATTAGCAAAAAATATATTGCAGATCTTTCTCGTGTCGTAGTGAACACTTTAGTAAACCGTTTAATCGAATGTTCGCTTCATAATCTAAAGCTGCTCTGGGATGACAAGGTAAAAGACGAGAAGCAGCGCCTAGTGTTCTTTTCCAATAACAACTGGGATCAAGAAGAAATCGCATCTGCGATTGGATTCAAAAAGTACGATGAACCCGATAAGCGAATCGATCTATTCCAGCGAGATTACCCAAGTGTTATCAGCGAAAAGATTCACCACTCACAAGAAGTTGAACGAATGAACGCAAAAGGTCAGTACATCATAAAAAAACTATTTCAAGCGTACTATGCCCATCCGCAGCAATTGCCTGATAGCACAATCGTTCAGTACATGATTGAGGTGGGGGAATATGAAGATTTGGCCTCAGCAACTACACGGGGCATCGGTGCGGTACGTACAAAGTTTGAAAACTTTCTTTCCAGCGACAAGCATTTCACCATTAATAACAAAATTGCTTTGATGCGAAAAATCTGCGACCATATTGCTGGCATGACCGACCATTTTGCCATGGAGGAATACAAAAACCTATATGCTTAAATGCATGACTGAGAAGACTTGCCCCCAGTTATAAAGGAAAGTCTTCTCAGTTGCATTAATTATATGGATTAGCCGGAATAGTTTTTCAGTTTGAGCTTAGCGTTAAAAATGCATAGCATGACCGACTATTTCACGCTGTCTTCTTCGTCCGAATTGCCTGGGCACGGAAGGACAGCTCCTGCGATAATAGCTTCAGGGTGGCGAAATCATCGTCCAGCCCATCCAGCTCACGGCGCAGCACGGCTTCATAGTGCTGCTTCTTTCCCTCCAGACTCTGGATCTTCAGCACCCAACGGTCCATGACGCTGGGGCTCTGGCAGCCGCTCTTAATAAAATAGTCGGCACGTTCCTGATACTCCGCGATTTCCTTCTTGACGGCGGAGTAAAACTCCTCTGTCATTTTCTGACGCTGCTTGGCGTCGTCGATGATGTAGATAGAGTTCGCCATCAGGTGCGTCTGATTGCGGCTGAGCCGGCTAAGCTCAGCGACAAAATCCTCGAAAATATCTACTTTTTCCATATTGTGCCGCGGCACAAAGTAGAGATGGCCGTTGACACTGAGCTTGGTAGATTCCAGCATACGGAGGAAATTCACACAGATGGTCTCCACCTGCCTTCGGTTGGCGCAGCGCTGGTACAGCTCAAACAGCTCCTCCGCCCTACGGCAATAGGCCATAGCATCGATCTGACTGTCATAGGCCAGATTGTCGTAGCTGAAGATCTGGCTGTCCTTATCGTAGCTGATGTTGGCCAGCTTCTCATATTGGTTGGTTTCCTGGTGCATGGTCTCCTTTACCAACTCACGGGAAATAACGCTGTCGGAGATACGCCGGTTATCCCGGCAATAGATCTGATAAATACGGCGCTCGCCGCATTCCTCTCTGATGATCCTGTCCCGCACATCGCCGGTGGCGCTGCGGAAAGCGTCGGACACCGACAGGCGGTTGCCGCCTGCGTAGGGGATATTCATGTCCACACAGAGCTGGCGCAGATCATCCTTATCCACTAAAACACTGGGCAGCGAGAAATACAGCAGCTTTCCCAGCATATTCTGACGATCGCCGGATGCGGCGGCCGTCATGTCTTCAAATTTAAGTTCTGTCATATAGCATGTCCTCCTCATTGTGCCGCGATGCGGCTGAGATAGTAGTCGTCGATCCCCTTATACGCCGGATTCCAGACGTATTTGGAGTAGCGTATGCCACGGATGCTCTGCACCTCCTGGCGGATGGTCTGTATGGCGCGCCGCACCTGCGGATTGGTCATCTGATCCATGTCCATTGCCTCCACCACCTCGGTCACGCCAAGGCTTATCAGCGTATCTTTCAGCCCGTGAAGGGCAAAGACACCGCCGATGCAGACGAACAGGGCGTCGTTGTCCAGATAGCTGGCCACGTCGCCTTTCAGCGGTCCCTCCGTGATATAGGCGCGTTTGCTGGCGGTGCTGCCGGTGACGTGCGTCCACGAATAGCTGCGTGTTCCGTTGGGGGCATTGCGGCTGGAGAGCCATCGGTATTTCCGGCCCGGCTCACCTTCGTCGAGCCGTATCTTCATACCCCGTATCAGACCGTCCTTATCACGGACAGGGATCAGAAAACCGTTTGGTCCGGACAGCGTCCATTCCCCATAACTGGTACGGAAACCGGGAATACCTTGCAGGTCATGCCCGGTGCTTCGCAGCAGCGAGGCCAGCAGCTTTCGGCCTTCCGGTGTCTGCGGCATACTGCGATATTGGTTTTGGTCGATGCGGTCGTCGGAAAGGCCGCGTTCACGCAGGTTTTCCCGATGTTCTGCCGAAAGTGTCAGAAGTGAGAGCATATCCGTATATACCTCATGCCGCTGTGCCAATGGTTTTGGCTGCGGCTCTGTATTTTGGGAGCTGGGCTGTTGGGGCATGGGGTACACGTTGCCGCCCCTGCTCAGCTCCATATATGCCTCTTTGTTGGTCAGACCGTGCAGCCGGGCATACAGCGAAACGCTGTTGCCGGACGCGCCGCACAGGTTGCAGCGGTACTGGTCTGTATCCACATTGAGGCTCAGATGATATTTCCCCTTACCGTGGTCACCGCAGAAGGGGCAGCTTGCCTCGACCTCCCGACGCCGAAGCGTCGAGGGGTCAAGGACAAGCCCGCACCGTCTGGCCGTGTCTACGATGGGGATCTTTTCATAGGCACGAGCCAGAGGGCACACCTCCTTCCCGTGCCGCTTATGCTGCGGTGGGCATTGCGGTCAGGATCGGCTTCACCGGCCTGACGGACAGCTCCGCCTTGCTGACGCATTTTGCCATGATGACCTGTCCCGTGGGGCGCACATTGGCGAGATCGTCCACCGACTCCATGTTATCCACGAACTGCGGATAGTTCCTGTCGGTGAGCCGCTTCATCAGCTCAGACACCTCCATGCCCGCACGGATCTTCTCTGAGAGGGAGAGCCAGTCATACCGCCGCCCGTTATAGGTGAACTTGAAGGCGTCCTTGACCTCGCCGGTGGATTTCACCACATCGTAGAGCGAGATCTCCACACGGTTCATTGTCAAGGCAGAGAAGGTCATCTCCGCCCGCTTGCTGATGTACTGCGCCAGATATTGCAGCTTCAGCTTACACTGTTCGATCTCCGTGCGGGTCGCTTTTAATTGGCTGTCCAGATCACCGGCTGCGGGTGTGGCTTTCTCAATGGCGGCGATGTCCGCACGAACCTGCTGCAATTCCTCACGGCAGGCAAACATGCGGTCATATTCCTCCTGAGAGAGTGCGCCGAACTCCAGCTCTGCCACCAGCGCCTGCATCCGCTCCTGAAGCTGCTGTGCCTCGGGACGGGTTGCATCCGGTTCAGCGGCTTCCTTTGCCTCCTGCAAGGTTTCTTCCAATTTGGCAATATCGTCCTTCTGAAATTGCAGAAACGTATCCCGTGCTTTTTTCTCAAGGGCTTGCAGCTCCTCCAGCTTGGCACGCTCTGCCTGACCTGCCTCTACGATCTGCTTGATAGAGGTCCGAAAAGCATTCTGCATCGCGGGCAGTTCGTCCGCCGTTACGGCGCGGCGGCAGGTGGGGCATTGATAGCCGGGCTTGAGCTGGCTGCACCGCTCCTTTTCCTGCTGATATTGGCTGCCCAACTGGCGTATCCTGGCGTTGACCTGCGCGGTGGCCTCCGCATACTTAGGCGTGTAGACCGCTGCTTTTCGAGCGGTCAGCTCCTGCGTCAATGCAAGGATGCATTCATCCGAAGCTTCAGGTATTTGCCGTTGATTTGCCAAATCACTATAACGGGCACTGAGGTCTGTCAGTTCATCGTTCAGCGCGGCAATATCCACGCCGGCAAACTGCTTACTTTTCAGTGCCTGTTCCTCGTTCCGGAGGGCATCCTCCTTTTCCCGCAGCTCCCGCAGGGCGGTTTTGCTGTTCTGCTGCTGGGCGGTGGTCATATCCTGCTGTCCGGTGAGGTACAGGACGTTGTTTTCCAGCTCCCGAATGGTCTCCCGCAGCTTCCGGCTCTCCACCTCCGGCGAGAGCAGCGGCTCATCCCGCAGGGCTTCCACGGCGGGGCCTGCCATCTGCGCCAGAATGTCCTCCTTGGTGAGCGCAGGCAGATACCGTTGGAGAAGGTTCTTGCCATCGTTGCCCAGCTCCTCGATAAAGTACAGCGGGTTGAAAATAGACAGAAACACATCCCGTTCTCCGAAAAGGTCGGTGAGATCCACCTGCCGCACCTCGCAGCCATCATAGGTAATGGTCATACGGTTGCTCTTACGGACGCGGGACAGCTCATGGAGCGTCCCGTTTTCATCCACAAACCGCATGCGGATGAACAGATCCGGATTATCCTCACTGTGGAGCCGGTCAATGCGGCGCTCTCCGAAAAAGGGCAGGCCGGTGACAGCAAAGGCGATGGCGTCCGCAATGCTGCTCTTGCCGCGTCCGTTGCCGCCCGTAATGACGGTGGGATCGCCAAAGGTCAGGTCGGTGGGCTGACTGTAGGACTTGAAGCCCTCCATGTGCAGTGCCGTGATCCGAAACGATTTGAGTTTTTCCATCAAAAGCTCTCCTTTCTCATGCGGCGTCCTTCTGCGGAATGACCTCAAAGCTGTCCAGCAGATAGAAAACCACATTGTCTTTTTTTACCATGCGTTTTTCCACATGGTATAGCTTCGCGCCCTTTTGCAGCTCAGGGTGATTCCCCATAGCGTATGCGTAACAGCGTTTGCCCTCCGGGGCTTCCAGAATAAGCTGCGCGGTCGTCCCTGCAGCCTTGGCCTCCAGTACGGTGTACTCGCAGGCAGGAAACGGAACAACGGTCGTGTCCTCCTGCGGCTTTGGCGGGTCTTTCTGCGCCGTGGGCTTTGCTGTGGGGGCAGGGGTCTGTTCCTCCGCACGCAGGGCGGGAATCAGCAAGGACTGGATACCGCAGGCTTTCGCCGGCGTCAGACCGAGACTTCTCAGCGTCTCCAGATACCGGGCGTCCAGCTTACCGCGCTCTGTGGGCTTGATGATGAAGCTCTTACCCTTCTTCTCTACATTGACCCAAACGGTGTCCATGCTGTAGAGAACACGGCCGATGCCCCACTGGTTGGCGGCACGCTTCATGGAATCGGATAATCCGCCCTTGATGGGTTCGATATCCGAGTCCTCGGCGCCGTCCCATTTGGTGATCCAGCCGCGCTCCTCGAAATAGAGGGAAATGCCGCAAAGCTGCGACTCCCGTTTGCCTGTACTGTGCCACGGCTTGAACTCGTTATGCCAGCGGTCAGGCCCCATAACGTCGTCCAGACGGTTCTGGATCGCACGGTTGGTCACATAGGGTACAGCGATGCCCTGCATCCGATCCTCATAGGCGATTTGCAGCCGCCATTCCAGATCCTCCGCCGCAAAGGGCGCAGCCAGCCGTGACAACAATTCTCTGGGATCGTTCATTTGCTACCTCCCATTGATGAAATCAGAAAGTGTTTTGCCGCTTTCTACCAACACGTCCGTGTAATAGTAGGCGGGTTCCTTGTCCTTCAGGTGCTCCAGCAGTTCCCTGTGAGACATATGCAGCCTGTTATGGCTTTCCTTGAAAAAATCGTCGTTGTTGGGAATGCCCAGCAGAAAGCGTGGGAACTTCGACAACTGTGTCTGACTCTTGAAATGCGGCAGCACATTGTTGCCCACGCAGACACGCAGATCGTCATAAACATTGGAGAAAGGATAGTGATACATTTTCATATTCCCCGTTGGCGGCTCATCTGCCACAACGCCCATAGAGCAATCTACCGCACGGCCATCCCGTAGGGTTCGTATGCCGAACACCATGCGCGGGATGGGGAAATTCAGGTACTCCGTACCTTTGTAAGAGATGTCGGCCCGAAGCTCCGGGTTCCAGAGTACAAAGTATTTATCCTCGCCGCAGAAGCTGACCTGAAGGCAATTTGGCGGCAGCAATCCGCTCCGTAGGAAGTGTTCCTGGTCAAAGCTGCCATAGATGGTGTTGTAAAAATCCAGCGGCGATATTTCCTTATAGCTGACCACACCGTTTTTCTTGTGCTCCTCTACGATAAATCTGCCGCTTTCGGGCGAGACGCGCAAAAGGATCTCGCCACTGTAATCCCGGTTTACGGCTGTTTCCATACTTACGCAGCCACCTCCATTTCCTGCTCCGCAGCGGTCACCGCTGCCAGCTCTGCTTTCATGCGGTCGATCTCCGCGCCAATGTAGGCCATCAGGTCAATGATGGAATTGGCGAACTCAATGGGGTCATAGTAGTCAGGCGGCGGCCAAAGATAGATCACACACCCGGCCTCGCACGGCACGATTTTGAAATCGTACAGCACATTCCCCATAAACATCTCCACCGCGTCACGAAGCTTATTTCTCCCGGTACATTCGGTTGTTCTGAAGCGAAGGGTCTCTATCTGCGCGATAAGCGTCAAAAAATCATCCAGCTCCGACTCCATTAGAAGGTAACAGGTATATTCCTCCCCGTAGAAATCGTTTGGATCGTCTTCAGGCAGATAGTCTACGCAAATGTACTCCGCAAGAAGCATCACGGATAACTCAAATATGTCCTCGGTGTCGATCTCGCCACAACGATAATCACGCACGAGGTCGGCGAGAATACTTTTATTTCTCTGCCAAATATATTTCAGTATCCGCAGAAATCCCAAGATCTGCCATTCATATTCATGATCATACATAGGCCACCTCAGAAAAACGTGCGTACACATTTTGACGCTGCGGCAGTATTTCTGACCTTGGCGTTGAAGCCTTCCGCCCAGTTGGCGTGTACCCGCTTCACTGCCTTTGGCATATTGGCCGGAAGGACGTGCTTCATCTCGAAAGCGGTAATATCCAACTGCTCCAGATTGAAAGTCCCGTTCTCGGAGAGCTTGTCAAACACATGCTCTTTCAGATAAGGACTGAACTCCTGTTCCTCAAAGATGGGATAAATTTCCGGGGCGGCGATGGCTCTTTGGAAGAACAACTCCGGAACAAACCGGATCGAAGAATCGGTCATTTGTCCTCAACCCCCTCCGCATAGAGACGCACCAGGGAAATGGCGTATTGCTCCATGTTTTTCGCAATGTCCTCGGTCAGCTTGTCCGAGATGGTGGCCTGCTTGACCGCGGCAAAGTAAATGCCGGAATCGGGGAATATTTCCCCACAAGTCATGCCTACATGCCACGCGGCGTGTGCGACCGCAGCTTCCTCGCTGTTTTCCTTGGGGCTCATCACAAAACCGTGTATGCTGCCATTGTCCATTTTCTGCTCCACATCCAGACTGTTCATAAGTCCGGATAGATGGAACTCCATGGATTCCCTCTGCACCGTTTTGCCATAGGAGAAGAAGTACAGGAACAGTGCCGGGTCTGTGCGTCCCAGCACTACGCCAAGCGGCGTATAGGTGGCTTGACGCCACGCCTTTTGTGCCGGCTCAAAGCGGGCGTACAGCTTCCCCAGCATGGGGGCAAGCAGCTGTGTCGTTTCCGCCCAGACCTGTGTGCGTACCGCGTCATCACTCCCCTGTAATTTATCCACAGGATGAACGATGGCTAATGTTGTTGATCTGCTCATAATCAGTCCTCCTCATGTCAGCGCCTTGAAGCCGTGAGGCGTCAGGACGTTGAAGATCATTTTGTTGGTAATGGTTTCTTTGACCTCGCTGCCGATATGCTTACCGGTGGCAGCGAATCTCTCGTCGGTTTCTCTGCGGATCACCTTGACGATGCGGCCCTTGATGATATGGGGCGAGTCACACTGGATCAGCCCGTTTATCATGCCGGAGCCGCCGATCAGTCCGATCTGGCTGATGGACAACGGCAGCAACGGGTGCTTGACGCCGCTGTCCAGTTGACTGCGGGCCATGAGCTGCTGAAAGCTGTCACACCGGCGCAGCTGCTGCTCCAGTTCCTTCTGGTTGAACCGTTCGCCCTTGAATACCCTAACCTCGGTTTCGTTGGCAGGCAGCGCATAGCGCGGGCTGTTCAACTCGGTCAGCACCGGTATCCGGTCAGGATAAGCGGCATACTGCTCCAGCCATTCGGTGCCTTGCGGCGCAGTCTCACGGTGCTTCCGCGTGCCCATGACCACAACCTGCTTGAATTTTTTGAACTCTCCGTCTGTAAAACGCCAGACGGTGATATTCTCAAAATTATCGCAGAGGATACGGCAAATATCCGACGTCAGACGGTAGTAAGGGATCACATACAGCAGCAGACCGCCGTACAGCAGATGGGGAATGCTCTCGATGAGAAACCGCTTTTCGTGCCGCGCCTTGCTGCCGCTCTCGTTGAGAACGGAGAGGTACGGCGGGTTCAGGAACAGCAGGTGGAACGCCTCACGGCTGATGTCGCTATGGAAGAAGCTGCCGAAGCCTACACGGTGCAGACGGGTCTGCGCCTCCTCCGCACGGCTTTCATCCAGCTCCACCCCATAGGCATAGCAGTTGTTGCCCTGGGCGATCTGCCGCAGCGCCTTTCCGCAGCCGCAGCAGGGGTCAAAGACGTTGGTGGTCACGCCCTCCGGAAAAGAGATGCCTTGCAGCATCAGCGCAATATTATCCGGATCGGTGGGATAGTACCCCAGCTTCACGTTGTTCATAAGCCGCCCGATGGTGGCCGCATTGACAGTGTTTTTCTCCGGGAGCTGCTGTGCGAACCGGCAGACCGCATCATATACCGGGCGGTAGCCGGTGCTCATCAGGTCGAAGCCCTTAAAGCCCCGCAGCAGCTGTCCCGCCATGGTTGCCAAAGCATAGCTCTCCAGCTCCATCAGCAGAGGCTGCGCGTCGGCCAATGCCTGTGTCAGATCATCGCGGACGCGGCGGAGTGCGTCATAGGTATCACGGGCGGCGGACAGGTCCGTTTGCCGGTATTTTTCAATACGGGCGCGGAATACCACCATGGCCTGCATCGCTTGCGGGATCTGTTCACGCAGCTCGCTGATCCGTTCCAGCACATAGTAGCGCTGGCACTGTAAATCTTCACTCACGGTACATCACCTCGCCATCTGCATAATTTGCAGGAAAGGCAAGGAACAGATGCGTTCCTTGCCTCTCTCCCATCGCTATATTTGTGACGGTGTATGGGTAGTGGTTCATGCGGCCTTTTGAGACGCAAAGGCTTCTGCCGCAAAGTCAAATACGGGCGCGTTTTCCTCCGGCGTACCGGGGACGAGCTTCAGCGTGTAGCCGCTCTCCCGTGCCAGCTTGAACATATTGACAAAGCGGGAGAGTTCTTCATCGAAGGGCTCCTTGGCAGCTTCCGCGGTCTTGCTCTCCTTTACGGGAGGTGCATCTTCGGTATCCGTCGTATCAGGGCGATACGATGCGTCCACCGCGTTGGCGTGGACAGGATACGCGAACAGGGACAGCCAGAAAGCACGCCACATGGACGCCAGCAGTGTTCCCAGGAGGGTGCGCTGCCGGGTGGGCAGGTTGATGATCTGCTTGGCCTTCACTTCGTCGATCTCACTGATGGTAACGGTCAGGCGGCCAGTCTCCACATACGCCGCGGAGCAGAAGCAGCTCACCACCGCGCTCTCGGAGGCGAACACCTCGGAGGACTCCACCACCTTGGCGATAAGTCGGCGGCATACGGTGCGGGCTGTCTCAATGCAGCGGATACGGATGATGTCCGCCTCCACGGTTCCGGCGTGGATCACGCCATCGCCGTCGATCTGCTTTGCGACTACGCCATAGGTCACTTCCAACGTACCCTCTACGATGAGATGATCCGTGGACAGGCTTTCATAGTGGACAGTTTCACCCTTGGGGATATAAATGGTTTTCATGTTCGTCGATTCCTTTCATTATTTGTTCATGCGGCGGCACGGTATCTGACGGGCAGTACCAGTGCCACATCATCTGTGCCCTCTGCGGTGATGGTGACAGGCGAAACAGGGCTGAGCACATGAAGGCGTACCTTCTCATGACCAGAAAACTGCTGTAAGGCATCCCACATATAGGAGAGGTTAAAGGCAAACGCGACCTCGCTGCGGCCGGGCAGCTCAATTGCCGCCCGATACCGTGCCGATGGTGTTTGCAGCGACAGACACCCGTTTTCAAAATAGACAACAGGTGTGGTTTTCACAGGGGAAGCACATTCCTTCAGATAGGTCAGCCTTTGCAGAAATTCTTTGCGGTCAACCACATAGCTCTCCCGTTCGCTGCGGGGGATGGCGACCTCCGGCGTCAGTGTGTCGCAGGTTTCCAAACGGCGGACATAGGCGCAAAGCCCATCTGCCGCGAAACGGACATACCGGGTGCCCACCTGAACGGACACATTTTGATTGCCAAAGGCTTTCAAGATCCACATGGCGTCCGCAGGAACGACAAAGGTCTTATCCACGGTCATGGCGTCGTTTGCGCAGACTGCCAGACGCTGGCCATCCACACAGTAGAGCTGCTGCCGGTAGAAGCGTACACCGCTCATTACGGGGCGGCTGTCGCTCCGCCGCTGGGCTGCATACTTGATGCGGCCAATGCAGGCGAGAAGCTGTGCCGCGTTGGCGGTATACGCCTGCTCGCAGGTAAACCGCGGCAGCTCCGGATAGTCCTTCAGCGGGTATCCGATAAACTCCGCACTTTTGTCGGCACAGGCCATGGTGATCTGTGGGGATGAAACTGCCGCGTCCGCACAGGAAAATGTCAGCGGGCCACGGAAGAACTTCCCTGCCTTCGCGATGGACTTTGTGCCGGAGAGGACAACGCCAAAGTCGTCCCCCGCTGCCGGAATCTCCGTCTGTACCCATAGCTCCAGATCTGTGGCGGTGATGGTACAAACACCGTCGTGGAACTGAATGCTCGCTTCGCTCAGCGCGGGGATCGCACTGACCTTCAAGAGTGGAATTACGCGGTTCAGCGCCTTGAAAAATGCGCCGGAATCTACAGTAGCTTTCATGCTGCACTCCTATTCTTATCCAATGTGGTACTCATGCGGACGGTCTTGGTGGAAAAGTCCGTTTGCCGTGCGCTGCATTCTCCGTTGACGAGGATATTGTAGACCATATCCACCACGATCGTAGCGGCGGTAATATTGGCGGCCATGCTCTGCGGGTCTGCCAGAGATGCTTCCGCACAGGAAAGCTCCGAAGGGAACCGATCCTGCGCCTTCAGTAGCTCTGGGAATACGCCGCCCACCGGCTTTCGGACGGTACGGCCATTCCTGCGGACACCGCATACCACCTGACCGGAAAACTCACCGTTGCCGCTGTCGATATAGATAAGGTTTTCCGCTTTCAGGAATGCCTTGTGGCAAAGCTGGCGGGACTTGTCGTTATCTACGGCGCCGATAAGTATGACCTGTTCGCGTACCGTGGGGTAGCGGCTGTACTCGCCTGCCCAGCCATCTGCGTGAATGAGTGTGGTGAGCGTATCCAGATCCTCCACGAAGGCGGGCAGGTATTCCGCTTCCATACCGAACACGGCGGCGTATCGCTCTGCCAGGATCTTTGCCTTGTTTTCACCCAGATCAGCGGGAGAAAAGTTCTGACGCACGAGGTTTTTGAACTCCACCTTATCGCCATCACAGATGATAAAGCGGCTGTGCCGATCCAGTGTGTACAGGAGCCGATAGATATGCGGCGCGATATGTCCGCCTGTTCCGCCTGCGCCCAGCATGACGATTTTCACCGGTGTATTTGTAGGCAGTTTCATTTCAGATCCCCCAGCAGAAGATTCAATGCCTTCCAGCCCCAAATGCCCGTTTTCTCCGCTTTACGGGGCGAAATCTTCGAGACCGGTGCCTTTCCATGGCTTACTTCAGTACACCATTCAGGCGGAAAGGGTTTTTCCAATCCCTCCACCACCGTACTGGGGTCGATGTCCACGAAAGACCCGCCGCAGCAGATGCGCGCCGCAATCTCCGGATAGAAATGATCCAGATGGCCCAGCACCATGTAGATACCGGTTCCGCGTTCATCCGCGTCATCAATAGAGGAGAAAAACGCCTCCATGCTATTATGGGAATGAATGTCGGCATAGTGGATATAGCGGCTTTCATCATCGTAAGGATTTTCCTGCAAACTGGCGTGGATGCCCGCTTTACTGACGTTCTGCTTGGGGACGTAGGCGAGGTATTCCTCCTTCCACTTGTCCCAATAGATCAGCACCAGCGCCTCATACTCCTGTCCATGCTCTGCCATGAAGGAGCGGAAGAAGGCGATGATCTGACGCATCAGCGACAGCGGGATCAGGGGCAGGGCCGGGGTAAACCCGGCCGCAACCGCCTGAAAATCAATGATCTTGTGTTTTGGGGCGATAAATTCACCCTGCTCGGTCTTATGCATCTCGTAGATGTGACCGTCATTGCCGGGGATCAGGCAGATGACCTTATCCGAATTGCGGGCGGCCTCCAGGGTAGGAAACGTTCCTTTGTAGGCGGCGGTGCCTTTATTCTTCATGGTCACCTTGGGACGCACGATGCAGTCCGGATTCTTGTCCTTGGCCTTTTTGAGCGCGTCCAGGAACTCACGGGAGCGCTCGATGGACTCCTTCATGGAGATGATCGTTGTTCCCTTGGGATCTTTGACGTCCTTGCGGATGGAACCATACTCCACCGACCATGACACATTTTTGCCCTCCTCCAAGTCAAGGAAATCCTCTGACTTACGGATGCGAAGCTCCTCGAACGTCATGGTAGGATCTTCAATGACCTCCTTTGCGCTCTTATGGCAAAAGACCGGCTTCTTTTCAAAAAGGCTGGCTTTTGCGTTCTCCACGGTCTTTGCCGCGAAAGCCGCTTCCAACGGGTTGTTGGGTACAGGCTCTGCGGCGGGGATCGTTGCGGGAGGTATAGTCACTGCCGTCGGCTGCGGCGCAGGGGTCTGCTCCGCTTGGGGCGCTGCGGGGGACGTAGGCGGCTGCTCCACGTGGGGCGTTGCTGCCTCTGGTGCGGGAACGGCCTGCTGGGGTACCTGGAATGGATTGGCTTCGGGTGCTGCTGCTCCGCTGGATGTGCCGGCGCCGAAGATCTCGTTGATGTCAAGACCTTCCTCCGCGCTGATCTCCTGAAACGGCCACATGCTGTTGCTGTCACTCATGGTAACGGCTCCTTTCGTGTTTTGGGACAATAAAAAAGAACGCAACCGCCCCGAAAGGCAATTACGTTCTTCTTGATGTCCAGTTTTTTACATACTTCAAGTCTTAGTCAGAACGAAGAAGGGGGTTGACCTCCTTTCTCGCCCGTGCCTGCTCTGCTCCGTCCTCAATGCCTAATGACCTTAAGTACAAGGCCATTGTAGCGGAAAGCTGCCGGGGCGTACAGGTGGAAAAATACAGAATCTTTGATAGGTATTTTGAAAAACCTGTTAGGATTATCTCGTTATATAAGCGGATGGTGCAAATCCACTATAACGTAGACTTCACTCTGTGGCCAACATACTCACACCACTCCATAGAAGCAGGACGAAGCCGCCAAGTCCACTGGCAGATTTATGGCGCAGGCGAGGTAAGCTGCCCTTAATAAAGAATTCACTCACACGCTTTCCCGCCATATTTTGTGTTACTGAATTCAATATGAGTCATCCAGTACCCATAACACTTTGAACAATACACCAGGTGCAGTATTCGGAGTCATCTCATCATAGACTTCCGTTTTTGCATTTTCTACCCAAATCGGGGAAGAAATAAATTTACCGTTTCCATTCACAACCGCCCTGCCTATTCCTCGATTATACAGGTGCAAAAACTTGTGCCTGTACAGTCGAAGGTACTGCATAATATAATCTCCCTGAAGTATGCAAGAAAATACGTTTCTCCTGCAGAAGACACAGTACATCTATACCAAACGCTTATTCCTATAATAGGTAGGATCGGCAGTTTTTGCACAGAGATTCATGACAGGGACCCAATACAAATTTGGGAAGGAGACGGATATCTCTGTTAAATCGGTTTTTCAAAAAGGACGTCCCTTCGGCCGAACTGAAAATACCCTGCGCCCCCAAATAGAGGCATGATTGAGCCGCAACGTCTTGCGCATCTGCTAATAATTGCCTAATAACATTTGTATGCAGCTCGCTCTGTACTTTTGGATATTTGTTAAGGAGGAACCACAGAAAACTAGCCGTTAACCAGTCACCAGCACCAGACGTATCAGCAATATTGCTAATCGTTGAAGGATCCAAATGCACCCACTTCTCAAAGTCCCCACTTGCTGTTTTCAAAGCATATTTAAGGCCAGCGCTTCCTTCTGACACAATCAGCAGTTTTGTTTCAGACTGTTTGCTAAGTTCAGAGGACAGCTTAGCAATATAGCTTTGGGGAATTGCTTCTGCCGAGAATTTGGCAATATCTGCTTGAGCAACATTGTTGCAAAAAGTTGAAAACTGCCTACAGCAATTTGGTTCATAATATACCCATGCCCGAGATGTATGGGCTCTTTGAATCCCAACCCTGATTCCATCCGAAATTCGGTCAAAAAAGAAAGCGCCCAAATCCTGCCAAGCATCTCCACCTATCTTTTGAATATTTGCCGGCGAAGGTAACGTTAATTTAGTAAGTATTTTACCGCACTTCGAGCACCTTGTTTCAAATATATGCTTTCCGTCATTACAGTGTTCAATTATGCGCGGAGTCGAAAACTTACTCTTCCCAAACACAATAGCATCTATTTTTCGAAGCCGCAACTGCTCAAAGAGCAAGTCGCAGTATAAATCATTGTATTGAGGAATGAGCAAAGAGACTTTTAGACCGAGTTGCGATAAAATGGATGCTACGTTGGCAGCTGTGCCGCCAATACTATACTCCTCATTAGCCTCAGATTTAATAATATCAATACAGGAAAGGCCCGCACATATAACTGAATTCTTTTGCATATTTCACCACGCGTACTCATTGTCATCCAAGCAGACACAGCATAACTCGTTATTTTCAGGTTGATACCCTGCCTGAGATTTGTCGTATCCTTCATTTTCTAGAATTGCCATACCGACAGTCAGTTCGTTTTGAAGCAAATCTATTATGGCCATTAAAACGCCGATGTCCATAATTTTGCTTCCTTGGGAAGAAAAAATATAGCTGATTTCGGAATCCCCCGGAAAGGGGTTGAGCGCACTTTCGTAAAAGCTAACTGTATTGCAAAGCTTCTGATACATAACAATCGGCTGATTCTCGGGAACATAGATAATATTTCTTTTTTCGACCTCCAGTGCCGTAAACAACTCAATTCCATGTCGACGGACAATTTCTTCTTCCCGACGCACATTCGCAGAAGGAAACGGAAGGACAGGGCAGGTCTCATCTGGACTCAAGAATTTTGCAATCTTTTGCAGGGTCGTTTCCTCATTTAAGCCTAGGATAGGAAACCACACGCGGGTATTCGCACGCGTCCCTTCCATATCCATTACGAAACTATTTAATCCCTGAAGGAACTCAGGAGACCCTGTTCCAATTATACTTTTGATGCCGTCATCTAGAGAACTATTTTCACATACCAAAATACTCATTTTCTTGCTTCGATTAGCAGGGAACTTTTTTAGGTCAAGTAGCCGCTTGATAAGATTAAAGCTTACAATCCGAGGCATCGCGCTTATGTCGACAACAATCTCATCATAATCAGAAATCAACGTTGAGCTTATCACACTGCGCATAGATTTCTGCACAATAGTCGCTCCAATGTCTCTGCTCCAGACTTCGACATTTACCTCAAAGAGGTAATTACCGCATATCTCTTTTAATTTTTCAACGTTTCGATTACGCTCTTCGGTATATGCTGGATTATGGACAGACTGTTTTTCAGAATAGTTGACCAAGAGTACCCTACAATGAGGGGCAGCTTGTAGCAACGCAGAAACGCCAACAGTCATACGAGGGTCAAACCCACTTCCGATGATTATTAGCTTACTTAAGCTATTAGAAAAACGATTTCTAACAGCGTCTAACCCATGAAGGCACATACATTCCGACCATGTCAGTTCCATTGATCTTATCCTTTTACAGTTCAAATCATTTTTGTGTGTGCATCAAATTCACCAGTATAAGCTTCAGAATGCATTCCCGCCGTCTGAGACAACGAAAGGCCTTTCCACCCACCATATCCTAAGGGAAGGTCATAGTGTACACACAGCCAGCGATTTAAATAGAAGACTGTGTAATTTTCTGAAGACTGCGTAACCTCAGTTTTTTCCAAATAATTTGAAGCCACACATCGACATAAGATATCTATTTCTCTCTGGTATTTTGCCCGTTTGGGACTATGTGCAGATGCTCTTTCAAGTTCGTCTGTTTTAATGGCAATACCAGTTCTGGCACCACCGCTATAGGAGTTTTTCTCTGGGTCTCTAGATGCGGCACAGATTTTGCCGATATTATCTAAAAAAGACTGTATTTCTCTAGCATCAACATAGCGGAATCGCATATCATTCCACTTCTCTTTGACGGCCTCTCGAATAAATCGGTCCTGTTTGCTAGCGTCAAGCATATATCTGTTATTCGCTTTTTTCCCAAGAGCCTGTGCGCGACTACGCTCAAATAGTCCGGCGGAAAAGTAGAGAAACTGCTCGATGTTATTTGACGAGAGCATACGCAACCTATCTAAGCCATAATAATAAGGAAGCTCATTGTTCCTGCAAAAATAGAACTCCGCCGCTGTCATCATATTTGTTGAACAGAAATTTCTGAATTCATCCCAACTCTCAACCTTGCCCAGATATCCAAATGACAGTTGCCGGTCGTTCTCTCGAAGAACCTTAATCTTCAGGCACTGGTAATAGACCGCCCGCGTCAGCATCGACTCAAAGTCATCTGTATCGAGGGCGCTGAATATGTCGGCATATTTATCAGAAACTCTTGGCATCGTAAGTAGTTCTTTTTTCAGAAGCTCAATTCCCTTCTCTATCTTTCCTCCATCTCGTCTCTCGTCAATCTTAGAGGCTAAACAGGAACCGAACTCATCTACTTCGGGAAGCTTCGCCATTTGTACGCGCCTTTTGGCGATATCGACCAGGGCGCTACGAAACTGTTGCTTATTGTTTTCCCAGTATTCGTCTAAACTGTAGTGACCATTGTAGTCTCTTTGCAGTACACCATCTTGGGAAATAATCTGTTCATTGGATAGCCCTTCTAAACGTTGGGAAATCCAAACCGCAGTATTAGGGCGCAAAGTATATATGGCGTTCGTAATCTGATCCTTTTGGCGTTCTGCTAACTTATGGAAGTCATCGAAGATAATCAGAGTATTTTCATAGAGAACCTGCCCATCCACTTCGATGTTCTTTGCTTCAAAAACTTTCAGAAAAAGGAGTGTCGTATGCATGAATTCTAAATGAAGAGGTTCCGAATCGTTGCCATCTAAGTATTTGCACAGCATACGCTCCTGCTTACATGCCCATTTGAATAGCTTATACCCATCGGAGATGTCATCTCTGATACTGGCTAACTCGTTGGGTAACTCTAAAAACTTAATTCCCTTATATTCTGTGTCATCCTTGTATCCTCTCAAAACGGCGATACTTCGGATAAAAGCAATTGTAATCCTGCAATTCAGCAACGCAAACAGCACCTGTGTGCGTCGACCATTTTCGAATAACTCTTCTAGCAATTCATAGTTTCTCGCACAGGACAAATTGCAACTCAAAAGTTTTACTTCTTTCCCGCGTATCACTCCTGTATTCTCCATGTAGGAACGCACTTCGCTACTCAACGAGCTTTGTCGTGGCTGCTCACAGATGTAGCTCAGCACTTCAGGCGAAAATGCCTTAAACAGGGTTGTCTTGCCGGCCCCCGGGCTACTCGTAAAAAAGGTCACATTGCGAAAAGCGTCGGTTTCAAGTATCTTTAATGCAGAGCAATTAAATAGTTGTAAAAACACAGACGGAGAATCTGTGTGCTCAAGCCGCTTAATTTGAAACGGATTCTTCCAAATCATGCTAAGCCTCCTTGTGGCGTGTCGTTCTAGGAAACAATGCGTGATCTTCCCCATTCCATGCGTACCATAGAATAGGAAAGGAATTGTTTGGTGTATTATGATATATAATCAGCGGCAGTGAACATTCGTTAAATCCCAAATACGGCTTTTGTGTTTTTCCCTTCCTAAAATGCGAGTCAACAAAGCCGGAAGACTTAACTGCATTCAGTTCATAATTTCGACGAAGAAGGTCTTCTTCCGCATCTGTCAGTTCCACGCCGCTTATCCGTTGAATTGCATCTACGGTAACTCCGCATTTATGTGACTTTAGGAAATCGGATGCATTACTGCGAATGTGCATTAGTGCTTCATCGGTTGCTATATAAAGAACAACATGTATCGAAATATCTTCTTTTGGAAAGCCAATGTCACCCAAAAGATTATAAAATTTAGGGATTTTCCCTTTCCATTTCCCGTCTTCCATTCTAATGTAGCTTATACCGCTGGCGGAGAAGTCGTCAATTAAGAAAAATGTTCTGAAATTTGAATCATCCTTGTTCAACGAATAGTCCGTGTCTTTACACAATGTAGTCAAATCCTGTTTCAGACTATCTTTCATTCCTAAAGCGCGTTCATTGGAAAAATCGTAATTAATAAATACTTGTTCGTTGCTTAACATAGGGTTTTGGCGTCTGAAGTAATCCATATGAGAGCCGTCACTCAAACCAAGAAATAACGCTTTTCGCCGCATTATGTTGAAGATACGCTTTCTCATAGTAGAATCCGAAATGGAAGAAGCCTTGCAATAATTCTTTGTTTGCAATAAAAGATACTCTTTCATGCACATCTCAAAGCTCACACTGATGAGTTGCCGCATTTGTTCTTCTGATATAAAGATTAACCGCTTCTTGATTAAAGTATAGGCTATATCTATTTCAGATGGAGAAAACTTTCTCAGCCAAAGCGCAAGACTTTCAACATACCGCATTCCATGGGTATATTGTTGATAGTCATTATACTTGTACTCAGCGATCACTTGAATGTCCTGAAGTTCCTTGGCAAACCTGTCAACGTCCCAATCAACCACGGCTTTCAAAATGCCTTCCGCCAATTCTGATTTCATACATCCGTCACCTCCCGCTTAAGCCAGTTTTACAGTAAACGAGTGTGTTTCTTTCGATACGATGGTGTGTTCAAGATAAAACAGCGTTGCAGCAGCGTTCCTTGTTCCCAGCGGAGCGAAATTCCAGCATGAATCTAGCGTACTGGACACGTAGTCGACACTTAATGAATAAGAATTGCAGAGCATTTCAAAGTCATTTCCACCCTCATACCCACTGTCTCCAACAAAAAGGAATTCCCCCGGTGCAGTTTTGCCCTTGGTAAAGAACTTTAAAGTATTTGTTTTCTGTGTCGCAGCTGAAATGATATCGACAGAATGCTTCGACTCCACGAATTTAATGGAACTATAGAAGTGCAACTTCTCTTTGCACAGTCTCACAAAGCAGTTCAGAGCATATCCATTGTCGCAGGTCACAGTTAACTGCGTTGGGCGCAGTTCTATTTTGACAGTTTCGTTCACATTAATCTGGTCTGCAATTTCTTTTGCATACACAAGTTCGGGTAATACAGGCAAGGTCTTATCCGGTTGTGAAGTGTCCGCAAGTGACGCTAGGCAGCTTCCATTATAGTATCCAACGGCGACAGCATCCCAAAAGCGCTTATCAATATGAGTCTGCAATTCTTGCCGGACAGATTTCCCGCGGCCAGTGGCAATTCCTATCCGAATTCCTGCGGTTAGTAGTCGATCAATTTGTGCCCACACTTCAGCTTGGATTAATTCATCGCCAGATTTTTCTGAAAGAGTATCATCATAGTCAAAGATTATGCCGCTGAAGCGTCTGCTTTGTAGCTTGGAAAGGTAGGCTTTTGCAGCCGATAGGCACATCTGCTCGTCATAATATCCGTTGGATACTGCCTTCCGATGGGATGCCGCCTGAAGAATTGACCTCCTGCGACTGCGGTGATCGGGCATCATACAAGGATTATGGCTTAAATGATATAGCTTTCGTCCGAAAGCAGCAACCTGAGGACGGCCTGGGTTCATGCTGTGATAATCTCCTGCGGCAGATACAAGGCTGAAAACACTAGCAAAAGATTTCAGGAGACCCGCAATATCTTCTTGACAGATACATAGCGTGCTACATGCGATATTGTCACTCAAGATAGATGAGGTCTTTTGAATAATGGATCTTTCCTCAAGACTACCTAGCACCAAAACGGCAGTATGTTCTGAACGGGTGGAGACCCAGTAATGGCGGCCATGTGCAAAATTTCTAAAATCGACCAACTGAATATTCCCCAACGCGGCCTCGCTGAATTTTGACTCCAGGTCATATGCAGCTGGTGTCGTAATACCTCCGTGCAAGACGAGCAAAGTGTCTTTTGCCAAAAGCTTGTGCAACTCGTCGCTTTTAAGCGATAGTGTGGCATCCCACGAAAAATCTTGAGGAAGACAATAAAAAGCATCTCCTGAGAACTCATACAGGGCCTTTGCCAACAGAGAAACCGAAGCAATTGTTGAATTGACCGCGAGAAAACCATCTTTACCGCTTGGAACTGCAAAATCGAAGTACATGGAGTGTGAAGAGGGACGCTGCAGTTTAGCAATCGGCGCATGCTCACTCATGCAAAGGGTAAGGAACGCACGCAACTCTAACTCGTTCAAGTAATTATAGGTGTTCAATGTGTCAGAATTTCGCCCACCCGCAGTAAACAGAATCGCCGAAAAATCGGAAAGTTGATTCTTGTATTGGGATAATTCCAGCGGTGTTACCGCTTTGCAAAACAACCCCATCCGCCGCAGAAGATATTCTGCGGCGACAGCGACAGAATAGGACCCGCCCGATCCTATAAGTATAATGGGAGTTGTCCTAGCGCAATCTAAAAATCTTTTTATGACGGTTACATCTTTTTTTTCAACGGCGGTATAGGTACCAGATATTTGTCGTAGTTCCTTTTGAAAGTCTTTTCCCATGCAGTTCACCATCACATATCAAATATTTCAACCTTTGTATACCCTCTAGTCCTGTCCCACTCGATGTAAAGTTCCTTTATGCCCGGTTCAAAAAAAATTTGAAATCGCAGTCCCATCCCTTCAGCGAGTGAAAGTTCATTTAAATCGTCACGTTTAACCCAAGTAATATCTCCCTCACTACACCTGTCAATCGCCTCATCTGTGTAACAGTGAGCAAGATAGTTTATGATTATATGACGTTCTAGAGTTTCAGTGTTAAAAATATTTACGATTCCCTTGAAGGTGGGGGGTAATAGTTTTATTCCCGTCTCTTCTTCGATTTCGCGCATGGCGCACTGATAGAAGCACTCGTTTGGTTCCAAATGTCCTCCAGGAAATGCCCATCCTGGCCAAGAGTTAATTCTGTCAATACAAAGAACGCTGTCTTCAGTTTTGTTTAGTACCGCACACATTGTTGTTAGTTCAACTGAATTCATAAATATATTCCTCAACGTAAAAGCTTTTCAATCCAGTGTCTTATTCAGACGTTCGCCAAACCACAGGTATTCGCAAAGAAGAAGTGGTACCTGCACATAAAGATAAAAGAAAAGGCGGGAAACCTCCCCGCCGCTCGGCAAACTGGAGCCTTACGGCCAACTCAAGTACTCCTTTAACGCCTGTACTATTTTCTGAGCATCATTATAACTGAGGTATAGGTGGGTGTCAAATACTTTCTGAATCGTCTGCGTAACGGGCAGGTTCTTATGTAAAGGGATTAGGGAATGTCACTAAAGTAATGGCCAAGCCATTCGGCTTGGCCATTACTTTAGTGACATTCCCTGTAGAACGGTGCCTACCATATCCAACAGAAATAATCAAGGATAGCCGATGTGCCATCTCTTATTTGCAAATTTGCCGGGCTACTCACATATGATGCGATTCACATGTGCGTTAAAAGCAAGAGTTCTATGCTCACCCACTTATTATAAACCGGACTATGGCATCCCCAGTCAATTCACTGGTTCGGTAAATCTTCTGGCAAAAGGGTTTCAGGCTGAAATCCATGTCTGCCTGCCCTTTATCCAGCAAAATACCCGTTACCGTGAAATGATACGCGGCCTGTGCCGCCTGCAATTCTTGCTGGCAGGCATCGGGCAACTCACATTCGCCATCCGTGATGAAAACCACATCGGCCTTTTCAAAGCCTTCTGACTCCATCAATTGGATCGCTTCACGGATAGGACGTTCAAAGTCGGTGCCGCCGCCGAGGAATGTTTCCGCAGCGGACAATTTATCCTCCAGCGTGTATTCGCCTGGGCGGAACATGTCCACCTGGCAACTGCTGCTTCCGGCAAAATGGATCAGTGCAAAGCGCCTTCGGCTCTCGGCGGCAATCTCCAGCAGGGTCATGGCTACCGCCTTGCCCCAGGCCGCAGCTTCACCTTCGGTGGAACCGGACTCATCCAGACAGCAGATAATGTCGCCCATACCCTTATAAATAGGTTCGCGCCGACGATACTGTTTGATCTGCTTTTGCTGATACTTCCGCAGGAATAGCGGGATAGTCTCCGGCGTGGCCAGCATGGCAAGCTCCGAAGTCAGCGCACGGGACAGGTTATTACCTAACTCCAGAGAGTAGGTTTCGCCCCGCCCATAGGCATAGCTATTTTTCTTGGTCTGCGCGAGAAGTTCACGGAAGCGACCCAGATACTTGGAAACATCCCTTAACACCGGACTCTGCCGTACCTTTTCCAGCAGTGCAAGATTCTCAGGCGTGCGGCGCATATTCGAGGGTTCATCGCTCCATGCGCCGATGATGCTCTGTACCTCCTGCGCCCGCTCTGTGGCAGCCTGCACAGCGGCGGATACTGCCAGATCGACTGCTTCCGTTTGACGCAGCATGGTCGTGCCCAGCATCTGAGATACAGCCTCCACCTGCCGCTGCTTACTGTCCAGCCGATTGGCAGCATTTATCAGCGCCTGCTTACCCGACTCGGTCATTTCTATAGTATGGGCTCGGGCATCAAGCAGCTTGGCGAGCTCCTCTGCCGCGGCATCACGCGCCGTTTCCAGCTTTTCAAGAGTATTCAGCGCGCCTTTATCACCACCCAACTCAGACAACAGTCCGTCCAGCTCTTCGGCGGCTCGATCGGTGAACTCCGCCGCCGCTTCATAGGCGGGTAGGCTGCGACCCTCGCAGATATTCTTCAGCGTGAGATAGTCATCCTGCTGGACAACATGGTCGAGGATGGGCGCGTTGAATTTCTGCGCCGCAGCGGTGAGCATATCCATGTCGTTTCTGCGCGGAGCCAGCGAATACAGGGATTGAAACACATCGCGGGAGAGGGCGGGGAAAGACTTGAGCCTCTGCGCCGCGGCGTTCTCCGTCATATCCATTTCTGTATCATCCTCGCGTAGTTCAGCGTATATGCTGTCCTCCAGTTTGCTGGAGCGCATCACCCGGTCAGTCTTCTGTGCCGGTTTTCTCCGAAGTGCCGCAAGCTCCACAATGGGAGAACGCAGTACATCCGCTATTGTCCGAAAGGCTTTTCTCATGTGAAATCCTCCTCAAAACTGCGAAACCATGCCAGCAGAACAGTGTTGGCGGCATCGGCCCGTCTTAGCTCTGGGAATTCCCGCTGGAGATACAACGCAGCGCCGAACATATTAGTTTCACCGGATTGGCGCAGCTTTTCAAGGTAATCGAAATATATCTTGTTACTGTTGTTGGTGTCCATATAGCATCTCCTATCCGCAGGGGGAGGCGTGAGCCTCCCCCCTTCTATTTCATTACTCTACAGGATCAGAATGGCAGCTCCTTGTCAGGACTGCCTGCGGCGGACGGAAAATCATCCAACGGCGGGAAATCCTTAAAAGCGTCTGCCTCACCGGGTCCAGACGATCCTTCGACCTGCGCCGGACGGGAATCGCCAAAGTAGACATTATCGGCGTTGATCTCCGCGCTGCGGCGCTTGTTGCCCTCCTTATCCTGCCATTCGCGGATCTGGAGCCGTCCCTCTACCACGGCCATACGGCCTTTGGTAAAATACTTGCTGACAAATTCTCCAGTGGCGCGCCATGCCACCACATCAAAGAAGTCGGTCTCCTTTTCTCCGGACTGCGATTTGAAATCGCGGTCACAGGCAATAGAGAAGCTGCATACCGGCGTACCGCTGCCGGTGCGGCGCAGCTCAGGATCATGGGTCAAGCGGCCCATCACAAAAATCTTGTTCAGCATAAATCGTTCCTCCAAAAATGTAGTTATTGCAGAGCAGCCATCTGCTCCAACGGGATATAGGTGAAATTCACCGCATTGTGGGCGGTCATGCTGATGGTCTCCAGATCGTTCAGGAGCTTGTTCACCATGTCCTTTTCACTTTCAGACTGTGCGGCGGCACATAGCTCCTGCTGCCGCTTATACAGCTGGAGCAGTTCACCACGCAGCTTCAGCAGTGCCTTGCTGCCAGCCTTAGGATTGCCTCCATCCGCAACAACGGTGTTGAAATCCTCCTGCGCCTCCACCGCCATGGCAAGGATACTGCTTACCTTATCCTGCAAGGGATTGACGCACAGGCGGGTCAGCGTGTTTTCTACCGTGGGCCGGTCGCCGGGCGCCTGCCAGAGATAGCACTTGAGGATCAGAAGGTCTTGGGGCTCCACCCTGTCGTGCCCTTCCAGCCACGCCTTGGCCTGCACCAGCGGGTAGTAGTTGAGATATTTGCGGTCGGACACCTCGATTCCGTTGCCCCGCAGTTCACAAAGCACATCATCAGCCAGCTCATTGATAGCGTCCGTCACAAGGATGGCGGCCACCTCTTGCTGCATGGCGTACAGCTCGGACAGCGAGATCGTGGCATTTAGCGATCCATCGCCGCCGCTCTGCTTGCTCTTGAGGACGGACAGACGCTTATCGCGGTCAGTAATGTCCTCTGTCACCACCTTGATCTGCAAACGGTCATACAGCGGCGCCAGGATCTGTTCCTGCGGATCGGTAAAATTGGGTATCTCGTTGGAAGCAGCAAAGAAGGAAATCGCCGGAATGGGATAGGTGCGCCCCTCGTTGGTGTACTTTCGCTCGTTGAGTGCTGTCAGCAGGGAGTTCAGCACGCCATCGTTGGCCTTGAATATTTCATCTAGGAACACGATGTCCGCCTCCGGTATTTTACCGGCAGTCTGTACCACGGGTTCGTTCTGATGCAGCGCGGCCACGGCCTTTCGGTAGCTGAGCAGCTTATCCGTCGCTTTTTCCAGCGCGGCAAAGGTGTCCGGCGTATCTTTTCTCGCGCCGAGACCATCCACCATACATTGAAGATCAAAGCGCAGGTTTTTATGTACGTCATCATCCTGCAGCACAGCATCCGGCACGCTGCCGGGTATCAGGCTGGACAGGTCGATACGGCCAAAAAGCTGATCCTCATCGGTCTGCTTGGAGAGCAGCCGTTCAAACTGCCGCGCACCGGTGATCCGCTGGCGGAACAGGTTGATGGACAAACTCTTGGCCTGACCGGGCTTGCCGAGAATGAACAGGTTATTCCGCGTCAGCAGCGCAATGGCAATCAGCTCGACCAGTTCTTCACGTTCCACCACCTGACTGTTGACGTCCTGCATCACGGCCAACATTTTATCTCGCAGTGTCATACTATCGTAACATCCTCCTTCGTTTCATTGTTTCCGCGGCACAGATCAATAAGCTTCTGGCATTGGTGTATCTCAAAACCGCCGATATGCGCCTTGCGTTCAGGAAGGTGCATTTTCTTTGCCAGCCAGCGATACGCCTGTGTCCGGCTCATACCGCGCTCCGTCCAATATGCGTCGAAAACCTGATGTGTTTCGATGCGCTTAAGACGCAGCACCTCATTGGCCAGATCACCAAGAGGGCGAACCGTCCCCCTGTGACAACCTACTCTGGCATTGCAGTTCTGACATTGATACAGCTTTTCGCCCTTCAGACCCAGCCGCACGGCAGAATCGCCGTAGACGCTTTCTGCCGGCACAAGGCGGACAATACCGCCGCAGTATCGGCAAATATGGGGTATCTCCAATCGCACGCCCCCTTACGCAGCCTTTGCGGCTTTTTTGCGGGGCGGTTTTGCTTTCGGCGCGGTCATGCGGAGCTGCGTCTGCATATAGAACGCGTCCTCCGTGGAGAGCGTCAGCATTCCCGTCTGGGCGATACCCAGCGTAACGGTGCCGCGCAGTGCCCGCAGGCAGCGTTCCAGCCGATCCACCGCAAAACAGTAGTCACCGGCAGGTTGTCCCGTCAGAGGAATGACCGTTAATGCCGCGTTGGAGGAACCGACCTCACCGGTGCAGCGAAGGGTCAGCCGATTCCCGTCAAAGTGCAGGATCGTTCTGTTGTCCATGCACGCGGCCGTAGCCGTCTGCAATGTGCGGCGCAGCTCCTCGGAATCGCTCAGCACCGTAAATGTGTTTTGTGTCCCCGCAATGAGACTGTCTGTGTCCACATAGCTGCCGTGCATGAGCCGTGCGGCAAACTGAAAGCCTTCTTTCACAAAGACGAGCTGCCTGTCAGCCATGCCAACGGAAAACGTATCCTTTTCCTCACAGAGCTGGGCCAGCTTTTCCAGGTTGCCAGCAGGAATAAGAAACGTCTGATCTCCGGTACATTGCTTATCTCCCTTTGCGGAAACAATGCAGACGCCATCGCTGCCAACGGCACGCAGGCCATCAGAGGTCAGGCGGAGGTTTACGCAGCGCAGCAAGGGCATATTGCTGTTGTTCGGGTCTGTGGCAAATGCCGCACGGCGTACCATGGACGGAACACCGCTGAGCTTCACCATGCTTTCAGGAGCAGTGATGTTCATGCGCGGGAAACCTTTGCCGCTGGCTGTTGGTACCTGATAGTACGCATGGTCACTGGATAGTGCCAGCGTATCCTTGTCTCCCTTGCAGCACTCCACCGTATTCCCCGGAAGATTGGCGAGCATGGCGGAGAGCAGTTTGGCATCAATGGCGAATGTGGTATCACCGCCCTCATAGGCCGGCAGCGGCACATCCTGCCGCAGCGTTACCTCCATATTGGTGGCGGTCATGTGCAGGGAGCGCATCCCTGTGTCGATCTCCAGCAACGCACATTTCAGCACATCTAACGGTGATGCGGACGGCACCAGCTGCGCGGCACGTTTGGCGGCAGTCAGAAACGCCGCCCTTTCAATGGTAAAATTCAAAAATATTCCTCCTTTACGCGGCAGTATCGAACATACTGAGCTGGTCCTCCAGTTCGGTGTGTTTCGGTTTCCTGCCGGTTCTCGATGCTTGCAGCAAGCCATCATAGAGCGTCTGCCGCGCTGCGGTATCTGCGGCACGGACACTTTCGGGCTGCGGTACTTCGACCACCCTTTCCTCTTGAATAGTGACCGGCTCCGGAAGCTGCTTTACTGCGCGGTGCGGGTTGATAATGGCCATCTTCTTGAAGGTGGCGGCAATATCCTCCACATTGTCCTTGATGCCCAGCATCAGCTCCTTTGCCATCTGTGAGGTCATGTCCTGCACGTCACTCATGGCCGCCAGTCCTTCCTCGGAGAAAGTCCCCTCGATCAGTCCGGCCACAGCCAGCTTGGAGGCCATCAGCTTCATCGCCTTCGCCTGCATGGTGTCGGCGTAGTAGAGCATATAGACCTCGACTCTCGGCGCTGTCTGGTTGATGCGCCATGACCGGCGCGACGCCTGCCGCAAGGTGAACAGGTTATAGCCCATGGAGTAGAAGATCAGCGTCGTAAAGGCGTTCAGGTCAAGGCCGGTCTCCACACATTTGGGGTTGGTGATAATGACCTGTGTGCCTGCGGACAGTCTCTTACTGAGCCAATCCTCCCGCTTTTCCGGGACGATCTGTGTGCTCAGGATCTCCGTTCGGATACCTTCCTCACGCAGCAGTCCCAGCAGCTTTCGCTGGGTATCTGTCCGTGTCCAGCTGGTGTAGATCATTACCCTCTCGCCTGCGGCGATCTTGGCCCGCACGATCTCCAGCACCTTTTCCTCTTTCGGGAGGACGGTCTGAAAGTCTGCCATGTCCTCCGGCTTCACGATGGTGCAGCCGCTGATGGGGTGGATGATCTCCGGCTGGTCATAGGGCTGATCCGGATACACCGTCAACAGATTGAGATAGGCGGACAAGATCTTATTGGCCGCCTTACGGTCATTTCTCAGGACTGACGTCAGTTCCCGTTCCACTTCTTTGTATGCCTCTTCGATCGGCTTCGGCATCGTCAGTGGTACGGGAATTTCCTCGTAATCAGGAAGATCCTTGCCCATATCGGACAGCGACAGGAATGCCGTACACTCCAGCAAGAAGCGGGAGAATACCAGCGGAGAAACACCAGGGAGCTGCCGTGAGCGTTTTTTGCTTTTGGCACTGCGGCGGTTGGAGTTATAGTCCGCGTCGGTGATCTCATAGGTGTTTTCCACCACGCCGTATTCCGCATCGAACCGGGAAGGCACATCGTGGGACTTTCCATCCTTTTGCATCAGTCCGGGGACGATACGGTACAGAAGATGAAAAATGCCGGAGCTGTAACCGTTGATCAGCGTTGCGGTCATGCCGATGAATTTCCGGCTGATGCCGTAAAGCTCCGCCATAGCGTCACCCTGCCCGCTGTCGTTATTGTACTCATGCAGCTCATCACAAAGAAAGCTGCCGATCCGTCCGCGGTACTTCTTCTTGAGGTAGGTACTCAGCGGAAAGCGGCGGTGCGCACCCTTGATGCAATACGGGCGTTCCGGATGCTCCACGAGCTGCCGCAGCTGATCCAGAATGTGTTCGTTTTTCGTGCGGTTGAGGTGCATGGCAGCCTGCGACCGGAACACCCAGCCATACCCGCCGATTTTTATCCACGGCATTTGACGCCGGTCATTGACCGGCGCCCAAAGCGGTGTGCCGCAATGCGGACATAGGTGGTTCGCCAGATGCTCCTTCTGGAAGAAAAACTGATTCGAAGGTACCATGTATCTTGTGCCGTCGCCGCTGGTCTCCATCTCAATGAGCTCCAGACAGTCCGGGCAGACAAAGCCGCGCTTTCTGCGGCTCCATAGCACGGCAGGATAGCGCATATAACCGTCTCTGGCACGCTCTTTACTGAAAACGGCATATACGTTTTTATCTCCGCGCTGGTACAGGTCAAAGAGCCGATCCACATCGGTGATACTTTTGACCACCATGCCATAGGTGTCCGGCAGCGTTTCTGCGATCTCCCGCACCCATTTGCCTGTGACGTGAGAAGGGCACATGACAAGGTTGAAGGATTTGCGGGTTCCGAGTCTTTTTAGTGCGTTCAACGCTCCCGCCGCAGCCGCGCTCAGCTTGGTCTTGCCGCTGCCGCATTCCGCCACAATGAGCGCCATTTTTTGTTGGCAAAGCTGCTGTTTGACAGCCTCCGCCACCGCAAGCTGGGCGTCATAGAGGGAATAACCGGCTTTTTCGTGGATGTAATCGTTGACCTCCAGGATTTCTTCCGAAAGCGGCTCCGACGCCGGATCGAACTTGGGAACGAACTGGCTGCGGATACGGTCAGCCACAGTAACGCCAAAGGTATTCAGATAGCTGGTCACGCTGTTTACCTCCGCAAAGCCGTCTGCCGCATCTGGAATAGCACCAGGAATGGTGATACGTCCATCTTTGAGCCCCTGCTCCAGAATGTCCGTTACGTTTCGATCCTCCGGCAGCAGCGTCAACGACCATGCTTCCATGCGCTTAGTGAAGGAAAGCACTTTCATCTGCCGCAGATCACCACTGGCAATGAGAGAATCCAGCACATAGTCCTGAAACTCAGGGATCAGCGGTGCGGCAGTTTTCCGGTCTACCTCAGCAAACAGACTCGCACGGTCTCCAGGCGGGCAAAAGACATAGCATTTGCGTGGGTTTTCGGGGGCGTCCTCATCGCAGTTGTCGGCAGGATTCTCCTCCGTCTGGCTGTCATCGTTGGCCATCAGGGTCGCAACGGCATATATCCCATCATGGGACAGAATCCGTCGGTAGCCTTTGGGCCTGCAATCCAGATGTAGGGTCGTATCGTCTTGTTTCAGCTCCACCGACGCGCCGCCGTATATGGCGTCCGATAGAGCCCGCACGACTTCGGGATAACCGCCGAAGCGAATGGCGCTGATCGTCTGCTGCGTACCGCTGTCGATGATAACGGTATCCGCGTAACCGGTCAGCCGGATCTGAAATTTGGGGTCACTGTAGCTGATTTCCATCAGCTTACTTCTTATGTGTGCCATTCATTTTGAAATCTCCTTTCTTCCGGACAATGAAAAAAGACCGTAACTGCCCCGAAAGGCAATTACGGTCTTCTTGATGTCCTATATTTTTACATACTTCAAGTCTTAGTCAGAACGAAGAAGGAAAACTGACCTCCTTTCTCGCCCGTGCCTGCTCTGCTCCGTCCTTTATGCTTTCACCTAAAGTACAGGTTCATTGTACCGCCGGGAAAGTGTGATGCACAGGTGGAAAAAGATTGCTGTATTATGTCAGGAAAGACAAAGATGCGACATATAACAGTCATGACTTGGATTTTCGCCTGCATTGCAATTATTAAAAATAAGTGTATAATAGCTATAATATAAAGGTGATCGATAACTACGCTAATTGAGACTTGAATACAGGATAATCTCTAATTATCCTATATCAGGCAGCCCCGTTCGCTTCATTGCTATCGTGGGCAAGAGGAGGGAATATCATTGAAGTCATTTTTTAAAATAGGAATTGCCTATGATGTAAAAGAAGACTACAAACTGGACAGTGAAGATTGGAAGTATTCAGATTTTAGCACATTGGCTGAAGTTCAATATGTTAAAAGGCTGTTTGAGAAGAGAGGCCACTCAGTTGTTTTATTGGGTAATTATGAGGAAATTTATAATTTGCTTAAAAACAACACCTTTCCCGCTGTTGATGTTGTGTTTAATATGGCTGAGGGTATCGGAAGCAGAAATCGGGAGAGTTGGATTCCGTCTTTGCTTGAGATAAACGGAATTCCTTTCACTGGTTCTGATGCTTTTGCGCTCAGCCTTTCTTTAAGTAAATTTCACACAAAATTAGTGGCGAAATATCTCAATATCCTTACCCCAGAGTTTTGCGTCATTTCCTGCAGTGATGATTTTCAGCAAGCATTGCAAATCCCAGGGCCATGGGTATTAAAGCCCAATTATGAAGGGAGTAGCTCAGGCATTGTTTATGTTGATAACCAATGCTCATTACTGAATCGCGCTAATGATTTGCTTCGCAATTATAACCAACCGGTACTGTGTGAACACTACATAGCTGGCCGAGAAGCTAATGTTTCTGTTCTATATGATGGAGCGAAGACTAAAATTCTTGGAGCAGTTGAAGTCATTCGGAAAAGCGGCTCACCTATTCACATCTTCAGCGCAGAAGATAAGTATTCAGGTACATGTACAAAAATAGACGCCCATTTTCAGGAAGAAACCTTGTCATTGATGCATCAAAATGCCAAAAAGATCCATCGGCATCTATCTTGTAGGGATTATAGCCGTACAGACTTTCGTATCGATAGCGAAGGAACCCCCTACTTTTTGGAACTCAACCCAGCGCCAGGCCTCGGTGAAGATGATAGTTTCACCCTATGCTGCTCCTGCCATGGTTATGAACCGGATTGGGTCTTAGAACAAATTGTCTACAATGTAGTAGCCCGTACAGCAGGTGCTTCAACTTATTCATAAAAACGAAGAGTGAAAAATATAATCTCATGCTTGCGGTAGATATCTAAAACCGGCTTAGGTGCCACTTCAATCATAGGGGGCTGATCAACGCACAACTTATTTTTTGCCGCATAGGCAAGCGCCTTTGCCATATATTGAAATCTAGATTCCAGTGCTGGCAGACTTAGACATCTTTCCGTAAAAGAAATGCATTTCTCATATTCGCCAGTTTTGTAGTTATAGAGAGCCCACATCAAATTCTGGTATATTTGGTAATCATAGACATCTGCGTTAACCGGAAGTTTCAATAGTGATTCTATGCTCAACAACTGAACTTTTGCTTGCTTGAACTCTCCAAGAGCCATATAGCAACTGGCTATATTGGCTTTGAGAACAATTTGTGAATAGGCCTCTACCTGATAACTCAACGCCAGCCGGAAACGGTCAATTGCTTCATGATAATCTTTGCTAAACACAGCAGAATAAATCCCCATGGTGTTTAGCGGATAATGAATCATTGCACTGCCAAATTCCGAAAAAAGCTGTATGCTTTTTTCTAATGGAGACAGAATTCGTTCTTTAGCGGCTAAATAGAGATAGTCTGTAGCGGCATTGTGCTGTAATTCAGCCAAGCATTTAATCTTATGATGCGTCTCAAAATATTGCTCGGCAGCTGGATACATTTTAATCGCAATTGCTTCATCATATACCATACTGGCTTTTTTTATGAGCTGATAGTACGCACTTTGATAGGCTTTTGCTCTACAAATGGTTAGTGCTTGTATAAAGTAGTCTTGTTTTTCCTTTAGATTTCCAGTACAGTCATGAAATGAGGCAAGATATGACAGTGCTCTACAATACAGAAAGCTCTCAGGCGCGCTTTGCCTTAGTTCATCTTTCACGTCTTCGGCTATGTTTAATGCAGGAATCGTCTCTCCGTTTAAATAATAACAGAGCGCTGCATCCAATTTGATAGATTCAAGAGGCACATCGATCTCAGCCGGAAGGTGTTTAATGCAGCGCTGATATATCGCTAGCGCATTACCAAAACGCCCCATATCTGCTAAACAGCGCGCTTCTAGAAGTGCCAAATGAAACTCTAAATTTTTATCAGGAATATCCACCACATCGACTAGTTCGAGCATAGAACGCGCTTCCGAAATCGCCTTTTGCGTATTCAAATAATCGGAAATTTCAAGATACCGACAGGCAAGTTGATAAGAATAAGTAAGGGCTTTTACATAGTTGCATGAAAATTTATAGTGACGCGAGGCTGAGTGAAGGTAAATGATTGCTTCTTGCGGATGAATCGGCAAGTGTCCCTTTTCTAAGCGTTCCAATCGTCGAGCAAAGAAATCGGCTAAAATGCCGTGCCATTGTTTGCGTTCGTTTTCACCAATAGAGGAACTAATAACTTGGAACGATTCAGGGGACTCAAATGCATATATCGCTTCACTTTCATGTTTGATCAATAACGAAATGCGTTCGACCTTGTTTAACAGTTCTTGCGCATGAATGACTCCAAAAGGGCTGGTGAGAAGTTCGCTTGAGAATGTGTTTCCGATGATTGCAGACTTTGAAAGGACATCCTTCAAGTCAGGGTTTAGGCGTTCATATCTCTCTCTAATGTACTCTCCGAGAACGTCTGTTAACGCGCCTTCGGTAATATGCCCACATGTGAATATCTTCTCCCGCTTAATAAGAATTCCGCGGATACGTAAATAATTCATGATTATATTAAGGTACATGATATTTCCATATGAAGAATTTAAAATATAGCGAAAATCTTCCGGTGCAATCTCAATTTTACCATATACCATCTCTAAGTACACTCGTAACTGCTCTGAACTTGCTCTTTTAAACGGAACGAATTCCAGATTCATAGGTGGAAGTGTAGATAGGCGTTGCTCAAGGCGTTGACTATTACCGCTATCACTGTCGTATTCAAAGAGAATTAATGCTTTGCTATTGGGATACCGAGCGAGAACCTCTTTACTCAAATCTAGTGCAAAAGAAACTAGTTCATCTTCATACTGATCCAATCCCTCAAAATAGACTATAATTTGTTTTTCCCTGCAATATGAAAGCAGTTGTTTCTTGAGAATCTCTGGAAACATCAGATCATTCCAAGTGTCACACTTAATCCCTATACCTAACAAAGCGTCTACTATCGGTTCAAGTTGGTAATGCGGTTCTCTTGTTGGTACTATATGAATGACATTAGCTTTTCCGTCCAAAAACAGCTGGATAGTTGTGCGCTTTCCTATCCCTTTTTCTCCAAAAACCACAAAAGCTGTCGAAGACTGAAGATTTTTGTATAAATTTTGAAGTGCATACAATTCTTGTTCGTGAAGATTAACGCTTGGTTTGCTTAGTGCATGATAGTATGCATGTTGTGAATTTGAATGTAGAAGATTGGGCTTCTTGCCAATTACTTTTTCATAAATAAGTGTTGCCAACTCTTCGGGAGATGTAGTATGAGCATCAATATGCCCGAGACTTCCAATTAATCCAGGAAGTCGAACATCATCGAAATAGACCGGTAATATATATTCATCTTTTTGACGAAGTGCGCGATCCTGCGCGGATGCCATTTCCCATTTAGTCCAATTCTTTTCACGATACTCCTTGGAGACAAAAACAACCACAAATCTGGAATCTTGATAATAAATTTCATCTAAGCATTGTGTGAGATTCTTTCCCCACAGAGCACTTCGATTATCATTATCATAGAAGTGCTCGATACCCATTTTATCAAGTGCATTGGAAACCTGCTCTACGTAATCTCGCTGCTCTCCAGCAAAAGAAAGGGCAACTTGATATTTCCAATTTTCCGCCATACGAATGCCTCCCATATAAACACTCTAGCACGGCAATACCGCACTCGTTCAAACTCAAATTATGACAAGCTCGAACACAGGATAATTAGAGATTATCCTGCGTCCATTAAGAAAGCCGCTGCAGTTCAGCAGAACTGTAGCGGCTTTCTTAATATATGATTTCAATAGCTTCTTATATCAAAAGTCATTTTACCCGACCGATTAAAGCCCCATTAAAACCAGCAACTGCCGTTCATCGGTTCAAAACATTCACCGTCAGGAACTGTCGGAATAATATTTCACTCTAATATATCGATCTGTTGACTTTGACACGCCATTTTAATTGTATATATCTATCATTTCTGATTTCAGTGCCAAGAACGTGCGTAATCCCTCAGCTTCAACAGCAAAAAATTCGTTATCGGAAACTTCAATATATGGCACATAAGTGGACTCACCCGAAATAGGATATGTTATGTTTTCGCACTCTTTATAGGAGAATACGGGCGCAATGAATTGTCCACTCTGCAACCGGAACACGTTTGTGCCATCCTCTGCGTTACCTACGATTCCCGATAGGAAAACAAGATATTTGTTGCCGACTTTCATGAAATTGACATAGCCCATATCCATACTCCTATCGTCGGCATAGACTTTCCATCTATCCGCTGTGATAAGAATCTTCTCTCCCTGCGTCACTTCTTCGCCTTTGAATATCTGTTCTACCCGGACACGCTGCTGTCTGCCTTTAAAAAAACAGATTGGCTCATCGACAGGCGTCACTTGGAGGATGACAGGGGCTTGAAGGAGAGTTTTTCGCATCTCTTGACAATCAGCGGTCGCCATCTCCGACATTAATTCGGCTACGTAGCAGGTATATTGATAATCCGACTCTGCGGTAAAGTTTGTGTAACTGCCGTAGCGCGCTCTTCCCAGTATTCCAAATGCAGTCAGCAGAAGGGCAACGAAAACCAAGTGATAACGCAATTTCAAGTTTAGTCACCTCCCCACAATGGCTCCGCCATCCATGGTAAAAGTATGATCGCAGAGTAGTTGGATGTCCTCTTTGTTGTGACTTGCGAGCAGGACTATAGCCCCTCGATCTTTTTCGCTTTCGATCAGTCCTCGAATCAATTTTACAGAATCTTGATCTAATGCGTTTGTCGGTTCATCCAGCATGAGAATGCCCGGCCTCTCCATAACTGCTTGAGCAATGGCCAACCGCTGCTTCATGCCCAACGAGTATTTTCCGTACTTTCGTTTATCCGCCGGATCAAGACCTACTCGCTGCAAGGCTTCTATAATCCCGGCTTTATCTATCTTGTGATTAAATTTTGCAAGATAATCAAGATTTTCATATCCTGTCAACTCCGGATAAAGCGAAACATTTTCGAGCAAAATCCCCAGATCGGGAAGGACGGGAAAGGCCTTCTTGAGAATTTTCCCATTTAAGCTGACGATACCCGTCGTCGCAGATATTAGCCCAGAAAGTACACGGAACAGCATTGTCTTCCCGGAGGCATTCGGCCCAACAAATCCATAGACATATCCGCTATTCAATGATAGATTGATATGCGAAAGCACTGTTTTCCCTTTAATCACTTTTGTGACATCGGTAGCTGTCAATTGCATATTATATTCCTCCAAATTCGGCATCTGCGGTGATAAAGTTATGCTTTTCAACCTGAATTCCCCCTCCTATTAATATCAAAAACGCAATAATCGTTATATAGCAAAGCGAGTCTTGGAGCCGCAATGCCCCTCGCAGTGTACTTAGTCCCTCTATGTGTGACGACTGCCAACTCAGAACCAAATGTGCTATCGGGTTGATCTTCAACACAACAAACCGCACTAAATAATTGCTTTTTGGCAATGCCAAAAGTGTAATAAGTACAGCCTGCCCCCCCAGCACAATAGTAAATGCGCCTTCGCTGCCCAAAAGTATGGACAGGATATTGACCAACACCACCATGGCAAATAACCATAAACCATAAAGCACGAAATGGGCTATCAACACCGAGCCCCCCCACCACGCTACATCGTAGCGACAGCATGTAATGACAATGACCGTCCCAATCAAAGCAACTTGATAAAGGATACCTGCACCGCAAATTTTCAGACATTCCTTGATATACCAACGTGTGCGGTGAATAGTTCTTGAGAACACATAGACGCTCGCTGTACAAAAATGCCGATATAGATATACTCCAATGTATAGTTCAAACAAAAAATAGGGTGCCATTTTTATGCTGAATGACAATAGCTCCGGAAGGGAGGTTCCAAGTGGAAGGTCTCCCCGGGAACCACTGAGCTGCAAAACCAGCTCCGCCAGAGTTATATGCCCATTATGCGGATTAACGAAAGCCAATGACAACAGCGCGCCGCAGAGCACCGCCATTGAGACGAGTGGTACAGATTTTTTGCTGCTCATAAATGGTCACGTCTCCCTTTATAAAAAACGCAGAAAAACGACACAGTCATCAGCATAACAACTGCAACGATAAAAAACGCCCCGCTTTTCTCGGCATCGTTGAAAATATACACATAGTCAAACCATCTGACCGAGAACGGAACGCCCTTAATAATTTCCGAAAAATATAGCGATATATTGAGCAACACAAACACCGGCAAGAACAAGAAGATCTTATACCGCACCTTTAGAATCATGGATAACGCAACCGTAAACATTCCAAGAATTCCGGAGAACACGCCAAAAAACAAGGTGCTGATTACAGAATACAGATATGAATCGATTTTGAACAATTCAGCGAAAGTATAATGGCTGACCATTTCAACATAACGCGGATTGTACTGATTCAAATTGATAAAATCTCCTGTAGCAGCTGTGGGGAATGATATGCAATTCAGTACCAATTCGATCAACGGTGGGATCACGAACACGAGCGAGGTTACTATAAAGCTGGCTGCTACCTTGCTCACATAGTATTTCTTGCTTCCCATACGGGCGATCAGCAGCGTATCGGTCTTCCTGTTTTTTTCGGAAATGAGCGTAAAGCCAGCTGGGCAAACCACGATGACTGGATATAATTGCACAAGCAAAAGCGTCATATCGGCATTGTAATATATCCGGTTATAGCTCAGCACAAGCATTTTGGCAGGATGATACATCTCAATAACGTCGGACCCTTGAAATGCAAATACATTCGTAGTAAAGTTTAACAGCACGAGTGTCAAAAGAAGGTAAAACGTCAGAATTGCCGCCTTTTGCTTCATGGCAAAAGCGACTTGTGATTTTATGGCTTGTATCATGTAAACTCCTTTCACAAAAGCGGTGACAACTGCAACGTTGTCACCGCTCCGAGAGATACTATTACAATATCTCCGTGATAACACCTACGTTCAATAAGTGTGGTAACTTACGACGGCGTAGGCTGCAGCGTTACTATTGCCGCTAAATTGGAATGTTACGGAGTTTACATGCTCATAGCCTTCCTTGAGTGTAATCGTAGTATAGTCGGGGCTGCGTTCGCTCAAGTGGACTATGTCGCTGATCACAACAGAGTCTCTCTTGAGGCGACACCGAATCGTGCTGAACAGATCCAAACCGCTTTCGGGGTAAACAGAATGGCAACGAACGGTCGGAAAATCACAATAGTTACGTGCTTCAGTTCCGGCAGTCATCCAGCTCATTTTCTCGGGAAGATAAATGGTCTTATTGTCTGCAGCAAAGGCCGGCAGAGCCATTACAAAAGCCATGGCGAGTGCGATGATAAGGGTAATCAATTTTTTCATAGTAAATCTCTCCTCGTCTTGTCGTCTTGGTTTGTTCCTGTCGATCTCATTTCATTTAAACCTGTCCCACCCCTCTTCTACACCGGTTATGCAGAGAAACCGCGCGCATTTCTCTGTATCCACCTTAACAAAACCTGCTATCGGCCACATGTACCTTCAACCGAAACTTGCGGTTTGGTGATACCTCCAATCACAACATCCACAGTCAATGTATAGCGTCTTCCTTCCACCACCTGTGCTGTATCACTGAACAACAGATATCCGGTTCCAGCGGCCGTCCAACTATCAATAACCTTTGATCCGTCCCAAAGAACCAAGGTCGCACTAACTGAGTCTGACATTTTATCCGCAACCACTGATACGCTACATTTTGCAGTTGTCCCATCAAATGAAATCGACGGCTTGATGGAAATCGTTCTGGGTGCAGCGTGTACTGAAACGACAGATACCATAAATGCAAAGAGGGTGAGCAGCATAATGATATTCTTTTTCAAAACAATGACCTCCTTCATTCGTTTAACACCTAAACGAATGAAGGAGGTCATTTTGGACAGGCCATTCTAAAAATTTCAGGAAATTTTTTGCACACCTTTACATAGCGCTATCATTAGAGGCTTTGGCAGAGAAGCGGTAACAGAGAACAGTGTGTCCTGCTGCTCTGACGTCCATACAGCGGTACTGCTAATGCCGCCATCCTGAGGCTGATAGAAATCAACATAAAGAGTCCCTACCCGAATCGTTTGGACTTCTCCGCTGAAATCACCCACAAAAAGGCTAGAAGCATCGGTGCCGCTTGCATAGACGAACTGTATCAGGCTAACACCGTTGCTGTAGATGATTGTGCAACCATCGTCTGTAGGCAAGCGATCGATCTCGGCATAACCCTCAGGCAACCATGTCAACTCATAATGGGCATTACTATTTTCAGCTACGGTGTTCCCTACAAATCGATACGCAACAAACCCTTCATATGTTTCTCTGACCCATACGAGGAATGCCGTCCGCGCTTCTGCATCCACAGTCAGCCATGTGCCGCCAATAATAACTGCTGAGATAATAAAGCACGCGATTTGCTTAGGCAGGTGGGCAATCAGGGGGTGATTGCCTCTCCGTATCGTTCGCTGCATTTTTTTGTGGAAGGTCGGGGAAAAGCTATGCGCACACGCTGCCGAGGACGGAAGCGACTCCGTGATCACCTGATTTGCCTCCGTCGCGGCCTTTCTCAATACCTCGTCGTTAATCAAAATATCCCCTCCTTCCGGCAAAAATCTTCCAACTTCTTCTTGGCCCGCTGATCCAGCTTGATGGCGGCCGGGAGCGATAGTCCAAGGATCTCCGCAATCTCTCTGACGCTGTAGCCGTGATGATACCGTAGAAGGATCATCTCCCGATACCGCGCCGGCAATTTCAAAATACACGCTGCTAAGACATTTCCCCCATCGTAAGCAACCTCAATCCCGTGAATTTCATCCGTGAGCGGCACGGTTTGCCGTCTCTTTGCGCGGCGATATTGGTCAATGGCTTCGTGTTCAACTATAGTAACGACATAGCTGCGGGTTTTTGGACACACGGGCACATCAATTTTCCTGATATTTTCCGCAATTCTCACAAAGGCTTGATGCGTAGCGTCTTCGGCGTTCTGTTCGTTATGTAATATTTCGTAAGCCACGTGAAACATAAGCCCTCGGTATTCTGCGTAGATCTGCTCGAATTTTGTCTTATCTTCACCCGTTTCTATCGTTTGCAGGTAAATCATCATAGGTATCCCCGCCTCCTACTCCGCGTTCTTGTTGTAGCATGGGATTTGTGAGTCAAGCAAGTATAAAGCAGCGCTGGCGAATCTGCTCACACTCTACATATGTCCCCGCAACAAAAAGCTGACCTGATCGAGCATATTACGCTCGACTAGGCCAGCTTTTCTATCACGTTGCCTAAAGCGGTTCAGGGTAACATTTTAAGTGTTTACATATTTGGTATATGTGCGAGAGTCGGTTGCCCCCTCAGAGTCCTCAACAAACAGTGTCACAACAATTTTATATTCCGTTCCCGCTTTTCCCTGATATGTAATCGTATTCCCATGAGTTAATTTGTTTTCCGCACTCATACCGATATAGTACTGCGTATACAGTTTATCAAATTTCCATGCATTTCCATTCTTGACATAGAAATATATGCTTTTAGCGCCGATGGTGGACATGATTTTCTTCCCGGTAATAGAGAATGTAACATCCATCTCGCCATCAGTTCCAGCACTTGCGGAACAAGAATGGGAAATAATCAGAGCACTGGCGCGTACTTCTGTGGCAACAGCCACTGTTGCCAATAACGTGGTAAGTACCAACGCGAGGACAAACGAAACTATACGCTTTGTTGCAGTTTTTGTCATCATATAGATATGTTACCTTTCATAGATTGAGTCTACAACAGCTATCAAACAGTCTTTCGGCAAATCGGTGTCTATAACACACTCCAGATTGCCGTTAAACCAAGTAATACAACTTGAGCCTACATTTTCATAAAAATAGTGGGGAATTCCGTCTCTTATGTACTTAGCTACTTCGCCTTCGTCCTTTTCGAACTTCTCGTCATGCTGACTTGCAATCTGACGAATTTGCAGGATTAGGTAGCTCGTGTCGCTCTGGTATAAAGCACAGAAATTAACAGAATTATTGCTCTCAAATGGGATGACTTCCACCGTTTCAATTTCAAGCCCTTCCGGCAACTTCGTGGGCACTACTTTTTCTGTTATTCCATAGGCCGCCAAAGCATCTTCGATCCTGCTATATTGTACATCCTCCTGCGGCTGCAGTGCATTTGTCCCAATTTCTTGGGGGATCTTTCCCTTATACGCATTCTCGAAGGTAAACACCTCAGATGTCCACTTGCCAACCATTTGGAAGAATCTTGCAAATCCGCCAACAGAGCAGGCGGCCAGCGAAAATACACAAACCAACACGGCCGCGATAAGTCCCGCACCTCGGAGAGAAAACTTGCGATGTCTCGACTTATGGAACACTTTAGTGGGATCACTTTCGGCTTCTTTGTCACCCAAGTTGTCACTGGAATACAGCCGAAGACTATCGCCCTCCGGAGTCGCGTAGACAGAGAAAAAATCTTTCAGTGCATCAGCGGCAGCCGTTTTATCAACTCCGCCCTCACGTTTTTCTATCACCTCCATAATGTACATAACCATATCCAGATCTCCGCCGTCTGGGTCTTCTGCGTCTTTTTGCAGAAGAGCCTCCAATTCCTGCGTACTCAATTGGTCCAGATAGGAGTACATATCAGCACTATTCGTTACAGCCATATTCTGAACCTCCTTCGCTTAGTATATGTGGCTATCGGGCAGCCACTGACAAAAACAAGTTCAAAAGTCCGGAAATTCTTCCTTTATCTTTTTCCGCATTCGTTCTATCCGCTTTTGACTCGTCCACACCGTTATTCCCAATTCTTCAGCTGCGTCCTTATGACTCTTCCCCTCAACTATTACCCTTTGGAACAGGACAACATCGTCATCCTTGAAATTATCGCAAATGAACTTTTGTATAGTCGAAAGAGTATTGACCGTTATGATCTTATTGACAAAATTATCGGGAGCAGCAATGTCTTCCGGCCTGTCGAGATATTCGGCAAATAGTTTGACATCTCGCTGCCGTGACCGTATGTAGTTCCGCATCTTATTTTTCAATGTCAGCATCAGCCAGCCGCCGATATTTTCGTGGTCACTCAGTTCGCCGAACTTGCTCCAAGCATCATGGAATGTATCCTGGACAAGTTCCTCGGCAACTCCGGCGCAACTCTTGTTCGCCTTGGCATAGCGCAGCAGTTTAGACCAGTTATTGACATATATCTCACCGAACAACTCACGTTGTGCGCTTTGCTCCGATGCCATAGTGCCCGCCCCCGTTCCTTCTCTTTATATATCTCTCGGTATCGCCTGTGCTCCGTGTTACTTAAAGCGTACTCATCGCGCCGCTTACTTCAGAAAATGATCGTTGACATATTGGAGAAGAGCGAACAGACGCTGCGAATCTTCCTCATCTACAGATGCGAGCATTTGCGCAATATTCTTCTTTGCACTATTTACGTCGCTATCGTAAATCAATGTGTCCACACTGACATGCAGCGCCTCGGCCATGCACACAAGGCTGGGAACACTCATCATTTTATCGCCACGCTCAACCTGCGTAATATGCTCAACTGAAATTTCGGCCTTTTCTGCCAAAACTTCCTTTGTATATCCGCAAGTTTTACGGGCGTCCCTGATATTTTTGCCGATAGTACATTGTAGATCCTTTTTTGACACGGCCATGCACATATACCATCCTTTGAAATTCCTATTGGTACTTATTATATTGCCCAAATAGGGTCGGTGGAATGTGCCAGCAGGGTCTGTTATAAGTCCTGTCAGGATTAGATTATAGCACAGACGACAAAGATTTTCCTTATTTTTGTCAGCTTTTATTTTTCTGCCAAATACAACTCAATGAAGGCGTTATCCGGCAGCGGCAATCTATGAAAGGAGGCTCACCCTGTACCGAGTGTATGCCGTAAGCCTTGATTCGCTAATTCGAGAAAAAGAGAGGAAAATCATATGAAAGCACCACGCATGACAAAAGTCTTGTCATTCCTTATGGCGCTTGTGTTCTGCCTTTACCTTGTCCCCACGGAAGCTTTAGCGGTCGAGGTCAAGAAAAATGCGCTTGAGGCAGCAAGCGAGTACGCCCGGGATTATGATCCTGTGGATTCGCCCGACATTGTTTCCGAAATCGTATCCAGCCGCGATGAGTACCAAAAGGAATACATGTTGTCTAACGGGCAGCATCTTCTGACCGTTTATCCCACCGCTGTCCATTATGCGGACGAAAATGGCGAGTGGCAGGAGATCGACAATACGCTCCATGCCACATCAATGGACGGAAAACGGGTTTATCGGAATACGGCAGGACTTTGGGATGTTACTCTGCCCTCCAGCCTTTCCGGAGCCGATCCGGTCACGGTCGCACGTGGTGACAGTGCACTGAGTTTCCGCTTTGCCGGTCAGCTGCTGCAGGACGATGTCCTGACCGCGAAGCTGGCGCGGATGAACGAAGATATTGCCGCCTCCGAAAGTGGGAATAATACATCAGAGCCAGAAGTATCTGCAGAACCGGAGCCTGCTGATACATTGGCCGATACGTCTGAACCGCAGAGCGATGCGAATAGCGGCGCCTCTGAAGAGGCATCCTCTGCAGACGAGAACACCGCAAATCCCACCGAGTCCCATATTGCGGTCACTCCTCCGGATACTACAGCAGGCGCCTCTTCTCCCGAAAGCGAAAATAACGCACAGCCCGAGGCTCCTTCTTCCGGGGAGGACACGGCCAATGAGTCGCCGGTTTCTGGAACTGCGGATGATGCTGATGAATCCGCGGCACCCGTTACCAAAAATGACACAATCGACGTTATTGCAGAGAGCCAGTGGGAGACCGCCACTACCACAAAAATGGGTGATACCGTTTTTGGACGCACGCAGGTGCAGCCCTCTCAGCTCACGCTAAAGGATTCGGAGATCATCTTTTCTCAGAACGACAAAACTCTGCAGGAAACTTTCTCCGAAAAGCTCAGCAGCACTGCGGAATACACCGCTGTGTTCAACGGCGTCAATGTGCGCTATGATCTGAACTCCAATTCCCTGAAAGAATCCGTTATTATTGCTGCTGCTCCTACCGGGCGGACAGGCTATCAATATTTGCTGGAAGCCAAAAACCTCGTGCTGGAATTGCAGGAAGACAACAGCATTTATGCGTATGCCATTGGCCATACCGAGGGAGATGAGCCCGTCTTTTTCATGCCGGCACCGTATCTGTTCGATCAGGACAAGGCATATTGTGATGACATCGAACTTATCTTGAAGGAAACAGACGAAGGATATCTGCTGACCTATCTGCTTCCGCAGGAGTGGATGGCGGACGAAAACCGCGCCTACCCTGTTGTTCTGGATCCTGTGGTACATGCCGAGCTTAGCTTCACCAATATCGCAGATCAGACGGTATTCTCTATTACGCAGCTCAGCCACACATGGTCGATGCTGTGCATTGGTCAGGGCTCTTATGGCATTGGCCGTTCTTTTGTGAAGTACAAGAATCTACCCGCGTTGACATCGGCAGATGTCATTGTCGATGCGAAGATGGCGCTTTATAAGATTCAGACCAGCAGTTCCACCTCTGAAATCGATGTTCACAGCGTCTATGACACATGGGAATCCAACACCATAAATTGGAGCAATAAACCTGATTATAATCCCATTGTTGAGGACTACCAGATCGCCGGTGCGCAGGGCTGGTACTACTGGGATGTAACGGATATTGCCCAGGGCTGGTACGCCGGCGAAAATACCGGTATGATGTTCAAAATGGAGGATTCTCAGGAAGCGGCTGCCCGCGGACTGTACCGTGAATTCTGCTCCTCCGACTATTCTGCAGGCACCCTCCCCTACTTGAGCATCGCCTATATCAACAACTGCGGTTTGGAGAGCATCTGGGATTATACCTCTCACAGCGCAGGCGCCGCCGGTACCGGATACATCAACGACTATACCGGAAATCTCGTTTGGGTATACAACGGTCTTGGCTTCTCCGGCAATCGCATGCCTGTCGCCATCAACCACGTTTACAATGCCAACGACAAGGCCAACAATGATTTTGGCATGGGCTATGGCTGGCGAAGCAATTACAACCAGCTTGTATATCAGTGGTCCACGGACAGTTCTTACTATGTTTGGGAGGACGAAGATGCCACCCGGCACTACTTCAAATACAAGTCCTCTGGCACATATGAGGATGAAACAAATCCGACTCTAACCCTGACCACCACCGGCAGCGGCACGACCAAGTACTGCATTACTGACAAGAATGGAAACAAGAGCTACTTTGACACCAACGGCCGCCTGACAAAAATTAGCAATAATCAGGCCGCTGTCAGCAGCATTACTATTACGTATTCCTCTGGCAAGCAGATCGCCAGCATCACGGATGGCGCTGGGCGGAAGTATCAGTTCAATTACAGCGGGGCAATGCTCAGCAGCATTTCCTTCCTTGGAACAGGCACTTCTTCCCTCGCAACAGAAAGCTATACCTATAGTGGAAACGAATTGATCGGCATCTCGTCCACCCTGCTTTCCTCCGCCAGCTTCTCCTACACCAGCAATCATCTTCTGTCGCAGGCGGAAGATGCAGGCGGGTATCGACTTGCCTACCTTTACAACACCACAAGCAGCACTAAACCCAATCGTGTTATCCAAATCAGTGAGCACGATGGGAACACTGACGGTGATGTGCTGTGTATCTATTATGCGCATAAGCAGACCATCTTTACCGACAGCAATAACAATCAAGAGGTCAAGCAGTTCAACAACTACGGCAGCACGGTCTCCATCCAAGATGGTCAAGGCAAGGCTCAGTTTTACAAGTATAAGAGCAACAATGATGTGACAAAGGCCAGCCAGCTGGCACTTTCTTCCAAATTGCAGAATACTGTTGCCAACTGGGTTCGCAACAGCAGTTTTGAACAGACAGGCTTCTGGACAGCAGGCAGCGGAAATGCCTCCACCGGCTCGTGGTCCTATACGTCTCCAGGTTACATCGGTTCCAAGTCACTGGCCATTTCCCGCACCTCCAGCAGCGGCACTATCCGCGTGGATTCTACGCAGGCGGCCTATTGTCCCGCCAACAGCAGTTACACGCTCTCCGCTTATGTGAAGACTACCGGTATGAGCGGAGGCGGACTGGGCGCTCAGCTTGTCCTGATGTCCTCCGGAAATGTTATCGCCAGCAGTGCACCTATTACGACTAACACAGATTGGACTCGCGTGGAGGTCACATACACGAACACTACCGGAAGCGACATCTCCGACCTTACAGCGGGAATGCGGAATGGCACCTCCGGCACGGCTTACTTTGACTGCGTGCAGTTGGAGGCCTCCGCCAACGCCAGCCGATATAATCTGGTCGATAACGGGGATTTCAGCTACAATTCCTCCTTGGGATGGAACAAGAACAGCGCATGCACTTCCGCTGACGGCTCCAGCTCGAACTATTACCGCGCTCCTGCGCTCAACGATTCTTGCCTTAAACTTGTTGGCGCCGCCGAAAAGGACAAGCAGGTTTCTCAGACCATCACTGTTTCCGGCAGCGAAGGAGATGTGTTTTCTGTCGCAGGCTGGGCATTAGGTGACTCCGCCCCCATTGCCAACGACAGTAACCGCCGCTTTGCCATCAGCGCAAAATTCAACTACACGAATGGCACAAGCGATGCTACTCTTATCGCATTTAACCCCAACGCCATTGGATTTGTAAATTGGCAATATGTGGCAGATCGTATCGTTGCGAAAAAAGCTTATAACTCCATCACTATTTCCCTACTTTACAGCTACAACGTAAATGAGGTATACTTTGATGGGATCCAGCTGTTCAAGGAGGAGTTCGGTCACAGCTACGTCTATGACAGCAGCGGCAATGTAACCAGCGTCACCGACTTGCAGAAAAAGACCACCACCTACGAATACAGCAGCAACAATCTCACGAAAATGACGCTGCCGTCCGGCGCCAGCCAGACCTACACCTACGACAACTATCACAACGTGCTGTCCGCCACTAGCCCCGAGGGCGTGGTATCCAACTTCACCTATGACAGCTACGGCAACAACACCAAGGTCACCGTTGGCAGCGGTACGAAGAAGGTCACTTCCTCTGCGACGTACACCTCGAACGGAGACCAGCTTGCCACGGTCACGGATGCACTGGGTCAGACCACTACCTATGGCTATGACACGCAGACCGGCGTGCTGAACTGGACGCAGGCACCCGGCGAAACGACCGCTACCCGTACCAATTACAGCCACGACAGCCGTTACCGCACCACCAGCGTGGCCAAGGGCAGCTCCGCGATGAACTACACCTACAACAGCGATCTGCTGGCCGCCATCTCCAGCGCTTCCGGCACGGAGTATACGTTCACCTACGGCGCATTTGACCTTGTGAACAGCGTCAAGATCGGCAGCCGCGCGCTGATCAGCCACACCTACTCCGACGACTCCAGTCATTGGCTGACACGCTCCGACTACGGCAATGGTGACTACATCACCTACAGCTACGACCGCTATGGGCGCACGTCCGCCATTGGCTACGAGGACAACGCCGAGGCTGTCAAGTACACCTACGACAACAACGGCAATCTGGGCATTGTGGACGATAACGTTTGCGGGCGCAAGACAAAATATCTCTACGATTTCCAAGACCGGTTAATGGGTTATGAGGAAAGGAGTGTCGATCACAGCAATACCGTAAAGTGGGGCTATGACGACAAGAACAACCTGTCCTCGCAGACCCAGACGCTGAACGGCACCAGCTACACCACCAACTACTCCTACGACAACGACAACCGGCTGAAGCAGGCGACAACAGGCGGCAAGAGCGCCAACTATACCTACGATGTCTACAGCCGCATGACCGGCATTGCCGCCAAGAATGGCAGCAGCACTGTTGTCAGCACCGGCATCACCTACAAGGATCCCACTTCGGCCACCACCAGCACGCAGGTTTACAAGTGGGCGACCGGCGGCACGACCTATACCTACACCTACGATGCACGGGGCAATATTACAGCGATATCCGACGGCACCAACACCACCAGCTACGTCTACGACAGCCTCGACCAACTGACCCGCGAGAACAATCAGGCGGCGGGCAAGACGTGGGTCTACACCTACGACAACGGCGGCAATATCCTCAGCAAGTCGGAGTATGCCTACACCACGGGCGCGCTGGGCACGGCACTGGACACCATTTCCTATGGCTACGGGGATAGTGAGTGGCGCGATTTGTTGACCGCCTATGATGGCAAACGGCTGACGGCGGACGAGATCGGCAATCTTCGCAACGATGGTAAATGGAGTTACACTTGGCGTCGCGGTCGTATTCTGTGGGATATGTCTCGTATGGTTGACGAGGACGCAGAATTGTTTGAAGTCGTCCAGTATCGCTATGATTCCAACGGGCGGCGTACTGGGAAATCCTATGGCGATAGCTATAACTTCCGTATTGTCGGCGGGCAGCTCTACTACGTTGGAGATAGCACGGGGACATCTTACTACTACGCAGGCGATGACCTGTCGCAAATCGACATTACTTTCCCTGATAACAGCAGCACCTCCCTGCACTTCACCTACGACGAGCTGGGCCCCATGTCCGTCACCTACAACGGCGCGGAGTACTTCTATCTGAAGAACGCGCAGGGCGACGTGACCGGACTGGTCAACAACAGCGGCACACAGGTGGTGGCGTACACCTATGATGCATGGGGTAATCCCTTGTCCACCACCGGCACCATGGCCGACACGCTGGGCAAGCTCAACCCCTTCCGCTACCGCGGGTATGTCTATGATGCCGAAACCGGGATCTATTATGTATCCAGCCGTTATTATGATCCTAAGATGGGTCGGTGGATTAGTTCTGAACCCAATATTGATAGCGGGGAGTTCGATGAAGGCTCTGAAATTCTTGGATACAATGTATATGCCTACTGTTTCAACAATCCTGTCAACAATTTTGATCCTGACGGAGAAGCGGTGTCAAATATCGTCGGCGGGATAATTGGTGGTGCTGCTGGCGCAACATTGGGTTACCTATTAGCCGATGCACTTGGGTTGAAGGGCTGGAAAAAATGGGTTTTGATTTCTGCCGCAACAGTCGGAGGCGCGGCACTTGGTGCGTTCCTAGGGCCGTATGTGGCAAAACTTGGAGGCAAAGTTGCAGCAAAACTTGGAATAAAAACTGTTGCAAAACAGACTATTAAAATGTCTTCGAGTAAGTTGTGGAAAGGAAGCGCAAAACATATTTTTTCAAAAGATCATATTAAAAACGGAATTATGAGATTGGGAGGTTCGCAAGAAGCAATATTTAATAAGATATATAAAGTTGTTAATTCCAACTTAGCAAATGCTGTAAATGGTTCAAACCAAATACATACTACGATCAATGGCGTAAAAACCACAATAAGGTTTTATGTATCAAATGGTGAGGTTCAAAGTATTAATGCAATGACTGGTTGGGCGACACGAATAATAGGGAAATTGTTATAGTCAGGTGACGCAAATGAATGTTGATATCTTAGGTTTAGAGAAAGAATTGAAGGAAAATAGCCAGAATTCGACGGAGGAACTTATTCAATATATCTTATTTGAAATCCAGAGCCCCATTGAAGATTACTTTTTGGCTATTGATCTTCTAACGGAGAACTACTCTAAGAGCAGAGACGTACGTCTGGCGATTTTAGGGGCATATCTTTCATCGACATGGCTTAATTTTAAGGAAAATAGTTTTTTGAAATTGTTAGATGAACATCTAACGAAAGCTGAAAATCAGAATAGAGCCATCATATTTTATTTGCACGCCTATGATATTTACATTAAATGTGATGGAAAATATCCTCGAGAATATTCTGATTATTTGCAAAAATCTATATTCTATTCAAACCGTTTTGTCTACAATTACGTTCGCCTTTCCGAAGTCGCGAATAGGAGGGAAGCTCGTGCATTATTAGATCAGGCAATCTCTAACGTAGAAACGGTTTGGAATGAAGAACAGCTAAAAAAAGCACCAACAGATATCTCCCTGAAATATGATAAGTTTGTTGATGAATTTATATTAGGCGTTGATATCAGTATATTTGAATATAAGGATCTGATTGCCAAAAGAGAATCACTTTAGATTCATAGAAATTTTTAGACCAACAAAGATTGCCAGAAATGTCCTGACAATCGCCGTGGTATCACAACGGCGATGCTGGCCGGTGGATAACACTTTGTTTCAGTAGGTATCCGCCTCAAAAGAGAACGGTCCCGGAGGGAAATTCCCCCTCCGGGACACATAACAGGATTCAACCAAGACAGGATTGTAGTATCTCCAGAGCAGATACTATAGTCCCGAAACCGGGCGATTCATCAACGCGGATTCTATAAACCTGATTACCGCGACTCCCAATAGCGCAACATGGGATAAAAATCTGTTCTCGTATTGCGATAATAATCCGGTTGTACGTAAGGATCATGGGGGAGAGCTTTGGAATACTATTATCGGAATGACCGCTGGCGCCGTTATCGGTGTGGCCGGTCAGATTGTTAGTGATTTGGCAACGAGTGTTTTAAATGGCAAGCTATCTTTTAGCAACTGGCAAACATATGCAGGAGCGATTCTCGGCGGTGCTATAGGTGGTGCGGTACTAGGCTCTACCGGAAATGTTAATTTGGCAAACGCTGTAGCCGGCGCTACGACAACCGGTATTGGTATGTCACTTGAAAAACTGACCGGGTGCTCTGATAAGTCGTGGGCAGAGATAAGCGCAAACGCTGTTGTTGATGGTACAATTAGCTATGGCTTAGGGAAACTGCCTGGTGTCAAAAATATAACTGCCGGTAAGAATAACATGTCCGCAGTATATAAATCAGGACTTACAAAATTGAGAAATAAGACCGTGTCTAATATAAGCAAAAAAGTCTATAAAAAAGGCGTCATTTCCGGTTTTGTCGGTGGTTTGGCGATGGATGGCTATTACGGGGTGAAACAATTCGCATATCCTATAGCACGAAATCGTGTGCTAAACCATAGGAGGTGATAAGTTAAAGATGAGCTTACTTAAATGTAACGAACATTTACAATCCTATATGTTTCCAATCGTTAAGATAATTTTGAGCGCACTATTGATTATATTCCTTATCAACAGAAAGCACTTTTTTCTTATCCAACATCCTGTTTGGAGAATAGTGGTTGGAGTAATCTGTGTTCAAATCATGATATTGGCCACATTATGTATCTATATATCCGTCGCAGAGATGATTATGATTGGTGAACGTAGGTCAGAGATCCGCGCCGATCATGCAGCAACCATATCAAGCAGCAAAGATTATCATATTAGTGATATAGTGCAGATGCTGGAGGAAAACGATATTATAGAGATTGCCATCATCGCAAAGGGTGAGGTAATTCGCTTAGGTGCAAGTTCAGACTGTCGCCCATGTGATGCGCATTTCTTTGACAAATCCTACTATATCGGTGACAAAACCGATATTGGCATTGAAGAAATGCGGCAAGAACTGAGGGATCGCGCGGATAATGACATGGTTCATGTCCTAACCATTGATGACATTCCCCCTGATAGCGAATAATGCTCGAGATCACTATCTTCCTGTTTTGTTAGAAAGCACTCATAATCGCGATGGAACAGCCGGAGAGAAATATCCCTTCGGCTGTTCCTCTCACGAAGGAGATGTTCTTTTTGAAGATTATTACTCTAATGATCCCGACATTAACAAATGGGAGATTGGAGATCGCCTATACCAGATTCGTTCAAAAAAGTACATTGATGACTATTTAAGAATTATATCTGATGCTTCATACGGGCAAGACAGGCAAATGGTTATTTTGCTTGTTGGAAAATTAAAAGTGGAAGCCGCGATCCCTGTGCTAATTGATTTGTTGGAAGATGAAGGAGTAAGATTACAAGCAATTGCCGCTTTGGGAGACTTTAAACGAGATGAGTTGCGCCCGTACTTTGAACGCTTCCAAAATTCAAAACACTCGGGATGGCGTAAGTATGCCAATATCTGCATATCAACAAACCGTTGCTAATGATTTTGCATCTTCCACGGTTGATATCAAGGCAAACATCGGAAAGACCGTTTATGACTACAGTATCGGAATCAATAATAGCAGCGTATCGTACTCAATTTGCGAGGGGAATACCATTCAAAAAATAGCTCTTCGAGCTAATGTCTAAGAATTGAAAATTGGACTTGAATTTTCTACAACGGTTAAGTGGGATGGCTATTCGACAACCACTTATACAAGTGTTAGTGCAAATGCGTGGTTCATTGTTGCAGGATACTATCTGATAACAAGCGGGCAATGGGTTCCGACTCCGAGTTGTGTATCGTGAAAAGCGGAGGGAGAGTAGGAGTTAAAATGCTTTACGGACTATTTCTGAGTTTGCTATTTGGAGTACTCCTCCTTGCGCTGTGGCTGCTTCTAAGGAGACATCCCATTTGGGGGAAGCGTTGGTTCCGGGTCGGGTCATTTGCATTTGTCGTACTACTGGGGATCGTTTTCTTTCTTATTCCGAGAGAGGTCAGAACACGGGAGTATGCATCTCCGGAAGAAGCCTTTCGCTACAAAAATCAAGGGGAGATCCTCCTTGTACTGGAGGGAGAGCAGAGTGCCTATGTTGTTGCAGAGCAAGGTGGGAACTCCTATGCCTATGATTTTATAGCGCGAGATGGTGATGTATGGCATCCGGTTTCGGGTATTCAAACAAAACCGATTGTCATTACACAGGGGTCTGTAGTCATTCGTATTTATCGATATAGGAAAACCAATGACTACTATATCTCAATTACAGATGGAAAGGGGCAAGACGTTGAAATAGAGGATAACCGAAATTCCTATTTCTATACGATTGGAGATTCCTATGCGCTCGCTGACGAGACTTTTTCAATGTATACATATTACGCATACATATGCGATTTAGACGAAACATATCAGCTCACGGTAAACGGCGAAGCGTTTCCTGTTTTTTAGGGCGCTTTGGAGCGGATACTTGCCCTAGATACTCTATCAACACCGGCTTGTATGCAATGGGGGACTGCCTGACTCAGCAAGCTTCCTTTCGTATCCAAGGATGGGTTGAAATTTAGCGGTGGGGTATGGCGCAGATACTCTGCGCCATACCCCACCACCAGCTACGTCTACGACGCATGGGGCAATCCTCTGACCACCACCGGCACCATGGCCGACACGCTGGGCAAACTCAACCCCTTCCGCTACCGCGGGTATGTCTACGATACGGAGACGGGGCTGTACTACCTCCAGAGCCGTTACTATAATCCCGAAACCGGACGGTTTATCAATGCGGATAGCTATGCTCTTACAGGGCAGGGCGTTCTCAGCGGGAATATGTTTGCGTATTGCGACAACAACCCCATTACTCGTATTGATGCTAACGGCGGCTGGTGGCATGTTGCCATTGGCGCTGCTGTGGGCGTAATTGCTCAACATGCTACAGATGTCACAATCAATCTGCGTCAAGGAAAGTCTTTCATTGATGCACTTTCACCAAGGTCGTCACTTGTTGACTATGGCGCAGCTGCGATAAGTGGTGCTCTTGCCGCAACGGGTATTGGAATGGGGGCATCTGTTTCTGCAAATGCAGCAATAAGCGGAATTGCGTATCGGTCAAATGGTAGCATATACGGCAGCGAGATTACACTTTCAGGTTTTGTGGAGGCAACTGTTGCTGGTGCAGCCACAGGAATTGTAGGCAGCAAAGGTGCAAATGGCGCAAAGCTACGCGGAATAACGAAAACTTCTCGCGCAGTGCTGAAGACTGCTGTGTCTCAGAAAAAGGTTGCGATGTATATACAAAGAAGATTGCTTCTGTCAGGAAGGACGTTGTAACTAGTACAGGGCGTACAGCCTTAGCTACATTGGCGACAAATTTTCGCAATTTGGTAAATGCTTTTAAAGCAGGGAGATAATTAGTTTGAAACACCGAGTTCGCTTTTTTTGTGACTTCTCCCCGAAAAGATCCTCTTCTTTCAGTCATTTGTAGTTATATTTTTTCCGGTGTAAATGTATGTGCCGTAGGTATTGCGATTAAAGCAAGCTATCCTCACTACGATGCATTTTACATAATTGGCATAGAAGTCGTGTTTTTCCTAATGGCTCCCATTACGCTTGTGGATAAGCGAGAAGAGAATCGTGATGCTCGTTATGCACTATACACGGGAATAATGCATTTTGGAATATGTGTATATCTTTCTCATATGTGGTCCAAATGGTGGATATTAATATATCTCCTTGAGGTGCTTATTTACATTTTCGTCGGACATCTTGTAAAAAGATATTATAAGGGAAAAAACTCATTAGCATATTCACAAAACTATTTACCCATAGACATCCCCACTTCATTGTCTCCTCCAAAATTACGCAAATACCACCGGCCCGGCAACCAGATTGGTTGTCGAGCCTGTGGCGATTGCTTTTACGTTCTATACGCTCCCGGAGTAACTGTCAAACCTAACCGCGTATAGTTTGTCAGTATGTAACAGGTTTTGACATATAATAGCAGATGGTAGATTATAACCTCATATATGATAAGATTTTGCACACAATTGTAGATCTATAAAGCTATTCTACATGGCGCAACGACTGTAGAGAATTAAACCGCAGGATAATACCCGATTATCCTGCGCAGAAGTTAGACTTGTAGATGAATTGAAGGAGGGCTTCCGGTGAACAAGCCAAGCAAATACAACGCAGAACGAAGTCTTGTGGTTCACAGTAATTTTAGCTTTGAATATATTAGTTGGGAACACTGGAGTTCTGCCACAGTTGCTAATTCTCTGTTTAATGGTTCGATATTCGAGAATTGCATATTTGAAAATATCGCTTTTAACAATGCAGATTTAGAAGGCACAAGATTCTCTAACTGTAAATTCATAGAATGCTCGTTCCAAAATGCAGATATTCGATCTATTTGGATCGCGAAGTCAGATTTTTCTTTTGTCACTTTTGAAGGAGCAATGCTGTCTGATAGTGCATTTGTAGAATGCCATTTTAATAGTTGTGGATTTGACGATCTTACCCAGACAAAATGCTCATTTGATAGCTGCATTTTTGATTCATTCCAACCGCAGAACAGTTCCATAACATCAAGTTGCTATAAAAACACGTCTTTCAACAATGCGGTGTTTAAGAATGTTTTCTACTATCACCGTTTTGAGAATTGTCATATAACTAACTCAACATTTGAAGCATATCTGCTAGGATTTGTCTATGGAATCTCGTTGGAAGACTTAGAAAACTGTCGCATCACAGTAATGGGTGAAACAGAATATTATATCTCGGACTGTTTTAGTGAGTTTATTCAAGCGGTCTTTTCCCGCATTGAACAGGTTTATAATGACCGTAAGCTCTTCTTAAATATTGGCATACTTGAACTTGGTGACAATACAAAGAGTAAGGACGAGGTAATGCTAAAATGCATAGAATTGATGCATCTTCTGCTAAAGAAAAATCTCATGCTAAAGAATGAAGAAATAACGTTTTTTGGTAGTCTAGTAACCTATATGTATGAGGTAAAGGAAATCGCACCAATTACGATTTTTCTCATGGAACGTAAACTCTCTCAAATAATAGAAGAATCATCATACAATGCAATTTCAAATACCGCATGGGAAAAAGCCAAAAGTGATTTAAATACACTTAGAAATGCAACCTATTTTATGTTCCTTGAATTTACCCGTACGCTAGATATTTGCAATATTGAAGAAGAAGCAATTATACTACAAATCACATATGAAGAGCAACCTGAAATCCCTCTTGTTGAAATACTGTCGGCAATGATGCCTAATTACAAGAAGCCAATACAGATAAAAACTGAGAAAGGATCATTCATAGAGTATATTGAGGCAATGTCTGCATCCTTGCCTTATATTGATGTTTTTTTGACCCTTATAGGCGTTATAGTACCGATTGTATCTGAGGTTCGTGCAACAAAACGAGCAAAAAAGGAAGCCCCCCAACCCCCAAGCACCGAAAGCACAAATATAATAATTCCCGCAATATATCTATCGCCCGGCATTACGGTGAATGCACAGAGTGAGATGGTATCCGCAGTAAAAGTTATTGTTGAATACAACATAGTAATAGATAAGCAAAAAAAAGGCTATAATCAAAGCAATGTAAAGCGAATAAAGGTTATATCCAAAAGTTAGAGTGTATCAAGGTAAGATAATAGTCTTTGCACTGATTGCCGAAATAAAAGGCTATCTTGAGCAAGATTGACCCGAAAACAGGTCCCATATTCCTGACCGAATCCATTGAGCCATCCTGGATAGAACGATGTACAGGTTTTTTTGTGTAGCTGTTGAAAGAAAACGTCCCCAGTCGTCTGCTTAAAATCAATATTATCGCAGTATACTGAGATTAAACTTCCAATTGCATTGGCGTCCGTTGTATGATGTGAACTTCTGAGGAAAGGAGAAATGGCTTCTATAGCTTTTTCTATCTCCACTTGAAAGCTGTTAACGCATTCTTCGTAATTAGGCGTTAAGTAATGGTAGATGGATGCGTAGCAAGATTGGGGCAAATTTCCACTTAAGACATCCACCCATTGTTCCAAGAAGTCCTCATGTATATCAGATGTCACAATTCCAGAGAACTTGTAGCCATTACACGAAATGGCCTTATGTGGACAATAAATGGAAATAAAATGCGTAGATATGCCGATGTCCCTAATCAGTTCATGTTCAGGCAATGCAAAACTCTCATCGGCAACAACAAAAACCTTCCGCCCAATTAAATAGCGAAGTTTCTCAATTTCATTTGGGTCAAGGTACACCCCTGTCGAGTAGATTGGTGATGTGATCCAAACCGCATCATAGTTGCCTTGCAGGATTGCTTCAATGGGAAATACATATTTCTCATTGAAGCGGTTCATGCTTATATATGTATAAGAAATACCTGCAGAAGTCAAAGCGTGTGCCACAGAAAAATATGAGGGATTTACAATGCACACATGATTTATCCCATGATGTTTAAGTAAGTTTATAACATTTATTATGGATATAGTGTTGTTGGGGGAAATGAGGATTGTGCTCGCTTCGGAGACAGATCCAAGTTTCTTGAGGATAGCTTGCCGAATATGAACCGGGATACTATATGTATACACATAATCAAATGCATTACCAATTTGTGGAGGGCAAAAGTGCTTTAGCTGTACATCACGAAATGATTCTGAAATGTGCCAACTCGACACATTTAGCACTTTTAATCCAGTTGTGTGTTCGTAAGTCTTTTCCAATTCGCTGATATGATCTATACTTGATAGCCTATGTATAAACATATTGAGTCTCCTGAGCAATTACTTTCGCAGGATAATCGGGTATTATCCTGCGGTTTAATTCTCTACAGTCGTTGCGCCAT
>OGQN01000129.1_pt1 | contig 73338 bp, 67 predicted proteins | sample 1553231 | NCBI WGS metagenome assembly OGQN01 (sample SAMEA2579950, study PRJEB22360) | human gut metagenome | biome: human gut; feature: human-associated habitat; material: faeces | place: Denmark | collected 2008/2010 | reverse complement strand
TTTGAGGAGGGTCATGTTTCGACGCAGAAAACGCGATGCCGAGCTACTTGGCAAGGTGAGACGCTACGTCGCCGACGTGTATGTCGGCGATTGGCCTTCTGACACGCAACCGGCATGCGCACCGCAGGCGATGATGGCTCCACAGGCCACGTTTCTTGGTACCACGGCCGAGACATCTGACGACATCTTCGCCGATTCCCCCGAAACCACCGGAGCATTCGACGCCGTCACGCCCGCCGCCTTCGGCGGTGCGGCCCAGCCGAGCCTTTCCGAGCGACTCGATCACCTTGACGAGTCGTTTGCCCAGACGGTGCTGCGTCTTATCGATGAGCGAGGCCTGCGTGACGCCACGGTATACAAGCGCGCGAACATGAGCCGCCAGCTCTTCGCGAAGATCCGCCGGGATGACGATTACCGTCCCACCAAGAAGACGGCCTGCGCGCTAGCCTTCGCGTTGCGACTTTCCTACGAAGACGCCCTCGCACTGCTCTCCCGCGCCGGTTTCACGCTGTCCCATAGCTCCAAGTTCGACGTCATCGTCGAATACTGTCTCCTGAGCAATATTCATGACATCAACCAGGTGAACATGGTGCTCTACGAGTTCGACCAGCAGCTGCTGGGATAGCCTCATCCGTCTTGCGCGATGTCCCCTCGCGGTTTACCTATGCGCCGGCGCCGCGGCGTAGAGTTCCTCACGTCAGATACCGACGAGAAGGGAACAACCCATGAAGAACGTGAAGGACTACACGGAACTCGTTTTCATCCTCGATCGCAGCGGCTCGATGGGCGGACTGGAAAGAGACACCATCGGCGGATTCAACTCGGTGCTACGCAAGAACAAGGAGCAGGAAGGTGACGCCATCGTCTCGACGGTGCTCTTCGATGACAGGATCGAGGTCATTTGTGATCGCGAGCAAATCGGGAAAGTCGCGCCTATCACGGAGGAGGAGTACTACGTCCGCGGTTGCACGGCACTGCTCGACGCCGTTGGCGGCGCCATCCGGCACGGGAGCAAGGGGCAGAAGACGCTACCCAAGCATCATCGCGCAAAGAACGTCGTCTTCGTCATCACCACCGATGGCTACGAGAACGCAAGTCGCGAGTTCACGTACCCGCAGGTGAAAAAGCTCATCGAGAAGAAGCGCAAGAAGGGCTGGGAATTCGTCTTCATGGGCGCGAACATCGATGCCGCCGCCGAGGCTGCGCGCATCGGGATCTCCGCGGACCGCGCAGCCACGTATCGCGCCGATGGAATCGGCACGCAGGCCGTATACGCGTCGATGGCCGCCGCGACTTGCCAGGCGCGATCGGATGCGGGCATCACGGGTTCGTGGAAGCTCGCCATAGACGAGGACATGGCAAGCAGGGAATAGCGGCAAAATGAAACGACGCTGGAGACAAATGACCTGCCCATTTGTCCCCAGCGTACGCCGTCACTCGCTGGCAATGGGACAGTGGCCCCGGACAACTGTCCCATCTTGCCATACGCGGCGCTGCTATAATCACCCTCGGTCATATCACCGGATGAATCCCGTGGGAGTGCTGCCTTGGATGCGGAACTCGTATCGCTTTTCTGCATAGTCGCGATCGCCGCCATTGCCCCGGCAATCACCACGCTCATCCCCAACAGGCTTATACCCGAAACGGTCCTTTTGCTGGCAGCCGGCATGATCATCGGCCCAAACGTGCTCGACATCGCGCAGGCGGACAACGCAATTCAACTCCTATCCGACCTCGGTCTCGGCTTTCTCTTCCTGCTTGCGGGCTATGAGATAAACCCCCAGCAACTCACGGGCGGACAAGGGCGCCATGGACTTATCACCTGGCTCGTCACCTTTGCGATCGCCATCGCAATATGCATAACACTTCCCAGCTTCCACGAAAACGAATTCGCCTTCCTTGCCACGGCCATAGCGCTCACCACCACGGCCTTCGGGACGCTCGTGCCCATCTTGCATGAGCGCGGGCTCATGGGCACACCCATCGGCAAGGCGATCTTCGCCTATGGAACCTGGGGTGAGCTATGCCCCATCATCGTCATCGCCCTCATCCTCTCCACGCGCCAGACGTGGGTGACTTTGGCGATTCTCGGCGCGTTCGCACTCATCGCCGTCGCCTGCGCGCTCATTCCAAGACGCATATTCGAAAAGGGCATCCACCTTCCCAAATTCGTCAACAGCAACCGCGACACGAACGCCCAGATCATCATTCGCCTCGTCATGGTCCTGCTCGTCGGCCTTGTCACCGTGTCGGCCCTATTCGACCTCGACATCGTGCTCGGCGCCTTTGCCGCGGGCTTCGTCTTGCGCTTCATCATCCCCAATGGCGACGAGGGACTCGAGCACAAGCTCAACGGAATCGGTTACGGCTTCTTCGTTCCCCTGTTCTTTGTGGTAAGCGGCATGGCCATCAACCCCATGGCCGTAGCCAAATACCCATTGCTGCTCGTCTTGTTCATCGTCGCGCTGTTGGCCGTGCGTGCGCTGCCCGTCTTCTTCGGACTTCGCATCGCTCCGGAAACGAGAGCCATGGACAGACATGCTCGGGCAACCGTCGCCCTCTATTGCACGACGGCCCTTCCCCTCATCGTGGCCATCACGAACATCGCGACGGGAGCGGATGCCATGTCACCCGACATCGCCTCCTTGCTCGTTGCCGCAGGTGGCATCACCGTGCTGCTCATGCCGCTGCTCGCCTCGGTCGCCTTCGGGCGCATCACGAACAAGTCGCATGCCAATGCATGCCCCGTGGAGGAGGACGCCGATGGGCGACACGACGGATAGGCACGCGGGAGCTTTCAAGGATGGGCTCTTCCTCGCACTGGAGAATCCGGGGCAGGCGCCCGCATGGGGCAAGTTCCTAGCCGGAGCCATCTACGTATGCATCATCGCAAATGCGATTCTCGTTTGCATTCCCGACAGGTGGACATCGGGCGTCGTTGGCATGGCCGTATTCACGTTCAACATGGTCTCGGCTGCCGTCTTTGGATGCGAGTATCTCGCCAGAATCTGGGTTGCCGACAGGGTCTACCCCAAACGCACTGCCGCCAGGGCCCGGCTGCGCTACGTGATTTCGCCGATGGGCATTGTTGACCTGCTATCGTTCCTTCCATCATGCATCATGCTCTTCGTGCCGATGACACCCGCCCTGCGCGACGTCGTCAGCATCATTCGCCTCATCCGCCTCATCAAGATCTCGCGTTACATGCGCGGACTGCGCACCATCGGCATCGTCCTCTCGAATCGTCGCAGCGAAATCATCGCCTCCATCATGGTTCTGGGGCTACTTACGATTTCGGCGAGCGTACTCATGTACGAAGCCGAGCACACCGCGCAACCCGAAGCGTTCGACAGCGTCCTGACCGGCATCTACTGGGCCATGACCACGATCACGACCACCGGCTACGGCGATCTCGTCCCCATCACCGCGCTGGGAAGGATCATCGGCTTCGTCGTCATGGTCCTCTCGATTGCCGTCGTCGCCATCCCGGCGGGCATCTTCTCGGCGGGATTCGTCGAGGAGTTTCGGGCGCAGAGAAACCGGCGCTTGCCCCTGAGCGCGCAATCCGAAGCTGACGAGGCCGACGAGGAGGAATAGTCGTGAGACGAGCGCTCTTCGTGCTTTTGACCATTGCCTTCGGCGCCTTTGCCGGTGCCTTTTGCTGGGCCTTTTTCTTCCTCATGAACCTGGGGATCGACTTGCTGTGGAACCAAGCCCCCGCCTTTCTCGGGGGCATCGGATGTCCCGCGCTGTTCTATCCGCTCGTATTCTGCACCCTGGGAGGTCTTGCCATCGGACTGTTCCAGAAGCGCGTCGGACCGTATCCCGATGACATGAACACCGTGCTCGCAGAGGTCAAAAAAAGCGGGCGCTACGAGTACAAGCACATCAAAGCGATGTTTCTCGGGGCACTCATGCCGCTCATGTTTGGCGGGAGCATCGGTCCGGAAGCCGGACTCACGGGCGTCATCGCGGGACTATGCACCTGGGTTGGCGACAGGCTCAGGTTCGTGGGGAGCGAGATGCGCGAACTCGCGAATGCGGGAACCGCCGCCATCATCTCGGCAATCTTCGCAGCCCCGCTCTTTGGCCTGGCAGCTCCGCTCTTTGGCTATGCCGACGAATCCGAAGGCAAGGCAGGGACGGGAGACACTCCACGCGTCGAAGTGCCAAGGCCCTTGAAAATCGTCGTCTACCTGCTTTCGATTGCGGGGGCGCTGGGCGTCTTCACGCTCCTCAGCACCCTTGTCGGCAGCGGCTTGGGGCTGCCCCGTTTTACGGAGATGGACGTTTCGATCCACGAAATCGCATGGATGGTCCCCATCATGCTCATCGGCGCATGCGCGGGGTGGCTCTTCCATGCGTTTGGCGCCGGCGTGCGCTGGATTTCGACGAGGCTCGGCGAACGCCCGGTGCTCAAGGCCGTCATCGCGGGGGTCGTTCTCGGCGGTATCGGCATCTTCCTGCCCTTCACGATGTTCGCGGGAGAATCCCAGACCGAGGTGCTCGCCGAACAATGGATGGGCATGGGCATTCCCATTCTGCTGGCAACCGGCTTTCTCAAGGTGCTCTCGACGCAGATCTGCCTTGGCCTCGGCTGGCGTGGCGGGCATTTCTTCCCCATCATCTTCGCGGGCATCTCGATTGGCTATGCGTGCGCCGGCCTCATGGGCGTCGACCCCGTGTTTGCGCTCTGCGTGTGTACGGCTGCGCTGCTGGGCGTCGTCATGCGCCAGCCGCTCATGGTCGCCCTGCTTCTCATCCTGTGCTTCCCCGTCAAGGCCGTCGTGTTCATGCTCATCGCGGCCTGCGCTGGATCCGTGATCCCCGTGCCCAAGGGATTTGGTACCGGCAAAAACCGCTAGCTCCTGCTTCGCATACGGGTGCTATACTTGCCGCATTGGCCTTGATGGGCTGCGCGAGGCATCGCGCCGGTCGGGGAGCAAGAGGTTGTCCGACTGAGGGGAATGGGGGTGAGAATCCCCCGCTCTACCAGGAACCGTATGAGCTGATGGGGTGTCGAGTCCCGTATGGCTTTCGAGCCGCATGGGATGGTGGTTGCGCACCAGACACTTCAGTCGAGGCAAAGTCGGAATACCTGCCCATTGCACGATAGCCCTGGAAGTAGGTGTATCTGCATGAGCAGACAAACCCATGCGCCCAAGAAGGGCGCCCTTGCGGTGCGCAGCCGCGCGTTCCTCTCCATCATCTTGAGCTTGGTCCTCGTCTGGTCGTTGGTGCCGGCCGTAACTTGGGCGGCAGAGCCTCCTGAAACATCCGATGACTCCGCCGCTATCGAGGAAACTGCCCCTATGACGCGCGAAGGCAACATGGCCGATGGTCCCGATGCCGATGGCAAGGCGATTTCCGACGGGGACGGTGACCTCGGCGCCGAGGATGCGTCTTTGGATCACGTGGCATCCCATCCGGAAAGCCCATCCATCACGCCCGCGGCCACCTCTCCTGCACCCGCGCAAGACCCCGCCTCCATCACCGAAAGCGCCCTCGCTGCCCAAGCCCAATCGAACTCCCTGGAAAGGGCGAGCTTCGCGATGATCTCACGGTCGCAGAAACCTGCGACGACGAGTGCCCTGAGCGGAAATCTGCAAAGAAACGAAACCCTCTATGCCGTCGCATGGGCATCGAAGAACAAACGCGTGGATAACGACGCGACGTGGAGCTATCAATGGCTCTACGGCTCCTCGACAAGCGCACTGGATTTTGCTCCCATCGAAGGCCAGACGAGCTCTTCCCTCGTTCTCACCGACGAATTGAGGACCCAGCTCGACGGCAAATACCTGCGCGTGCGCATTAGTTGCGGAGACGTATCCATCGACGGGCCAAAGCGGCCAACCGCCTACAGGAGCCTGACCGCCTGCGGCCCCATCAAGAAGCCCGTTCCCGCAAAGACTGCGCTCGACGGCAAATCCTACGTACTCATCCAGGGTTCAGGTGATACCGCCTCGACCTCCTCTACCGTAAACGGCGCCCTCGAAGTAGGCGATGTCCTTTGGGCCAACGTCTACGACTCCGAAGCGTCCCCCGACGCACGCATCGCCACCCAGGACCGCTGGTCCTTCCAATGGCTTTATTCTTTCGATCAAAAAGCACCCGACGCAGAATATACGCCTATCGAGGGACAGACATCGGCTTCTCTCACGCTCACCAAAGAGCTCGCGACAAAACTTTCCGGTGCATACATCCGCGTGCGTATAACGGGCGACGATCGCACGATATACGGGCCAAGTGGGTCGTTCGACACCCCCTCCTCCACCTCTTATTACACCCCCGGCCCTGTTGTTCTGCCCGGCCAGATCAATCTCGACTATGTGCTGATATCAACGAACGGCGCTGACTTCGGCTCCGAGCTCGAAACTACGCCTGATTGCCATGTAGGAGACACGTTGAAAGCTGCCTCCTACGACTTCGATGACCCGAACACCCTCTACGGCCCCGACGAGGTTGACTTCTCCTGGCAAACCGCCGAATCCAAGAACGGCCCCTTCACCGAGGTGGCAACTGGCGCCATATTCCATGCCGACGAGCCCTCGGGCCGCTTTATCAAGGTGGTGGCCACAGCAAAGAACGGCATTCCCGGTCACGATCAATGCGAGTCCCCGGTGGGCCGCATCCTTCCCCGTGGAGTCACGACGCTTTCCCGCATCGAGATCCTCAATGCCTCTTCTGCCAAATTCATCGGCGACAAGCTCGTGGCGCAGCCCTACACGAACAGCTCATGGGGCGAAACTCCAGTGAGTGAGAACGTCAACTACACCTGGTACTGGACTGACACGCGCCCCGGTTACGGGCCTGTAGAGCCCGAATGGCACAAGATCGAAGGCGCGGCCGGATCCGAGCTCACCGTCCCCGAAAACCTCGAAGGCTGCTGGGTCGCGGTCAGCGCGAACGCCGGTGACAACACCGTGACGACCCCTGATGTTTACGCAGCGGGCCCCTTCCGCAAAGCAGGCACCCGCGAGCTCTACTACGCCGCCCTCGACCAGACACCAGCTGACGAAAACTTCACGTTCTGGACGGGCCGCACCATCGGCGTCAGCGCACGGGAAACGAGCGCGGCGGGAACGGCCGGTGACTACCTCTCGGCAGACCAGCTCAACTACACCTGGCTCATATCAGACTCCTATGACGGAGACTACGTCGAGCTCGACGACGAGAACGTCCACGCGAGCTCCTTCGTCATCCCCCAATCCTATGCTGGGAAGTACCTCAAGTGCCTCGTCGATGCCGGCTTCAACGTCATGGAAGCCGGACCCACACGCAAGCCGATTCAACTCGGCGAACCCGTCGAGCCCGTCAATCCCACGCCCGAAGATCCCAAGAACCCCATGACCCTTGACGTCACCGTACGCGTGACGGGGGTCACCCCGCACGCCCCGGGCGCGAGCTTCCAGCAAGTCGCATGGATTCCCACGTCCAACTATACCGTGACATCGACGACGCGCGTTTCGGCCTGGGACATCTTTGCCGGCATGCTCAATGACGCCGGTTACTTCTACAACCTCAACGGAGGATGCCCCTATTCCATCACCACGCCCGATCGCACCCAAACCCTAGCGATGAGCTCAGGTGCCCCGTGGTCCTACTGGTCCTTCTTCGTCAACGGCGTCTACGCTGGTTCTCTCCCGAGCGGATACTATCCCAAAGACGGAGACGTGATCGAGCTCGTCTACATCGACGCCACGGGCACGATGACCAAACCGGACATCCCCATCACGCCCGATGTCCCTCTCGCCAACTGGGACGCGCCGTGGAAATCGTACGGGGCTGCTGGCACCAATCCCGCCACCATCCAGACCACAATCTCCAGCCTTTCGAGCGATTGGACCTTGGACTTTGCCCAAGGATCGTACGCTTCATGGTCCGAACCCGTCATGGCCGGAGACTTCGTCTTCTTCACCTCGGGCAGCCAGATATTCAAAATCGATGCCGTGACGGGATCCGTCGTCGCCAGCACCGCACTCGCCGAATCGACCGCTTACGGATGTCGCCCCGTCTACGCGAACGGCATGGTGATAGTGCCCGTCAACAACGGACGCCTCCAGGCGCTTTCCGCGCTTGACCTCACGACGGTCTGGCTCACGGACGCGCTCCCCGCCCATGCCGTCAGCGTTTCCGGATCGACCGTCCCGAGTGTCTATGAGCAGCAATCGCTCTCGACGCTCACCCTCGGGGACGATTGCGTCTACGCATTCACCGCAGAGGCCGATTGGGCGAAAACCCATGGAGGGTACTCCCTGTGTGTCGACCTGAAGACGGGCGCCGTACGCTGGATCCAAAGAAACCAGGACGCCGGATACTACTGGACGGGAGCGGCCCATCTAAACGGATTCCTTCTCGCGGCAGGGGACGACGGACAACTTCGCGCTATCGCAAAGGACTCGATGACGGGCACCGCCTCAGGGACACTCGACCTTGGCGCCCCCGTGCGCTCCACCATCGTCAGCTCGAGCGACGTCGCCTACGTGGTCACCACTGATGGCGTCTTGCACAAGGTCACGGTGGGAAGTACAGGCCAGCCCCGGGAGTTGGCACGCGTCACCTTCGCGGACTACTCCACGTCGAGTCCTGCCATAGCCGACGGCGTCATCTACGTCGGGGGCAGCAAGAATGGCCAGGGCATGCTCACGGCCATCGACGCGCAGAGCATGAGGTTACTTGGCAGCGCGGACACCGCAAACGGCACGCCTCTTCCCGGTGAGGTCAAGAGCATGCCGACCCTGATCCGCGATGCTGACGGCATCATCGCGCTATTCACCTGCAACGGAGCGATTGGCGAATACCCCGACTACACGGGAGGTGGCGGCGTTTACGCCTATCGTCTCGGAGGCACGCAGGCCACGCTTGCCTTCGACCCGCCTGCGGGAATGCACAATTACTCGATGGGCTCCATAGCATATGGTCTCGGTCGCTTTTATTACGTCAATGATTCGGGCAGGCTCTTTGCCCTTGCGATCTCGCCTGCCGAATCTGGAGAAGGGGGGCATGCACCAGGGGAAAGGCAGGAATCAGACAGCGTACAGGACGATGAAGCGATGCTATATTCCGCAAGTCCGTCATCCACCATCGCGCTTTCCGCGCCGACAGACCCCGCCATTTCCGAGCAAGCGGTCTACGAAAACGAAACTCCCCTTGCCGCCGCCGGGTCAACCATGCAAGACGCTGTCAAATACCAGGGGCTGATGGCCTATGTCTTTTTGTTCCTATCACTTGGAGGCGTAGCGGTGTCCATTGCCCTCTTCATCTCCGGCACTCGTAAGCAGAGCTAGCGTGAAACCGGGCAAACCCGATAGAAGAACGGCGGGTGCGCTTCTTGGTGCACTGTCGCTAGCATGCGTGGCGCTTTCGCTGGTCGCGATATTCCAGACAGGAACCGTCGGAGGCCTTGCGTCAAGCGAGACGACGCCGGTCGAGTCTTCCCAAGCCATCACAGGCTCGACCGGAGAGGGCCCCTTGCCCGTCGCCGACAATGCGACAAATCCCGTGGATTCCGACAGGACCGGTGGCGCCGGCGGCAATGTGGCGTCACCGGTCCCGGAAACGGAGCCCTCGTCGCAAACGCCGGAAAGCGCCCCGATAACGGTATCGATTCTCGTGGATAGCTCCGCCGCAGAATCACTCGGGTTTCCGGCGGCCATGGCCTCGAAATCGTTGCGGCTCCCCGCCAACTCAAGCGCCTACGACGCCCTGAGGAGCACCGGGCTTTCCCTTACGGGGACGCCCTCGTACGTCTCCGCAATCGGCGGCTTGGCCGAAAAGATGATGGGCGCCGCCAGCGGATGGACCTATAGCGTCAACGGGAACATGCCCATGACGGCAGCCTGCAACTACGTCCTGAAGCCGGGTGACTCCCTTTGCTGGCGCTACATCACATGAGTCGCAACTGCCTTTACCGCTCGTAGAGTTCCAGAAGAGCCCGGCAGGCCATAAGGCGTCCGGAGTAGATCTTCTCGTAATGGTGATCGTCATACCAATCGAAGGTGTAGCACGCCTCCTCGCCCGCAACCCGTTCCTCGAGCTCGGGAAGTTCGGCCTTGAGCCTCTCGTACACGGCCTTAGGCTCGACGCCGCGCTCGAGCTCGTCACGTATGCCCTCCAGGTACTCGATCTCGGCCTTGTCCCACGCATCGAAGTCCGACGGCCCTTGGGCATCCCACTTCGCCTGCCTTTCGTCGATTTTCTTCTGAACCGCCTCTAGAAACCCCATTGCTGCTCCTGTCGAAAGCGAAATGGGACAAATGGTCTGTCCATTTGTCCCGCTATCCCTTGTAGTACATGATGGCGATTTGCGTGCGATTGCTCAGCTCGAGCTTGCCAAGAATCGAGCTGATGTGGTTGCGCACCGTGCCCTCGGACAAGAAGAGACTCGCCGCGATATCGCGGTTGTCCATACCCTCGGCAACGAGCTTGGCCACCGCATACTCCCGCTCCGTGAGATTGCAGAAAGGTCCCGCGGTCCGCGCTTGCGCATCCTGCGCCTGCATGCCCGACGCGCCCTGGACACCTTGCGTCCTCGTGTCGAGCTCGCGTTCCGAAAGCAGCCCGAGATTGCGTTCGCGCAAGTCGTCGAACGCGAATCGCATACCCATGCGCTCCGCACGCATGCGAGCATCCTTGACTCCCATCAGGACGGCTGCCGCGCATGCGATGGCAATGACCGCCCCTTCGACGGCAGCGCATCCGCCAAAAGACAGTGCCACCACAAGCGGAACGACCCAGACGACGCGTAGGAGCCACATGCGCTCATGCAGCATGACGTAAGCGCACACGGGCAAAAAGGGAAGCACGGCGGGAAACGCGAACGCGCAGATGAGAAACGCGAGCTGGGCAATGATTCGCCACCGAAGCCCTACCATGTCACATATGCACACGAGCGAAACCGAAAGCAGGATCCCGATGACCACGTGATTCGCATCGGCGAAGCAAAGCGACACCGCCGCACATGCGACAAGCAGGATGATTTCGTCGAAGTATTCTTCCATGCCGCGATTATACCCACCCGGAAAGCCCTCGTGAACGTATTCGAAGGCAGCGCTCATGCAAAAGACGGCATGTAGGAGGCTCAGCATCGTACAGGGGGTGTGGAGGGATGCGCTAAGCCTCCCAGCGTGCCTAAAGCAGCGCGATATGGATTACGAAATCACTTTGACATCACATTCAAGATGTCTGTCGAGGTAACTCGCCATATCGCCCGAGAACATGCGTTTTACCTTGGAGCGCGAATCTCTGCCGCATATGATGACATCCGGACAAAAGGGCAATACCATGTGCTCTGCAAACATCTGTGGCGTAAATCCAGTCGGCATATCTATGGTCGCCCCGACAAGCCTATTGAATCCTTGCACGACGACTTCTGCGCCGATAAGTAGACTGCGAATTCCCATCAAATCAAGTATGCTGTGCACGTAGTCTTGAAGTGCATGGCGTGACTCTTGCACATACTTCGAGAAGCTTATGCTAGTGTCATGCCTCCCGGCTTCATCCAAAGCGCAAACGAACCTCAGATGGGCATTCTCATCTAGAGCCATCTGTGCCGCCGCTCTAACAACGCTCTCCGCATTCGAGGCCCCATTCAAAACTGCGAGCACCCTCCTGTATGTCGGCATGGCAGCATCAGATTCTTCGCCATCGAACAGATTATCCGCCTCAAGCTCTATTCCAAAAGTATCTCGTAACGTGGAGCAGAGCTCCTCCCTATCGCGTATGAGAGGACGTGGCATCTCTTTCGTACAGGCGTTAATTACGGTGTCATGCAGAAGCGTGATGCGACCTTCGCTCCTCTTGATAGATGCGTACGGACTCAAGGTAAATCGGTTACTCTTATCACTGCAAAACCGATTGCACTGCAAGCGATAATCACTTGGCTCCCTGCGCTCGAGACTCAGAACGCAGACGGTCCGCTCTCTGCCGGACCTTCGCCTCACAAGACTCCACTCTAATTCATCATCTTTATGCCGTCTAAACGTGTATTCGTCCTTGCCGTCGCTTTGCCAGATTCGAGGCTCAAACAATAGGGGCGTGTGAAAATTCTCAATATGACCAACATCGACAATCCATTCGCTGCCGTCTTTTACTCGGACAAGAAGGAGGGCATGATTGAGTCTGCGCCCGCATTGAAAGCACTCTGCAAGTAGAAGATCAACGTCATATCCAAGGCTTTGCAGTGCGTCAGCGAATAGCAAATTGAGCTCGAAACTCACTCCTCCTCGTCTTCTAACCACAATTTTCTCGAAGAGGTCATCGATATCGAGTGACGGAGGTGTCTCGCCTCTGACGATATCCAGATTCTCAACAGGGATCGTGTAAATATGGCGTTCCTGAAGCACCCTCAGCAATTCTGCGCTTGGGTCTCCCGCGCAGTCCAGCCCCATGCGTCGGAGGTACGCATCCAGTTGCGATTTCTCCATTGTGAACACCTCGCCTTGAGCCAATCGCGACCAACGGATATATCCTATGGGAGCAAAAAGTTGATATCCATTACGCAATGAAACTAGAATTCACATCACACTTGTGCCATTTGCATAATCAATGGGTCTTTGGTTCTGCTCAGGTTTGGCCCGAGCACTAGTGTTTGAGCACCACTACCGCGCGTTGCAGCGCTTCGACCGTGATATCTATTTCCTCGCTCGTGTTATAGAAAGCAGGTGACAGACGAGCGACAGCAGTGCAACCAAGCTCGTTAAGCAGTGGCTGCGCACACATGTTTCCGCTCCTGAGTGCAATACCCATCTTGTCGACAAGCGTGCAGACATCAAAGGGGTGCGCTCCATCAATATTGAAGGAAAGGCAGCCGCTGCGATGATTGGGGCTGCCGTAGATTTTCATGCCGTCAATCTCGCCGAGACGCTTTTCAGCATACGCAATGAGATCGTCTTCGTGCTGGGCTGCCTCGTCCTTGTCAATGGAGACCAGGTAATCAATTGCTGCTCCCAAGCCAATAGCACCCGCGTAGTTTGGAGTGCCTGGCTCCAGACGAAGAGGCAGATCTTCCCAGGTAGTTTCACTCATGGTGACAATGTCAACCATCTCCCCGCCAAACCAGCGGGGCTCAAGCAACTCAAGAGTCTCGCGTTTGCCATAGAGCACGCCAATACCAGCCGGTGCACCAATCTTGTGACCGGAGAATGCCAAGAAGTCACAATCCAGTTTCTGCACGTCAATATGCTCGTGGCGAATTCCCTGAGCAGCATCGAGTACACACAAAGCGCCCGCCTCATGGGCAATCTGGACAACCTGCTCGATGGGTGTAACAGTGCCGAGGACATTCGAGCAGCATGTGCACGCAACCACCTTTGCGCCAGCGGCCATCTCGCACAATGCAGACATGTCGAGATCGCCGTTGGCATCTATCCCGACACATCTAAAATCCGCACCGCGCTCCTTGCAAAGCTGCTGCCAGGGTACATAGTTAGAGTGATGCTCGAGCGCGGTCACAACCACCACGTCGCCAGGCTGTATGTAATTGCGTAATCCTGATGCGACAATATTAAGAGCACCGGTTGTTCCTGGAGTGAATACGATATTACTCGCATCTGCGGCATTGAGGAAACGCGCAATGGACTCACGCGCCTCCTCATACGCCCTGGTTGACTCGTGGGAGAGATAATGCGTACCACGATGGACGTTCGCATTTTCCAGCTCATAATGCTTCTGCATCGCCTGCATGACAGGCAAGGGCATCTGCATTGTCGCGGCATTATCCAGATAGACCAACGGCCTTCCGTTGGCTTGAGTCTCCAAAATCGGGAAATCGCTACGAACCTTTTTCACGTCGAACACGCAGATGCCCCCTAGGCGCAAGAAGCCATTAATTGCTTCAGGACGGACAATCAAAGATGGCTATATCGCCAAAGCGTAAGTGACTCTGAAGCCCGCTTCGTTAACAGCATCGATGATGTCGGTGTCCTCTTCCCAAAGTCCATCGATGGTAATGATTCCGGTGTCGTAATTTGCGTCGATTGTGAAATCGGAATCGAATTCTTTGGCAAAGAAATCTTTTAGCTTCTCAAGATCGTCCGGGCCATTCATATCCACCACAGTGAGCTTGATGAGCCTCGTAGTGTCTGGCATTGTCATAACAGATTCCCTTCATTCGTAGCTTGCTATCTTACGCGCGTCGAATCACTCTTCGCATCGAAAAGCGCGCAGGCGAGCTTTTCGATCGTATCCAGACCGGCAGACTCCTCGGGCGTGAACTTGATTCCCATTGCACGTTGCAGTGTAAGCGAAAGCAGGACCTTCTTGATGTCCGTAGAGCTCTGATTAGTACAGGTTTGCGACCCCTCGGAAAGCGTGACGCTTAGATCGTTGATGCTCAAAAGCTTCTCAACGCTGTCTTCTGCAAGATCCAAAATGACGTCCGTCTTCATTTCCTCCGGCTCGAGAAAAAAACGATACCCGACATACGATTTCATGAGCGTACGAAACTCGTCGCGCGTTGTATTCTCGTCCAAGAGCTGATCGAGGACCTCCTTGGAATGCTGCTCGGCTTCCTCCAGTTGCTCTTTCAAGGTCCTTTGTGCCATAAGCATCCTTCCTTACTTAGCGTGATCTGCCAACTGCCCGCGTGCGGAAACACATATGGTTTCGTAAATGGAGGCGACACCGGCCTTGCGCTGCGGGTCGAAAATTGCATCAAGGTCCGTCTCGGAAACAAAGCGAATGGGACAATCGAGCACTTCTTGCGGGGAACGCCCATCAAACATCATTTTGAAAATATTGATCACGCCGCGCACCATGAGCGTATCGCTTTCTCCGCGAATACTCATTTTCCCATCTGGCCAATCAACATAGAGCCAAACCTGGCTTTGACATCCTTTAACCAGAACGTCCTTGGTGCGCTCTTCCTCCGGCATCTCCTCGAGTCGATAGGACAAAGTCAACAGATATTCAAACTGAGCCAATGGATCACCCGCGTCCAGAAAACTCTGAATAACCTCGCTTTGAATCTGGTCTGGTGTTTGCATGACCAAGCTCCTTGACGGCTCGCTCTATTATTTTGGCTGGACCACTCGGTTTCCCGAGCAGCCCAGCCAACTTTGGATCTGAAGCGTGCAGGAAGAAAAATCTTCCAAGCCAAAAGGTGATTAGGCGACGATGACCTCAAGACCTAGCAGCTTGCCGAGCTCGATAACCTGCTCCTCGAAATCGCCGTAGATCAACGGCATGTGATTTCCGATTGCAGCCTGCTTCTGGAAGAAGTCCTTGGAATCCTTGACCTTGAAGAAGACGCCATTAGAGCAATTGGTGGACTCGTAGCCCATGGATGCGACTATCTCGCCCTTGGCAACGAACAGCTTGGTGCAGGTGGGGTCGATGCGGCACATGGTGATTACCTGGCCGGCGTCCTGCGCATAATCATAGCGGACGGTCGCGCCCCAACCAGAACGAGCAAACTCGCGGATGTTGTAGGGACGCAGAGGCTCGTCGTAGCTCTCCCAACGACGGTTTGCGACGGAATGGAAGGTCAGGACAACATCTCCATCGGTACCCAGGAGCTCCATCTTCTCATCGACTTCCTCCGGAGTGAAGAACAGAGCCTTGGGAAGCTGGCTGCGCTTGCCATTGCGAACGGGAACGGTGAAGCAGTTGCCCATATAGGTCGGACGGCGGCCGAGCTCCTGCAAGATGACCTTGGAGATGATTGCACCGAGATCATACTCGCATGCAGAGGGAATGCCAGCCTCGTTGTTGAGGGAATGATTGAGGCACATGGTGAACTGCTTCTCATTCAAGCGGCGCGTTGCGCACAGGTCGGGGCAAGGAGCAGTGAAGCAGTTGCACTCCGTAGCCTCCAGGAACTTGTTGATACCGTACCAAGCCTCGATGGACTTCTTGACGTACTCTTCCTTCATATAATTGACCTGGGCGTTGTCAATGAACTCGCGAGTCGCTTTCTCGATCGCCGCAGCATCTTCCTCGGTGAAGTTGAGACCCTTGCGACCCGGGGTGTTATAGTTGGACATGGGGTCATCGTAGGAAATCTGGTCCAGCAACTCGTGCGCCGAGATGAAGCGCCAGCGAATACCGAACTTGGCAGTTGCCGTTTCGGGATCGATGATGGAATCGGGAGCAGACACGGAAACAGAGCTGGTTGCACGAACGGCGCACAGGCACTTCGCCTCGTGCAGGGCCTTGCGAGCGCGCAGAATCGTCATGTAGCTGGTGGCGTCCGTCCACTCCTCGAACGGATAGAACTCAAGACCTCGGGCCAGGAACTCTGCGGACGTGATAGAAGAGGCGCAGCAGGCCTGAGTGATTGCCATGGGCTTGCCGACACGCTGGGCGAACTCGAGCGCCAAGTCGTAAGGACGGCTTGCATAGCCGATGTAGTACAGGTCAACATCCTCGCAGCCCTCGGCCAGCTTCTCGAGCATGTCATCCGTGGTCAGGAAGTTCTCGTCGCGCTGAACCTCGACCGGATCGAGCAGGTTGACAACGTTCTCGGGCATTGCATCCTGAAGCTGCTTGTACCAACCCTTGAACTTCTCTGCAGCCATCATCAAGTCGAATTCCTTCTCAAGCTGCATGCCATCGCCAAAACGGCAGGGACCCTCAAACACGTATTCGTGATACAGGGTTAGGAATATCGGCTTAACATTCAGACGAACATCATCAAGCTTCTTAATTGCCATTGTAACCATCCTCTCAGCCTTGATAACTGTCACGGCACTTGACGCGCCGCAACGCGAAACTATAGAGGGGCAAATAAGGAGGCCGCATTGTCCAACACTCACCGAATATGCCCGATTGTGATATGCAAATTGCACAAATCAGTTATCTGACCTGCAAAAATCAGCGGCGTTCAGCAAAAGACAGAAAATGGCTGACGCAGCAATAGCTATCTAGATACGGCACCAACGAGGACACGTCGGGCGATGAGACAGCAACGCATTGCCAAGTAATCGTTCATGCAAGCGCGGAGTCTGCAGGTCAGAATGATGAGTTCGCTTCGCTGCTGTAGTTTTCTTTGCGTATGGACATATCATTCACTCGTTTGATTGTGCATTATGCACAGTGTGTGTTTTGCGCAAGCGATAGGCGAGCATGAGATCAAAACGAAGCGTTGGGTCATCGGTATCGATTCCAAATTGTTGTTCGATCCGGTCAATCCGGTATTTGACATTGTTGCGATGCATGTGAAGCGCATTTGCCGTAACTGATGCCTTTCTCTCGCATTCAAGATACTTATACAGAAAGTCGTAATTATCAGTCCTGGCGCTGGTATCAGACTCGGCGATGACTTCCAGGATACTTCCAGCATAGGTCATTAAGGCCATTTCTCGTTTTTCCTCGGGAAGATTATCGTTCAGGAAGTCTACGTAGCAAGTATCAAATGAGACAATTCGTCCCCACGGCGGCATGCAGCCCGCAAATCCGGAAGCGCTCTTTATGCCAATGTCATATGCTGCCCTTGCCTGCAGAAAGGCAACGCGGCTATCTCCCAGGTTTGCAAACTTTGAACTGCGCCCACAATACAAATCATACGATTCCATCAACCTATTTAAGCGCGAGGAAGTTGACTTAGCGCCCTTGGCGCAATGCTGCGCCTCGCAATGAAGATGGCATCTCTCATGAAAGCAATTGAAACATAGGATGACAAGAGCGTCGTCTATTGCCACCACTTTTGCTGGGGCTACCGCGAGCGTGATATCCGATAGTATCCTTAGAAATGGAACGGAGTCCGCCTTTGTCTCCACGTAGAAGAGGCAGAAGCGCGCATTATATGGAAGAGCCACATAATCGCATCTCTCGGCAATCACGGCTCTGTCACGAAGAGAGCCGGAGCACAGATCTCTTAAAAAGGTATCGACGGCATTTCCTGCTGGTTTATTAGCCGGATAGTCTCGCTTGACATAGTACTCGACATACTTGATAAAAATGGAAAACGTATCGAGCAGGTACGGAAGCGGATCTTCGACGTTACACATCATTACCAGAATCATCGAAAAAGAAGCATCTGTCTTAAAAGAATATGCGACAGTAATGTACTTGCATATCTCATAGGAATCATTAATGACAAACCCGTCCTCCTCTGACCATGGCTTAAACCTGCGGTGCAACTTAAACTTCGTGATATTCGCTTCGGTGTGGTATCCATGTGCGATCAACTCCATGGTTATCTCATCATCGCAGGGAACATCCTTGGAATAGGCGAGTAGTTTCAGTGCGGCATCCAAAATGACGACATGGTTTTTCAAAAACGACGCACTCACATCCAAGAGCTCCTGGAGCCCCCCATCTTCGAAGCAGCACATGTTCAGTTCCGCTTCCCAAGACCGGTACTTTGAAAAGATGTCCAGCAACGCATCCAAGACCGCAAGTTTGTCGGGGCACTCGAGAACACGGAGGTCGTAAATGACGTCACGCAAGCCGGGGGCCGATTCACGGCAAACGTAAATCACCACATGGCCGTCCTCCGATGCCTTTTCACAGGATTCGACATCATCGCATATGTAAAGCATGCCTTTCGAAGCCGGCAACTCGCCGTCATGGTAGATTCGGGCGTCATCAAATGAAGGATTCCCATCCAGGCTGCGTTGGATAGGCCACAGCTTCTTCAACTCATGTTCGATTATGTTGAACGTAATCCCCACGAAGACTCCCATCCCCCGAGCGATTCGTTCCCGTGTCCGTTGATTCTAGCCCCTCAACTTCACGCACGCTATAGGCACCAAGCTACATGCACCCATAGTAAATTGTGCAATTCGCACAAAACATCGAATACTCATTGCGCGGTTTCGCCAATACTAAGATGCCGAGCAAAACACTCTATGCGGATGGCACAAAGTAATCGCAGTTTATATGCAACATCAAGCCCAATGCTTTCATCTGACCCGGTACATAAACTCGTGTAGCGCGTAATCCCGCGCAGAAAGGGCGTATGAACATCTGGCAAAAGAGAAAGGCAGATAACGCCACACGCCCGAAGAAGCTTCTAAATAAAAGGAGGGTGCATGAAGGGGATCAATTCAAAGATCAAAACGGTTTGGGGCATATCGGAAGTGGGCTTCTCGATTACCGCGACGCTCGAGACGGCTTTCTTCATATTCTTTCTGACTGATGTGGCGCAATTGCCACTTGCAATTTCGGGTATTATTGCTGGTGGTGCTTCGGCAGTCGATATTATTTCGGCCGCGATTGCCGGCGTTTTCATCAACAAGTTTCACTTTAAGAATGGCAAATACCGTCCATGGCTGCTCTACGCCCCGCTTTGTGCCATGGTGTTCTTTATCCTCTGCTTCACGAAAATCGGTGGTGACATAACAGCAGGAATCATCATCGCCGTTGGCTACATTATTAGTCATTTCTTCTGGAACATCAGCTATACGGCCGTCCGCAGCCTCACCAATGTACTCACAGACGAGCCGAGCGAACGAGCGTTCCTCTCGGGGCGCTTGGGCGCCGGTGCGGCTCTCGGTCGTGTATGTGCATCCCAGCTCGTTCCCTGGCTTACCGCCGCTCTTGCCACTCTTGTGAGCGGTGTCGGGGCATACACCATTTGTGCTGCGATCTTCTCGCTCATTTACATCGCTTGCATGAGCATCCAATACATAGTTACGAAGGGGTACGACACCGAAACAAAGTCAGATGCGGGGAAGACGGTTTCCTTTAAGGCAATGGGCAAAAACGTCATTACAAATCCGCATCTAATTGGCGTCGTGCTACATGATTTACTTCGTCTTATTGCCTACTACACCGTAGCAGCCGGCACCGCGTACTATGCAAAAGTTGTCCTGGGCGATCCGGCGGCGAGCGGAACCATCCTGATGGTTTACTATATCGGCTGCTTCATCGGTTCTTTCGTTGCCGCGCGCGTGGCAAAGGCAATCGGAACCAAGACCGCAACAATTGTTGGCGTTGCCGGCTGGCTCATCCTGTGGGCAATCGCTTTCTTTATCCAGCCAGACTACCTCGTGCTCAACATTTTGCTGTTTGCTTCGCAAATCTTCTTCGGCTTTGCCTATGGGCTGACTGTCAACCTCTACTCAATGTGCGCGACTTGGAGCTACTGGAAAACCGGGGAAAACACAACCGGCGTGACTATGTCCCTTATGCCCGTGGCCGTTAAAGTGGGTGTTACGCTTCGCGCAATTATTCTCCCAGCGTTCCTTGCGTTTGTCGGATATGATGCAGCCGCCACGACTTTTAATGTGGCAGCACAAGCCGGTATATTTCAAATGTACTTCCTTCTTCCCATCGTTTTGCTTCTCATATCACTCATCCCGCTTATCTTTATGTTTAAAATAAAAGATAGCGACATACCGGTCATGAGCGAGGAAATAGAAAACAGGGGAAGCGGCGACCTAGTCGCGAAGAGCCGTGCAGACTAGCCTCTTGTAATTTCGTCTTTGCAGAATCAGGAGCCCCGCCATCACCGGGATGATGGCGGGGCTCTATATCAAATGGCCACGCGCCAGTGATTATCCGCATGTTCGATGGCAAACGGCATCTGACCGGTCATTTTCCTCATCGATGACAAATGTCATGTTTACATTGAAGCCCCATACGGGCTTAAATGGAGCCACTCGACAGTGCCGGCAGGCGTGCGGAGGGAAGAACATGCAAGACATCGTTTCGGTAGTCGATTTGGTCAAGCGCTATGGCAACATGATCGCCCTCGACCACTTCACCATGGAAATCGAGCGTGGCGAGATATTCGGATTACTCGGGCCAAACGGCAGCGGCAAGACCACCGCCATCAACTGCATACTCCAGCTGCTTACCTACGATCGCGGAGAGATTCGCCTGTTCGGACAACCCATGACACAGTCGAGCTACGACCTGAAGCGAAAAATCGGCATCGTTCCGCAAAACGTCGCCGTATTCGAGGAACTCAGCGTGCGCGAGAACATCGACTACTTCTGCGGGCTATACGTGAGCGACAGCACGACACGTAGGAAGCTCGTGCACGAGGCCATCGAATTCGTCGGTCTCGAGGACTACGAGAAATCCCGCCCCAAGAAGCTCTCCGGTGGCCTGCTCAGGCGCCTGAACATCGCCTGCGGCATCGCCCACAAGCCCGAGCTCATCTTCTTCGACGAACCCACGGTCGCGGTCGACCCGCAGAGCCGTGCATCGATCCTCGATGGCATCAAGCAGATGAACGCCAATGGCTCGACCATCGTCTACACGAGCCATTACATGGAGGAAGTCGAGGAAATCTGCACGCGCATCATGATCATGGACAAGGGCCGCACGCTCGCGTGCGGCACCAACGAGGAGCTCAAGCAAATTGTCGCCGCGGGCGAGAAGATCGTCATCGAAGCAGAGGTGCCCGAAGGCGCGCTCCTGCGCATCCAGTCCCTCCCCCATGTGCTGGGCGCTCAATACGATGCCGGTCAGCTCTCCATCACCTGCGAGAACGGCGAGCATAACGTCGCGGACGTGCTTGACGAGCTTGCGAAAGCCCATGTGCGTGCCGGGCGCATCTGGGCCGAACCGCCGACGCTCAACGACGTGTTCCTGGAAATCACCGGCCGCGAACTTCGCGACTAGCGCAGGTGATGCCCCATGTGGAACACGTTCAAATACACGATCCTCGAGCTGGTTCGCATGCCCGGCGTGCTCGTTTGGGCCCTGGCGTTCCCCCTCATCCTGTCGACCGTCTTCATGATGATGTTCGGGCCACTCGACGACCAATCCGAAATCGACCCCATACCCCTCGTCGCAGTCGATCCCGCCGATGACGTCGAGGGGCAGTCGTTCCAGGCTTTTCTCGACGCCCTGAGCGATGACGGGAACGGAGAGTCGCTTTTTGCCATCACCTATGTCCCGAATGCCGAGGAGGCCGTAGACCTCGTCGAACGGAACATGGCAGAAGAGAACCCTTACGTCGGCTACGTGCAGCTCTTGGAAGGTACCCCTGACGTCCACGTGACGAGCGTCAGCGACTTGACCGGCATGGAGTGGTTGAAGACCTCCATCCTCGTCATGGCAATGGACAACTATGTCGCCAATGCCGCGATGATTCGCGACCTGATGAATGACAATCCCGGTCTGGTTGCCCAGCCGGATATGGCGGAAACCCTCGCATCCATGACCGAGCCCATCGAGGCGACGGTCCGGACGACGGTCACGGCAAACCAGCCGAAAGAATCCGTGCGTTTCTACTTCGCATTGCTCGGCATGGCCGCGCTCTTCGGCGGCACCCTTGGAATGATCGCGTTTCAGCGCCTCAAGCCCAATACCTCACCCCTTGGCGCGCGCAGGGCGCTCGGCGCGACCAGTCACGGGCGCACCGTGGCCGCAACCGTGGCCGCGAGCTGGACCATCACCTTTGCCTGCCTGTGCGTCACGTATCTCTACATGCGATACGTCGCTGGAATCGACTTTGGGGGGCGCGATGGCGCCTGCCTGATCACGACGGCGATTGCGGCGCTCACGGCCACGGCGTTGGGGTGCGCTATCTCCGCCATCCCCAAGGTTCCCGAAAGCGGCAAGAGTGGCATCCTCACCGGCATCGTCTGCTTCGCATCGCTCTTCGCCGGTCTCTACGGCGAACCCACGATGGAGCTCGCCGACATGGTCTCGGCCAACTTCCCCGTACTCGACTACATCAACCCCGCCGTCCAGATATCTCATGCGTTCTATAGCATCATGTACTACGACTCGCTCGCACCCATGGCAGGTCACCTGGCTATCCTGCTCGTCATGGCACTCGTCTTGTTCGCGCTGTCGGCGCAATCTTTGAGGAGGCAGCGCTATGCAAGTCTTTAAGTGCGCCATGCGCATCATACGCGGCAACATCATCTTTCCCGTCATCTACATTGTCGGGCTCAGCTTCATGGGCATCTTCATGGCGGCATCGTTCGATTTCGACATGAACGAGAACGGTTTGGAACGATATAGTTGCAACTTCTCCGTCATTGACCGCGATGACAGCGAGTTGTCCGATGCCATCGCAAGTCAGCTCGCGCAACACGGAACGCAGGTCGTCGTTGAAGACACGCCATTGGCCATCCAAGATGCCGTGGCCAAGGGTGCCACCGACTATCTACTCATCATTCCCGAAGGATACGAGACGGACTTCGTCGAGGCAGCGCATGCCGACGAGGACGCACCTTCCATGGAGACGGTGTTCAGCTACTATTCCATGGAAGGCGAGCTCGTCGACCAAAGTGTCAATGGGTTTCTGGGTATGGTGCGCTCGCTTGCCATGGCCAGCCCCGAAACGCCCATGGCAGACATCATCGATCGTGCTGCGAACTACTCGTCCGAACGAGCCCAGGTTGCGGTAATCGAACAGTCGACCGCCATTTCGAAATCTGACCGCTTCGTCTTCTACCTGCAGTGGAGTACCTACACGCTCTTTGCCGGCATCACCGTGTGCGTGGGACTTCTCGTGACCACGCTCGGTCGCGTCGATGTGCGCCGTCGCAACCTCTCGTCCCCGCTGAGCTTCGCCTCCTACAACCTGCAATTGGGCGCGGCCTGCATGGCCGTCACCTTGCTTGCATGGGCATGGACGTTCTGCCTGGGCCTCGTCGCGTTTCCCGACGCGGCTGGCCAGATTGAACCCGGCGGCCTCGCGCTGTGTGCCCTGAGCATGCTCGCCTATTGCACGGTGCCCCTTGCGCTTGGCTTCCTGCTTGGACAAGTAGGCGCGAACGGCATCGTCTGCAACGCGACGGGCAACATCGTCGGCATGGTGATCTCGTTCTTCGGGGGTGCGTGGATCTCCCTTGACCTCATGACACCCGAAATCGTGACGCTGGCGCATCTGCTGCCGGGATACTGGTACTCGTCGGCATGTTCGGCCGCCGCACACGCCCCGGCCATCATGGACTCCGCCACCCTGGAGCTCGTCCTCGGTCACGTTGGCGTGCTGCTGCTCTTCGCTTTGGCGTTGCTATGCGTTTCGCTCGTCGCCGGACGCAAGCGCCTGCAGACATCGGAAGCCGGCGGAAATCGCGCTGCCGAAGCTTCCGCCTTCGTGTGATTGGAGAAACGCTCGCGCCCTCGCCTTGTACGTGGCAGTCGTCTGGCGTCTCTATCCAAGCAACGACGCGAGCCTGTCTGCTGAATAATCGTTGAGCATGAAGCCTTGCTCGACGATTGCCTGCGGGCAGACTCCCTGCATGTGCTGGGCGGTCTTTCCCAGGCCGCTACCTCCAGACGTGGCGAAGGGAATGACGGTCTTGCCCGTCATGTCATAGGATTCCAGGAACGTGTCGATGATGCGCGGCTCCACGTACCACCAGATGGGAAACCCCACGTAAATGGTTTCGTATGCGCCCATGTCATCGACTTGCCCAATGATGCTGGGGCGTGAGTCCTCGTCATCCATCTCCTTGCTTGACCGGCTCTGCCGGTCATTCCAGTTCAAGTCCGCCGAGGAGTAGGGAACCTCCGGAACGATCTCGAAGGTGTCCGCGCCTAGGTAATCAGCCAGCGCCAGAGCAGCCCGCTTGGTCGTGCCCGTCGCGCTGAAATATGCCACGAGGATGCTTTCCATTGTCGTTTCCTTTCATCGGGAGAAGAGCATGCGCTCCACCGTCAAGCGGAAACCTTATAGCACCTCGAGTCAACTCCAAGTCAAGGGCCAAATCATCCGCAAATCATCGTAGACGAGGAAACGCGCACCTACTTCGTGACCGCCACCATTTGCAAGGCACTTCCAAACGGCATACCACCGCCCGATTTCACGGCATGCCTGACAAGATCGGGATCCATGACGATACTCCCGGCTGCCATATCCACGCCTGCGTCGAATAGCGGCTGCGCCATGACGACCGAAGGACCGACCATCGTCACGAAGGCCTTCCTTGCGAGTTCGAGCAGGCGCGGTGCCGTCTTGTTCTCCAACGTCACACCCGTGATGAAGGCGAAATCCGCCTTTGGCATGACATATTCGCAGGCCGGGTCGGGCGTATCGAGTCCATCACGGCAGCTTCGCTCGAGGACCGTCAGGTCGGCGTACTCGGCTATCCTGTCAACATGGGGAAAATGACCCACCACGACAACCTTCGCGTTGTCGTGCATCTCGATACGGGGGCGCATCATCTCGAAGGCGTCACGCTTGCGAAGCGACCCGTCCGGCAACTCGACAGGATCGTCGTAGACGGCTTCGAACTCGTCAATCAGGGTCCTTCGTGCGTACCACGCATTCAACGCCGCGATTCCGAGCGTCGCCTCCTCGAAATGCCAGGATTTCGAGGAGGCGGCAAGCTCCTTGAGCGGCAGACCGCGAAAGTCGCGATCGTCGGTCGGCTTTTTCGCGCCGCCCGCGCACGTGAACGAAACGCCCAAGCCGCTCTCCGCCTCCACGTAGCTCCATTTTGCCCCCAAGCAGTAATCGGTGACGAGCACATCTCCAGGTACTCCTGCGATCAATTCGTCGTACAGAGTCCAAGGCATAACGGGCACCTCCATGCACGTGATTGTCTTCTGGCTTTCTTGCCTAGACTATATTATTAAAACTATAATATCCTATAAAGGATAATATTTCGACAATAGAGGCCCTCAGTGCTATTCATTCTTACCGGCAACATTCAAATCGGAAAGAGCCGATGGCTCGAGCGCCTCGCTGATGACCTTACCCGCCTTGACGTCACGTGCTATGGCGTAATCGCCCCGGGTATCTGGGTCGAATCGAACACGGACGCTGCCAACGACCAGGGCTACGAAAAGCTCGGAATAAACAACCTTCTCCTGCCCGACAACGTCACGGTCCCCTTTGCCCAGCGTGCGGATATCGCGCGCGCAAACGGCACGTATGCCGACTTGAGCCAGGCCGGCAGGGTCGGCTTGGGTTGGCACATAGACGATGCCGCCATCGCACGCGTGAACGAGCACCTTTCCTCGATCGAGAAACGAGCGGAAGACGACAGGAGACACAAGCTCCTGGTCATCGACGAGCTGGGGCGCCTCGAGCTCGATCACGAATCGGGTCTTATCGAGGCGATGAGGTTGCTGCGCAATGGCCCTTGCGCGGGTATGAAGGACGCGCTCGTGGTAGTTCGCGAAACCTTTGCCGAACGTGCCGAATCCCTTTTTGCCGAAACTTGGAACGGCGTCCTACGCATTGCGCCCACCCGGCAAGACGCGGAATTGGTCAAACGTCACCTGGCGGAATAGAACCACCTAAAGAATAGTTCTTCGATTAGTTTATTCTTTATGATATATAATCCTTCATCGTAATTATTGTTTTCTAAGGATAGTTAATGAGGGACATCACATCTGAGAGCGCACGCGTTCCTGCCGTGGACAAGTCGCGATCGAGCAGACGAGCCGACACCATCATCGTCGGTCTCGGTGTCGCCGTCATCGTGGCAGTCGCCGTATCCCTCATGCTGGGTCGTTACCCCATTGACCCTCTCGAGGCCATTGCCATGCTCGTCAACTGTGTGGTTCCCGTCGAGCCGAGCTGGACGGAGCAACAGGCGACGCTCTTCTTCAACGTGCGCCTTCCCCGCATCCTTCTCGCCCTCATGGTGGGATGCTGCCTATCCGTGGCAGGTGCGGCATACCAGGGGACGTTCCAGAACCCGCTCGTCTCCCCCGACATCCTGGGCGCGAGCCAGGGAGCCGCGTTCGGCGCGGCCGTCGCCATCCTCGCTGGCTTCACCGCGGGCATGGTTTCGGTATCAGCCTTCGCCTTCGCCTTGCTCACGGTTCTCCTAGTGCTTCTCATAAGCGCGCGGGCAAAGGGAAACCACATGATGGTGGTCGTACTCGCGGGCGTGATGGTGAGTTCCCTGTTCCAGGCGGGCGTATCATACGCGAAGCTCATCGCGGACCCGACCGACGAGCTGGCTGACATCACGTACTGGCTCATGGGCAGCTTGACTGGTGCGAAGATGACGCAGGTCACGATGATATTTCCCATACTCCTCGTGGGTTGTATCGTGCTCTTTGCCCTGCGCTGGCGCATAAACATCCTCACCATGGGTGACGACGAGGCGTCTACCATGGGAGTCAACGCCCGGCTCATCCGCATAATCGTCATCATCGCGGCGACGTTCGTCACTGCCGCCTGCGTGTGCGTGACGGGCATGATCGGCTGGGTCGGTCTTGTCATTCCGCACTTGTGTCGCATGCTGATAGGTGCGGATTACCGCAAGCTCATCCCCGCCTCGATGCTCATGGGTGCCGGATTCCTCCTCGTCGTAGACGACATCGCCCGACTTGCCACGACGGCGGAAATCCCCATAGGAATCCTCACGGCTTTCGTCGGCGCCCCCTTCTTCCTCTATCTCATCACGAGAAAGAAGAAGCTATGAGCATCTTGGTCGAAAACCTGGATTTCTCCTACGGCAACCACCAGATTCTCCACGGTCTTTCCTTCGAGATTCCCGATGGCATGCTCGTAAACGTGCTGGGACCCAACGGCGTGGGAAAGTCCACGCTCTTTCGATGCATCCTGGGCCTCAACCAGAACTATTCTGGCGCCGTCATGGTCAACGGCAAGGACGTCAAGTCACTCTCGATACGGGAGCGGGCGCGTGAAATATCCTACATTCCGCAAACGCACGCGCCTGTCTACGACTATGAGGTGGTCGACGTCGTGCTCATGGCCACGGGTAGCGACCTGAAGATGCTCAGCAATCCTGGCCCCGAGCAGCAGAAACGGGCCTACGACGCGCTCGACCGCATAGGAATCGCCGATTTCGCCCACCGTATGTACACGCAGATATCGGGCGGAGAGCAACAACTCGTTCTCATAGCGAGAGCGCTTGCCCAAAACGCCCGTACGATCGTCATGGACGAACCCACGAGTGCCCTAGACTACGGCAACACCGTGCGCGTGCTCTCCTGCGTACGCCAGCTCGCCCAAGAAGGGCTCTCCATCATACAGTCCACGCATAACCCCGACCACGCGTTTCTATATTCCGACAGGACGCTCGTCTTGAAGGACGGCCGCATCGATGCGTACGGCCCTCCCCACGACGTGATTACCTCCGAGCTCATTAGCGGCCTCTACAGCGTCGATGTCGAGGTCAACTCTCTCTATGGCGATAGGGTGCGCGTCTGCGTGCCTCGAAGCGAAGTGGAGACACAACAGGAAAGGATGAACCATGAGACACGGTAAGGGAAAGGCGCTGAAAAGAATCGGAGGCGTGATACTCGCCCTCGCATGCACCGTCGCATTGAGCCTGGGGGCCATCGGCCTCGTCGGCTGCTCGGGCAGCGGAGGCTCGGGCGGTTCGTCTGAGGAAACGTGGACATTCACCGACTCGCTTGGCCGTCAAGTCGAGCTGCCAAAGAACCTGGAGAGAATCTGTCCGTCGGGACATACGGCCCAGCAGGTATTGCTCACGATGGCACCGGACAAGATGGTCGGCCTCTCCCAGCCGCTCAACGATGATCAGCTCAAGATCTTCGGCGACAAGTTCAAGGACTATCCTGTCTTCGGCGCGGTTCTGGGAGCCAAGGACGACTTCAACCGCGAGGCAGTTGCTGCAGCCAAACCGCAGGTCATCATCGATACAGGCGAGGTGAAGAAGGACACGAAGGAGAGCCTCGATGCCCTGCAGGAGCAGCTCGGCATACCGGTCGTGTTCGTCGAAGCCTATCTGGAGGACTATGGCTCGGCGTACAAGACCCTCGGCGAGTTACTCGGCATGGAGGAGCGTGGCAATCAGCTCTCCGAGTATTGCAATCGCGTGTACTCCAAGGTCGAGGACACGATGAAGACGATTCCCGAATCCCAGCGCGTCAACATGGCCTACCTGCTTGGCGAAAACGGACTGAACGCCATTGCGAAGACATCCGTCCAAGCGCAGGTCATCGACATGGTCGCCAACAACGTGGTCGTCGTTGATGACGCATCCGGCAAGGGAAGCGGCAACGAGATCAGCCTCGAGCAAATCGCGGTCTGGAACCCGGATCTCATCATCTTCCAGAAGGGGAGCATCTACAACACCGTGGGCGATGATCCCGCCTGGCAGGGAATATCCGCCATCGCCAATGACAACTACTACGAGGTGCCGAACAATCCCTGGTGCTGGATGAACAATCCCCCGACCGTAAATCAGCTCATGGGCATGCAGTGGCTCCCCAGGTTGCTCTATCTCAATGCCTTCGATGACAGCATCGAGGACGTCACGAGGGACTACTACAAGACGATGTACAACTACGACCTCTCGGATGCCGAGATGAGCGAGTTGCTCACGGGCGCGCTTCCCAAATAGGGCGCAACCGCGATTTACGATGCTGCCCCCGGCGCAATACAATGGGTGCCGGGGGCATGGGCCAAGCCGCGGAACATGATTGCACCGCGAACATGACGTCGATTTTGGAGAAGGTGATGAGAGACCACTCGCTGCATGTCGAACTATCCCGCCAGGAAGCGGTTGCGGAAATGACCGATGCGCTCTCCGCGTCATCTGGCAAAATCCGGCCCGAACGAGTCGCCCTCGAGGACGCATATGGCCGCGTCCTGTCACGAGACATCACCTGCAAGAGCGACGTTCCCTCGGCACTCACGTGCGCGCTCGACTCGATAGCCGTCAAATGGGACGACTTTGCCGACCTCGAGCCGGGCGCCGTTCCCGATACCAGCTCGTGGGTTCGAGGCGTCGACTGGGAGTTCGCGAACACAGGCGTCGCCATGCCAGAGGGATTTGACACGGCAATCGTGATCGAGCACGTCGAGGTATCCGACGACGAGGAGCGCGTCACCATACTCGCGGCGCCCTCCGAAAGGTTCGCGGGTACGCGAGCAGCGGGGTCGAAGATGAAGGCGAGCGATATCGCCGTTGCCGCCCCTTGCATCATTACCCCAGATGTGGCCGCGCGCATCGCCAGCGCCGGACATTCCTCGGTCGAGGTGATGGTAAGGCCGCGCGTTGCCTTCATCCCGACGGGCAACGAGCTCGTCTCTCCGAACGTCCCGTTCTCGAAGCGCGCGCCGGACAGATTCGCGGGCGCGGGACGGGTCTACGAATCGAACAGCATTGTCGTAAAGGGTAAAGTCGAGCAATGGGGCGGCGTCTACGTGCCCTTTGATATCGTTCCTGATGACCGGGATGCAATCCAGACCGCCGTCGAGCGGGCGTGTGCCGTTGCCGACATCGTCGTGCTCAACGCCGGTTCATCGAAAGGCTCGGATGACTGGTCCGTGGAGGTGCTCGAAGAGATGGGGCGCATCATCTGCCATCAGACCAACCACGGACCAGGACATCACAGCTCGTATGCCATCGTGGGCGATACGCCCATCGTGGGTATTTCCGGGCCGAGCGCGGGGGCGTCCTTCACCCTGAATTTCTACTTGCTGCCGATCATGCGGAAGTTCCAGGGATTAGATCCAAATCCCACGCTCGTTCCCGCACGACTTGGCACCGAGTTTCCCAAGGGCAAGATGCACAAGCGGGCGGAAGAGGACGGCCGTCCGCTGTCAGGCGAAGAGCGTCCGGCAGAGGCGACACGGCCGGGTGAGGAGTTCTTCTCGATCAAGTTCCTCGAGCTTGCCCCCGACGCCGACGGGTGCCTGGTGGCAACCCCGCTACCCGGCCGTCCCGGGTCGCCCCAGACATACGGCGCAAATGCGCTCTACATGCTACCAGCTGGCGCATCGGCAACGATGCCCTCCCCCGGCGACATCATCATGGTCGAGCCGCTCGTGTGACGCGCCGCCATGCGCTTCGCATAATCGAAAGAAACGTACACGGCAGTCGCTCGGCGTCTCTATCCAAGCAACGATGCGAGCTTGCGCTATCATGACAAGGCAGCACACATTCGACCCGGTCATCTAAGAGAGGCGAATCCATGGCATTCGACTACAAGAAAGAATGCAAGGAGCTCTACCAGCCCAAGAAGACACCTTCGATCATCGACGCACCGCCTGCCAACTACGTCGCCGTGCGCGGTACGGGCAATCCCAACGTCGAGGGCGGTGCATACCAGCATGCCATGCAACTGCTCTACGGCATTTCCTTCACCATCAAGATGTCCCCCAAATCGGGATGGGACATCGACGGCTACTTCCCCTACGTCGTACCGCCGCTCGAGGGCTTCTGGAAGCAGGCCGGCACCAACGGGACATTCGATCTGTCGCGCAAGGACGAGTTCGAGTGGATAAGCTGCATCCGCCTTCCCGAATTCGTGACGTCGGACGTCTTCGAGCGAGCAAAGAACATCGCGGCGGAGAAGAAGGGCGAGGACTATTCACCTGCCGAATTCCTGACGATAGACGAGGGACTTTGCGTCCAGTGCATGCACATCGGTCCCTACGACGACGAGCCGGTGACTATCGAGGCCATGCACCGCTTTGCCGAAGAACAGGGCCGTACCATTGATTTGACGGACACACGCCTGCACCACGAGATCTACCTCTCCGACCCGCGCCGTTGTGCACCCGAAAAGCTCAAGACCGTTATCCGCATCCCCATAGCATAGGAACAGTCATAATTCCAAATAATTTCAATGCTTTTTCTCACATACATTCCGTAAGTGGTATTATATTATCGGTGTGAGGAAATGAGCGCCGCGGTAGCCATTGGCAGGAGACTTCAATCCGGCCTACAGGCGGCCAAAGCACCCAGCGCCATCAGCATCAAGCGTACGTACGATGATTTGGAAGGGTGATTGTCATGGCAGAAGAAAAGGGCAAGAGCGTGGAGTTCGAGAGCTTCGAGAGCGACGCCGACGAGACCATCTCCGTCGACGAGGCCAAGGAGCAGGAGAAGGAAGCCGAGGAGCTCCGCGACTAATAGGACGCAAGCCGGCAATAGCCGGCGTCCAAGCTCCAGCAGGCGGGTCATCGGGTCATCCCGAGGGCCCGCCTTCCTTTACGATCTCGCAATCGCGGAGCTGAATTTGGGCCAACGACTTCCCATGCCATGAGACGAGAATGAAACGGTATGTCCAGAGCGCGTTTGTAGGCCGTGAGTCCTCCTTTGCTACGCTGCCGCTGCCTTGGTCCCGTCATCAAGCGGGACGCGGGCGTTGCTGACAGAGATGGCAAACTGCTGAGACGGCCAGCCTTCGCATAGCCAGCAACATCGTTATATCGACCGCGGCTTACGGAGGAAAGATGCGCAGACGCAACAAGGGAAGGAGCCGTCCCCGCTTGACCTCGGTCATGGTCAGCATCTTTCTCGTTCTCATCTGCCTTGGAGGAGCCGGAAGCGCCCTCGCGAGCGATGCGCAAGGCAAGACGCAGGCAGTCCAGAATGGCGTTATCACCAAAATCGAAGCGCAGACCCATGACGGAAGCGGACCGCAGGGGGATACCGGCCAATGGGATGTCTTTCGCCTGCATGCGGAGTTCGCCCTTCCGAACGGAACAATCCACGCCGGAGATATCACGACGATGAAGCTTCCCGACAAGCTGAAATTCAATCAGACGTCGAGCTTCGAAATCAAAGATGCGGGTGGGAACGTGGTCGCAAACGCCACGATCGATGGCGGCACGAAGACGCTCACGCTGACCTACACGGAGTTCGTGGAGAACAACTCCGACATCACGGGGAGCTTCTACTTCTACGTTCAGATTGCCCGAAATAACGTCGACAAAGAGGAATACATCCCGATTGAGATTGACGTGAGCGGAACGACGATTATCGGAAACACGCTCCATTTCATCGGCATCAAAGACCCAACCGGCAGCTACCTGACGAAAAGCGGTTGGCAGGTTGCCGAAATAGGCGATCGGGCCATTCGCTATCAGCTTTACGTCAACACGAAGGGAGAGGCGATCAACAACGCCACCATTACGGACAAGATCGCCAGCGCCGGATTTACCGTACTGCCGGATTCCCTGGTCATCATGAAGGGCACCTGGACCATAGTGCACGGAGACTGGCGACTGGAAAACCGGTCTGACGTGACCTCTGCCTACAATGTTGTGTGGAACGAAGACGGATCATTTACCCTGAATCTGGGAGACATCGCCGCCACGGATGGATTCATTATTCGGTATACCGCAGAGGCATCATATGATCTTGCGGACGGCGAGGTCATTAGAAATGACGCGGCCATCAAGGGCACGAACGCAGTCTCGCGCACGACTTCGGCGGACACGTATTACTTCGCCGCCGGCGGATCCGCCGAAGGATACGTTTTCACCATCCGCATCGTCAAAGAGGACCGGAACGGAAACGCGCTTGCAGGGGGAGTCTTCAACGTGACTCGAGACGCAAACGGCCAAGTCGTCGGAACTATCACGACAGATGCCGAAGGCAAAGCCGAAGTGAGCGGTCTGCTGAAGGGCACATATCGAATAGAGGAGACGCAAGCACCCGATGGATACATGCCCCTCGAAGAGCCCATCCTCGTAAACCCCAGCGACTTCGACAGCGAAAAGATCGCCGTCAAGACAATCGTGAACGAAGAGAGCGAAAGTGACTTGCCGCCAACTGACGACCCCGACCCAACTGACGACCCTGACGTGACCGACCGACATGTACCGGACAAACCCAAGCCAGATTCCACGTCGTCAGAAACGCCTGCACCTCCCAAGGCAGGTGACGGGCTCGCACGCTTCGCATTCGTCCTGGCAACCATCTTTACCGCGAGCTGCGCGCTCTTCGCGGCAACCCGAAGGGACCTATAATTTTGGGAACGCGCAATCCACCAACCAGAAAGCGGAACATGACAGAGTCCGAAGAAGGCCGGACGATTCCCTACGAGGCGCTGGTAAACGCCCTCTTCGAGAACTACGAGAGCATCTGCGACCTCGACTTGGAAACGTCTGGATATAGCGTCTATTGCGAAAGCGAGACGGGCCATAGTCTGAAGCTCACGAAGAACGGCGGTGATTTTTTCGTCGCCCTGGTTCGCGAGATTGATCGAGCTGTCGTCCCCGATGATCGAAGCCGCGTCATGCACATGCTGTCCCGAGAAGTGCTCGAAGACGGCGTTCGCAACAAGAAGCGTCACTCGTTCGTGTACAGGACTTCTCGCAACGGGCGCCAGGTATACCATCAGCTTCGCGCGACTCTCGCCAATATCGACGGGAAAGACCACATTCTCATGGGCGTGCGCGACGTCGACGAAGTCCTTCGACAGAATGTCGCTCGCGAAAACGAGTTGTCTTTCGAACGCCAGAAGAGCGCGAACTACCTGGCCGCCATCCTCGCAACGGCAGCTGCCTGCATCGAAGCGAACCTCTCAATCGATAGCGTACTCGAACGATCGGCTGACATGAGGGGACGGTCGGATTCACGACTCGGGGCCGTCCCCTCGCCAGACGAAATCCCCAGCTATACCGCCTTTCGAATGTGGGTCGCCGAAAACCTGATATGCGAAAACCGGGAAAAGTTCCTGAGCACGAGCAGTAGAAACAACTTGTTCGCCTGCTTCGAGAAGGGCGACGGTCGCACATCGGTGCTCTTCTCGGCCATGACGGCAGAGCAGGAAGCGATTCCCTGCCGTGCCGTGTTCTACCTTTACCGTGAAAAGACAACGGGCGATGTACACGTCCTGTGCGTGATTTACGACCTTACGGAGCAGCAGCAGCAGGAAAAGAAACTCGAGGAGCTCAAGACCGCGCTCGAGCTAAGTCGCATATACAACTCGACCAGCCAGATGCGACCCCATTTCATCTACAACGCGCTCGGCTCGATCCAGGAGATCATGCTCGATGACCCAGGTCGGGCAGCCGTCCTCCTCGAGGACTTCACGATGCATCTGCGCGGATGCATCAAGGCCATGGATGGTGACCACCTCATCCCCTTCTCGCAGGAACTCGATAACATCGTGGCCTACGCGAACATAGAGAAGATGCGTCTGGGCGATCGCCTCGACATGCGATACGAGCTCGACGAGACCCAGTTTGACGTGCTCTCGCTCAGTATCCAGCCCCTCGTCGAAAACGCCATCAGGCACGGCGTGTACCGTCGGGGTCCCCAGGGAGGCTCTGTCACGCTCCGGACCTGGGCAGAAGACAAGGCATGGGTCGTGCAGGTCGAGGACACAGGTGTCGGGTTCGACATGGCGGCGTACGAGGAGTCCGTCTCTCGCGGAGAAGCCGATTCTACGGGACTGCGAAACATCCGTTTCAGGCTCGAGCATATCATGGGGGCGTCTCTGGATGCCGAAAGCGTGCCTGACCGCGGGACGACGATGACGGTACGCATACCCAAAGGGGGTGCCGGATGATAAGGGCGATTATCGTCGATGATGAGCCGTTGATGGTGCGCAAGTTCGTGCGCCTGGCAAAGAACATCTCCGACCTCGACGTCGTAGGGCATTTCACGGATGCCGAAAGTGCCATCGCCTTCTTCCGTGACAACGAAATCGAGGCGGCCTTTCTCGACGTGGAGATGCCCGACATGGACGGGTTCGAACTCGCCCATAGGTTGAAGGAGATACGCAGCGACGTTCTCATCGTTCCCGTAACCGCCTACGAGAGCTACATCTTCGAGGCTAACCGGGTGGGCGTCGACTACTACGTCGTCAAACCCTATACGACCGAGGTGCTCGAAAAAATGATGGGAAGGCTCAGGCTGATAGCCGGCCGACAAGGCAAGAGCATCTACATACAGACCTTCGGTCGCTTCGTCGTCAAGAAGGATGGCAAGCCCGTTCCGCTCACTGGAAAGGCGAAGGAGATCCTCGCCCTGGTCGTCACGAGATGCGGCAAGGAGATCGGCAACGAGGAGATCTACAGCACGATTTGGGAAGACCGTCCCTGCGACAACGAATCCATGGGTGTCTACTACAACGCCCTCAGACGCCTGAGGAACTCACTCGAGAAATACGGCCTCGACGATCTGCTGATCTCGACCGCCCGTGGGCAGATGGCCAACACGGACCTGTTCGATTGCGATTTCTACGAGTGGAAAGACGAGACGATGGGCTTCAGAAGCCAATTCGAGGGAGAATTCCTCTCCGAATACTCCTGGGGAGAGCATCTAATCGGCGAGCTGACCTTTCATTCGCCCCTCCGTTGATTCTGGGCGCGGAGCGGGCGGAGAGCACGGATTCGAAAGATAGGACTTTCGGGACTGATCCCTTCAGAAACAATTCAGTTGCCCCGTTTTTGTCCCATTTTATGAGATTTCTTAGGAAAGAAGAAAAAAGCAGGTCAGAGAAAATAGCCTCTGACCTACGGTTTCTTGGTCGCGGGGGCCAGATTTGAACTGACGACCTCCGGGTTATGAGCCCGGCGAGCTACCAGACTGCTCCACCCCGCAATATGTTGAGCAGTGCGCTTCAAGCGCGTTTGACTATACTACGCGCGGACACATGAAAATGCAAGAACTTTTTCGCCGTGTTCCCGCCTAGTCCTCTTCGTCCTCGGACTCGGCCACGGTGACGACGCACCTGATCTTGTCGATGCGGTGACGATCCATGCTCAGCACGGTGAACTTGACATGCTTGTCGTAGTGGTCCATCTCCGCGACATCGCCCTCGTCGGGAATGCCATCGGTAAGCGCCATGAACAGGCCGCCCACGGTCTCGACCTCGTCGGCTTGCTCGGGCCTGAACCCGATGATCTCCTCGAGGTCGTCGATGGCAAGCGCGCCGTCAATCTCGAAGTTACCGTCGGAAAGCTCGACGACCTCCTCTTCCTCGTCGTCGTGATAGTACTCGTCATCGACACGGCCCACGATCTGCTCGAACACGTCTGACATGGTCACGATTCCGGCCGTGCCACCGTGCTCGTCGATTACCTGGCAGATGCCCGTACGGTTTTCCCTCAGCGTGTCGAGCAGGCGTGCGATGGGCAGCGTCTCGGGCACCGCGGGAAGCTCGCGGATGTTCCAGTCCTCGAGGGGCAGGCCCCGCTCCTGATCGAAGAGATCCTTCACGTGCACAAACCCGATGACGTTATCCTTGGAGCCGCTACACACGGGATAGCGCGTGTACTTGTGCTCGTGGATGAGTTCGAGATTCTCATCGAGCGTGTCCTCGGTGTCGAGGCAGATCATGTCCATGCGCGGGGTCATGATGGCCTCGGCGTCCTTATCTCCCAAGTCGAAGATGTTGTCGACGTACTCGTTTTGCTCGGGGTCGATGAGGCCGCTTTCCGTCGACTCGTCGATGAGCAGCTTGATCTCCTCGTCGGTGTAGACCTCGTGCTCCTTTGCCGGATCATGACCGGTCGCACGGACGACGAGGTTGGTTATTCCGTTGAACAGCCACATGAACGGATAGGTAATCTTGTAGAAGAGCGCGAGGGGACCCGCGGTCGCCAACGCGTACTTCTCGGTCGAGAAGATCGCGAAGGACTTGGGAATGAGCTCACCCACCACGACGTGCAGCGTCGTCACGATGAAGAAGCCGACGCCGACGCAAATGGGATAGATGGTGCTCTCGGGCAGCCCCGCTGCAAGAAGCGGCATCTCGAGAACCGCGGACACGGCAGGCATGATCCGGACCCGCGGCCGCGGCAGCCCCCCCCACCCAGCCTATGGCAAGCGACGCAAGCGTGATGCCAAGCTGGCAGGCCGAGAGATACGCGTTTATGTTTTCGGCGATTTTCTTGGCAGCTCGCGCGCCGGGCTTCTTCTCTTCGACGGCGAGCTCGATCTGCGACTTGCGGACACGTACCAGGGCGAATTCTGCAATGACGAAGAAGGCGTTCATCAAGAGGAAAAAGATGACGAGCAGAATGCTGATCACGGTAAACATTTTTGTTGCGCGGCTCCTTAACTACGACCATGCGCCCCTATTCTAGCGAATAATGCGTTTTCGGGCATCTCGGACGCGTCAATCCCGAACACATGTACCAAGTCGTTATCTGTTGGTCTACACTGGTGGTACTGTCCGCGAGAAAAGAGGAGCGACCGTGGATTTCGACAGTATCGAGGGCATTCGCGCGTACTTCGCCGACGACGAGTTCGCACGCAAGTGCCTGGGGGCGACCATCGACGACTACGACTTCGAAACCGGCATCGCGACCGTGAGCATGGAAATCGACGACCGCCATCACAATGCCCAGGGCTTCGTGATGGGTGGCGTCTTCTTCTCGCTTGCGGATTACGCGCTCGCCGTCGCGAGCAACGTCAACCAACCTCCGTCGGCCTCGACCAATTCCAGCATCGCCCACATGCGTCGCGTCAAGGGCAACAAGCTCAAGGCTGTCGCCCATCCCGACAAGCTCGGTCGCAATCTCGCCTTCTTCACGATTGACCTCTTCGACGAACCCGGCAACCTCGTCGCCCGCATGAGCGCGACCGTAATGCGCACGACTCACTGAGGCATCCGTGGACAAGGCTCAATCGCAGGCAGCCGGATACATTGCCGGCATCATACAGGCAGTGCTCTACGCAACCATGGGCATCTTCGCCAAGTTGCTCTACGAAGCCGGCCTGGATGCGCAACTCGTCATGGTGCTGCGCTTCATCTGCACCGTGATCTTTCTCGGGCTCTACATACTCCTTTTCCACGAGCGCAAGTTCATCAGCCGCCAGCCCGCCGTGTACGTGCAGTCGATTTTCTTCTTCCTCTCCGCCTGGCTGTACTTCCTCGCAGTCGAACGCATCAGCGCCGGCTTGACGACCGTCCTCTTCTACACGTTTCCCGCCATCGTCGCCGTCATGAACGTCTTCGTCTTTCACGAGAGGCTCATGGCACGCATCGTCATCGCGCTCGCACTCTCGCTGTGCGGCATCGTCCTCATTTCGGGAGTGCTCTCTCCCGGGCAGGGCACGATCGACCTCCTCGGCGTCGCCCTCGCCATCGGAGCCTGCATCTCGTTCGCGATCTACTCCGTACTCATACAGAAGACGGCACGGGTCGAGAGCTCGTTCACGGCGACCTTCACGATTTCGCTCGTGTGCCTTGCGGGGTCACTCGTCTTCTTCGCCGGCGAGCTCGGTGGGCTGACCCTCATCGGCCCGAGAGAAATCGCACTCGGAAGCGGCCTGTCCATACTCGCCACCATCTTGCCCATCGTGCTCTACATCTTCGCCATCGGGCGCATTGGCGCAACCAAGGCCTCCATCATCAGCATCATCGAGACACCCTCGTCACTGCTACTCGCCTGGCTCATCCTCGGCGAGACAATCGATGGCTTCCAGGCAATCGGCGCGTTGCTCGTCGTGATCTCAATCCTCACGGTCACCGTGAAGCCAAGAGAACAATAAAAGAAGGGCCCGCATAACGCGAACCCTTCCTCCGAGTCGTTGCGATATATCGCGAGACTTACATCATGCCGCCGGCACCCTGCATGGCAGCGGCCATCTCGGCCATGTCCGGACCTTCCTTGGGGACATCGGACACGGTGGCAGCCGTGATGAGCAGCATGGTCGCCACGGAAGTGGCGTTCTGCAGCGCCGAGCGGACGACCTTGACCGGGTCGATGACACCCATGTCGATCATCTTGCCGTACTCGCCAGTCGCGGCGTTCAGGCCATAGCCGGTCTTGGAGTTCTTGATCTTGTCGATGACGACAGAGCCCTCGAAGCCGGAGTTCTCGGCAATGGCGCGCATCGGGGCCTCACAAGCCTTGCTCACGATGTTGATGCCGACCTGCTCGTCGACGTCCTCGGCCTTAAGATCGTCGAGAACGGTCATAGCATCGATGAGCGCGGCGCCGCCGCCGGCGACGATACCCTCCTCGACAGCCGCATGCGTGGCCTGCAGCGCATCGTCGATACGAGACTTGGTCTCCTTGAGCTCGGCCTCAGTCGCGGCGCCGACCTTGATGACGGCAACACCGCCGGAAAGCTTGGCCTTGCGCTCCTGGAGCTTCTCGCGATCGAAATCGGAGCTGGTCTCCTCGATCTGCGCGTTGATGGTGTTGATGCGCTCCTCGATATCGGCCTTCTTGCCCGCACCATCGACGATGGTCGTGGCGTCCTTGGTCACCTTGACGCTCTTGGCGGTACCGAGCATGTCGAGCGTGACGTCGGAAAGCGCGACGCCGAGCTCCTCCATGATGGGCTGGCCGCCGGTGACGATGGCGATGTCCTCGAGCATGCGCTTGCGGCGATCACCGAAGCCGGGAGCCTTGACGGCGACGACGTTGAGCGTGCCGCGAATCTTGTTGAGGACGAGCGTGGCCAGCGCCTCGCTCTCCACGTCCTCGGCAATGATGAGGAGCGGCTTGCCGGACTGCATGATGCCCTCGAGCAGCGGCAGGATGTCCTGGATGGTGGAGATCTTCTGGTCGGTGATGAGGATGTAGGGGTTGGAAAGCTCGGCCTTCATGGTCTCGGTGTTGTTGACCATGTAGGGGCTCAGGTAGCCCTTGTCGAACTCCATGCCCTCCACGACGTCGATGTCGATGCCGAAGGTGTTGGAATCCTCGACGGTGATGACGCCGTCCTTGCCGACCTTCTCCATGGCGTCGGCGATCTTCTCGCCAATCTGCGGATCGCCCGCGGAGATGGCGCCGACGTTCTTGATCTCGTCGAAGGTCTTGACCTCCTTGGCGTCCTTCTTGACCTTCTCGACCAATGCGTCGACGGCCTTATTCATGCCCGTGCGGATGGCGATGGGATTGGCGCCGGCGGTCACGTTCTTGAGACCGTCGCGAATCATGACATCGGCGAGAAGCGTGGCGGTGGTGGTGCCGTCACCGGCAACGTCGTTGGTCTTGACGGCGGCCTCGCGGATGAGCTGCGCGCCCATGTTCTCGACCTTGTCCTCGAGCTCGATCTCCTTGGCGACGGTCACGCCGTCGTTGGTGATGAGCGGTGCACCGAAGCTGCGCTCGCAGGCGACGTAACGGCCCTTGGGGCCAAGCGTGACCTTGACGGCATCGGCGAGTTTGGATGCGCCGGCGGCAAGGGCGCTGCGCGCATCGGAACCAAAGCTAATGTTCTTAGCAGCCATTGATGATCATTCCTTTCACAAGTGATGTTTAGTCGACAACTGCGTACAGGTCATCGGCACGCAGGATGACGTATTCCTCGCCATCGACGGTGACGTCCTGTCCGCCGTACTTGCCGTAGATAACGGTATCGCCCGGCTTGACGGAAACCGGGATGAGCTTGCCATGATCGTACTTGCCCTCGCCAACGGCGATGACCTTGCCGCGTTGCGGCTTTTCCTTGGAATTGCTCGTGAGAATCAGACCGGATGCGGTGGTCTCTTCCGCCTCATCCTGCTTGATGATGACTCGATCGCCCAGCGGCTTCAAATTCATCTTTGGTGCCTCCTCGTTGAGAGCTGCGAAAAATTGACTCTCTGATAATAGACCGCAGCATCTCCCGAGGCCATGCTTGTTAACATTCCGTAAGAAATTATCTATCAATGCTGCACTTAGATTTCCTTGTAGGAACCTTATAGGCATGAAGCGGAGGGCCGGACCTGACCAGACGATTGTCACCGGGGCGCTTTTGTCTGGTCAGTACTGTGCCAGGGGGGGTCAGACCCTTTGGCACATCATCTCGTCCATTATTCCCTCGTGCGCAGGGGCATGTGGGCTTGGGGGTCGGAATCGAGCCCGGTGCGCTCACCCGCCTCGAAGAGGTCGAGGCCAACCGAGGCGATCATGGAGGCGTTGTCCGCACAGTCCGAGAGCTCGGGCATGATGACGCGGATTCCGCGTTTGCCGAGGCTTGCCGCAAGCGCCTCGCGCAAGTCGGGATTGGCCGCGACGCCTCCGCCAATGCACAGGACGCGCGAGCCCGTCTGCTTGCATGCGTCGAGCGATTTGGCCACGAGGACGTCCACGACAGCCGCAGTGAAGCTCGCCGCGAGATCGGGGATGTCGATGGACATGCCCGCTTTGTTCTGCTCGTTGATGTACGTGATGACGGCTGTCTTGAGGCCCGAAAGCGAGAACCGCAGGTCCCCGCTATGCATCATCGCGCGCGGAAACGCGATGGCCTTCGCGTCTCCGTCCTTCGCGTACCTGCTCAGAACGGGGCCACCGGGATACCCCAGTTCGAGGGCCTTGGCGACCTTGTCGAACGCCTCGCCCACGGCATCGTCGAGCGTGCTGCCCAGCACCTCGTAGTCGCCCCAGCCCCTCACGTGCACGAGCATGGTATGCCCGCCGCTCACGAGCAACGCGACAAATGGTGGCTCGAGCGTTGGATCGACGTAGCGATTCGCGTAGAGATGTCCCTCGAGATGGTTCACGCCGATGAAGGGTAACCCCGTCGCGAAGCACAGCCCCTTGGCAAAGGCCACGCCAACGACGAGCGCACCCACCAGACCCGGCCCGATGGTGCATGCCACGGCGGAAAGGTCATCGAAGCCCAAACCAGCCTGCTCCATCGTGTACATGACCGTCGGCACGATGGCCTCGGTGTGCTTGCGCGAGGCGATTTCGGGGACGACGCCCCCAAAGCGCTTGTGAAAGTCGATTTGACTCGCGATGCAATCCGCGAGCACATCACGCCCGCCATCGATGACGGCGGCGGCCGTCTCGTCGCATGAGCTCTCGATTGCGAGGATGAAGGGAGGCTCGTACGTTGCGGCACCTTCGGTCGCACCCTCGGATTTGGGCCGGGAGACGCGCATCGCACGATCGGTGCGCTCGATCTCGCGCTGCAGACGCTCGCGCTTCTGCGCATCGCGTGGGTCGGTCATCTTGGCCAGACGCGCCTGCTCGTTCTCCTCGGCGTCCGACAGGCGCGTGTAGACGGGGACGAGGGCCGCGGCATCTCCGGACCCGGCCTTCCCCATCGCAAATGCCTGCGCAAACGCGCTGACGAGAGACTGGCCATCGGGCAACCAGAGTTCCTCGGGCGCAAACGCGAACGGCGCTCCCTCGAAGAATTCGGCGTACTTCAGCAGCCCATCACCCGTGAGCGTGATGTCGTCTTCCTCACCAGCCCACGCCTGCGCGACTTGCGCCGGCTTGGCCACCGTGTCGGGATCCAACCGCGTAATGCCCGCGTCATCAAGCTCGTAGCGCACGGGGTACACTTCCTTGCGCATGGCATCGGCCACGACGCCCAACCTGCCACGCACGCCGGCACGCCAAGCACGCCAGGCAACCGAATCGAGCGTGGAGACTCCGTACAGCGCAACCCCCAGGCCGCAGGCGATTCCCTTGGCAGTCGCCACGCCGATGCGCACGCCGGTGAACGACCCGGGGCCGCGGCCCACGGCGACGGCATCGACATCACCCGTCACGAGCCCGGCTTCCTCGAGCAGGAGGGCGGCCCGTGCGAGCAGGACCTGGTTGGCCTGCCGCGGCGCATCGACCTGGCATGATGCGAGCAGGGTGGCCTCTCCCGAAATCTCGTCGAGATCCGCCAGCGCGAGCACCGTCTGCGTGCTCGCGGTATCGAGCGCCAATGCCCTCATGTCCCTCTCCTACTCGCCCAAATCGGCCCGGATGGTCGTTTCACTCGTCAGCACGTCGCCCTTGATGATCTTGCGGCCGTCATCGCCCGTGCCCAGCAGCTCGACCTGATGCTGCTCGATCGTGCCGTTCGAGCGCACTATATCGACGTACGCCGTGCCATCTATCTCGCGCACGGCATTCGCGGGCACGTAGAACACCTGTCCGAAATCATCGATGCGCATCTGGGCGTCGATGGGGTCGCCCACCTTGAGGCTTCCCGGATCGTCGAACATGATCGACGCATCGTAAAGCGCCTGCCCGCTGCTGGTCAAAGACGACGAACCGGAGTCCTTCGAAAGACCCGTGAGCATCCCCTTGTAGTGAACTCCGGGGGTCACGGTGGAAGTGACATTCGCGTACTGGCCATCCTCGAGAAGCACCGAGACGTACTCCGGCACCTGCACGACGCCAACGAGCACGTTCATGTCCGCGATCTGCATCGCCATGCCCGCCTGCGCGAGCTGATCGCTCGTCATGCCCATCGCAACCACCATGTTCATCACCGTACCCGAGACGCTGGCCGTTATCGCCTGCGCGTCCGCGCCAGCATCCTGAATCTCGAACAGTACCGTGCCCTGCTTCACGTATTGGCCATCTTGCACGTAAACGGCCGTGACCGTCCCGGCGGCCTTCGTGTTCACGTCCGTCACGCGGATCGGCTCGACGCTGCCCGAGCATTCGACGGTGCTCGAGTAGCTTCCCGCAACGAGCTTCGTCGTCGTGTACGTGCCGGTCGTCTTGATATACCCGCTCGCCAACGCGACCAGCATGAAGAACCCCGCGCCCAGGATGATGACCGCCACCGCGGCGAGCGCGGTCGCGGCAGAGCGCAGCTTCATCTCCTGCCGAGCATCCTCGTTTTTCCTGAACCGCGAGAACATGCGCATCTCACATGCGGCATCATTCGTGCGGCAAGTCGACCGTGTAGGTAACGGTGCTTGCGCGATCTATCACGTCAAACGAGAAAGGTCTCTGCGTGGTGGCCGCCGAGCTGCTTGACGATGACGAGCCCGTATCCCCGGAACCGCCGTTGGCGTTGAGGGGCGGCGCCGCCTCCTTTGACGTCGTGCTTGCATTGGGGAAGAGCAGCGAGTTACGCCATGCCGAGCATCCGCCCATGAAGATGTTGAGGGCGAGGTTGATGATGAGTATGAGCATGACCCACCTGAAGCAACCATTCGCCGTATTGCGCGCCTGCTCGCGCTGTTGGCGCTGCTGTTCCTCGCGCGCTTCGCGGTAGGCATCGGAATCGGTCGCCTGCTGCCACTGGCGAAACATCTCCTCGAACGGATCGTAGTATTGCCCGCCGCCTTGCTGCTGGCCACCCCCGGCGAACGGACCGTAGTACCATCCACCTTGCTGCTGGCCACCCTGGCCGCCCTGTCCGCTGCCATAGCCGGCATACGGATTGCCAGCCGCACCCTGGCCGCCATAGGGATTGCCCGCGCTCGCACGCGGGCCATAGGGCGTGCCGTTCATGATGGAATCGTAAGCGGCATTCACCTCGGCCATCTTCTTCGCAGCCTGCTCGTCACCGGGATTGAGGTCCGGATGGTACTTCTTGGCAAGCTTGCGGTAGGCCTTGGTCACCTCCTCCTTCGAGGCGCCCCGAGCGACACCGAGTACCGAATATGGATCGTTTTGCTGCATGACTGGCTATTGTACCGTGACTTTCCTAGGATGCGATATCGAGGACCTTCGCGAGCTGCGCCTCCAGCTGCGTGCCTCGCGCGCCGTTGCCCGAGATATCGACCGTGCGCGTCTCGTCATCGGAAACGAGAATCCTGACGTCAACGCGGTCTTCGGGCATGGCGGCGGCGAACTTGTCGCCCCATTCAATCAGACATACGCCCCCGCTCTCGAGCAAGCCGAAGAAGTCGATGTCAGTCAGCTCGTCTTCCTCGTCAAGCCTATAGAGGTCGAAGTGCAGCAGCGGCAACTCGTCGCCGACATACTCGAACAGGATGTTGAAGGTGGGGCTGGTGATGTCGTCATCGACGCCGAGGCCGGCGGCAAAACCCTTTGCGAATTGCGTCTTGCCTGCGCCCAGGTCGCCACTCAACACGATGCAGTCGTTCATCTGCACGAGCCCGGCGACCTTCTCGCCCAGCCTCATGGTGTCCTCGACGGAATTACATCGACAGTGAATCAATCGTGATTCGCCTCCTCATCGTCTCGTCCTGCCTTCTCGCGTGCCGCATCGGTGTCGAGTAGGAGCTTGATCAGGTCGAAGTCCTGCTCGATTGCCCCGATCTTGCTGCGATCGTATATCGCGGCCGCGGGATGGAAGGTCGGTATGACCCTGAACGGGCCCGTGACGTGAATCTTTCCACGCAGGCGCGTAATGCCCGTGTTCGTCTGCAGGATGAACTTCGTGGAGAAATTGCCCATGGTCACGAGCACCGTGGGATGCACGGCCTTGACCTGCTCGCGCAGCCAGGGCGTGCACACCTCGATTTCCTCTGGTTTGGGATCGCGATTGCCGGGGGGACGGCACTTGAGGATGTTGGCGATGTATATGTCCTCGCGTGCGAGGCCTATGCGCTCGAGCATCTGGTTGAGCAGCTTGCCCGCGGCGCCCACGAAGGGCTCGCCTTGCAGGTCCTCGTTCTTGCCCGGCGCCTCGCCGATGAACATGACCTTGGCACGCGGGTTGCCCGCACCGGGAACGACGTTCGTGCGCGTGTCACCCAACCCGCACTTGTGGCAATTATCGATACCCGCCAACGCCTCGCTCAGCGACTTGTGGATGTGGTCGTCCATATCCGTCAATGGTTCCGCCATCGCCATCACGCGCCTCTCGTCATGCGCTACACGTAGATGCGCGGAAGCCGCGCGCCGAACATGCAGATGAGTTCGTAGTTGATGGTGTCAATCTCGTCGGCCATCATGTCGGCGGTGATCTCGTAGTCCCCTTGCGATCCCAGGATCACGATCTCGTCGCCGATCTCGGCCCTCTCGCCAGATGCGTCGAGCGGTATCTCGATCATCATCATGTCCATGCAGATGTTGCCGACCTGCCTGCACGGACGTCCCTTGTAGAGCACGCGCATGCGGCCCGACAGGATGCGACGCACGCCGTCGGCATAGCCAATGGGCACCGTGGCGATCTGGACAGGCCTTGCCACACGGTAGTTGAAACCGTATGAGACACCCTCGCCCATCTGGGGCTCGCGCACCTGGATGATCTGGGCCTTGACCGACATCGCCGGACGCAGATCGTCGCTTTCGCGCAGAATGGGGCTCGGAGCAAGACCATACATCGTGATGCCCACGCGCACCATGTCGAAGTAGCTTTCCGGATAGCGCTGCGTCGCCGCGGAATTGGCGCTGTGCGCGAGACCGTAATCGATGCGAGCGTTACGCATGAGCTGGAGCGCCTCGTTGAAGCGCTGCAATTGCATGCGAAAATCCCAATCGCTCTCCTCGTCCGCCGTCGCGAAATGCGTGAAGACGCCCGCGAGCTCGAGACCTCGATGGAAGTTGATGGACTGCAGAAAATCCACCACGTCCAGATAGAAGATGCCGATGCGGTTCATGCCCGTATCGATTGCAAGGTGATACTTGGCGACCATCCCGTTGAGATCGGCTTCCTCGCCCAGGGCGAGAGCGAATTCCTCGGTGATGACCGTGGGGATGAGATCGTACGCGAGAACGTAGGGAATGGCGCGCATGGGTGGCTGCGAGAGCACGAGAATGGGAGCCTCGATGCCGTGCTCGCGCAACTCGACGCCCTCCTCGACCGAAGAGACGGCGAGCTGGTCGACGCCTGCCTTAAGCGCCGTGCGGGCTACATGCACGGAACCGTGCCCGTAGCCGTCCGCCTTGACGATTGCCATGATCTGGCGGTCGAGCCCGACGCGCTTGCGAATGACACGGATGTTGTGCGCGATCGCGTTCAGGTCGACCTCGACCCACGCCCCACGCGGGACGTTCTCACGGGTATAGCATTCCTTGAGCTTGAGCTTATTGCGATCGATATGCTCATGCTCGTTCATCGCATCTTCGCCGAGCGAACCGCCCACGCGGGGATGCGCCCCAAAATAGTTGACCTCGTTCGTGCTCACGAGTTGTCCTCAGCTTCCAGATCCAGGAGAACGGAACCAATTTTACAGATTATATCCTCAGGCATCACCGCGTGGACGCTCAATTCGCATGCAGCGGCCCTGCCCGCACGGCCGTGGACGGACACCGCGAGCGTCGCGGCGTCAAGCGCGTCGAGCCCCTGCGCGAGAAAGGACGCGACCATGCCGCCGAGCACGTCACCCGTCCCGGCCTTGGCAAGCTCGGGGCCGCCTTCGGCGACGGCGCGCAATTCGCCAAGCGGCGTCGCGACAAGCGTCTCGGGGCCCTTGAGGACGACGGTAGCCTCGTAGTCACGGGCGATCTGCAGCGCGTCCTCGTTGCGATTGGCGATTTTACGACCCAGCAAGCGCGCTGCCTCCCCCTCGTGTGGCGTGAGGATGCGCGGGTGCCGCGCCGGCATGTCGAGCAAACCGTGATTGCGGGCGATGAGGGTGAGGGCGTCGGCGTCGAAGACCATGGGGCGGTCTTGTGAAAGCGCCTCGAGAAAACGCTCCGAATCATCCGAAGTGCCCATGCCCGGCCCGACGAGGATCACATCGCTTTTGGCGAGATCCTGCGCCGCCTGGATTGCCGACGTCGCGCACAGCGTGCCCCAGATTCCCTGATCGCATGCTGAAACGGGAATGGAGAGAAGGTGCGCGTGGGCGCAGGCCGTAGCTCCGCTCGTCGTCACGAGACGGACGTAGCCGGCTCCGCAGCGCGCGGCTGCACTGGCGGCGAGGATGGGCGCTCCCGGATACGCCGCGCTTCCGCCGACGACGCCCACGGTACCCCGCGCGTACTTGTTCGTATCCCATGCGGGATGCGGAACGAGCGCGCGGATGTCATCTTCGCCGAGCACGAGTGCCAGGGGCTCACGCATCGATGTCCTCCGGTTCCTCGTCAGCCTGTTCGATGTCCTGTTCAAGGTCATCCAGCATGCTGCGGAGCTCCCTGAAGCGCATCGCGAGTTCCTGGGCAGGCGTGACCTTCTCTTCGACGACGGGGCGCGTCGCCGCCGTTACCGCGATGGCGTTTGCGACAGCCGTCTCGTTGGTGCGGGAAAGCGACAGGGGAATCTCCAGGATGCCGAGCGATTCGGCTATCCGTTTTGCCCGGCCATGCAAAAGCGCGATTGGCTTGCCCTTCTCATCGTGCGTGACCTCGACGTCGGTGAAGGCGATGCCGTCGGCAAAACCCGTGCCGAGCGCCTTGAGGACGGCTTCCTTGGCGGCAAAGTGCGTGGCATAGCGTACGGCGGGCCGGTGATGCCCCTCGCAATACGCGCGTTCGTCATCGCTGAAGACGCGATACGCAAAGCGCGGGGAACGTTGGAGGATCCGGTCCATGCGGTCGATCTCGACGATGTCCACCCCGAGCCCCGTCATGGGCGACTCAGTCGCGGCGCCTGTCATTCCACGGTCACCGACTTCGCGAGGTTGCGCGGCTTGTCGACATCGCATCCGCGCTCGATGGCGATGTAGCGCGCGAACAACTGCAGCGGCACGCTTGCCGTGATGGCCGTGCACCAATCTGCGATAGGCGGAATGTAGAAGACGTAGTCGGCGATATCGGCGACCTCCTGGTCACCTTCGGTCGCCACGGCGACGACACGCGACCCACGTGCGAGAATCTCCTGCACGTTGCTCAACGTCTGCATGCGCGTGGGCGATTCGGTCACGACGGCGACGACGGGAACGTTCTCGTCCAGAAGCGCAATCGGACCGTGCTTGAGCTCGCCGGCCGGATACGCCTCGGCATGCAGGTAGCTGATCTCCTTGAGCTTGAGTGCTCCCTCGTTGCAGATGGGAGAGCCGATGCCACGTCCCACGTACATGACCGAATGGGCCTTGGCGACCTCCTTGGCCGCCTCCTCGATCACGGACGTGTCCTGCAGGATATCCTCGATCTGCGAGGGCGTCTCGCGCAGCTCGTAATACAACGACTTGACCTGGCGCGTGGTGAGACGGCCCTTCTTCTGGCCGAGGAACATCGCGATGAGCGCGAGGCAGGAGATCTGGGCGAGAAAGGACTTGGTCGCCGCAACCGATATCTCCATGTTCGCCTTGACGTAGAGCGTCCCGTCGGACTCGCGTGTGATGCGGCTACCGACGCAGTTGGTGATGGCGAAGACACGCGCGCCCTTGGAGCGGGCGATGCGCACGGCTGCCAGCGTGTCGGCCGTCTCGCCGGATTGCGAGATGGCGATCACGAGCGTCGATGACGAAACGATGGGGTTGCGATAGCGAAACTCGCTCGCCACCTCGACCGTCGTCGGGATACGCGCCCAGCGCTCGATGAGGTCGCGGGCGACGAGGCCGGCATGGTAGCTCGTTCCGCAGCCGATGATGTAGACGTTGTCGATGGCGTCGATGTCATCGTCGTCGAGCGCGAGGCTGTCGAAGAGCACGTAGCCGTTCTTGACGGCACCGCTGATAGTGTCGCGCACGGCACGCGGCTGTTCGAAGATTTCCTTGAGCATGAAATCGGGGAAGCCGCCGCGCTCGGCGTTTTCGGCATCCCAATCGATATGCGTGGTCTCGAGCTCGACCGCATGACCGGGCGCGCTAAAGTACTCGATGCTCGTGGGCCTGAGCAACGCGAACTGACCGTCTTCGAGAAAGACGACGTCGCGCGTGAAATCCATTATGGCAACGATGTCGCTCGCCACGAGGGCGGCCGGCTCGTCCCCTTCGGAAAGCCCGACGACGATCGGGCTGTCCTTGCGCGTCACCGCTATCTCGCCCGGGTGGTCGACGTGCATGACGGCAAGGCCGTACGCACCTTGCAGGTCATCGGTCGTGCGCGCGAGGGCTTCGATCAGGTCGCCCTTGTAGTACTTCTCGATGAGGTGCGCGACGATTTCGGTGTCCGTCTCGCTCCTGAACACGTGCCCTTCCGATTCGAGCAGGCCTCGTAGCTGCACGAAGTTCTCGATGATGCCGTTATGGACGACGGCCACCTTACCCGAGCAGTCGGAATGGGGGTGGGCGTTTTGCTCGGTGGGACGCCCGTGCGTCGCCCAGCGCGTGTGACCGATGCCGCAGGTCGACGTGACATCCCAGTCCTCGACCGCGTTTGAGAGCTCCTCAACCTTGCCCACGCGGCGCACGATGCTGATCTTGTCGTTCGTCTCGACGGCAATGCCGGCCGAGTCATAACCGCGGTACTCGAGCTTGCGCAGCCCTTCGAGCAATATGTCACGCACGGGAGCAGTGCCGGTATAGCCAACGATTCCGCACATATGGAAATCTGCCTTTCAGAGGTGAGTCTTGAAGTATAGATTCTATCAAAGCCCCCTGCTCCTAGCCATAATTCAGAGCAGCTACACAAAAGCCCCGCCGCCATATGGCAACGGGGCTTTTGTTGCGTGATTGGGAGGGCGCTACGCCTGGGGAATCACGTGAACCTTGCGCTTGAGGCCCTTGGTGTACTTCACCGTGCCGGGAACCATCGCGAACAGGGTGTCATCCTTGCCGCGACCAACGTTCTCGCCCGGATGGAAGTGCGTGCCGCGCTGGCGAACGAGGATCTCGCCCGCGTTCACGACCTGACCGGCAAAACGCTTGCAGCCTAGACGCTGCGCGTGGGAATCACGGCCATTGCGGCTGGATCCGAGGCCCTTCTTGTGTGCCATGCTACTTCAGCCCCCTTCGCTACTCTGCGCTGGTGATGGTCTCGATGATGTCGGCCTTGCGGGCACCGCTCGGGAGCTTGATGTCATGCTCCTTGGCGTAATCCTTGAGCTCGGCAACGGTCATCTTGTTGAAGTCGACATCTGCCGCAGGCTGAGCGGCCTTCTTGGCCTCAGCCTTGGCCGGCTTCTCGGCGGCAGGCTTGGCGGCCTTTGCGGGCTTCTCGGCCTTGGCCGGCTTCTCGGCGACGGCCTTCTTGGGTGCCGGGGCGCTTGCCTTGGCACCATTCACGTCGACGATGCAAAGGCGGGTAAGCTGCTGGCGATGGCCGCGCGTGCGCTTGTAGCCCTTGCGCTTCTTGAACTTGAAGACGATCTGCTTGTCACCCTTGTGCTGATCGATAATCTCAGCCGTGACCTTGGTCTTGGCAAGAGCGCCCGCATCCGTGACGACATTGGAGCCGTCGTTGAGGAAGAGCACGTCGAGGGAGACCTTGTCGCCGGCCTCGCCTTCGATCTTCTCAACGTCGAGCACGTCGCCCGGCTTTACGGTGTACTGCTTGCCACCTGTTTTGACAATCGCGTACATGTGCGTACCTTTCATTACTCTCTGACATGCCCGTTTCGTGCGGGAAAGGGAAAAGAACCGTCACGAGGGGGCAAACGCTAATAGTCTACTAGGAGGATGGAATCGAGGCAAGGAAAAATTTCGGGCACACGGGACCGGGGGCTTGCTCTCGCACCCGACTCACAGTTCGCGCGATGCCGCTGTGGAACTCGCGCGCATAGAACGCGCGCTCAAACAGTCCTCGCAAAACCGCATCGCGCTCACAGTGAGTCTGCTCGAGATGCCCCGGATCCCGTGCTCCCTTTCATTTTATTTCAGAGCGCTCTGTACATCTCCATAGCACCCGTTGGCTATCATGCCCCACTCGCGACGATGAAAACAGGGGAAACTACGCTTCCCGCAGCTCCATCCGGGTGAGGCTCCTGACGGTAACCTGATCATCCATCAGCTCGCAAGCGGCGGCGATGAACTTGTCAGGGCGTAGCGCCCCCTCGTTACCCTGGAAGGTGGAGAATCCGACCGTTACGGCATCGCCGTTGTCAACCACATGCGGGCCATCCACGAGCCTGCCTGCGAACTCGACGCGCTTGGCCGTCGTCTTGCGTCCCTTGGTCTTCGTGACTTCGATGAAGCCACGATCCACGAGCTGCCCGAATGCGCGCGCCACGTCATCAACAGACGCCCGCTCGCACACGAGTTCGGCACGCCATACGCTCACCGGGTACATGACGTCAATCGCATCGTCGCCGTGGGCGCGGTACGCGCACTCGACGGGCATGAGATTCTCCGGAGCCGCTGCCTGCAACGCCGCCAACGTCTCATCGGGTGCAACGTAGCTACGCAAACGCACGTCGAAGTATTCCGAACGCGACCCCGCCCCCACGGGCAGGGCAGGTCCGAAGGCTATCTTCATGTGCGGGTTGAAGCCCTCGGTTATCGCAAAGGGTAACGCGGCCCTGCGCACGACGCGCTCCATCGACCGCACGGTCTCGAGATGGGACAGGTAGGCGAGTCTGCCCGTGATCCGATATTTGACCCGAAGGCGGAACCCCTCGCTCATGAGCGCTCACCTCGCAAGACGCGCGTGCCCTCGATGACGTTCGTCATACCGTACAGCGGACATACTCCACATTGCGCGCAATTCGCGAAGGTGCAGTCGGGTGTCAGCGACTCCGCATGCGCACGGGCTCGCTCCGCGCGCAGGAATTCCTCGCTCACGCCCGCCGAGATATGGCTCCAGGGAAGAGGAGCGCCCTCCTCGTACTCGCAATTCGCGCGTTGCATGATGGGAACGCCGCATACGTCACCGGCCTGCTCCCAGGCGGCAAACGTGAACTGCTCGGTCCATGCGTCGAAGCGCGCGCCTCGACGCCACGCCTCCTCGACGAGCTCCGCGCACTCGCGGCCACCACGGGCGAGAACGGCCTCGACGTAGCTCGTGTCCGAATCATGCCAGTGCAAGGTGATCCCCTTCTTGGGAAAGCTCGCGCGCAGCACGTCGATACGATGCGCGATCTCGGACAACGAAATCTGGCGGTCCCACTGAAACGGCGTCATCGCCTTGGGAATGAAAAGCGCGACCGAGACGTTGAGGCGTATGTTTCGCGGCTCGCCCTCGGGCACGGCGTTTTTGGCGGCGGCGTAGACGCGTCTGCACAACGCCCCGATGCCAGCCACGTCCTCGTCGGTCTCGCCTGGTAGACCAATCATGAAGTAAAGCTTGAATCCGCGCCACCCCTCCTCGACGGCGCTCGTCACGGCGCGCATCAGATCCTCTTCGCTTACGCCCTTGTTGATGACGTCGCGCATGCGCTGGGTTCCGGCCTCGGGGGCGAGCGTGAGGCTTCCCTTCTTCTCGCCCGCGGCAAGGCGCGCGAGCTCGACGCCGAGCGCGTCGACGCGCTGACTCGGCAGGCTCACGCTCTTTCCCGTCTGCGAAAAGCTGTGGTTCAAGCGTCTGAGCATCCGTTCGATGGTCGAATGGTCCGTAGACGACAGCGAGGTGAGGGAGACTTCGTCGTAACCGGTACTCGAGAGACCGTCCATCACGGCCGCGATGACCGTGTCGGCATTTCGCTCGCGAACGGGACGATAAATCATCCCCGCTTGGCAAAACCGGCATCCACGGTTGCAGCCGCGCAGGATTTCGATAGCAAGGCGGTCATGCACGAGTTCGCAATATGGCACGATCTGGCGCGGCAGGGCGTTGAGCGCATCGAAGTCGCGGATGATGCGCTTTTCGACGCGTGCGGGAACATCCGCATCGCGGGGAGTCACCGTCGTGTAGCCACGCAACCCCCTTGCCAGATGATCATCGCGAATCGCATGTTCCTCGACATCGTAGAGTCCCGGGACGTAGACGCCCTCGATGCGGGAAAGCTCGCGCAGGATCTGCGCGCGCGACGCCCCCCGTCCTTTGAGCTCGCGGTGCCTGAGCGCCGCCTCGAGGTCGACCTCCTCGCCCTCGCCCACGAAGATGGCATCGAAGAAGGGGGCGAAGGGCTCGGGATTATATGCGCACGGCCCGCCGCCAAAGACGAGGGGGTCGTCCTCGGTGCGCTCGCCGGCATGCAGGGGGATGCCACTCAAGTCGAGGAACTCGAGGACGTTCGTGGCACACAGCTCGTGGGGCAAGGTGATGCCCACGAAGTCGAAATCGCGCACGGGCGTATACGTCTCGAGCGATGCGAGCGGCAAGTCATGGGCGCGCATGAGGGCGATCATGTCAATCCAAGGCAGATAGGCGCGCTCGCAGTAGACGCGCTCGTCGGCGTTCAGGCAATCGTAGAGTATGGCGATGGCCTGGTTCGCCTGGCCGATCTCGTATGTGTCCGGATACACGAGCACCGCATGGTAGTCGGCCTCGCGTTTCTCGGCCGGCGTGACGCTGCCCCATTCCTGGCCGAGGTAGCGCGAAGGCTTCTCGACGCGATCGAGAAGCTGCGCATATCGTTGCCAGAGATTGGATTCCTGCACGCGATCTCCCCTATCAGATCAGCTCTGCGAACGATGCGAAGCGTCGTACCGCAACGTCTAGATGCGCGCGGTCGCGTCACTCACGACGGTGCCGACCAGATCGGCGCCCTTGTCGACGATGGGAGCCGCCTTCTCCGCGGCCTTGGCCGCGACTTCTGACAGACCGTGCAGCCTGCCGTGCTCCTCGTAGTACTCGATCGCGGCGATGGCCATCGCCATCGTCCCCGATGCGGCAACGGCCGGCTTGATGGCCCAGCCCAGCACGGGGGCACGGGCGACGAGCTGGCGTGCCACCGCACGGCAGCCAAAGCCGCCCGCCATCACAGCCAGAATCTCGCCAATGCGGTCCCTGTTCATCTCCTTGCCGTAAACGGCCGCGATCTGGAGCACCATCTTGGCCTGGTTGAGGGCGATGAGCGGCATGTCCGCTCCCGGCACGAAAAACACGAGGCCGATGGCACCGTTCTGGATGGTCGTCTGCTTGGCGAGCTCGACGGCAAGCGGATGGCGCATGAACGGGAACGCGCGGGCGAGCGACAGGCGCTTGTCGGGCACGTTCTGGACGACCCACGTTCCGAGCTGCTCGAGCGGACGGGGGACATCGCCGTCGAGTTCGATATCGACGAGGTCTTCGAGATCGATGCCCCTGCCCACGCCAGGCGCCTGGGCGGTGCCGGTCAAGGTGGGAGCGGAATTGGCCGCGAGGGTCATGTCGGCGTAGGCCTGCGCGGACCCTCTGTCATTGGCGAAATAGGTCTTGCCACGCTCGATGACGACAACCGCGGGAACGCCGATTTCCTCTGCGGCGTGCGCGACATCGCCCAGGAGCAGCGAATCGCCGCCGACGATGACGACGAGGTCGGTATCCTTGGACAAGGCGGGGACCTTCTCGGAAAGGACGGTGTCCGTGACGTGGGCGTTGGACGAGACGTCCACAAAGGCGTCGATCACCTTGTCGACGAGAGCGTCGCTTGCCGTCGGGTCGAAGACGAGCTCGACGCGCGAGGGCATGTCGCGCTGCTGCCCGATGTTCGTGATTGCGCTCAACAGCTTGCTTACGTCAATTGGCATGCTCGGCATAGCGTGTCCGACCTTCCTCTTTCTACCCTATCGCATCGTTGCGCCGCGACCAGACCGACAAGAGCAGCCCGACGCATATGAAGTTCGTGAACATGAACGACGAGCCGTAGCTCATGAACGGCAGGGGAATGCCCGTGATGGGCATGAGCCCCAAGTCCATGCCGATGTTTTCGACAATCTGGAACAGCCACATCGCCATGATACCAGCTGCGATGAGCGAGCCGAACAAATCGGATGACGAAAGTCCTATGCCGAGCGCCGTCATGAGCAGCGCAAGGTACAGGACAAGCAATATGAACGCCCCCACGAAGCCAAATTGCTCGGCGAAGACGCAGAAGATGAAGTCCGTCGCCGACTCGGGCAGGAAGCCGCCCGACGATTGCGTCGCGTTACCCCAGCCCTTTCCGACGAGCTCGCCGCTTCCGACAGCGATCTTGGCCTGGTTGAGGTTGTAGGCATCGTCGGCATATTCGGGATTGTCGGGATCGATGAAGACGAGCAGGCGGCTCATCTGGTACTGCCTGATGAGCTGGACGTCTCCGCCGGTCCAATCGTTGACGACGCCATTGAGGCCAAGCAGGCCCGCTACGCCGACCACTGCCGTGACGACCGAGATGATGAGCCAGCGACGCGCGACGCCGCCGATGAGCAGAATGCAGAACCCGACGATGAGGATGACGAGTGCCGTGCCCAGGTCCTCGCGCATGAGTAAGACGAAGGGAATGAGCAGGATGCCGAGCAACTTCAGGAAGTCGATGCCCCTCGTGATCGACCCCTGGTACTGTGCCGTCGCCGCGCCAATCGCCAAGATGGTCACCGGTTTGGCGAGCTCGGAGGGCTGGAAGGACAGGGAGCCGACCCTAATCCACGAGGTCGCGCCATTGACCTCGTATCCGAGGCCGGGAACCATCGGCAGCAAGATGAGGACGGCATCGAGGACGATGAGGGGGATGACGAGATTGGCCAGACGACGGTAGTCGAAAAGCCAAACGCCCACCATGACGACGACGCCAATCGCGACGCCGACGATCTGGCGCGTTATCGAATACTCCGTCTCGGTCCTCGTCACCGCATACAACGTGACGAGGCCGCAGATCAAGATGAGCACGACCAGGACGAGCAAGATGATGTTGGCCGGAATCGAAAACGAGCGCTTCTCGCCCGAACCGGCCAAGCTGGCCGATGCGGTACGCGCGTGGACCTTGGGGGATTTCCCGAACGAAAGCTGCGGCATGCCCGTATCAGCGCTCCTCGATCGCGGAACCGGAAACGTGCTCGGCGGACAGGCCAAAGGCGGCGGCGAGCACCGAGCGCACGGCGGGGGCGGCGCACAGGGCGCCGGATCCGCCTTCCTCGATGCAGCAGACGCATACGTATTCGGGCGCTTCCGTCGGACCATAGCCAACATACCAACCATAGTCGTCCTTGCCGGCGACCTCGCCGGTGCCCGTCTTACCCGAAGTCGCGATGCCCATATCCTCGAAAACGCCCGATACCGAGCCATCCTCGACGACGCCGCGAAATCCGCTGCGCATGATGTCGATGTTCTTCTGGTCGAATTCGGGCTGGACTATGCTGCCCTGGTAGCGAGCCCCGTCCACTGCCGTCATGGTGCCGTCGGTGGAAATGACGGAATGCAGCAGCACGGGCTTGGGGACGCGGCCGGTGGCGAGCCCCGCGTATCCGCAGCATATCTGCAGCGGCGTCACGAGCAGGTCGCCCTGGCCGATGATGAGGTTCGAGAGGTCACCCGGCAACCACGCCTGGCTTTCGGGTGCGTCGCGATTGAACTTCTTCTTCCACTCGGGCGTGGGCACGCGTCCCTCCGACTCGCCGGAGAGCTCGATGCCCGTCTTGGAACCAAAGCCCCAGGTCTTGAGATAGTCTTGGAGCGCCGTCTCGCTTTCGTTGTACTGGTAGAAGTTCTTGGCGATTTCGTAGAAGACGACGTCGCAGCTTTCGACGATGCCGTTATGGAAGCCAATCGATCCGTGGCCCTCCGTCTTCCAGCACTTCTGCGGCCATTCCTCGCCGAACCCCGTCCACGTGCCCTCGCATTCCCACGTCGAGCTGTCGGTGACGAAGCCGTATTCCAACCCCGCCAGACCCGTGAAGCCCTTGAAGGTTGATGCAGCCGGATACAGACCGGCGATGCAGCGATTCGAGAGCGGATAGGCGGAATCCTCGCTCGTCATTTCCTCCCAGACGTCGGACGAGATGCCTCCGATGAACTGGCTCGGATTGTACGAGGGGGCCGATGCCATGGCGATGACCTCGCCGGTATTGCAATTCATGCAGACGATGGCGCCGGAACGGGCACCATCGTGGCCCGACATCGCCGCATCGGCGAACGCGCGCCGCAATGCCTCCTCGGCGACTTTTTGGACGTTGGCGTCGATGGTTATGCGGATGTCGTTTCCCTGGACGGGCTCGACAGAATCGACGGCGTTCACGACCTCGCCGGCCGCGTTGACCTCGACGCGTTTGATGCCGCGATCGCCTTGCAGGTACGATTCGAAGGCCTGCTCCACGCCATCCTTGCCGACGATATCGCCCGACTCGTAGGTAATGCCGTTTGCCTCCCGCTTGAGCTCTTCCTGCGAAATCGTGCCCGTATAGCCGAGTACATGCGCCGCCAGGTCGTCATTGGGGTAGGTGCGCACGGTGCGGCTTTCGATCCGCACGCCGGGAAACGCGTTGGGATGCTCCGAGATGTATGCGACTGCGCGGTCATCGACATCGAGGGCGATAACGCGGTCGGCCTGCGCCCCCTGCGTCTGCGAGGCGGCAAGCGACGAGATGGTCTCGTACGGAATGCCCAGGACATCGGAGAGGCGTTTCAACACCAGCTGGTCGTTTTGGACGTCGGCACTCGCGAGCACGGCGAAGGTCGAACGGTTTCCCACGAGCTCCACGCCGTTGCGATCGAAGATGCGTCCGCGTGGCGCAATGGTCGTGTACTCGTTGATGCGGTTGCCCTCTGCCTTGGCCGTGTACTCGGCACCGGAGATGACCTGCATCGACCACAGCTTGACGATGAGCGCGCCGATGCACGCGCCGATGACGGCGACGAAGCCGAAGAAGCGACGACGCGTCGGGCCCTGGGAATCGCCGCCGGGCCCGCCATGGGCCTCGGTGCTCATGGCGAGTTCGGAAGCGCTACGCGTGTCGATTGGGATGCGCGTGGGCCGGCGGCGGCCCGATCGCACGACGACGACGATGATGGCGATGGCCACGACTATGAGAAGAACGCTGATTGCCGCAAAGATTGCTGCCGTCATGCACTCATCTCCCTACTTGAGTCGCGACTTCATGCGTGGACCGCCGCGCATGCCGCCATCGCGACGCTCTCCCAGATGAGTGGGCATTCCCGCGTTGTCATCGGCAATCACCAGGCTGATGGTGACGAGCGCGATCACGGCGAAAACGGCCGTGTACAGAGCTGAGGGAAGCGAGTAGCTGAGCATCGTCGACATCACGCCGCCGCCTTCCGAGGACGTGAGAATCGCGGCGATGCCGTAGCCGACCTCGAGGATGAGCGATGAGAGCGCGGCGACGATGATCGTCGCGACGGGAGTGAGTAGGTCCATGCTCTCGCCCGCGACACCCACGATGAAGGCGATGAGCGTGAACACGAGGGCCATGCAGCCGATCGTCCCGCTGCCCATCAGATCGTACAGGAGCCCGAGCAGAAATCCGGCGATGCTCCCCATCCCCGTTCCCGAGCGCATGCTGATCAGCAAGACGGGAATAAGCAGGAAGTTGGGCGAACAGCCCATGATGGCGATGGCAGGGGAGATGCCCGCCTGCAGTAGGATGCACAAGACGATGGTGATGGCGTATACGACCTGCTTACTCATTCGCGCCACCTCCGCTCGTGCCGGACCCGGAGCCCGTTTCGCCACCTGATCCGGAACCCGAGGCACCCTGGGCCCCATTGCCCGCGCTCTGTTCCCGCGCGGCGCGTTCGGCGGCCTGGCGCTGCTCCTCGGCGGCGCGGTACGCCTCGTTTGCCTCGTTGAGCAGGGCCTTGGCGACCGCGCCGACTTGAGCGGAAGAGGCGTTCACCGAATTGGCCGAGTCGATGATGGTCTGCAGGAGCTCCTCGTTGAGGATGCGCTCGGTCTCGGTCTCGTTACCGGTCAAGACGAGCACCTCCTCGCAGGACTCGATATTGAAGAGGGGCTCGACGATGATTCGATGATACAGCTTCGAGGAATCCGTCTCGATGGTGCGCACGGTACCGATGACTATGCCGCGCGGGTAGACGCCACCGCTTCCCGATGCGATGACGATGTCACCCTCGCCCACGGTCATGTCAATCGGCACGTATTCGAGCGTGAGGGTTCCGTCATAGGCGCCATGCAAGATGCCATGCGCACGGGAGTTCTGCACCATGGCGGCGACGGAGGAATTCGCGTCGTTGATGAGACGCACGACGCTCGAGGCGTCGGTCACCGATTCGACCTGCCCGTAGAGCCCGCAGGTGCTCATGACGGCCATGCCGACCCGCACGCCATCGCGCGACCCCTTGTTGATAGTTGCCGTGCGATCCCAGCCGGTGGTCGTGGAAACGACCTCCGCGCTCAGCGTCTCCAGGCCGTAGATGTCCGCGAACTGCATCATCGCGGTGAGACGCTGGTCTTGCTGGCGATACTCCTCGAGCTCCGCGACGAGCGTGCGCAGCTGGCTGTTCTCCTCCTTGAGGCGGGCGACTTCCTCGTCGACGTCAATGGCCCCTATGTTGGAGAACGGCGTCGACACGAGCGAGCAGACCCGCTCGACGGGCTTGGTCACCGTCTGCACGACGCCACGTGCGACCGCGAAGGGGCCCGAGTTCCCAAAACGCACGCAGAGCGTAATGAGCATGACGGATATGACAATCAGAACAATCGGGACCCACCAAAGGCCCGAGCGTCTGTTCTGACTCTGTTTGCCAAACGAGAGTCCTGGCATGAAGCGCTACCTCTGTTGCATGTATGACTGCGAGAGGAAATCAGGGACCTCGAGCACCATGGCGCAACCCTCGACGACGTTGATGAGGGCCGTTTCGGATACGTGGACGGGAACGCCGATTTCGGCACGCAGGCGCTCGTCGAGTCCGCGCAGCATGCCACCGCCGCCCGTGAGCGTGATGCCGTATTCCATGAGGTCGCTTGCCAGGTCGGGCGGGGTCTCGTCGAGCGTGTCCTTGACCGCCTGGATCATCTTGGCAATGGGCTCCTCGAGAGCCTCTCGCACGTCTTCGCTTTCGATTCGCACGGTGCGCGGCAGCCCCGAGAGGAGGTCGCGTCCGCGCACCTCAACATCGACTTCCTCGACGAGCGGCGCCGCCGAGCCGATGGTGATCTTGATTTCCTCTGCCGTACGCTCGCCGATGGCGATGTTGTAGTGGGTCTTGGCGTACTGGACGACGGCCGCGTCGAACGCATCGCCCGCGATGCGGATGGACGTCGCGTTGACGATGCCGCCCATGCTGATCACGGCGACCTCGGTCGTACCGCCACCGATGTCGACGACCATGGAGCCGGTCGGGCTGTCGACGGGCAGGCCGGCGCCAATGGCGGCGGCCATGGGCTCCTCGATGAGGAATGCCTGGCGCGCGCCGGCGGTGATGGTCGCCTCGAAGACGGCGCGCTTCTCGACGGAGGTGACGCCGCTGGGAACGCACACGACGACGCGCGGCTTGGGATGCCAGGGCATGCGCTTACCCTGCGCGCGCGAGATGAAGTAACGGAGCATGGCCTCGGTCACGTCGAAATCGGCGATGACGCCGTCCTTAAGCGGGCGCATGGCGATGATGCTGCCCGGTGTGCGGCCGAGCATCTCCTTGGCGTCGGCACCGACGGCGAGGACGCGCTGGTCCTGCTTTTCGATGGCGACCACCGAAGGCTCGTTGATGACAATGCCCTGGCCCCGGACGGACACGAGCGTGTTGGCCGTACCAAGGTCGATAGCCATATCGCTACCGAAGTTGCCGAAGAGTCTGTCTGTCAGCGACATAGTCGCTCCTTACTTTATCTGGTTCATATTTGAAGCGTGGCATGAAAGTGTATCATGGCTCGGATTTTCGATTGCAGATGTCGCGAAATCTGAACCTATTCCACATAACTGGCCACGTCCGCGTGACGATACAAAAGACGGACGGGACCCGCCTTTTGCAGACGGGCCCCGTCCGGATAATCTCCTAGCCGAAGAAGACGCCTATCTCGCGCTCGGCGCTGGCGACGGAGTCGCTGCCATGGATGACGTTTTCGTCCATGGTCAGGCCGAAATCACCGCGAATGGTGCCGGGGGCAGCGTCCGCGGGATTGGTGGCACCCATGAGCTTGCGCACGGTGGCGACCGCGTTCTCGCCGCTCACGACCATCTTCACGACCGGACCGCTCGTGATGTAGGCAATGAGGCCATCGTAGAAGGGCTTGCCCTCATGCTCGGCGTAGTTCGCCTTGGCGAGCTCCTCGGTCACCATGCCGAGCTCCATGCGCTCGACGGTGAGGCCCACGCGCTCGAAGCGATTCACTATCTCGCCGATGTGCCCGTTGCGAACGCCATCCGGCTTGATCATGGTGTAGGTCTTCTCGATCATCTTGCTTCATTCCTTTCACTTTTGCCCCCCCATCGTCTTGGGGGGTTTGCTGACGTTTTTCTACTGCTCGCTTGGGAAGTAGAGCTGGACGAACTGGATGGCCCATGAGATGCCATCGCGCGTCAACACGACTTCGTAGTCGATGTTGCCACCTTGCGCGAGCGTGGCCTTCACGAAGACGGCGGTCTGGTTCATGCTGCGCTGCACGGCCTCGACGCTGTACGAGGACAGGTCCGTAAGCGATGCCTCCTGCGCACGCTGCATGCTCGGGCTGACATCCTTGGCCCAGTACTGGCTCGTGTCGCCGTCATCCTGGACGGCCGCGAAGAAGTCCTCGGTGACCGTCTCCTGCAACGGATAACCGTAGCCAAGCACGTAGGCGACACATGCCGCGGCGGCGATGAGGATGCAGATGACGACGAACACGATGGCGATTTTCAGACCGCAGCCGCGGGCACGCCTGTCACGACGCATGCCCTTCCGGGCGTTACTGTTGATTTGCTGCTCGCTGATGTCGAAGAAGGCCGTGTCCTCTGGCGAGGGCATGTGCATCTCCGTCGATTCCATGACATCGACCGTTTCGCGGGCATCGGCATACTCGTCGCCAAAGTCGAAGGAGACGCCGTATTCGTAACCGGGCTGCTCGTTGTAGTTGAAGGGAGTCTCGTCGAGACCGGAATCGTATGCCTGATCGCCTTCCTCGGGAAACTCGATATCCTGAGTCCCCTCGAGCTCGTCTTCCTCGTCCATGCCGAAGTCGACCTCGTCGGTGAGCTCGACGGGCAGGGCCTCCATGGCAATCGTCTGCGCCTGGGAGGGATCAAGGGTCTCCCCCTCCTCGGCATCCGCCTGCGGCTCCTGATCGGTGGCCAGGGGAGCCGTCTGGTCCGCATCGGTGCGCGGGGCGAACGGATCGAAGTCCTCGTCGTCTTCCGGCGAGCTCACGTCCGTCGCGACGGGAGGAATGTAGCCGGTGTCGAGTATGCCGGGGGCACGAGAATCGACACGCTCCTTGAGCGTGCGGGCGATCTCGTAGTCATGCATGGCAAGCGAGGGCAGCTCCCCGCCGATCTCCTCGGCCTTCTCGAAAGCGTTGAGCGCGCGCGGCACACGTCCCTGCGCCATATAGGCCTGACCAAGATTCGCGTAGGCCTTCGCACGGGCGCGGTCGTCGAGGTCGAAGTCGAGGGCGGTCTCGTACACGGAAACCGCGTCCTCGGGACGTCCGAGTTCCATGAAGCAGACACCCAAGTTGACGAGGGACTTTGCCGGGGCCGGGTTGGCCGGGTCAAGCGCGGCCTCGCGATACGCGGCACCCGCTTCAACCATGTTGCCGAGCTTGAGCTGCGCGGCGCCAATGCCGGCATACGCCTTGTAGGGCGTCGTGTAGATGGGATAGTCGAGAGCGCGACCAAAGGCCTCGAGCGCGTTCTCGTAGTCCTTCGTCCCCAGCAACGCAGTGCCCAGATTGACATAGAGCGACGGCTTGCGCTTCTCGGGGCTGCCTGTGAGCGCCTTGAGGTAGTACTCAGCGGCAGAGCGTGGATCGTTGCTCTTCACGTAGCAATTGCCGATGAGATGATAGAACTTGCTGAGGTCGGCGGGCGCAAGACCTGCAACGTCGTGCGTGCAGGCGATGAAGCCCTCGAGGGCGGTCTTGTAGTCACCCTTCGAGTAGGCCTCCTGTGCCTCTTTGAAAACCTCGACTTTCATGATGGAAGGCTCCCTTTGGTAGACGTGCGCCTACTAGTCCGCGTTCTCGATCGTGATGTTCTCGATGATGCTGCCAGCACGAAGCTTGCCGATGACGTCAATGCCCTCGATGGTGTCACCGAAGACCGTGTAGTCGGTGTCGAGGAAGTGCTGGGGACCGAGGCAGAAGTAGAACTGGCTGCCTGCCGAGTCGGGCATGGAGCTGCGTGCCATGGCAAGCGTGCCGTCCTCGTGCGAGTTGTTGGGATTGGTCTTCCACTCGCCCTTGATGGAGTAACCGGGATTACCGGTACCGGGCATGCCGTCGGGGCCGCTCTTGCCGGCGGCGACATCGGCCGCGGACATCTCGCGCGTGTTGGGACAGCCGCCCTGGATCACGAAGCCCGGAACATAGCGATGGAACTTCAGGCCATCGTAGAAGCCCTTTTGGGCGAGCTCGACGAAGTTGCCGACGTGGATGGGCGCATCCTCGCCGTGAAGCTGGACGCGAATCGTGCCCTCATCGGTGGTGATGACGGCGATTTCCTTGCCATTCGGCTTATATTCCGGCGTGTACAGAGCCATGATTCCTCCTGAAACTAGTGCATGTCGAAGTTGCTAAACTCTATGATTTTAGACGATAAGCGAATCCACGGCAAAAACACGACCGTGAAACGCCTGCAAGCAGCGTTGACATGCATGCATGCGGAAGCGACAAGCGCGTTCGGAGGACTGGGAAAACGCAAAAAACCGCACGCGAACGTAAAACGGGCCGAGAACCATGGTTCCCGGCCCGCGATCGCGCTGGTGCCCCCTACAGGATTCGAACCTGCGGCCTTTTGCTCCGGAGGCAAACGCTCTATCCAGCTGAGCTAAGGGGACCGGTTAGTAAATCTACCACATCCGGGACGTCCGCGTGAGAATCGCGACGGTCTCGACATGGTAGGTCTGCGGAAACATGTCGACCGGCGTCACGCACTCCACCTCATAGCCCCCGGCCCGCAACTTGACCAGGTCGCGTGCGAGCGTCGTGGGATTGCACGACACGTACGCGATCGTGCGAGCCCCGCTTTCGCAGAGCCCCCGCACGGCCTTGTCACCCAGCCCGCTACGGGGCGGATCGACAACGACCTTATCGGGCGACCCCAGACTGGCGAGCTCGCGCGCCGCATCTCCGCCGATAACTTCGGCTGCCAGGTCGTTGCGCTCGAGGTTGCGCCGCAAATCCCGCACCGACGATCCGGCAGACTCGACCGCCGCGACGGCATGCGCCTCACGGGCAAGCGGCAGCGTGAAGGTTCCGGCACCCGAATAGAGGTCGAGTACGTAGTCGAGCCCATCGGGAGACAGCCCGTCGAGGACGAGTCGCGTCAGCGTTTCGGCACCGGGCGTGTTGACCTGGAAAAATGACGGCGCCGACAGAAGCATGGTCATGCCATTGACGGTCTCGGTCCAGTAACCGTGACCGCGCAGCGATTCGACGCCGGCGACCTTGCGCTCCTTGGCAGGCCCCTTGAGCAGCACGCGCGTGATACCGACACCCTTCGTGGCCAGGCTCTCGCCCACCACCTGCGCGACACGTGCCCGTGGGAAACGTCCCGTGCTCGTCCAGAGGGCCACCTCCACGTCGTTCGTTCGCGTCGATACGCGTATGCCCACGCGCTCGATGCCCAAATCGTCCTGTCCGGCGGCAAAGCGCAGCGCTCCCGTAAGAGCCTTGGGAGCCTGGGAGAACTTGCCGGGAATGAGGGCGCAGCTCGAAAGGGGCGTGAATGAGCCGCCCCGTGCATACATCCCGAGGGTGAAGCGCCCCGCCACGTCGAGCCCGGTCTCGAACTCGACCTTGTTGCGGTAATGCCATTCCCTCTTGCTCGCGATGCATGCGGGAACATGCGACTCGACCCACCGGGCGTCCATGCGGGCGATTCGCTCGAGGGCGTCGACGACCGCCTGGCGCTTCCAGCGTAGCTGCGCCTCGTAGGCGAGATCCGCCCATGGACATCCACCGCATCTGCCGCTCGCGGCTTCGGGACAGAGCGCCTGCACCCGATCGGAGGATTCCTCGACGATGCTCTCGAGTCTTGCGCGCACGAAACGCTCGCCGGTGTCCACGTACTCGACTACACAAACGTCGCCGGGAAGCCCCCTCGGCACGAACGCGACGCGGCCATCAGCCAGATGCCCGACGCCATCTCCCCCGTAGGCGAGCGAATCGATGCGAATTGTCTCGGTATTCATGTGCGTCTGGACCGCAGACATAACGACGGGCCGCCAAAAGGGGCTCTGCCCCTCTGACGACCCGTCATGTATGTCCGTATCCTAGAGGCTGATCGAATCGGTCGGGCACACGGAGATGCAGGAACCGCAATCGATGCACTCGTCGGCATTGACCTCGGCATGATCGCCGATGGTGATTGCGTCCACGGGGCACGCGTCAGCGCACGCACCACAAGCGATGCAGGTATCCTCGTTAACAACAGCAGCCATCTGAATCCTCCTTCTCTCACAGCCCACGTGGGCTGTCGAAAATAAACATGGGCAAGATTGTATCCAATGCAAGGGGCACAACGCCACTCGAATGGCCATTGAACGGTAAACGTCCCCATCGCATTCCGACGCAAGACGCATGGTATGGCTCCCTTTGGTGAATTTTGAACGCAGGTCAATACCATGCGCGCGCTTTTAGGGCATAATGTGCTCACATCGAAAGGAGACCGAGTTGCCTTCGTCTAGCCGTAACCGCAAACGCCGTGAGAAAGCGCAGCGCCGCTCAGTCAATCTCCTCACCATTCTCGGATGCATCGCCGGGGCATTCTGCCTGGTGGTCGTCCTCGCCTGCGTGGTGGGCGCGACGTGGCTCATGGGCCTGCCCGATTACAGCGGAATCAGCTCCTACGCAAACACGGGCATCACCACCATCTACGCAAACGACCGCGAGACGGTCCTCGCGAAGCTCTACCTGGAGAACCGCATCGAGATTTCGCAAGACGAGGTCTCCGAATACGTGCTCGAGGGCACCGTCGCAACCGAAGACGAGCGCTTTTACGAACATGGCGGCATAGATCCCATCGGCATCGCGCGTGCGGTGATCGTGAATGCGGCCTCCGGAGGCACTTCCGAGGGCGCCTCCACCATCACCCAGCAGCTCGTGCGCAACACCGTCCTGCTCGACGAGATGACCGACCGCAGCATCAGGCGCAAGGTCCGTGAGATGTACATCGCCTCGCAGGTCGAGCGACAGTACACCAAGGACGAGATCCTCATGATGTACATCAACGTCGTCAACTACGGTGACGGCTGCTACGGCATCGAGGCCGCGAGCCGCGATTACTTCGGCAAGCACGCAAGCGAGCTCACGCTTTCCGAAGCCGCCTTGCTCATCGGCATTCCGCAATCCCCCAACGCGTACAACCCCCGCGAGCACATGGACAAGGCCATGGCACGTCGCGCGGTCGTGCTGCAGCGCATGCTCTCCAACGGCTATATCACGCAAACGGAATACGACGATGCACTCAACGACACGCCCGTGCTCTCCGACCAGACGCTCGATGACGAGACCATCTCCGACATCGCGCCCTACTTCATCGACTACGTGCGCAAGCAGCTCGACGAGGACGAGCGCTTCCCGGCCACCATCATCGCGCATGGCGGCCTGTCCGTATACACGACGCTCGACCCCTCCTTGCAAGAGGACGCCAACACGGCAATCCAGGAAGGCGTGCGGTACAACGACGAGAACTTCGACGCCGCACTGGTCTCGGTCGACCCCGACACCGGCGAGATCGTCGCGATGGTCGGCGGAAGGGACTACGCAACCAACAAGTTCAACCTCGCGACGCAGATGAGCCGCCAGGCCGGATCTGCCTTCAAGACCTTCACGCTGCTCTCCGCCCTCAACGAGGGCATGGACCCCGACAACACCTACGTCGAATCCGCGAGCCCCGTCCAGATAGGCAAGGATTGGACCGTGAGCAACTCCGAGGGACATGGCTATGGGCCGATGAGCGTCTCGGATGCTACGAGGTCGTCGGTGAACACCGTCTTCGCCCAGCTCGTACATGCCATCGGAGCCCAAAAGACGATTGACGCCGCCCAGGCATGCGGCATCAAATCGACCCTCGTGCAAGACGACACCGTCACCCTCGGCACGAGCGGCGTCAACCCCCTCGAGATGGCAAGCGCGTATGCCACGATCGCAAACGGCGGGTACTATCACGAGCCCTACGCCGTGACCGAGATAGTCACCGCGGGTGGCGAGACGGTCTACACGCACGAAACGGAACCCGGGAAGCGCACGCTCTCGGCCGCCGTCGCCCAGAAGGCGACCGACATTCTCGAAACCGTCATCAGCTCGGGTACGGGAACGGGCGCGAGCCTGAGCAACGGACAGCCCTGCGCGGGCAAGACCGGCACCTCCGAGCACGGTCGCGACCTCTGGTTCTGCGGCTTCACGCCCCAGTACTCGACAGCCGTGTGGGCCGGTTACCGCACCGAACGGGAGACGGGACTCTACGGTGGCACCATATGCGCGCCCATCTGGCGCAGCTTCATGAACGCCGCCCTCGCGGGCAAGCCCATCGAGCAGTTCCCCACGACGAGCGAGAAGATCAGCTACAAACCGGCCCGTACCTGGGACTTCACCAAGGACGTCACGATCATCGGCGGGGACGACGAGGACCCCAGCGAGTCATCGAGCTCGAGTAGTTCGTCGAGCTCGTCGAGTTCGTCCAGCGCGGCCTCGAGCAGCGCATCGAGCACGTCCAGCTCCAGCGGCGGAAACGAGAAGCCCGACCCAGAGCCGACTCCGGATCCCGGTGGCGACGAAAAGCCCGCATCCGAGTAGCACCGGCCGAAACACGCTGCGGCTGCAGGCGCTGTGATATTATCCCGTCCAGGAGGAAAAGCATGTTTGAAGATACAAAGGCCGTCGCCTTCGCACTCGACGGTACCGTATACCGGGGGTCCCAGCTTATCGATGGCGTTGACGAGGTCATTCGGCATTGCCGCAAACTCGGAAAGTCAATATTCTTCCTCACCAACAACTCGTCCGAAACCCGATCCCAGATCTTCCACAAGTTGCGTGGCATGGGCATCGACTGCACGTTCCGCGAAGTCCTCACGAGCGGATACGCCGCAGCCCTGCATGCACATCGCGAACGCCTCTCCAACGTCTACGTGTGCGGATCGAAGAACCTCGTGAGCGAATGCGAGAAGCTGAGCGTGCACGCCGTCGAAGCCGAAGAGGCCGAAAACATGCTCATCGGGCTCGATCCGGAATTCGATTACGAGAAGCTTGCCGTTGCCGCCAACGTCGCGCTCAGGGCAGGCAAGGTCATCGCCTGCAACAAGGAGCGGTCCTATCCAGGAGAGGACCAGCAGCTCATGCCCGGTTGCGGCGGCATGGTCGCATCCGTCGAGTGGTGTTCGGGACGCATGGTCGACCTCACGATCGGCAAGCCCAGCACCTTCATGCTCAAGGAGGTCAGCGAGCAACTTGGGCTGGCTCCTGCGGAGATTCTCGTCGTTGGCGATACCTACGACACCGACATCCTCATGGCCAACAAGTTTGGCAGCCCGTCCGTCATCGTCAGCTCGCATGTCTACGGCGACACGGTGAGCGTCGAGAATATCCGCGAGCTCCTCACCCTCATCGGCGAAACGGCGCAGGGGCAATAGTCCCCGACGCGGCAATCGCCCCGCCTCTAGAACTTGTTTCTCAGGATGCCCCAGCGCAACTTGCTCGTGCGCGCGTTTGTCGGCAGCATGATGTCCGTGCGGCCGGCGAGGAAGCGCCGTGCCTTGGCCGAAACGTGCCTGACCGCAACGGCCTCGACGAGCTTCACGGCATCCGGGCTCATCACGCGCTCGTATTCGCGCAAGAGCACCTGCGCCATCGTAGTGCACTGCGCCGACAGATCGGGATCGAGATCATCGCACGCAGGCGGAAAGTCCCGGTCGCTCGTCAGGCGCCTGTCGACATGGCGATGCGGTAAATCGGCAAAGACGTAGCCATCGCAATACAGGGCGACGGCATGTATCCACGCATCGCAGCCACGCGCGAAGTCGAAGACCCGCCGTCGGCGCAGCAGCTTGACGAGCGCACCGTTCATGAGCATCGTGCACCCCAGTGCCCAGTTACGCACCAGCAGCAGGCTACCCGGATGGCTCGCGCACACGTCGTACTCCTCGAATTCGTCACCCAGCAGCCTGCCGCGTTCGTCGATGCAATTCGTGCCCGCATAGTAGAGCTCGGGCCTGCTCGTGTTTGCCGAGATGTGATCCGTTCCCGCGGCGAGCTTGCCGGGATGCCAGACGTCATCCTGGTTGGCAAGCGCGATGAAGTCGTATTCCTCGACCGGCGCCTCGTAGACGAGTTTCATGAGCGTGCGCGTCTTGCCCTTGTGCGCGGTGTTGTAGATGATCTCGAGGTTCTCATGCTCAGCGGCGTAGGTCTCGAGAATCCTGAAGGTGTTGTCGGTGGAGCAGTCATCGGAAACGCGCAGGGTGACCTCGACGCCCTCTTGGTCGAAAATGCTGTCGAGCTGTTCCGCGAGATGCGCCTGGCCGTTATAGGTGGCCATGAGCACGAGTATGCGCGCGTCGCCGGTCATGACTCCCCTTTCGCAGCTACGCAGCCGTGTCCCAGTGAGCTGGCGGAGGGACAGGGATTCGAACCCTGGAGGCGGCTCAGCACCGCCTGACGGTTTTCAAGACCGTTGCATTCAACCGCTCTGCCATCCCTCCGCGTACGGCATACCCGCAGTATTCTACACCAGACAACCGTTCCGCATGTCCACGTGATACCTATGCGAAGAGCGGGCCGACGGTCTCCTTGAGATACGCGGCGATCTTGGGATCCTTCATCGCCTGTGCGACGTTCGCGGCAATCCACGAGGGTACCGTGCCAGTGTCATAGCCATCGCTCGGGTCGATGACGAGCGCGTACATGTCCTCACGGTCAAGCAGCGAGACGAGCGCATCGGTAAGCTGGATCTCGCCGCCGGCACCGGGCTCGGTCGTGGCGAGCAGCTCCATGACGGTCGAGCTCAGCAAATAGCGGCCAAAGCTCGCGAGATTGCTCGGGGCATCTTCGAGCGCGGGCTTCTCGACCATTTCGGTGACCTTCCACACGCCATTGCCCAGATCATCGCCGCCGATGATGCCAAAGCGGCTGACCTCGTCATCGGATACGGGCAGCACCGCGATGACGCTCGCACCGCCGTGCTCATCGGAAATCGCGCGCATCTTCTGGCACATCGCGTTGTCGGGTACCAGAACGTCACCGAGCATGACGAAGAACATGTCATCACCGGTCTCTGGCGCGGCGACATGCACGGCATGCCCCAATCCAAGCGGCTCGTCTTGGTACACGAACTTCACGGGAAGCGCGCCCGCATGCTCGACGGCATCGGCATATGCGTCCTTGCCCACGCCGCGTAGGTGCTTAACGAGCACATCGTGCGGGGAGAACTGGTCTTCGATGGACTTCTTGTCACGACTGTTGACGATGATGACCTCGTCGACTCCCGCCTCGAGGGCTTCCTCGACGATATACTGAATCGCCGGCTTGTCGACTACCGGCAGCATTTCCTTGGGCTGCGCCTTGGTCGCGGGCAGGAAGCGGCTTCCCAGACCGGCGGCGGGTATTACGGCTTTCATCTTTCCTCCTCGATGCAGGCGACGATTCTCTCGCCCATCTCCCTCGTTCCCAAAACGCGCACGGCATCCGTTTCGGCACCGGCGACGTCGACTGTGCGCCAACCCTGCTCGAGCACGCGATCGACTGCACGCGTCACATCGGCGGCGGCATCATCCAATCCCAAACCGTACGTAAGCATCATAGCAACAGAGAGCACCTGACCAAACGGGTTCGCGATGTTTTTGCCCGCGATATCGGGAGCCGACCCATGGCAGGGCTCGAACAGCGAGCTCTCATCACCAAGCGACGCGCTCGCGAGCAGGCCGAGTGAACCGGCAAGCACCGACGCCTCGTCGGAAAGAATGTCGCCAAAGGTGTTCTCGGTGAGGATGACGTCAAATTGGCCCGGATTCATGACAAGTTGCATTGCGCAATTGTCGACGAGCATATCGGTAAGGTCGACATGTGGGTACTCGGCGGCAACCCGATGCACGATCCTGCGCCAGAGACGTCCCGTATCGAGAACGTTTGCCTTGTCGACGCTCGTGACCCTGCCGCGTCGCTTGCCGGCCGCCGCAAAGGCACGATGCGCGATGCGCTCGATTTCGTGCTCGTCGTAGCGCATGACGTCATGGGCATGCGCGCCAGCGCTGCCATTCGCGCCGGCTCCCGCGACGTTTTCCACAGTCACGTGCTCGCCAAAATACAAACCGCCGGTAAGCTCGCGCACGATGAGGATATCGCAGCCGCGCACCGTCGCGGGCTTGAGCGGAGAGGCGTCAAGAAGTGCGTCATAGACGTGCACCGGTCGCAAGTTCGCGTAGAGGCCGAGCTCCTTGCGAATGCCGAGCAACCCGTCTTCGGGCCGTGGGGCATCCGGATCGACGGTATCCCAGCGCGGGCCGCCAACGGCACCGAGCAACACCGCGTCCGCACGACGAGCGAGCTCGACGGTCTCGCAGGGTAGCGCGTTGCCGCACGCGTCGATTGCGCAGCCGCCGATGGGCGCTTCGATGCAGGCGAACTCGATGCCGTGCTTGCGTCCGACAGCATGCAGGACCTCGAGGGCAACCCGCATGATCTCCGGTCCGATGCCGTCACCCGGCAAAACGCATATCTCGTAGCGCTGCTTGCTCACGGTCATCACCTGTGCATCTTCGTCCGCGCAACGAGACCGCCCGCCTCGACGATCTCCTGTATGAACGGTTCGAAGGGCCGGACCTCCCAGCTCTCCCCCGTAGTCAGGTCTTCGATGACGCCCGTGCTCGTATCGGCAAAAACCGCGTCGCCTTCCTCGATGCAATCGACAGCCTCGGGACACTCGATGATGGGCAGCCCGACGTTGATGGCGTTGCGATAGAAGATGCGCGCGAAGCTCTTGGCGATGACGCAGGAGATGCCAGCTGCCTTGATGCAGCTCGGTGCGTGCTCTCGCGACGACCCGCAGCCAAAGTTCTCGCCAGCCACGATGATGTCACCCGGCTTTACCCGTTGCGTGAACGTCGGATCGAGATCCTCCATGCAATGCAGTGCGAGCTCGTCCATATCGGATGAGTTCAGGTAGCGTGCCGCGATAATCGCATCGGTATCGACGTCGCGGCCGTATTTGATTGCGGTGCCTGTTAGTTGCATGACTTCATACCAATCAATCCACAACAAGGAAGCTTTCCTGAACGCTTTGCGAAGCCCGATGAGCAGAAGCGCTGAAATCGCAAAGCGGTTTTGCGAGGACTGTCTGAGCGCGCCGCCCTTGCGCGCGAGTTCCGCAGCTGCTTTGCGATTTTAGCGCTTCGGGCGCGAATCATTGTGCGAGAAAAGCGTTCGAGGAAGCTTCTAGGATAATTGCTCTGGCGTGCAGACACAGCCGGCAACGGCACTTGCGGCGGCAACGGCAGGGGGCGCGCGGGAGGGCCCCCCCCCCCCCAGCAAGCTC